>Ga0335072_10001816_pt1 | contig 33920 bp, 22 predicted proteins | sample Lox_Sample_21_FD_206725 | JGI IMG/M metagenome (GOLD analysis project Ga0335072, IMG submission 206725) | Soil microbial communities from Loxahatchee National Wildlife Refuge, Florida, United States - Lox_Sample_2.1 | ecosystem: Environmental > Terrestrial > Soil > Wetlands | place: USA... | reverse complement strand
CTCGGGCCGTGGCGCAAAAGTCGCGTTCATGATCGGTGCCAACAGCGCGGATATCGGGTTCTCCTTCGCCCGCACGGTTGACGATCTGTTCAAGCCATTCGGTCCCGACAAGGAGCAGGCGATGGCGGCTTACCATGTCACCAGTTCTACACCCGTCGGCCAGGTGGCTCCGCTTTTCGGCGCCGATCAGATGATGGTCGAGCCGGCGCGATTCGCCGTCCGCACCCTCGCCGCACTGGGCGTGCCGGCCTATGAGTATCGTTTCTCGTATGTGGCCGAGTCGTTGCGGGCGAAGCTGAAGGGCGCGCCTCACGCCACCGAGATTCCGTTCGTGTTCGATACCGTCGCCGCGAAATACGGCAAGGATCTCACCGATGCCGACCGTGCCGCCGCCAAGGCTGCCAACGCTTATTGGGCGAATTTCGTCAAGACGGGCAATCCCAACGGTCCCGGCCTGCCCAAATGGCCCGCATATTCGCCCAAGACCGACATGCTGATGGATTTCACGTACACCGGCCCGGTCGCCAAGCCCGACCCGTTGAAGGCCCGGCTCGACCTGGTCGAGAAATTAGCCAACGAAAAGAAGTAGGCATTTCACGTCGAAATCGGGGCTCGTGCGGTTGCGCGTCCCGGCCTTCCGCGTCGCGCAGTTTGGGCCGCGGCCAAACCCAAAGGGCCGTGGATGAACAAGCCGCCTTCGCCCGATGAGCGCGCCGCGCTACTCGACCTTTTGCAACATGGCCACTGTGGCCATAATTGCAACGTGGAGACTGGCGTACATGGCGTTTGGCCGCAAGGTCGAGAAGGACTGGCGCGGAGGGAAGGGAGAGAAGCCGGGCACGTTCGACTTGCTAGGGTTCACGCACCTATGTGGACATAATCGGAAGACGGTTATTTCGCGGTACGACGCAGAACGGTGGGCAAACGGCTGCGAGCGAAGCTGGAGGCAATCCGGCAAGCGCTGCTGGAACGGATGCACCATGCGGTGGCGGACACGGGGAAGTGGCTGCGAACGGCCGTGCAAGGATGCTTCAACTACCAGCCGGTACCAGAGACGGGCGGCGCTGGACACCTTCTGCACGGATGTAATCCGGACATGGTTTCGGGCGCTGCGGCAACGGAGTCAACGCGGGCGGTTGGTGTGGGAGGAATTGCGTGCTCTCATTCGCCGCTGGATTCCATCGGTTCGAATTCTGCATCCTTATCCAAGTGAGCGGTTTGCCGCCACACACCCGAGGTAGGAGCGGTATGCGGTAACAGCGACCGTACGGATCTGTGCGGGGGGCGGGGAGCCATCTCCGTCCCTACCGGGGGCAAGAAGAAAAGCGCGTGGGGGGCGGGTTTGGAATGTGTTACCCCTGGCGGAAGGACATTCCGGTTAGTGCCAGCGTCAGACCGATCATGATGACTACGGTCGCCCAGGAAGCCCAGTTGAACCAGCGGGGGTTGACCCATTCGCCCATGAGGTCGCGCTTGTTGATGAGGAGAACCATAAAAATCAGGATGAGAGGCAGAAGCACTCCGTTCAGGACCTGCGAGAGCAGGATCATCTGGACGAGAGGGAATTTGGGGATGAGGACCACCCCGCCGCCCACCACGATCAGCGAGGTATAGAGGAAGTAGAAGACCGGAGCTTCGCGGATGCGGCGGTTGACGCCGGCTTCGAAGCCCAAACCTTCGCAGACGGAATAGGCCGTCGAGAGCGGCAGAATCGAGGCGGCAAAGACCGAGGCGTTCAGAAGGCCGGCGCTGAAGAGGAGAAAGGCGTACTGGCCGAACGGCTTGAGGCCGACGGCGGCATCGGCGGCGTCCTTGATGTCCTTCGGGGCCACACTCCAGATGGCGCCGGCGCAGGCCACGATGATGAAAAAGGCGATGACGTTGGTCATGATGCAGCCGACGGTGACTTCGAGGCGGGAAGCGGCGTATTCCTTGGCGGTGACGCCTTTCTCCACGACGGCGGATTGCAGGTAGAACTGCATCCAAGGCGCGATGGTGGTGCCGACCATACCGATGAGCATGTAGATGTAGCCGGAATCGAGCATCAGGATGGGGCGGACGCTGTTGACTGCAGCGGCTTTCCAGTCGGGCCGGACCAGAAAGCCCGAAACGATGTAAGTCACATAGATGACGCTGGCGCCAAGAAACACCTTTTCGACACCGGTGTAATTGCCTTCCACCACCAGAAACCAGACTCCGATGGCGGCGAGCGGAACGGAAATGTACTTACTAATATGGAACAGCTCGAGCGAGCTGGCCACGCCGGCGAACTCGGTCATCACGTTGGTGAGATTGACGAAGACGAGCAGAGCCATCAGCAGGAAGGTAATCCGCAGGCCGAATTCCTCGCGGATGAGATCGGAGAGGCCCTTGCCGGTTACGGCGCCCATGCGCGAGCACATTTCCTGGGTGATGATCAGGACGACGGTGATGGGCAGGAGCGTCCACAGCGGCAGATAGCCGTACTTCGCGCCGGCGGCCGAGTACGTGTAGATGCCGCCGGAGTCGTTATCGACCATGGCGGTAATAAAGCCCGGCCCCAAAACCGCGAGGAAGAGCAGGATGTTGGAGCGCATGCGTTCCAGGATTTTTGGCATCCGCTATTTCTGCCTCAGGAGAGAGATGATATCGTCGGCGGTAATTACGCCCGCCAGCTTACCTTCCTCGTCGACCACGGGCAAGGTAAGGAGGTTGTACTTATCGAAATACTCGGTGACACGGTCGTGCTTTTCGTCGACGGTGACCTGGATGAGGGTTTCGGCGGCGAGGCCTTTGAGGTGAGTATCGCCGATCGCCAGAAAGAGGCGCGCCAGCGGAATCGCGGCCGTGAGGTGCTCTTCCTCGTCGATCAGGAAGAGCGTGTTGAGGGATTCCAGCAATTTTTCATTACCCTTGAGCGCGGCCATGGCGTCGGCAACGGTGGCGTTGTCGTGGAGCACGACATACTCGGTGTTCATGAGGCCGCCGGCGGTGTCCTCGTCGAATTCGAGCAGTTCCTGGACCTCGACTTTGGGCTCGGAATCCATTTCGCCGAGGATTTCCTCGGAGGTCTCTTCTTCCAACTCCGAGAGGATGTCGGCGGCTTCGTCGGGCGCCATTTCCTCGACGATATCGGCGGCTTTTTCGGGTTCGAGCGCCTCGAGGATGCTGGCCTGCATTTTGGGATCTTCGACCTCGGAAAGGGCGTCGGCGGCCGCCTCGCTGTCGATGGAATCGAAGATAGCCTCGCGCTGGGCAGGGCCGAGGTCTTCGACGATGTCGGCGAGATCGGCCGGGTGCATGTCCTCGAGCTTCTCGTAGGAGATGTTCAGGCGCAGGCGGCGCAGGGGGTCGGGTTCGACCACGTTGGCGAAGTCCCAACGAATGGAGTTGGGCGGGATGCGATTTTGGAGGCGGCGAACCCAGCGGGACGGCAGGACACCCTGGAACAGCCGGCGGAACATGCTGCGGACGCCGATATCGACCTCGAGGACGGTGAGGATTTCGCGCTGGCCATCGTGGTGGACAGCCATGGTGACATCGGTGACGCGGACGACCTTGCGGCCGGTGACGTCGATGATCTGCTGATCGAGCAGGTCGCGGCCGATGCGGAGCATGTACTCGTCGTCGTGGTAGGGGAGCAGTTGCTCGTCGCTGAGCTGGATGCCGGAATCGGGCGTGATGGACCGGATCTGGTCGAAGCGGAGGGTCAGCCAGGTGTCGGCGCCGCCTACCAGGAAGCGCTCAATGCGGGAGGAATGTTCACGCGGGACGAGGGCGGCGTCTTTCACGCGGCCAATGCGGCGGTGCTTGAGGTCGAGCACCGGCATGGACAGCAGTTCGGTGAAGTACAGGAGGTTGTCCGCCATCGAAAACGCCCTGGCGCCAGACAGCCCGAGCACGAATCCGGATGGTTCCGACTTGTCGCCTGCACTTGTGCTCTACACAGCTTACCGTCGCCAATTCCAATATGGCTCATCGGGTTGGGAAGCCGCAAGGGAAAAAGGCAATTATCTTTGAGCCGGGGGCAAAGGTACCGACCCGCGTTTGCTCGAGGGCCGATGGAGACGGGGAGGGGGATTTTGGCGAGTGGAGGCGTCCGGGGATCATGGGGCATCGCGTGGAGGAATCGGCGGACTCGCCGTGATCATCCGGGATCTCGTGGAGGAATCGCTGACTCGCGGTGATCATCCGGGATCGCGTCGAGGAATCGGCGGACTCGCGGAGATCATGCGGTATGGCGTCGAGGAATCGCTGACTCGCGGTGGTGGAGGGGACGATACGGCAGGGCGGGCGCCACAATGGGTGGCTGGGCCGGGATGGACCGGCAGGTCCTTTTCGGCACGCCCGGCGCCTGAGTTGCCGTTGAATTCAAAGACGCAGTGACTGCGGACGTACACTTGCTTTCTGATTCCGATACCCAAACCGGCAGTTATCCGGGTGACGGTCCTGCTAAAATAGGAGCCTTAGGAATATGTTTTTTAGGTTTGTAGTACCAGGATTGGCGGTGGCTGCGATCACCGCCAGCGCGCAAGTAGCCCCGGCGCCGAACATCCGCATCATCGAAGAAATCGTCGCGAAGGTGAACGGCGAGATCATCACCCGCGGCGAACTCGAGGAGCAATACAAAGAGATCGAGATGGGGGTGTCGCAATCGGGTTTAAAGGGTTCGGCCCGGGACGACAAGATCCGGGACATGAAGGCGAACGTGCTACGCACGCAGATCGATGAGCTTCTGCTGGTGCAGAAGGGGAAAGATCTGCCGGGGTTGACGGTGGACGCCGACGTCACAAAATTTTTCAATTCCTGGCAGGCGCAGCTCAAAATCAACGACGAAAACAAATTTCACGAACTCCTGCAGCAGCAGTTCGGCCGCACTTTCGAGGAGATCAAAGAACAGAAGAAACGGGAAATTCTGTCGCAGCGGGTGATCAGCTACGAGGTGATGGCGAAGCACACGGTGCCGGAAGCGGACCTGCAAAAGTACTACGACGATCATAAAGCGCAGTACGTGCGCGACGAGGAAGTATTTCTCAGCCAGATTCTGATTTCGACGGAAGGAAAGTCTCCCGAGCAGGTGGCGACCGCGCAGCAGCGCGCCACCGAACTGGTGGCGCGCGCCCGGAAAGGCGAGAAATTCAGCGACCTGGCGCGGGACAACTCCGACGATCCGGAAACCGCGCAGAACGGCGGATACCTGGGGGCGCCGATGAAGCGCACGGACCTGCGGCCGGAACTGGCGGCGATCGTTTTCAGCGATAAAGCCGTCAAGGGTTATGTGACGGATCCGATCAAGCTCGATTCGCCTCCGGGATTCCTGATTATCAAGGTCGAGGAGCATTATGCCGCGGGGCAAGCGTCTTTCGAAGAAGTTCGCGACGAAGTGCAGCAGGCGATTCTGGGGCCGAAGATGGAGCCCTGGGTGCGCGAATATCTGACCCAACTCCGCGAGGAAGCGTTCCTGCAAATCAAAGACGGGTATGTGGACACCGGCGCCGCTCCGGGAAAAGACACGCGCTGGCAGGAAGTAGCACAGTTGAAGCCGGCGACGACGACCAAGGAAGAAGTGCTTTCGAGTTCCAAGGCGCACAAGAAGGTTCTGGGCGTATCGATTCCGGGCACGACGGCAGAGGTAAAAACGCTGGCGGAGACGGAGAAACCGCCCAAGCCGCCCAAGCACCGGGCGAAGCAGGACATCGATCCGGCGGCGCGCGCGGCGGCGGAGCAAGCGAAAGAGGATAGCAGCCCGCCGATGCCTCCCATCAAACAATGAAATCTCCTTACGTAAGCGAGCTCGAACCGAACAAGCTGATTACCACGAGTTTTCTGGTCCATTCGAAGGAGATTCGCCAAAAAAAGAGCGGGGAGTTATATCTCTCGCTTCTGTTAGCCGATCGCACGGGCGAGCTTGACGCCAAGATGTGGGACAACGTGTCGGAGGTGATCGACGCGTTCGACCGCGACGATTTCGTGCGCGTGAAGGGGCTGGTGCAGATCTTCCACAACCGGCCGCAGATGACCATCCACAAGATGCGCCGGATGGACGACAGCGAGATCGATTTTGGAGATTATTTTCCGTCGTCGCGGCGCGACCAGGATGAGATGTGGCGGGAGCTGCGCGGCATCGTGGGGGGAATCGGCAACATTCATCTGAAGACACTGCTGGAGGCGGTGCTGGACGACGAGGAGATCGCGCGCCGCTACCGCCGCGCGCCGGCCGCCAAGCACATTCACCACGCTTTTTTGGGCGGCCTCATCGAGCACGTGCTCTCGCTTTGCGCCATGGCGCGCCTGGCGGCGCAGCATTACAGCTTCATCGACGGCGACCTGCTGGTAACGGGCGCGATCCTGCACGATATCGGGAAGATTTACGAGTTGAACTACGAGCGCGGGTTCTCCTACTCGAACGACGGGCAGTTGCTGGGGCACATCCATATCGGGGCGCGGATCGTGGCGGATAAGCTGCGAGCATTGCCGGATTTTCCGGCGGTGCTGCGATCGCTTGTGGAGCACATGATTCTGAGTCATCACGGGAAGCTGGAATTCGGATCGCCAAAGGTGCCGCAGTTTCCGGAAGCTCTGATGCTGCACTATCTGGACGATATGGATTCGAAGCTGGAGTGCATGCGGTCGGTGATCGAGACCGACCGGCAGGTGGAAGGCTGTTTCACGGCGTATAACGTGGCGCTGGAGCGCGCGGTTCTGAAGAAGGACCTGTTTCTGAATCCACCCGCGGCCACGAAGGAGCCGGCGCCAAAACCGGCCGCGCCGCCGCCAGCGGCGGTTGCGAATGGAAGCCATCAGAAATCCGAGTCGCCGTTTGCCGACAAACTGAGGCACGCGCTGGAGCCGGCCCGAACACCGGAGGGAAACTGATGCCGCGCACGGCGCGAGATGTGCCGCCTCCGCTGGAACTGTTGTGCCTGCGCGCGCTGTGGTCGCTGGGCGAGGGGAACGTCAACGCGGTGCGGCAAATCGTGGCGGAGTCGCGGCCGCTGGCGTACACCACCATCATGACGGTGCTCGACCGGCTGGTGCGCAAAGGCATGCTGGCGCGGCGAAAAGTGGGGCGCAGTTTCTGCTACGCTCCGCAAGCCACGCGGGATGCGGCCCGGCGCGCCGCCGTGCGGGAGCTGCTGGACGGCTATTTCGACGGATCGGAAGAAGCGCTGATCGGGTTCCTCCAACAGCGGGACCGGGAGCCGGCACCATCGCCGGCGCCGGCGGATGTAATCGACACGATTCTGCTGTAAGAAGCTTTGGGCGCTCGCCGCGGCGGCGGAAACCGCAACTTGGGGCGACGTTCTCAGATAATCGACCGGCGCCTCGGGTTCTCCGCCACGCGGAAGGCCAGGTGGCGCTCCCGGTAGGTCGGCAGGCGGACGACGCCTCGAGGTGGGCGTGAAGCTGCGAGTGAGAGCACCGCATACCGGCGGCCGTGGAGCAGTAAATGGCGGCGGAATTCCGCTATTCCTGTGGTATTCTGATGGTCTTCACGATGGCGCAGACCAAGTTGCTCCCGCGGATCTGTATTGCATTGGGCCTGCCGGATGTGCCAACTCTGTTGAGCCATGCGCGCCGCGAGGCCGCGGCGGGGGAAGTTTTTCTGGAATTCAGACTCGATTTTCTGGATCATCCAGCAGCGGGCGCGGCGGCCATCGCCGGCTTTCTGGAAGATTTTCCCGATTGCATTGTGCTGGCGACCTGCCGCCGTCATCAGAATCGCGGCCGATTTAACGGCAGCATCGAAGAGCAGCTTGTAATACTGGACCTCGCCGTGCGCAGTGGCGCGCACGCCATCGACGTGGAAATCGAGACGGCCGAAGTGGCGCAGGAACGCCTGACGCAATTTCGCGGGCGGACGCAGGTGATCGTCTCGTACCACAATTTCGAAGCCACGCCGCCGATGGATACGGTGGTAAGCCGGGTGATGAAGGTGCCGGCGGACGCGTATAAGATGGTGACCACGGCGCGCAAGCCTTCCGATAACCTGCGCGTGCTGGCGGCGGCGAAGGCGCTGCCGAAGCAGCACGTCATCGTGCTGGCGATGGGGGAGCTGGGATTTCCGACGCGCGTGCTTTCGCCGATTTTCGGCGGCGTCTACACGTACGCCACGCCGATGCTGGCGGAAGGGACGGCGGCGGGGCAGGTGAGCGCCAAATTTCTGCGGCATTTGTATCGCGTGGAGAAACTCGGGAAGACGGCCAAGATCTACGGCGTGATTGCCGATCCGGTGCGCCACTCGATTTCGCCCGCGGTACACAACCGCGGGTTCCAGGCGCGGCGCGTGGACGCGGTGTATCTGCCGTTCCTGGTTACGCCGGCTTATTTGCGCGACTTCTTCTCGCTTGCCGACAAGCTGCCGCTGGCGGGTTTCAGCGTGACGATTCCGCACAAGCAGAAAATCATCCGCTATCTCGACGTGGTGGATCCGCTGGCGCGGCGCATTGGAGCGGTAAACACGGTGTGGCGCAAAGCGGGAAAATGGCGCGGCACCAATACCGATGCGGCGGGCGTGACGATTCCGCTGGCGAGGCTGCTGCGCCTGCAAAAATCGTCGGTGCTGATTGTGGGCAATGGCGGCGCGGCGCGGGGCGCGGCGTGCGCGCTGTCGGACGCGGGTGCGAAGATTTCGCTGGTGGGCCGCAATCCCGACCGGGTGCGGGCGCTGGCCAAGGTCTGCGGGGCGGAAGCGCTGCTGCGCGAACAGTTGAATTCCACGCGTTTCGACGCGGTGGTACACGCCACGCCGCTGGGGATGTTTCCGCACGTGGAAGAATGTTTCTTCAACGGCCACATTCCCGCCGACGTGGTGTTCGACATGGTGTACAATCCGGCCGAAACCTTGCTGTTGAAGCGGGCCCGCGAACAGGGCAAGACGGTGGTGCCGGGCCTGGATATGTTTATCGAACAGGCGGTGCGGCAGTTCGAGATCTGGACCGGCGGATCGGCGCCGCGGGCGGTGATGCTGAAGGCGGCCGAGGAGGCGCTGGAGCACAAATGAAACTCACACGGCGACAACTGGCGGCGGCGGTTTGCGGCTCGGCGGTGGCGCAGGCGCAAACGGAAACGCGCGCGGCGGCGCCGGCGGACGATTTGCAAACGGCGCGAAGCCGGCTCCAGGCGAACGCCGAGGCGCTGGCGGAGCACGAACTCCCGGCCAATACCGAGCCGGCGTTCCGGTTTCAGGCCTGAGGGCGGGACATGGGAAGCATTCCCAACGACGTGTTTTTCGCCACGATTACGGACCTGAATTCGCGGCTGAAGGCCAAAGAATTCAAGGACGCGGATCTGATCCGAGCTTTCATGGAGCGGCTGGTTCGGCTCGGACCGCGATATAACGCACTGGCGCTGCCGTTGGCGCGGGAGGCATATCGCAATGCGAAAGCCGTCGACGCGGACCTGAAGATCGATCGCCTGCGCGGTCCGCTGCAGGGGATTCCGTACGGAGCGAAGGACCTGCTGGCATACAAGGGACAACCCACGACGTGGGGCGCCAAGCCTTATGCGGGCCAGGTTTTCGATTACAACGCCACGGTGGTGGACAAGCTGGGCGGGGTGGGCGCGGTGCTCACGGGCAAGCTCGCGATGGTGGAACTGGCGGGCGGGGGCGGGTACCGGTTGGCGTCGGCATCGCTGACCGGCCCTGGGTTGAATCCGTGGGACCGCACGCGGTGGACGGGCGGATCGTCGAGCGGGTCGGCGGCGGCGGTGGCGGCCGGCCTAGTCACGTTTGCCTTGGGGTCGGAGACGTCGGGATCGATTGTGACGCCGGCGTCGTATTGCGGGGTGACGGGCTTGCGGCCGACTTACGGGCTGGTGAGCCGGTACGGCGCGATGGCACTCTCGTGGACACTGGATAAGATCGGACCGCTGGCGCGCAGCGCCGAAGATTGCGGACTGGTACTCGAGGCGATCGCCGGAAACGACAGTAAGGATCCCGGTTCGGCCGGTACAGGTTTCTATTATGTGCCGCAGTACATGCGCCCGCTGAAGGACCTGAAGGTGGGATATGCGGCGGTGGATTTCGCCGAGCGCGCCGAGGAATCCGCGCGCCCGGCTTTCCAGCAGGCGCTGGCCGCGATTCAAGCAACCGGAGTCACGCTGGTGGAAACCAAGCTTCCGCGGTTTCCGTACGGTCCGATGCTGGCGACGGTGCTCGCGGCGGAGCAGGCATCGAACTTCGAGGGGCTGATCACGAGCGGAAAAGTGGACGAGCTTGCGGACGCGGCGCAGATCGCGGGTCTGAAAGCCAGCCTGGAAGTGCCGGCCAAGGACTACCTGAAGGCGATGCGGCTCAGGCGGCTGGCGCAGGAGGAAATTCGCCAGCTTTTCACCCAGGTGGATGCGCTGGTGGCGCCGGGACGGCCGGGGCCGGCGACGAGAATCGATCAACCTCTCGATCGCGGCGGATTCCAGCCGCCGGCGGGAACCCCGACCGGTCTCGGAGGGATCATTCAGGCAGGCAACCTGGCGGGATTGCCCGCGCTGGTGCTTCCTTGCGGGTTTGCCGAGAACCTGCCGGTGGCGCTGCAAATCGTGGGGCCACCGTTCTCGGAAAACCTGCTGCTGGCGATCGGCCGCGATTTCCAACAGCGGACCGACTGGCATAAGAAACGGCCGCCGGAATTGTAAGTGCCAGGAGCCCGGGGCAGGAGTTCGGAACCGGGTTAGCTCGCTGAACAACCTTCGCCCAGCACCGCGCCGGTGATGATTTCGATATCGACCACATTCACTTTTCCGTCGCGATTCAGATCATCGACAGCGGATGCTTTTCCGAGGGCTTGATCGATCAAGCTTTGCGCATCAGTCACGCCGATGGCGCCGGTTCCGGTGACATCGCACGCGGCGTAAGAGGGACCGAAGACGGAGATTACGAAGTTGGCGGCGGCGGTGTGATTGGCGGAATCGGCGGCAACCACCTGGAAGGCGTACGCCCCATCTGAAGTTGGAGTGCCGGCGATGGCGCCGGTGGAGGCGTTCAACGACAATCCCGGCGGCAGCAAATCTCCCGGCGCGAGTGTCCAAGCGATAGAACCGGCGCCTCCGCCGGCGGACAGCGGAACGCTATAGGCTGTGTTCAGAATGGCGGAGGGCAGGGCACCGCCGGCGGTCATGGAGAGCGGCGTTACCACCAGGTCGATCTGACGGGTGCCATAAGTATTCGAATTGCCGGTATCGGTGGCCTTCACCAGGAAACTGTATGCGCCCGCCTGGGCAGGCGCACCGCTCAGGAGACCGGAACTCGAGAGCGTAAGGCCAGAGGGCAGCGTTCCGCCGGCCACGGTCCAGGTGTAATTCGCGGAGCAGCAGGCGGCGAGCTGCCGGGAATACGATTGACCGGCGGTCACGTATTGGGCCGGGTAGGAATCGACGTTGGTGGAGGCGCCGTTGAAATAAGCAGAGAGCGGAACGGTGAGGGTGGCGGCCGAGCCGGCGGAATCGCTGAACATGAACAACGGCGCGAATGGCCCACTCTCTTGCGGGATGCCGGTGACGGCGGTGGGACTGGTCCAGAGGCCGGCGGGCAGGCCATCGGGGATATTTCGGGACGGAGCTTGCGCGGCGTTATAGGGTGGCATACCTCCGACGAGGCGGAACGTGCTGGCGTACGCGACTCCGACGGTGCCATCGGGCAAGCCGGGGCAATCCGCCGTGATCAAACAATTATCGAAATATAAAGCCCCGACTTTGAGCGGGAAAGCCTGGGTGACCTGGAAGCCGTTGACGTCGGTGGCGGTAACGGCGACGTTATAGGTACCTAATGCCGTGGGGGCACCCCACAATTCGAGGTCGCCAGGACTGACATAGGCAAGGGTTTTTCCGGCGCCGTAGTGGGACTGCATGCCGGGCGGCAAGCCGGAAGCGCTCCAGGTGTACGGGGCTGTACCGCCGGAGATTCCGATGGCGCGGGAACAGCCCATGCCGATGGTGCAATCGCCGAGATCGCCGTATTGCGCAATTTGAGGCAGGGGCTGGGGAGTGCCGGTTACGTCGATGGCCATGTTGGCGGTGTAAGTGTGACCCTGGGAATCGCCCGCTACGACGCTGAAATCGTATTTGGCGGGACTTGCCGTGGGCGTGCCGGAGATGGCGGCGCCGGTGAGAGTAAGTCCTGCCGGAAGAGGACTCGCCAGAGCAAAGGCATAGGTTCCCGAACCGCCGGCGGCCGAGAGGGTGTAGTTATAAGCGGTGTTTTGCGCAGCATCCGGCAAGAACGCAGGGCTGGTGATCCAGAGGGGGAAGACATTGATGAAGAGCGAGCGGTTTACGGTGCTGGTTCCATCGGTGAAGGTTACCGGGAGGGTCTGCAATCCAGCCGCGGCGGGTGTACCGGACAGCAGGCACCCGGTAGAGAGCGAGATGCCATCCGCTGCCGTGCTGGTGCAGGTAATGTTGGCCGGATCCCCATTATCAGTCGCACTAAGTTGATAGCCGGCGCCATAGTAAGACACGCCGGTAAAGCCATCGGGCAGGTCGGGACCGTCGCGCAGAGCGAGGGCCGTGAGGGTCATGGTGAAGGATCTAGTTGTGGTGCTGGAACCACTGTCGACGGACAGCTCAAAGCTATAAGTGCCGGGCGTGGTAGCGACGCCAATCAAGCCCTCGGGCGCGGACGGCGTAAGGTAGCCGGGGAGATCGCCGCGCAGCGAGATGCCGGGCGGCAAGGATCCGCTGGCCAGCGCCCAGGAGTAACTGCCGCTGCCGCCCGCGGCGTTTAATCCCACCTGAACCTCACCTATGGAGAATGTGCCTAAGTCCGAACTGGTGGTGACCGATAACGAAGAAGGGTTACCGGGGGCGAGGGGCAGAGTAATCACGGGAGAAGAGATACCATCGGCGGTCAGGATTACAGGCTGAGTTCCGAGAAGCCCGGCAGGCACGACGAAACTCACCTGGTAAAATCCGGCCTGGCCAGGCTCGAGCGCGGCAGACAACACCTGAGCCGGGACGCCTCCCACGACGACGCCGACGGCGGCGGCGGTATTGTAGGCAGGACTGGCGGGCGGCGCGACGCCGTCGATGGCCAGAGGGTTCGTCAGGCCGAGACCGATGGGATAGGCTGTGATGACATCGCCGGGGTTCGCGGGATTGGCGTCCATGACGATCTGGCCGGCGGAATTGTAAAAGAGCCCAAGCGTGCCGCCGGTTTTATTCGAAATGCCGGGCGAAGCCGGCACGACGCCGGCCGTGAAGGGCGCGGAAGCGCCGGTCGCGTTCACCACAATGGAGGCCGAGCCGCCGGCGAGCGCGAACGGGGCGATGACGTCTATCTCGCCTGGTGACACATAGGCGACGGGCGCCATGATTCCGTTCACGGTGACGGTAGTTCCCATGCAGTTGAAGAGAATGTTGCCATTTGGCTCGCAGGCGCCGGTGGCGCCGGCAAGATTTGCCCCCATGATAGCGACGGCCTCGCCCGGGGCGATCCCGCCCGAAGCGGTTGTCGCCCCGTTGGTCACCGAGGTAATGGTGGGCGCCTGTCCCCATGCCGCAAGAGCTGTGAACAAAATACCGCAGATAGAGCGGGAGCGTGAGCAATCAGTCATATGGGAGCACCTCCGAACGGCTTCCCACTAAGCGTTTCGATTATAACTGCGGACGCTCAACTAAGGTACTTAGTAAGCGGGCGGAAACAGACAGATAGAAGAGATGGCTGTGCCGCGACTAACGAAGGGGAGGATCAAACACGGGAAATTCCGCATTCAGCAGGCAGCCAGGAGTTTTTCCTTCAACCGCGCCTCGATTTCCGGCGGCAGCTTTCGCCCGTCGTGCGCGACATAGAAAACATCGATCGCGCGGCAGCCTTTGGTATCCACCAGGACGATATCGATATTACAGGCGCTCGACGAGAAGACCGATGCCAGGCTGTAGAGCAATCCGGGCCGGTCCTCGGCGTCGATTTCCACGAGAGTGGCGGTGGCGCAGGCATCCGAATCGAAAACGATGCGGGGCGGGCCGCCGCGCCTGTGCGGATCGGGAGCGGTGCGGGCGCGCATCAGTTTTTGGGCGTCGGTGCGGCCGAGGGCGACGCGCTGCAGCAGGTCGCGCAGGCGATCGGACTCGCTGGGATTGAGCTGGAGCATGCGTTTGGGGTCGGCCACCACGAAGGTGTCGAGAACGACTCCCGCGGCGTTCGAAAAGGCCTCGGCTTTCAGGATGTCGAGCCCGAAGCTGGAAATGGCGCCGGCGAAAGAAGCGAACAGGGACGGCTTGTCGCGCGCCACGATCGTGACGCGGTAGGCACCCTCGATGGATTCGAGCCTGGCGGCGGCTCCGGTTGGCCGGCTTTGCTCGAACAGTAGCAAATGGCCCTGAATTTCATGGCTGGAATGAGCGCGCAGGTAACGCTGCGGGAAACCTTTGACGAACGCGGCATTCGCCGGGAGATCGGCCGGCACCTGCCGAATGCGGTCGGTCTCCAGTTCCCGGAGCAATTCGTGCTGGACGGCGCTCGAAGCGCGCCACAATTGCTCGAGGCGCCAGGCAAGGCGGTCCGCGTCGCTCGCAGCGGCGATGCGCGCGTAGGTGATCATGGCCAGCACGCGCAGTTGCTCGATGGTGCCGACGCGATCGGCCAGTTGGCGCACGGCGGAGGGATCGTCGAGGTCGCGTCCAGTCATAGCATCGGCGAGATCGGAGCGGTGCACGAGCGAGAATTCCAGTCGATCGCGCGCGTCCGCAGGCATTTCCATGCGGACGGCTGCCGCGCGGGCCCGTTCCACGGCGGAATCGCCCATTTCCACGAAGAGCAGCGCGAAGACCAGCAGCGAAACATCATCGATTTCGGGGAGCATGGCCGCGAACCGCTGCCGTTCGGATGGGGCCGCGGGAGCCAATGCGAGAAGCGCTTCCACTGCGCGCAGGGTCTGTTCTTCGAGGGTGTACCGGTATTCCGAGGCCGGATTGACCGAGCCTTCCAGCGCCTGCCACTCCGGCAGCAAGGCGGACAGCACGCCGGTGAACTGCAGGGCGCGGAGGGCCATGGCAGCGTGCGGGGAAGCCAGGGCGATTTTCAGGAGGGTCCATACCGGCCGCGGTTGGGCGCACCATGCGGCGATGGCATCGCGCGCCGATTCGAGCCTCCGCCCGGTTTCCGGAGAGGGCGCGACGCCATGGCGAGCGATGAATTCGAGCAGGCGAAGCACGAGCGGCGGATCGCTTGCCAACTGGGCTGGATTGCGCAGCAGCAGGCGCTCGCGCGAGACGGTGAATTCCTGGTTGGAGAGCCGCGAGCGATATTCCCGGAAGTTGTCCAGCAGGGAGGTCTCGCTTTTTTCGGATTCGTCGATGGCGCGCCTGGTCTGGTTGAATATGGCGCGGGCGCAGCGGAAATACTCGCGGAGATCGAAAGCGAACGGCTGCCCGGCGAGACTGGCCTTAGCGGGGAAATCGAGCAGGTTGCGATCGGCCTGGGCATGGAAATGGAGGAAACAGCGCACCGACGAGAGCAGCGACACGGCCGCGCCCGGTTCCGCCTCGGGCGGTGGATTGTTGCCCTTCAGAAGCGCGAGCCACTCCACGGCGCGTGCGTCCTCGAGGCCGCCGGGGCTCTCTTTCACGTCGGGCTGGGCCTCGAATGGGGTGTTCCCATGCGCGGCGTGCCGGGTGCGCACGGACTGGCAGAGGCGCTCGCAGAGCTTCTCGCGATGGTTCGCGAGCGCCGCCTGCAATTTGGTTTCGAACTGGTCGAACAGAATGCGATCGCCATGGAGGAGACGCCGATCGAGGAGTCCGAACGCGCGCACGCCGGCTCGCTCCACGAGTTCGATGCATTCGGCCACCGTTTGCACCATGGCGTTAGGCCGCAGACCGGCATTCCAAAGGAGGCGGACGAACTCCGGCAGCCGATCGTTGAGCGTTTCAGATGGTTTTGAGGAATCGGCCAACAGCACCAGATCGAGTTCGGAATAGGGATAGGTGCGGCCGCGCCCGTAGGCTCCGGCAGCCACAATGGCGACCCCATGAGGAGGGGCGGATGGCATGGCGGCCCGGAAAGCGCCGGTAACGGCTTGGTCGCGAAGCAGGGTGAGAGACGCCAGGGCCGCGCCGGCGTCGCCGGTAGCGAGAAATTCCGCTTCAATCGCGCGCCACTTCCCGGTGGAGTCGGTCACCTCCCCAGTATCACGCAGAGGCTCACACTACCGGCAAATGGAAGGTCTTATGAACGGGATTGAAAATATTGATAGCACGGCTAGCAGACGAGGTCTTCGCGCGTGAGCTTGAATTTTTCCAGGTTTCCCAAAATGGTGACGGCAATCTGCTTGGGATCGAAAAAGGTCTGGGCGATGGATTGCACTTCGTCCGCCGTCACGGCTTCGATGCTCTCGACGAGGTCGTCGAGCGAGAAGAAATGGGAGAAGTACATTTCCTGCCGCGCGAGATTGGACATGCGGCTGGAGGTGGATTCCAGGCCCAGCATGAGCGAACCCTTCAGGTGATCTTTGGCGCGCCGCAGTTCCTCGCAACTAACCAGGCGATCTTTGAGATCGCGGAATTCCTTGAGGATCGACTCCACCACTTTCCGCGCCGATCCGAGCGAGGTGCCGGCGTAGATGGTCATGCAGCCGGTATCGCGATAGGGGCTGAGCTCGGAGAAAACGGCGTAGGCGAGCCCCTGCCGTTCGCGGATGTTCTGAAACAGGCGCGAGCTCATGCCGCCGCCCAGGAGGGTGTTGAGCACATAACAGGCGAAGCGCCTTTCGTGCGGCAGCGGATAGGAGGGCACACCGAGGCAGAGATGCACCTGTTCCAGCGATTTTTTGTTGCGCAGCGAAATGCGGGCGTGGGTGTTGGGAGCGCGATCACGGGCGGCGCCGGGACCGGGCTCGAGTTCATCGAAGTGCTCGCGGACGAGTTTTACGAGCCCGGAGTGGGTCATATTGCCCGCCGCGGTGACGAGCATGTTGGCGGGCGCGTAGACCTTTTTGTAATAGCTCTGAATTTGCGGCCGGTCAAAAGCTTTGACGCTCTCGCGGGTGCCGAGAATGGGTTTGCCCAGCGAGTGGCCTTTCCAGAAATTGGCGGAGAACAGCTCGTGCACGAGGTAATCGGGGCTGTCTGCCTCCATCTTGATTTCTTCGAGGATGACGCCCTTTTCTTTATCGATATCTTCGTGGCGAAAGAGCGGATGGAGCACCAGGTCGGCGAGCACGTCGAAGGCTTGCGAGAGGTGCTGGTCAAGCACTTTGGTATTGAAACACACCAGTTCTTTGGCGGTGAAGGCGTCGAGATTGCCGCCGATGGAATCGACCGAGCGCGCGATATCTTCGGCCGAGCGGTTGGTGGTTCCCTTGAACAGCATGTGCTCGATGAAGTGCGAGATGCCGTTCTGCTCGGTGTTTTCGCGGCGCGAGCCGGTGGCGATCCAGATTCCCACGGAGACGGAGCGGACATGCGGCATGGTCTCGGTAATCACGCGCACGCCGTTCGAAAGCGTGGTCATTTCAATATCCCGCGAAGGGGTGGCGACAGATTTCATGGAAGGGGTTGGGCGATTGCCTGCCTTCTTCCTTTGTAACATTTCCGCCGCGGGCGTGTTGGGCGCTGTCCGCTGCTTGCGCCGCTGCCGGCCGGGATGGCGGGACATCATTTCTTGCGGAGGTGCGGCGGCGGGAGGAGCGGCTTGACATTCCGGTCCCCCGGGAGGCGATATTGCCATTGGATAGCAATGCGGTGCTAACAGTACTTCTGGTGCTTTACCGGGAGTGCCAGCAACCTGGAAACTATTAATGATGACCTCGGAGGTTGCCGGCCGAACCGAACTTACCCTCAGCCGCCTGAACCGCCTTCCGGCATTTAACCAAACCGCGGTGAGGCTGCTGGCGCGGCCTTTCAGCGACGAGGATTCAATTGTCTACATAGAGAGCAGTTTTCGCTCCGATCCGGGGCTTGCCAGCCAACTGCTGGTAGCGGCGAACTCCGCGGCGATGGGTCTGCGGGCGCGGGTGGCCACCCTGCGCCACGCGCTGGCGGTGCTCGGGATCAACCGCATCCGGGCGCTGGTGGTTACGGTCGCCACTTCTTCTTATATGCGGCAGTTTCCGGCGGAAGCAGTACGGCCGATCTGGGCTCATGGCATCGCCACCGCGGTCATTGCAGAACAACTGGCGGGCTATTCGGACCGGCTGAGCGGCGCCGCGCTGTACACTGCCGGTCTGACGCACGATCTGGGCCGTCTCGGGCTGCTCGCCGCGGAGCGACAACGGTACGGGGCCTTTCTCGAGGACGAGTATGAAAATCGCGAGCAGAGCGATAGCGTCGAGTGGGAGCGGTTCGGCGTTCTGCACACCGTGGCGGGGGGCCTGATCACGCAGCTTTGGGGCTTTCCCGAGAATCTCTGCGGACACGCGGAAAATCACCACGGGGAATCGGGTTTCGACACCGAGGAAGACCGGATCGTGCACACGGCGTGTCTGCTGGCGGATGCTATGGGTTACGCGGAACTGCGACTCCGGTCGGCGGAAGAGCCCAAAGGGATGGATTCGATCGACGACGAGTGCCGCGCGCTGGTGGACGAACGGATCCAGCAGTACTTGGGGTAGGGACGGGCTGGAGTTAGGAGCTTCCGAGTTTCAAGTCAGGAGCGCCGGAGTTGGGGGCCAACGCCGCAGGTCAGCGGCGCAGGATTTGGATTTTGCCGTTGGAGGTCCCGAGATCGATCAGCGGACCGCCATTGCCGATCACACCTTCCAGACGATTGCGGCTTAGCTCGCCCTGGGCGCGCACTTCGAATTCGGTATCGATCGAGGAATTGGATGTGTGCGCGGAAAGGCGGGCGTTGGTGCCGTCGGCGAGGTGAAGCGTGATCGGTCCGTTATTCGTGCCGATGTGAACGCTGCTCGAGAAATTGCGCGGGAGGTCCAATTCCACGCCGCTATTGGAAGTATCGATGCGGACGTCCTTGTCGGGCCGCTGGATGTCGATATTGACGCCGCTGTTCGACGTGCTCGCGTCCACCGAACCGTTGACGCGCTCGGCCTGGATATGGCCGTTCGAAGTGTGGGCGCGCACATTTCCGTCCACCCCTTCGAGTTCGACGGAGCTGTTGGAGGTTTCGGCTTCCAAGTCGCCGTGCAGGTTCAGCACCTTGATCGATCCGTTGCTGGATTTCAGATGCGAGGGTCCGGCGCCATCCTCGGTGCGAATGGAACTGTTGGAAGTCACGATGCGCTCGTACTGGGTGCCGCGCGGCACCTTAACGGTCAGGCGGGCGCCCTGATTATTGCGCCGGTCGGTCGGCCGCGGCACGCGGATGGAGACGGAATCGGCGGTATGGTCGATATCGACGCGAAGGTTGTCGGCCTCATCCTGGCTAGGCCCGTATTTCGTCCCGCTGATGTCCACGGTGTCCTGATCCCAGGCGGAGATATCGACGGCGCCGTTGAATGTCTCGACCGACAGTCTTCCGCCCGTCTTCAAGGGGTAGCTCGAATGGAAATCTTTGCTGTAACGCTGCCAATCGCCGACGTCGACGATGCAGGAGGTGAGGCTCAAAAGGGCGATCGCCAGACCGCCGGAAAGGATCCACTTGGCGTGCATGATTATCCTCGAAGTGGTTGATACGCAGAAGGCGCAGGGTTTGTTCCGGCGTTGGAGGCAACTTGACTTTGCTCGGTGCAAGTTCCTAACATATGCTGGTGCAAGCGATTACAGTGCTTTGTTCTGCTCCCGCACTTTTTCTTGAAGCAGCGTCGGGGCGCCTGCTTCACCTCTCCGGTGTAGACGTTGCCATCGTGGTGCTGTACTTCCTTGCCGTTCTCGCGATCGGCTTTTACCTGAAGAAGTACACGGTCACGGGTGAAGACTTCTTCCTGGCCGGGAGGGAGATGACTGCATGGGTGGCCGGCTTGAGCTTTCTCGCCGCCAATCTCGGTTCGCTGGAACTGATGGGGTGGGCCGGGAATGCCTACCAATACGGAATTCTCGCGGCTCACTGGTATTGGATCGGCGCGATCCCCGCCATGGTTTTCCTGGCGCTGGTGATGATCCCGTTCTATTACATTTCGAGGACCCACTCGGTTCCGGGGTATCTCAAGCTTCGCTTCGGCGAGCCGGCGCGAGCGCTTTCGGCGGTCTCCTTTGGCTTCATGACGGTGCTGATGAGCGGCATCAACATGTACTCCATGGCGCTGGTGCTGAAAGTGGTCCTCGGGTGGGACATTCACACGAGCATCTGGATTTCCTCCGTGACCGTGGCGGTTTACGTGACGCTGGGCGGATTGCTTTCGGCCATCTTCAACGAGGTCCTGCAATTTGTGCTCATCTGGCTGGGAGCGATGCTGATTTCGATCATCGGCCTGATCGAGGCGGGCGGGTGGAACGGCATGGTGGCGCGGATTCACCACAACTTTCCCGGCCAGGATTTCACGCACTTATGGCGGACCATGGGCTCGTTCACGGACAATCCGATGGGCATCCACTGGGCGGGCATCGTTTTCGGCCTGGCCTGCTTTATTTCGATGGGCTACTGGACTACCGACTTTCTGGTGGTGCAGCGAGTGATTTCGGCCAAGGACCTGCGGGCGGCCAAGATGGCCCCGCTGATCGGCGCGGCGTTCAAGATGTGCGTGCCATTCATCGTGATTCTGCCCGGCTTGCTGGGCCTGGCCGTGCTCGATTCGCCGGGCCATCATTTTCTGATGCCGGCCACGGAAGCCGCGGCGACGGGCGGCCACAGCTACGACGAAGTGCTACCCATCATGCTGGCGCGCTACTGCGGGCCGGGGCTAATGGGCCTGGGCATCACCGCGCTCATCGCCGGATTCATGTCGGGGATGGCGGGCAATGTCAGCGCTTTTGCCACGGTGTGGACCTACGATATCTATCGCGCCATATTCCGCAAGGAAGCCAGCGATGCGCATTACGTGAGCGTGGGCCGGTGGTGCACGATTCTGGGCGTACTGGTCAGCATCGGCACGGCCTACCTGGTGATGTCGTTCGCCAGCATTATGGATTATGTCCAGGCGCTGTTCAGCTTCTTCATCGCGCCGCTGTTCGGGACGGTCATCCTGGGAATGTTGTGGAAGCGCGCCACGCCGCAGGGCGGATTCTGGGGCTTGCTGGCGGGCACGGCATCGTCCATCGGGATGTACGTTTGGGTGAAGGTGGATCCGGACGCGGTGGCGTACATCGCGCTCTCGGCGTATGCCAAGGACCAGGCACAGAACATGTTCCGCGCATTGTGGTGCGGGCTGATCTGCATGATCGTCACCGTGGTGGTGAGCCTGGTCACCACGCCGAAGCCCGAGAAGGAACTGGCGGGGCTGGTATACGGGTGCACCGAAATCCCCTCGGAAGGCAATCTTCCATGGTGGCAGCGGCCCTTGTTCTGGGCCGGAGTGGTGCTGGCGATTTTCGTAGCTTTACAAATTATTTTCTGGTAGGAGGATCATGCACAGACCCGGAATGATTTCCATTTGGTTTTTCATCGGCGTCCTTCTGCTGGCGTACGGACTCCTGATTCTGGGCGCAGGCATTTACGGACTGGACCATCCGCCGAACGTGAAGCTGGCGAATCTGCACGCCGGCATCTGGTGGGGCGCCCTGCTCACCGCGCTGGGCCTGTTCTATACGCTGAAATTCAAGCCCGGGAGGGGCAATTAACAATATGACCAACGGCAAAATGACATTCGGCATCATAGTCGGCAATCGCGGATTTTTTCCCGGACACCTGGCGCAGAGCGGGCGGACCGAGATGATCGCGGCTCTCGAAAAGGCCGGCCACACGGCGGTCGTGGTGGGACCCGAAGAGGCGCGCCACGGCGCGATTGAATCGCTGGCCGAAGCGCACCTCTGCGCCGATCTCTTCCAGAAGCACGCCGCCGAGATCGATGGCGTGATCGTCACGCTCCCGAATTTCGGCGACGAGCGGGCCATCGCCAACACGCTGCGATGGTCGGGGCTCAGCGTTCCGGTATTGATACAGGCCACGCCCGATGCGCCCGCCCAGATGGGGATCACGCACCGCCGCGACAGCTTCTGCGGCAAGATGTCGGCCTGCAATAATCTGACGCAATACGGGATCCCGTACTCGCTGACCACGCTGCACACGGAATCTCCCGATTCGCCGGAGTTCGAGAAGGACCTGGCCTGGTTTGCGGCCGTCTGCCGCGTGGTCCGGGGCATGCGCCCGCTGCGTGTGGGCGCGATTGGCGCGCGTCCGGCGGCATTCAACACGGTGCGCTACAGCGAGAAGATTCTGGAGCGCAGCGGCATCTCCATCGAGACCATCGACCTTTCGGAAATCCTGGGGCGGATCGCGCGCATGAAGGACGACGATCCGGCGGCGCAGGCCAAGCTGGGCGCTATTCGGCAATATGTCTCCACCGGCGATACGCCGCTCGGGCCGCTCATGAAGATGGCCAAGTTGGGCGCGGTGATCGACGGCTGGATGAACGAGACGCACGTCGCCATCAGCGCGGTGCAGTGCTGGACTTCGCTCGAAGAATACTTCGGGGTGGTGCCGTGCACGGTGATGAGCATGATGAGCGACAATCTGATGTCGAGCGCCTGCGAAGTGGATATCTGCGGCGTGATCGGCATGCACGCCCTGCGGCTGGCTTCCGGCACGCCCAGCGCGCTGCTGGACTGGAACAACAATTACGGCGCCGACCCCAACAAGGCGGTGTGCTTCCATTGCAGCAACCTGCCGAAGCATTTTTTCAAGGAAGTGCGCATGGATTTCCAGCAGATCATCGCCGGCACGGTCGGGCGCGAGAACGCTTACGGCACTTGCGAAGGACTGGTGAAGGCGAGCCACATGAGTTTCGCGCGCTTCTCGACCAACGATCAGCACGGCGGCATCCACGGGTATGTGGGTGAAGGCCGGTTCACGGACGATCCACTGACTACGTTCGGCGGCGCGGGCGTGGTGGAGATCCCCAATTTGCAGGGCTTGCTGCGTTTCATTTGCGAGCGCGGCTTCGAGCACCACGTGGCTGCCAACCTTTCGTCGGTGTCGGCGGCGGTCCGGGAGGCAGCCACGCGGTACCTCGGATGGCAGGTACACGCGCACGTTTAGGAAACGAGGCACCGCTCCCTGGCAGTGGGGCTCATTGGATGGTGGGCCGCGACCGCGGGGGAGCGGTAGGTTAAGACCATGACTACCGTTGCCGGCGTCGATTTCGGAACCCTGAGCGTCCGGGTCTCAGTGTTTGACAGCGCGAAGGGCAAACTCGGCGCGGGCGTGGCCGAGTATCCGCTCCACCGCAAGAAAGAAGACCCGGATTACGCCACGCAGAGCCCCCGCGACCACATGACCGCACTGGCCGCGGCCATGCATGCGGCCCTCGAGGATGCCGGTATCGAAGGCGAAGCCATTGCGGCCATCGCGCTCGATACCACGGGATCGAGCGTGATTCCCGTGGATCGCGACCTCCAACCGCTCGACGATTATTACCTCTGGTGCGACCATCGCGCCTGGAAAGAGGCCGCCGAGATCACGTCCGCCGCGCACGCCGGCAAACTCGCGGCCATCGATTGGTGCGGCGGCGTCTACTCCTCCGAATGGGGATTCGCCAAGCTGCTTCACTGGCTGCGCCACAATCCCGGGAAGCGCGCGGCATTCGCTACCGCGCTGGAACACTGCGACATGGTGGCGGCGGTCCTAAGCGGAATCCACAATCCGGCCGAGGTTCCGCGCAGCGTCTGCGCCATGGGGCACAAGTGGATGTGGAATCGCGCGCTCGGCGGCTTTCCCCCCGAGGATTTTCTGACCGCTGTCGATCCCCTGCTCGCCGGCGTGCGCGAAAAGCTGGCCGGCCGCTACGAAACTTCCGACAAAATCGCCGGCCACCTGGCGCCCGAATGGGCCGAAAACCTGGGATTGCGGGCCGGCATCCCGATCCCCGTGGGCGCGTTCGACGCACATTGGGACGCTATCGGCGCGGGCGTGCGCCTAGGCGATGTGGTCAACGTGGTTGGGACCTCGACGTGCATCATGGCGATTGGGGACCAGTGCACGCTGGTTCCGGGTGTGTGCGGGGTGGTGCAGGGCTCCATCGATCCCGGACGCACCGGCATCGAGGCGGGACTTTCGGCCACCGGCGATATTTTCGAGGCTATTGCGCGGCGTGCCGGCACCACGGTTGCCGAGCTTTCCCGCGGTATCGAGCAGTATCGCGCCGGCGAGACGGGACTCCTGCGTCTCACCTGGGACAATGGCGACCGCACGGTGCTCGTTAATCCGGAACTGAGCGGCGTAACTCTGGGATGGCGCCTCACCCACACCGCGCAAGACGAACTTTTTGCCGCGATTGAAGGCACGGCGTTCCACACACGCGTTATTCTGGAGCGCATGGAAGAGCACGGCGTGCCCATTCATCGCGTCATCAACGGCGGCGGCATCCCGCGCAAGAATCCGGCGCTCAATCAGGTGTACGCGAATGTGCTTGGCAAGCCGATCCTGGTGCCGAACGGGGATGTCACCAGCCTGGGGTCGGCGATTTTCGCTTTTCTAGCGGCGGGCACGTTCCACGGGGTGGAGGAAGCGCAGGCGGCGCTGTGCCCGGACTACGCCGTGGTCGAGCCGCAAGCAGATCAGGCGGCGGTATACCAGGAGCTTTATCCGCTGTACCGGCAGCTTTACTTCGCCTTCGGACAGCGCGAGCCGGTTTTGCCGGCGCTACGGCGGATCGCGGTGCGGGCGCGAGGAGCATCGCATGCTGGATAAATTGCGGGCCGAGGTACTGGAGGCGAACCTGGAACTGGTGCGCCGCGGGCTCGTAATTTACACGTTCGGCAATGTCAGCGGCGTATCGCGCGAGGATGGATTGCTGGCCATCAAGCCGAGCGGCGTTCCATACGAAAAGATGACTCCGGCCGACATGGTGATCACGGATCTCGACGGCAAGATCGTGGAAGGCCACCTGAGGCCGTCGTCCGATCTCCCGACGCACGCGGCGCTCTACCGGGCCTTTCCGGCGATTGGCGGCGTGGTCCACACGCATTCGCGCCATGCTACCGCGTGGGCGCAGGCGATGTGCGAGATCCCATGCTTCGGCACCACGCATGCCGACTACTTCCATGGCCCCGTGCCCGTCACCGAACCGCTGACCGCGGAGGACATTGCGGGGGATTACGAACTCAATACCGGAACCGCGATCCTGCGCCGCATGGAAGGCATCGATCCGCTCGGCTGCCCCGCATGCCTGGTAGCCGGGCACGCGCCGTTCTGCTGGGGTAAGAGCGTGAGCGATGCCGTACACACTGCCGTGATCGTGGAGGAACTGGCGGCGATGGCATGGATGACAATCGCGATTAATCCGCGGGCACGGCCCATCTCGCAGCACCTGCGCGACAAGCACCACTTCCGAAAGCACGGGCCGACGGCTACCTACGGGCAGAAGTAAGCACTGCCTCATTCCAGCGGGGTTTCGTGGGTGGCCGAGCCGATTGTGCCGGCATCTTTCGTTGCAAGAACACCCCTCGCCGGATCTACTCTTATGACAGGCGAAGTCTACCAGGCGGACTGAACCCAGTTCGAAGGCGGGAGCAGGCTGGATTACGGCCAGTTTTAGTCCGCCGTCCTCTGGCCGCGGCGCTGTGTTCCTTACACCGAGCTGCGACTAAGGAACGGTGTTTCTACGCCAGATCGAACTTCTCCTGGTGCAGCAGGGGATCGCTCTTCACGATAACGGTGCGCCCGAGGATTTCCTCCAACTCCTGGAGGTAGGTATTTTGGTTCGACTTGAGCAGTTTGGCGACTTCCGGCGAAACGCGGAGCATGACGTCCTTGCCTTCGACGGCGCGGGCGATCTTGTGGGCTTCCTGTAGAATCTCGCCGACCATGGTCTGCGGACTCTTCAGATACCCCGCGCCCTCGCAATAGGTACACGGAACGCAGAGGGTTCGCTCCAGGCTCTGCTTGACGCGCTTGCGCGTGATGGCCACGAGGCCGAAATCGTTGAACTGGAGAATCTTGTAGGGCGCGCGATCGGCCCGCATGGCCTCTTCGAGCGTCTGCATCACCTTCTGCCGATTCTTGCGCTCGTCCATATCTATGAAGTCGATCACGATGATGCCGCCCAAGTCGCGCAGGCGAATCTGGCGCACAATCTCCTTTACTGCGTCAGTGTTGGTTTTGACGATGGTGTCTTCCAGGCGATTGGACTTGCCGACGTACTTGCCGGTGTTGATATCGATGGCGACGAGCGCTTCGGTCTGGTTGATGACAATGCAGCCGCCCGATTTCAGCCAGACCTTCGGCCGCAAGGCTTTTTCGAGTTCGGAAGTGATGTTGAACTCGTCGAAAATCGGCGTGGACCGGGTGTACAGCTTCACGCGGCTGACGAGGGTGGGCTGGAAGCGCTGCACGAAACGCAGGACGCCCTCGTAGACCTCTTCGTTATCCACCCAGATGGACTTGAAGGAGCTGGTGAGCTGGTCGCGGAGGATGCGTTCCACCACGTTCAGGTCGTGATGGACCAGCAGGGGCGCGGGCTTGCGCTCGGCCTTCTGCCGCATGTCGAGCCACATATTGTAGAGGAACATCATGTCGGCGCGGAGTTCCTCTTCGGAATGGCCATCGCCGGCGGTGCGCACGATATATCCGCCGGGGATGCCCGAGCGGTTGGCTTGCAGAATGCGTTTCAGGCGGAGGCGCTCGTCGTCGCTGGGGATTTTGCGCGAAACGCCGATGTGATCGACGGTCGGCATATAGACCAGGAAGCGGCCGGGCAGGGCGATGTGCGAAGTGATGCGGGCACCCTTTTGGCCAAGCGGCTCCTTGGCGATTTGGACGATGATCTCCTGGCCCTCCTTCAAAAGATCGGTGATGGAAGGCTGGCCGGTTTTTTCGCGCGGGTCGGGGAGGTTGCGGCCTTGGGCGGTACGCTGTTCCGGGCGCGATTCCTGCCGTTGCTCGGGTGTGCGGGTGGCTTCGGCCACGCCGCCGGGCGCGCCTCGCTCGCCGCGAGATTTGCGGCGCATGCGGCGCGAGAGGCGATGCTGGTAGCGCGGCCCCTGCTCCCGCAATGTCGCGGTGAGGCTGGTGGGAATGCGCGCCGGCTCGGGACCTTCAAATTCGACGATGGGGGCTTCTTCGATCTCGGCGGCTTCGGCGAGCGGTTCGGTTTCGTCGACGACAGGCTCTTCGCCGGTTCCGGCCAAGTCTTCGAGCGCGACTGCTTCGGCTTCGGTGATGGGAGCCGATTCCGGCTCGGGATCGGATTCAGGCCCGGTTACAGAAATGGAGAGGGGCTCTTCCATTTCGGTCAGATGCTCGATAAACGCCTCGACGGCCGAAGGCACCTCTATGGTTTCGGGCTCGGATTGGGCGACATTGGGCACGGCAGCTTCTTCGGCCAGCTCGCCGGCGATGGCCGGCTCGGCGGGGTCTTCGGCCGGCGGTTCGGCGAATTCGGCTTCGATTTCGTCCACTGGCGCGGCGGCTTCGAAGGGGGCGGCTTCGCGTTCCGGCCCGGCTTCCTGTTCGTCCGGCGGAGTGTATTTGGCCAGGGACTCGCCCGGGAGCACGAAGAAATCGGCGTCGCCGGGAGCGAACGAGGCGGTTGACGGCGTCAGTTCGGCCTCCGGTTGGGGGGCGGCCTCGGGAATGCCGGCGGCGGGCGGAGCTTCGTGGCCGGGTCTCTGGCCGGGCGAATAGAATTTCGACTCGGGCAATCCGCCGCGTCCTCTACCACCGCGGCGGCGGCGTCCACGGCGTCCCCGGTCGCGATCGTCGCGGCGCGAATCGGGTGGTCCCTGGTGCTGCTGCGGCGCCATGGGGGGAGGCGCGGAAGCGACCGGTGAAGCGGGCGCGGCAGTTTCGGCGGCGGCAACCGCGAGGGAGCCATCGGCGGGAACGGGCGGGGCAGCCTCCGGCGCGCCGTTCACGGGCTGGCCGGTGCGGTCCAACTTGAGGACCTTCTCCTCCACGCCGGTGACGATCTTGTCGTATTCCTCATTGTCTTCGAAGAAGTCGGAGACGTACAGGAAGGCGTCGCGTTCCAGGCCGATATCGACGAAAGCCGACTGCATGCCCGGCAACACCCTGGTCACCCTGCCTTTATGGATACTGCCGGCGAGCGAATATTCGTTCTCGCGCTGGTGAAAAATCTCTACTACCTGATCGTCCTCGATCAGCGCCACACGGGTTTCGTGGCGCGTCGCTGAGATCACTAACTCTTTCGACATCTAAATTCCTCCACGGAGCGTGGAGAGCCGGGCGGTACAAGGAAGGTGAGCTGCCCCGATGTTCCAGGGTTCCCAGCGTTCAGCGGGAACTTACACGAAACACGTTACGATCTCACACTGGCCGGGGGTGGAGTAGCTCGCTCATACACCACCCGGCTGCAAACCTACTACTCTTCCTCGGGGAAGCGCCCTTAGCGCCGCCGGCGGATCTCCCACGGGCTCCCGATAAAAACTCTTCTCACAATGCCAGAAGTACCGCGGATCGTGCGTTGACGCGCTTTCCTTCCGGCTTCCGGCTCCTGACTTCTTGTTTAATTCACAAATCTTCTGAGGCGGACGTTATTCACCAGCCCCAGAGCCAAAAAACTCGTCCAGATACTCGAACCGCCGGCACTCATGAACGGCAGCGGGATACCGGTGACCGGCATCAGGCCGGCAACCATCCCCACGTTGATCAGGATGTGCGAGAGCAGCAACGCAGCTACCCCCATGCAAATATACATCCCGGCCCGTTCCGGAGCCGTCTGCGCATTCTGGACAATGCGCATGATCATCACAAAGTACAATGCCAATACTACAACAACACCAACAAATCCGTGCTCCTCGGCAAAGGCCGAGAAGATGAAATCCTTATACGGCACCGGAAGGAAGTGGAGCTGGGCCTGACTGCCCTTGGTAACCCCCTTGCCGAACATACCGCCCGATCCGATGGCCGTTTTCGACTGACTGACCTGATAGCCCGCGCCTTGTGGATCCTGATCCGAATCGAGGAAGCTGGTCAACCTCGCTCTTTGGTAATCCTTCAGGAAATACAGGCCCACCGGGACCATCAGCGCCGCGCCTAACACCGCGATCAACAGATACTTCCAGTGCAGCCCCGCGACGAAAACCCCACCGGCAAGAACCGCGATATAAGTCAGGGCCGTTCCCAGGTCTGGCTGGGCCAGCACAAGGGCAGCGGGAACTATCACCAAGCCCGCCAGTTTCAGCATCTCCGCAACATCCAACTCGTCCCGTTTCAAGTCTGTCAGGTAGCGGGCTACCAACAATATTATCACCAGCTTTACAAATTCCGATACCTGCAAGTGGATTCCGGTGTGGGGGATGGGGATCCAACGCCGGGAGCCGAACGTTTGCTCGCCGACGGCAAACGTGCCGAGAAGCGCCACCGTGCCGCCCAGGTACAGCACCGGGACGTGATGCAGGAAGGTGTGGTAATCCGACGGAATCACCAGCCACATCAGCACCAGACCGCCGAGAACATAAAAAATCTGGCGCCACCAGGCGCTGTGGGCGTCGGTACCGAGGGTGGCACTGTAAATTTGCAGAATGCCCACCGCGCAGATGAGCAGCACGATGATGAGCAGCGTCCAATCGATGTCGCGGGAAGCTAACGTGCGGGCCATAGTCAGTTGCGGGACGCCTCCGGTAACTCCATAGTGCTTACTTTCGCCAGGCCGTTGGCCAGCGTGGTCTGCTGCTGGAGCCAGGTCTGAATTCGCGCTTTCTTGTCGAAATAGGCTTTCACCACGTCGCGCACCATGGGTCCGGCGAGATTTCCGTGGACGCCATGGTCGAAGAGCGCTACCGCCACGATTTCCGGGGCGTAGCAGGGAGCATAGCCGACAAACCAGGCGTTGTCCTTGAGTTCGTTATCGTGGTTGGCCGCGGCTGCCTTGGCGACATCCACTGACGCCAACTGCGCCGACCCGGTCTTGCCACAGAACTCAAGACCCGGAATGACGCTCTGCGCACCGGTGCCACCCTCATTGATCACACCGTACATTCCGGAAACGACGTCGCGGACATGGGTCGGGTCGAGCGGCCAGGTGGTGGTTTTGGCAGCCACGGCGGCGTCTTTCACCAGGTGCGGAACATGCCAGACGCCGCCCATAGCCAAGCCTCCAATGGCGCGCGCCAACTGAATCGGCGTCACTCTCAGGTCGCCCTGGCCGATGGCCACGGATGGTGTTTCTCCGGCGTACCACTTGCGGTGGTACATGTGCAAGACCTGTTCCGGCGAAGGGACGCCGCCCGGCGCTTCCCCCGGAAGATCGACTCCCGTGGGATGTCCAAAGCCGACCATATCGGCATACAGAGCCAGGTTGTCGATTCCGAGCTTGCTCCCGATGGTGTAGAAATAGACGTCGCAGGAGTGGACGATGCCGTTGTGCAGCGACAGCGTTCCATGGCCTTTCTTTTCCCAGCAATGGTAGGTGTGGCCGTAGAGCGTCACATAACCGGGGCAATGGACCGGGGTGTTTTCGTCGATGGTTCCGGTTTCGAGCGCCGCCAGCGCGACGATGGGTTTGAAGGTGGATCCCGGCGCCTGCTGGGCCTGGATGGCGCGATTCATCATCGGATGTTCGGGGTTGGAAGCGATCTCGTTCCAATCTTTGGCCTTGATGTGTCCGATGAACTTGTTGGGATCGAACGTGGGGCGGCTGACCATGGCGAGGATCTCGCCGTTGCGGGGATCGAGCGCGACGATGGCGCCGTTCTTTCCATCCATGGCGATTTCGGCTACGGCTTGCAGATCGAGATCGATGGTCAACTGGAGATCCTTGCCTGGAACGGCGGGAATCTCGGCATTCTTAAATTCCTCGCGCACCTGTCCCCGATTGTCCACTTCCACGCGCTGCTGTCCATCCTTGCCGGTCAGCAGGTCGTTGTATTGCTTTTCGATCCCGAACTGGCCCACGATATCGCCCTGTTTGTACCTGGCGAATTCCGGCGAGTCCAATTCGGCCTGCGTCACTTCTCCGGTGTAACCGATCACATGGGCCATCATGCCGTCGCGGGGGTAGAGACGCGGCTGGGAGCTGATGACATCGAGTTCCGGGAAGACGTCGCGGTGCGAATTGTAGAAGGCCAGATCGGCGGACGAGAGCTCATCTTTCAAGCGGATGGCTTCATACTTGGGACCCTTGCGCGCGACCTTCGCCTGGAGATCAGGCAGGTTCAAATCAAACCCGTCGGCGATGGGCTTGAGGTCTTCGAGTTTGAGATTTTCCCGGGTAAGCAACAGTGTGGAGGACACGTGATTATCCACGATGATCCGGCCGTAGCGGTCGAGAATACGGCCGCGGGGGGCGAGCAGCGGGCGCGACTTGAAACGATTCTGTTCAGCCCGTTCGGAGTAGTAATCGGGATTCTGCACCTGCAGGCGCCAGAATCCCCAGATCAGGAACAGGAAAATGATGACCGTGCTGTACTGGAAAAATGCGACCCGGCCCGAAGCGAAGCGGGTATCGTCGTGCAACTGCGGCTGTTCCGGAGAGTTGGGGTCGGTATTTCGGTCGGCTGGGGGTACGATCACAGCGGGAAACCCACGCTCAGGATCTATTCTAGCAGGACGGCCGGAATTGGCTACAGACAAACGCGCCTGAATGCAGGCGCGGAATCTGCATAATTTGCTTGCATCCGTTAGTCCGCGCTCATCTGCGGCCGACATCGGCGACGGTAGTGGATCGTTCGAGGCGCAGGGTCTCCAGGCGGGTTTTCTTATCGAAGTAGCACTTCACGACGTCGCGCACGATGCTGGCGGCGTATTGGCCGATACCACCGTGATCGAACAAAGCAACCACCACGATTTCCGGGGTGCGGCGCGGCGCGAAGCCCACGAACCAGGCATTTTCCTTCAAGTTCAGGCCGTGGCGGGCGGCCTCGGCCTTGGCCTTGTCGAGAGACGCCAGTTGCGCGGTGCCGGTCTTGCCGCACAATTCGATGCCGGGAATCGCGGCCGATGCACCGGTGCCGCCCTCATTGACCACCCCACACATGGCATCGATGACATCCTGAAGGTGCGCGGGGTCGAATCGCGCCTCGGTTTTCCGGGCGGCGACGGAATCGTTCTTTACCAGATGCGGCGTGTACCAGACGCCTCCCATGGCGATACCGCCAATGGCGCGCGCGAGTTGAATCGGGGTGACGGTCAAAGCGCCTTGTCCTACCGCGACCGGAGGGGTATCGCCGGCGTACCAGGGCTGGCGCTGGGTTCGCGCTTTCTGCGATGGCGATGGAACGAGCCCGCTGGCCTCGCCCGGCAAATCGACGCCGGTGGGACGGCCGAATCCCACGATATCGGCGTATTTTGCCAAATTATCGATTCCCAGCTTCACTCCGACGGAAAAAAAGAACACATCGCAGGAGTGGACGATGGCGTTGTGAAGCGTGAGCGTGCCGTGCCCCTGCCGTTCCATGCAGTGGTAGGTGTGATCGTAGAGCGTCAGGTATCCGGGGCAGTGGACCGCGGTCTGGCCGGTGATGGTGCCGGTCTCGAGCGCCGCCAGGGCGACGATGGGCTTGAACGTGGATCCAGGGGCCTGTTGCGCCTGGATGGCGCGATTGAGCAAGGGATGATCGGGGTTGGCGTTGATGGCGTTCCAATCGCGTGCGCTGATGCGGCCGGTGAACTTGTTGGGATCGAAGGTGGGCCGGCTGACCATGGCGAGAATTTCGCCGGAGCGGGGATCGAGCGCCACCACGGCGCCGTTCTTGCCCTCCATGGCGAGTTCGGCTACCGCCTGCAAATCCAAGTCGATGGTGAGCCTCAGATCCTTGCCCGCGATCACGGGTTTTTCCTGCTCGGCGCGGCGAACCTGCCCGCGGTTATCGACTTCGACGCGCTGCTGCCCATCCTCGCCCATGAGCGTGTTGTTGTATTGGCGCTCGATGCCGGACTTGCCGATGACATCGCCGAGCTTGTAGCGCGAGAACTCGGGGGACTCGAGTTCCGAGGCGCTGATTTCGCCGGTATAGCCGATGACGTGCGCCATCATGCCGTCTTGCGGATAGACACGCGGCTGCGACTGGATGACGTCGAGTTCGGGAAACGCATCGTGGTGGGAATTAATGAAGGCGAGATCGGCGGGCGAGAGTTCGTCTTTCAGCCGGATGGCCTGGTATTTGGGCTCGCGGGATTTATGACGGACGGTTTCCGCGAGATCGGCCAGGTCGAGATTGAGACCGTCGGCGATGGGCGCGAGGTCTTCCATTTTCAGGTTCTCCCGCGTGAGCAGCAGGGCGGAGGAGACATGATTATCGACAATCACGCGGCCATCGCGGTCGAGAATCCGCCCGCGGGGAGCGAGGAGCGGGCGCGAACGGATGCGGTTCTGCTGCGCCTTTTCCGCGTAGTAATCGGAATGCTGCACCTGAAGTTTATAGAAGCCGGAGGTGAGGAACAGAAAGAGGACGACGACCGAATACTGGAAGACGGCGATCCGGCCGGAAGCGAACTGCGTGTCGTCGTGCAATCGCAGCGGCTCGTGGAGCAGAGGCTCGGGATTTCGCTCAGTTGGAACAGTCACGTCAGGAGCAGGAGCTTGAGTTGAAATACATATATTAGGTGACGGGTTAGCGGCAGCGCAAGGAAGGGTGTTGTAAGCTGAAGGCTCGCCCCGATGCCCGATTCTTTCAGCGCAGTCGCCAAATACACGCTGCTGGTAGTGGGCGCGCTGTTCCCGATCGTGAACCCCATCGGAAACACGCCGATCTTTCTTTCGCTGACGCGGGGGCTCTCGAGTAGCGGGCGGGCGGCACTGGCTCGCATGATCGCGCTGAACGGGCTGATTTTGATCGTAGTGTCGATCTTTATCGGCACGCACATTCTGGCGTTTTTCGGGATTTCGCTGCCGGTGGTGCAGGTGGGCGGCGGGCTGGTGGTGATTTCGACGGGATGGACGCTCCTACGCGAGCCGGACCACGAGGATGCAGGCGAAAAGGAAGCGAACAAAGAATGCAACGAAAGCGATTATGCGCGGCAGGCTTTTTATCCTTTAACCTTGCCGTTGACGGTCGGG
>Ga0335072_10001815_pt1 | contig 33921 bp, 30 predicted proteins | sample Lox_Sample_21_FD_206725 | JGI IMG/M metagenome (GOLD analysis project Ga0335072, IMG submission 206725) | Soil microbial communities from Loxahatchee National Wildlife Refuge, Florida, United States - Lox_Sample_2.1 | ecosystem: Environmental > Terrestrial > Soil > Wetlands | place: USA... | reverse complement strand
TGCAGCCCCTTGAGCTCGAGGCATTTCTGGCTCACGTCCGCGACGGTGCACAGGTCCTCGATGTGCGCCATCCGGATGAATTTGCCGCCGGGCATCTTGCCGGCTCGATCAACATCGGTCTGGACGGCCAGTACGCGACGTGGGCGGGCACGGTCCTCGATCCGACCTGCCCCATTCTTCTGATCGCTGGTCCGGGCCGGGAGCACGAAGCCGCGCTGCGCCTGGGGCGGATCGGCTTCGACCAGATCCGCGGCTATCTTCGCCACGGCATGGAGGCTCTGGAAGGTGATCCGGACCTCATCGCCGTGACCCCGCGCGCCAGCGCGCCGCTGATTGCGGAGCGGCTGGCCGAGCCTGAGCCGCCGTTGCTGATCGATGTCCGGACGCCGCGGGAGTGGTCGACGCGGCACATCGAGGGCAGCCTGAACCTGCCTCTTTCGCGGCTGCGCGACCACTTGCCGGAGATCCCGCACGATCGTGCCATCGTGGTGCAGTGTGCCGGGGGCTATCGTTCCTCGATCGCTGCCAGCCTGCTGCAGCAGCAGGGAATCACCGATGTGGTCGAGGTGGCCGGGGGGCTGGCCGCCTGGGATGCCGCCGCCTTGCCGGTGGCAACGAGTCCAGCCGCCTGATCGCTGGAGCCGTTCAAAGCGGAAGCGGCGGTGTGCGATAATCGTCCGACCCCGCTGCCATCTGCCGCATCGCGACTCGACGAGGCCTTGCTATGTCCCAGACCGCCGCGCCCGCCGTTCTTACCCTGGAAGTGGAGAACTGTCCGGATGGTGTCGCCATCGTTCGTTGCCACGGCAAGCTGGTGGCCGGCGTCACCGATGTTCTGGTCACCGGGGTACGCCCGCTTCTGCAGGATCACAAGCGAGTGGTTCTGGATCTTTCCGACCTGAAACACACCGACAGCATGGGTCTTGGCGCTTTGGCCCGGCTTTACGTCGCGTCGAAGTCGGCCGGCTGCAGTCTCGAACTCATGCACCTCAGCCAGCAGATTCGGAATCTGCTCGGTATCACGCATCTGCTCGATGTTTTTGTGATCGTTGGCGAGAGCGGCATCAAGTGGATGTGAACCGGGGCCGGCTTTGATGGCGAAGGCACAATTAGCGGCGCAGTCATCTTGACAAGCCGTTCGCCACGCGGAAACATACCGGTGCTTCCCCAAAAGCAATTCCCCGGTCTCGGTGCAACCTGTTCCGCTTCTGCCGGAAGCTGACCCCCGTTCCCTCAACCACCACGGTAAGCAGCGCCGGGACGCAAGGTTTTCCGCGACGCTCTGACTCACGCAGGTCTCCGCGCAGCCGCGTTTGCCGCGAAGTTCGTTCACAGCAGGACGTGTGCCGCCGGCGCGCGAGGCTCAGCCCAGGAGGGCCACCCACGATGAAATCTCACACGTTGGTTTCGATATCGCTTTCTTCTCTGTTCGCGGCTGCGGCGATGATCGCTGCCGCACAGGAAAATACGCCACCGCCGCCGCCCAGGGTGCTGGTCATCCAGCGCGAATACCTGAAGCCGGGGAAAGCGGGCAACGTCCACGCTCAGTCCGAAGCCGCCTTCATCAAGGCTTCCAGCGATGCGAAATGGCCGACGCATTACATCGCCATGGACTCGATGTCGGGTCCGACGCGCGCGCTGTTCATGTTTGCTTACGACTCCTTCGACGCTTATGGCAAAGACCAGGAAGCTCAGGCGAAAAACGCGGACTACGCGGCCGCCATTGACGCAGCTTCGCTGGCCGACGGGGAGCTGCTGACGCGGTACGACGCCAGCGTGTTCGTGTATCACCCCGAGATGAGCCTGCACGATCGCGTCGATGTTCCGCACCAGCGGTACTGGGAATTCACCGTATTCCGGATCAAACAGGGCCACGACAAAGAATGGATGGACCTCGCGAAAATGTATGTCGATGGCTTTAAGGGCGTGCCTTCGACGCACTGGGCCATGTACGAGAGCTCGTACGGCGAGGACAACGGAGGAGAGTGGGTCATCATCAACCCCATGCGGTCGCTGGGAGAAGTCGACAAGGGAATGGAGAGCGGCAAGGCGTTTGAAGCCGCATTGGGCGAGGCGGGTATGAAGCATGCCGCCGAGTTGGCCGCTGCGTGCATTGAATCGGTGCAGACCAATCTCTTCGCGGTGAACGCAAAGGAAAGCTACGTGGATGCGACCTGGTCCACGACTGCGCCGGAGGTCTACGCCGCGCAGCAATAGACCAGGGCTGATGTGGACGGCCTGTCCTGGTGGGTCAGTCGGTGATCCGCCAGGATGGGCCGCCCGGTTTCGCAGCGAGCGGGGAGGATGTTGGTCGGGCGGTGATCCGTGACGGGCGCCCCGTAATCAACCCACCGTCACCTTTTGCCAGATTCCTGTCGTGTCGTATTTTGACACTCTCAGGGGATTCCGTATTGTCCTGTGACAGGCCTAGGCTTCCCGACGGTATGGTCTACACAGCAGGGCAGCAAGTCCGCATTCTGCATAGCGGAGCCATTGGCCGGATCTTCCTCAAACTCCCGCTCCGCGACGTCTACCTCGTCCAGTTTCCAGGCTTTCCCGTGGTTGAGAAGATTTACAACGGCTGCGATCTGGAGCCGCTTGCCCCAGCGGCGCCGCTTACGGCGGCTGAGGAGGCGCTGCACCCTGTGTGAGCGGGTTCAGTCAGTGAGGCTCGTTTAAGGGCACGCGCACGAGGACCGTGTCGCCGCTCCGGGCTATCAACTCTGAGAAGCTCGGCTCGCTTCCCGGGGTCCGGAAGGAACGGTACTTCGCGTTCAGCGCGATCACTTCTCCGGCGAGCCGCGCATTGGGATCGCTGGGCACGGTAAAGCTGACGCGCACATCCGCCTGACCGTCGCCATCCAGGTCGACCTCATCCTTCACATGCCGAGGCAGAGAAGAGGCCGGCCGGAACGCAATCTGGACGAAGGGATCCACGTCCTGCAGGGCATGGGGGTGCACGGGATGATTGACATCGATCTGGTATCCGTCGCGGATCACCGTGCGCGCGATCGCTCCTCCAGAGTAAACGGCGTCAACGTGGACGCCCGTCGTCGCTACCGCATTCGCGAACGCACCCAGGAGCACAAATGGGGTAGACGCGGCGACGATGAGCGAAATCGCCGCTCCCATATAGGCCAGAACCGTGAGCCACCGGGTTCGCATGGGAATCCTCCTCTACCGCAAGGGCAGGAAACCGATCAGGGTCGCCAGCGAGTTTTCCAGGATGCTGCCGCCGAGCATGGTTGCCAGTCCCCAGGCACCATAGAGGAACAGGAGCCGTGCCCGCTCCGGCTTGACCGCGACCGGAGTTCCTTTCAGGTGCCATACCGCTGCGTTCTTTTTGCAACTGTCAACGCAGGCGCCGCATTTCATACAGTTCAGCAGCGTTCTGCCTTCGCGGATCGACTCCGCTGAGAGGGCCATGGTTGGGCACGAGGTCCGACACAGCGTGCAGTCGACGCATTTGTCCCGATCGAAACGAATCTCGAAGAGGTTGATCCTGTTGAACAGAGACTGGAACGCGCCAAATGGACAGAAGAAGCCGCATTGGGTCCGTTTCTTCGTGAGGAAGGGAAGCACCACCACCAGGCCGATGAAGAGACTGACGAAGATCGCCATCTGCATCGCGGTTTGGACCGACGTCACGCGCTGAAATTCGGTAACGGTTTTAAACGGGCAGAGCCAGCGGCAGTACACCGGCTCGAAGAGTGCCGCGGAGAGCACCGCGACCGCAATCAGCAGCGCCCAGGGCACGAGCCGGAGCCGGGGATCGATCTTCCGAATCCTGATGTGCTTCGGCATAGCCGCAAAACCCTCTTCGATGCCTCCAAAGAAGCAAGCGTAGCTGCACCATGCCTTGCCCAGCACCAGCGTGAACGCGAGCCACAGACCCAGCATGATGGCGATGGAGTGTGGATTCGTCGCAGTGGGGAGAATCGATCCGGGAAAGATGACCGTTCGCGTCAGCGCCGCGGGGATCAGCGCCATCGGGATAACCATGTGGCAGAAGGGAGTGTCGCCACCGAGCATGTGCTCGAGCGAGAGGCTCATGCTGCCACGGAGATGGATGAGGCTGGCGATGAAGCCGACGGGGAACAGAAATCCCAGGGCGACAAAGAAGCAGCGCCGCCAGCGGTAGGTCTTGCCGGTGCGCATCATGAGGAAGAAAAGCGTCGTCATGAAGAGGATGACGACGACCGCACCAAGGTGCGCATTGCGCCCGGGCGACCGAAACACCGGCGTGAACATCAACAGGGCCCACAGCGCGATGGGCGAGGTCAGGAGCAAGGAGCGGCTGACAGTACGGAACGGCGGAGGGCGCCGCCGGGGGCGAGGAATCGCCGCGCTAGCCATAAATCGCCTTCTCGATCAGGAGCGAAGCTCCGGTAAATCCATACCAGCAGGCGAGCAGGACCGCGACCATCCGGGCAACAGTGAGGAAAGAGGGAGTGCGGCGCACCAGGCCCAGCGAAAGGAACGGGATGAACCAGACGGCGGTTCCGGCGAAGAAGAGGGTGAAGAAGAACCAGGCAGCGGGCAGGGACGGCAGTTGCGCGGCGCGGACGCCGGCCGCCAGAAACGGCGGGCAGAGATTGATGCCGGTGAGAAAGCCCAGGGTCAGAGCACCGGCAGGGTGCGGTTGCGGCCCTGGCTCTGCAATCTGGACCAGCCTCGATGGGTGGGTTCGCGCAACAACACAGTGGGCGTGGGGCCAGCCCGCGGCATAGATCAGCAATCCGACCGCGAGCAGGACCTGCACAGCGCCGAAGATCCAGGAGCGCTCGCTCCAGGTCCGCGCTACGAGGGCACCCGCCAGCCAGAGCAGAGACGCGAAAACCAGATACCCGGCCAGGCGTGCGCCCAGGAAGATCGACATCTGTCGCGCGTGGGTGCGAAGGCCCTGCGGCTGGATCAGCGCCCAGGGCAGCACGACCGGCCCACACGAGGCCAGGCACACGGGTCCGGTGGCCAACCCCAGCATCAGGGCTTCAGCGGCGTTCGTCGCGACGGAAAGAACCGCCATTGCGGCGGATCGTACTCTGGAAACGCGCTCGCGGCAGTGACCGCGATCACGACCGGCAGCCATCGCCGCGTCGTGGGGCCTTTTTCGCCCTCATCCGTCTGGTATGATGGCGCGTTTCGGGAGGAGAGGGTCCTGGCCATGCGGATTCTGCTATCCGCGCTGTTGCTGGTCTTGCTGCTGCCTGCGGCAACGGCACAGGTGCTGGCGACACGTCCCTTTAATGCCGAGATGAGGCACGCTCGGTCCCTCGAAGCTGGCGCGAGCGCTACGGATGTTCCCCATCACATCCACTACGATCTGAAGCTTTACAGTCACAAAGGCAAACTGACAAAGGGGACATGGGACGTGTGGCGCGATCCGCTGCACGCCACGCGCACCGACATTGTGGCCGGCGACTTCCACTACACGCACATCGAGGATCTGGTCCACACGATTCAGTGGCGGCATTTCAACACGGTGATGCCACTGAAGATCTACGATCTGCGGCGGAATTATCGCCAGCCGGGGTACGCGGTGGATCTGTTTTCGTCGACCGATCCGGAATATTCCGTCTATTTTCAGCAGATCGAGGGCGCGCCCTTCGACTGTACCCACGAGATGCTGCAGACGCGCATCTGCTTCGATCCCCTGGTGCACGTCCTGGCGTTCGCGCAGACGTTTAACCAGACCATGACGTGGGAAGACTGGCAGCCCATCGGCACGCACAGTGTTCCGCAGCGCTTCCGCATTTACGACGCTGGCCGGGTGATGGTGGAGGCGTCAGGCCATGCTGAGGTGGTGAAGACGTTCCCGAGCGGCCTGTTCGCCATTCCTCCGAACGAACCGGATATGGGCGAGCCGGAGGACCATGGCTCGACCCCACACCGGATCATCGGCTCCAAACCGGTGCATCTGGACCCACTGTACGGCAACGTGCTCGTCAAACTGGAGGTCGATGCGGAGGGCAAGGTGCACAAAGTGGATCTGGTCGATGCCGATGACGACGACCTGATCCACAACGCTGTCGAATTCGCGAAGAGTCTCATCTTTGCTCCGCAGATGACGAATGGCGCGGCCGCGGCATTCGATCAGTACATCTACCTGCACTACGCGATGGGGGAGCAGCAGGAGTGAAGGCCATGAGCTGATTTCTTCGACTCTCAGCCGTTCTTCAGGTTTCAGATAGCCTTTGCGGCGAAACCAGTTCCTCCATGGCACCCTGCAGCCGGTCGGGCGGGACCTTCAGGTCGACCTCCAGGCGACCGTCTCCGGCGGGCAACGTGTCATCGAAGAGGGCATCGTTGGTGAAGTTGGGCATAGCGAAGTTGTTCGATCCAGGCTACCGGGCGGGAATGGGAGTCGCCAGCCGGCGTGAGGCGTTCGATGCGCAGCTTCCGGATCCACATAGCAACAAGGGACAGCGGGCCGGGCAGAGGGTTCAGCCAGGGCAAAGGAAAGTCATGAGCCAGGGGCCCGCGACTCAGTAGCCCCGGGTGTGCAGGACGAAGACCACGATGGAAGCCAGGATGCAGTAGATCCCGAACAAGTACCAGCGGCCGCGCTCCAGCCAGGCGCTGAGCCACTTGAGCGCGAGCAGGCCGGCGAAGAACGCAAAGACCATGCCGAGCAGGCTGGGTGCCGCGGCGTGGGCGAAGCCGCTCGAATCGGCGTGGCGCAGGCGGAGCACTTCGCGGCCGATGGCGAGGGGGGTGATGATGACGGCGAGAGCAAAGCTGAAGGCCTCGACCTTCCTTTTGCGAATCCGCTGCAGCATCCCCACTGAAATGGTTGCGCCAGAGCGCGAGAAGCCGCGGAAGGGGAGGCACAATCCCTGCACGGCGCCGATCACGCCGGCCTGGCCGAAGCCGATTTCGGGAGCCTCCTGGGCGTCAGGCGAGCGCCCTTCTTTGAGTCCGGCGATCAGGATCAAAATGCCTGCGGCCAGCAGGGCGGGCGCGACAATCTCGAGATGGCCGAAGAGGTCCTCGATCTCCGCCTTGGGGGCATGGCGGAAGAGGGTGTGCTTGATGACCTCGATCATGCCCTCGCCCACGACGCCGGTGAAGAAGGTCGCGATGATGGCCTGCCAGGCGAAGCGCTTGATGGCCTCGCTCTCGGAGAAGAAGGTCTCCTTCCACTGCTTCCAGAAGTAGACGATGACGGCAAACATGGTTCCCGTGTGCAGCATGACCAGCAGCAGAGTCATGGCAGGGGAGGATGGGTCCAGGCCCATCAGCTTTTCCGCCACCACGACGTGGGCGGAACTGGAAACCGGCAGCAGCTCGGCCAGCCCCTGGATCACGGCCAGCACAATCACCTTGAGGAGAGACATGCAGAGATTCTAACCAGCGTCTACGGTATTTAGGTCATTTGAAGGCCGCGACGGACGGCCGGTATCATAAAGGTGAAGGTCACACGTTTTACCCGGCCTTGAATCGGCCGGGGTTGCGTGCGTCCGCTTCCGGGGAACCCGCGCGGGGTGGCTCCGGCGACAGACTTCGGTTCCAGCTCACAAGGGAGACAACGATGCGAATTGGGATGTTGACAGGGGGCGGAGACTGCCCAGGCCTGAATGCGGTGATCCACGCGGTGGTGAAGAAGGGCATTACCCACTATGGCGATGAGTTTGTCGGCTTCCTGGAGGGCTGGCGGGGGGTGCTGGAGAACAAGACGGTGCCGCTCACGCTGGCGAAGGTGGATGGCATTCTGACGGAGGGCGGGACGATCCTGCGCACCTCGCGGACCAACGTGCGGAAGATCGAAGGCGGCATCGAGAAGTGCGTGCAGGTGCTGAAGGCGAACAAGATCGACGCGCTCATTGCGCTGGGCGGCGACGACACGCAGTCGGTGACCAATGCGCTGATCCAGGCGGGCGTGCCGGGTGTGGGGGTGCCGAAGACGATCGACAACGATCTGAACGGGACCGACGTGTGCTTCGGGTTCGACACCGCGGTCATGATCGCGACCGAGGCGGTCGACCGGCTGCACACGACGGCCAAGTCGCATGAGCGGGTGATCGTGTGCGAGGTGATGGGCCGGGATGCGGGCTGGATCGCGCTGACGGCGGGGGTTGCGGGGAACGCTCACGTCATCCTGGTGCCGGAGAAGCCGATCGATCTGGAGCATGTCTGCGCGATCCTGAGGAAGAACTACGAGGGCGACAAGAAGTACGGCATCGTGGTGGTGGCGGAGGGCGCCAAGCTGCCCGAGGGCGGCCAGGCGACGAAGGGCGCGAAGGTGGACTCGTTTGGCCATGCGCGGCTGAGCGGGATCGGCGAGCACCTGGCGGAGGAGATCGAGAAGAAGACCGGGTTCGAGACGCGGTCGGTCAACCTGGGGCACACGCAAAGGGGTGGAACGCCGACGGCGTACGACCGGATGCTGGCGACGCGATACGGTCTGGCGGCCATCGATCTGGTGCACCAGGGCAAGTTCGGACGGCTGGTGGTGCTGCATGGGACGAAGATCGAGGACATCCCGCTGGCGGAGGCGATCGCGAAGAACCGGACGCTGGACGACAGCTTCCTGGAGATCATCCGGTCCCTGGAGCCGAAGGTTTAGATAGCGCCCCCATCTCATTCACCTGCTGCTGGTTGGATGGGGTGGGGTTCTCAGTCAAATACCCCGCCAAATCGGCATTTCTTTCCGGCTCCGGACTGTGGTACAAAGAGCGTGCCTCACTGCTCTGGAGGGTTCCGTGAAAGCCTCGCTCGCCCAGCCCGAGATCCGCGAAGTCATGGACATTCGCCAGGCGGCTCACTACCTCGGCATCAGCGCCGACAGCCTTTATCGTTACGCTTCGACGGGATTCATCCCGGCGTTTCGCCTTGGCAACCGGTGGCGCTTCCGCAAGTCGCGGCTCGACGAGTGGATGGATCGGCGCTCGGGCGTGGAAGAAGTTGCGGCGACGCCGAAGCTGGTCTCGTCGCGGAAGAAGCCGGTCCGATCGGCGCGGGTGATGCCGCGGTCGGTGCGGACGGGCTCGTAGGGCGTGTGGTAGTCCCCAGTTCTTAGTCCCCAGTTCTTGGTCTTTTGCATTCCTTTCCCGCGGCCTGAAGGCCGCTGCTTCTACCGCCTCCTCGCTGCGCGAGGATGGGGGTTAACCGCTTCTTCCCTCAGAGGTGATTGCCCCCGCTGCGCGAGGATGGGGGTGATTGCTTCTCGCCATGCGATTGCTTTCCGCTGGATCGTCTTGTTTCCTGTCGGCGTCCGAAGAGTATTTCGTTTGGCTTTTTGCGATTTTTGGGGTGAACCCCCCTTCGCCTCTCATCGAATCAGCGACATGCAGAGGGATTGTTGCCCCGGTTGTTATTGGATCGGTTAAGGCCATTTCTTTCGCGATTTTCCGTGGCGTCGTTCCTGTCTTCCTGCGTAAATGAAAAAGCCCCGTGCGCCGGGTGGCGAACAGAGCTTTCCCTAGCTCAAGCGTAGGTTCTTGCGGGTGGAGAGGCAAGGGAAATCGGATGGATCGGCGGTACGAAGGTAAGGGGTTGGGACCGGCGCTCGGCCAGGGTGGGTGAGTGAGTTCTGCCACGGGGCTGGCTGGACGATGGTGGGGAGCGGGCGAAAGTCCTATTAAAATAGTTGACAAACGAGATCCGGTACGCTTATTGTCCTATTTTATTAGGAGCGTTCATGGCCGGTCGCAGAAAAGGTACCTCCGAGTCTCTGGGGCTGACGCCTCTGGAAGTGCAGCTGATGCAGATCCTGTGGCGGGACGGGACGTGTACGGTGCAGGATGTCCAGAAAGAATTGCCAGGCGAACTGGCTTACACGACGGTGCAGACGGTTCTGAACACGCTGCACCAGAAGGGCAAGGTTCGGAGGGAGCTGGAGGGGCGGGCGTTCGTGTACCGCGCGGCGGTGGCCAGAGAAGCGGTGCTGGGAGATGCGCTGCACGATTTTGTCCAACGGATGTTTGGCGGATCGCCGCAGGAACTGGTGATGCATCTGATCCAGTCCCGGCAACTGGACGCGAAGAAAATTGCCGAGTTGCTGGCGGCAGAGAGCGAGAACGCGGATGAGTAGTCCGGTCGTGCAGGCTGTGTCCTATGCGGTGAACGCGATGTGGGAGATCCCGCTGATGGCCGGCGCGGGGTGGGTAACCGCCCGACTGGCGCGATGGCTGGGACCGGCGACCGAACACAAGGTGTGGGTCGCGACGCTGATGCTGAGTGTGGTCGCGCCGGCGGTTCCGGGGTGGCATGCGGGGCTGGGCGCGGCTGGGTTTTTCGGGAACGGTACGACCGCGATTCGGCTGCTGGGCGGGAATCAATTTGGAAGCACCGGCGCTGCGACGGCAGGGATGCTGGCGTTGCCCGCGTGGGTGATCCGGCTGGTGTTTTTTGTCTACGTGGGCGCGGTGGGGTTTGGCGTGAGCCGGCTGCTTTGGCGGCTGGCGGGGGCGCGGGCGCTGGTGCGGAGCAGCGTACCGGTCCGGCTCGATGGCGATGCGAAGGCAGTGTGGGAAACGGCATGCAGCGCATTTGGGTCGCGCGGCGTGGCGGTTCGTTCTTCGGAGCGGGTTGGCGGCGTGGTGACGCTGGGGGTGTTGCGGCCCATGATCGTGGTGCCGCCTGGCTTTGCGGAGCAGTCGACGCGCGGGGAACTGCTGAGCGCGTTCGGTCACGAACTGGCGCATGTTGCGCGGAGGGATTACGCGAAGAATCTCTTCTATGAAATAGCGAGCCGGGCGGTGGGATTCCATCCCGCGATCTGGCTGGTGAAAGCGCGCATGGTGCGGACGCGCGAGATGGTGTGCGATGCGCTGGTGGTGGAGCGGTTGCTGGAGGCGCGCGTGTACCGGCAATCGCTGCTGCGGCTGGCGGAACGGATGCTGGTGAGCACGCGCATGAAGGTTTCTGCGGTTGGAATTTTCGATGGAAAAACCCTGGAGGAGCGAATCATGTGGATGAAAAGGGAAAGACCGGTGCGGAGCAAGGCGGTGCGGCGGGGAGTGTGGGGATGCATGACGCTGTTGTTGGCGGGAGCAGCGTGCATGGGGACCATGCTGGCGAGGAATGTCTATGCGCTGCCGGGGAACGATGGCGGGCAGAAGGAAACGGTGTATCACCCGGGCGGCGATGTGACGAATCCGGTGCTGACGTTTGCGCCGGATCCGGAATATCCGAAGTCCGCGCACGTTCCGGCGGGAACGAACAAGGTCTGTGTGGTGGGCCTGGTGGTGAACGCGAAGGGCTCGCCGGAGGAGGTTCACGTGGTGCGATCCGCGGGGAGAGATTTCGATGCGAATGCCATGCACGCGGTGGAGCAATACCGGTTCAAGCCGGCCACGCGTCAGGGAGAAGCGGTGGCGGTGGCGATCAAGATCGAGGTGAACTTCAGGAAATACTGAGCGCTGGCGGCGAAGCTCGGCACGGTGTGGGTGCCGAGCCTCGCTGCAGATTCGGTCAAGAGACAAGGACCGGGGCCGCGTAGTCTTTGAGTTCGATGGAGTTGCCGATTTTCAGGGGGACGTCAATCATCATGTTTTTCCATGGCGTCCAGGGAAGGATCTTCCACATCTGGTTGCTGAGCCAGAGGCGGAAGGGGGTGCGGGGGACGAACCAGTCGGTGCCACCGTCGGCGATCGCCTGGCACTTACGGACGAATTCCCGCATGCGGCTTTCATAGTTCGGGAAGGCCAGGGCGGGGTCGCCTTGGGCCTCGGCCAGCTCACCGGCGAGGACGTAGGCACCGACGACGGCCATGCCGGTGCCCATACCGGAGAGAGGCGAAGCGCACCAGGCGGCATCGCCGAGGAGGGCGCAGCGGCCGAGGGACCAGCGGTCCATTTTGACCTGGCTGACGGAATCGAAATAGAAATCGGGGGCGCTTTCCATTAATTCCAGGAGGCGGGGGGCTTCCCAGCCGTTCTGTTGGAATTGACGGCGGAGAATCGTCTTTTGCAGGGCGGGATCGTGGCGGGCATGGTCGAGCGGATCGGTGGCGAAGAAGAAGGAGGCCTTGGCATCCTGGGGATCGCCGCCACTGAAGACACCGATTTTCCTGCCGAGGGTGCCGTAGTACAAGCCGGCGTGGTCGAGGCTGAGGTAATTGGGAATGCTGAAGATGGAGACGTAGTACCCGAGATAGCGGACGAAGCGGGATTCGTCGCCGAAGACAAGGGAGCGGACGTTGGAGTGGAGTCCGTCGGCGCCGATGAGGAGGTCGAAGGTGCGGCGTGTGGCTCGCCGGAACGTGACGTCGACGCCTGAGGCGGTCTGCTCGAGTGCGGCGATGCTGTCATCGAAGAGGTACTCGGTGGCGTCGCGGGTGGCATCGTGAAAGAGAGCGGCGAGGTCGCCGCGCAGGATCTCCAGCTCGCCGCTGGTAAAGCCGTCGGGCATGCTGGCGATTTTTTTGCCGTTGCGGTCGACGATGGTGATGGCGCCGATGCGGGTTTGGCGGCGCCGGACGGCAGGGAGAAGGCCCATGCGTTCGAGGACGCGCAGGGAAGCGCCGCGAAAGTCGATCGCGTAGCCGCCGGGACGGAGGGCGGGAGCGCGTTCGACGATGGTGGGCTGGAATCCATAGCGATGGAGCCAGAAGGCGAGGGCAGGGCCGGCGACACTGGCGCCGGAGATGAGGACGGATCGGTTTTTCACGGGGGGCTCCTGGGTCTGGGGTAATACAGATGTCTTATACATTTGTACTATACGATTGTCTGGTACAAATGTTCCATGGGCGCGCGGGAATCTTTGGGGAATCGGGACGCTCTGCTGGCGGCGGCGAAACAGTGTCTGCTGGAAAAGGGGTACAACCGGACGACCGCGCGGGACATTGCGTCGGCGGCGGGGGTGAGCCTGGCAGCGATCGGGTACCACTTTTCATCGAAGGACGCGCTGCTGACGGAGGCCCTGCTGCTGGCGTTTGGCGAGTGGGACGAGGATCTGCAGCAGGCGCTGCGCGAGGCGATTCCTGCGCGCGTGACGCCGGCGAAGCGGTTCGAGGCAATCTGGACGAAGATCATCGCCACTTTTGAGACGCACCGGCCGTTGTGGGTGGCCAACTTCGAGATCTTTGCCCAGATGGTGGGCCAGGAGGAGACGCGGCGGGTGATGGCGGACAAGCTGCACCTGGCGAGGGCAGGGCTGGCGGCGATGTTTCTGAATCAGGAGGAAAGCACGATCAGCGAGCACACGGTTGCGACGGTGGGCACGTTTCTGCATGTGGTGCTGTCGGGACTGGTGCTGCAATGGCTCATCGATCCGGGGAGCGCGCTTTCGGGGCAACGGCTCACGGAAGCTCTGCGGGCCACGGCCGGGGGGCTGGAGGCGGGGCGCAAAGGCGTGCGATCGGGCGCACGCGGCCGGCAGGGAGAGCGGAAGCGGGGGTAGGGAGCCGCGATTCCGGAATGGGCGAGGGCTCGCGCGTCCGAGACGAGTTTTTTCCAGGCTGCTGAAAGTGAATTTCGGCGGATCAGGTGCGGGTCCTGGAAGTGAGCTGGGCGTTCACAGGTTGCCCATTCCGCCGGTGACGAGTAATTCGCTGCCGACCGAAAAGGCGCATTCATCGGAGGCAAAAAAGACCATGGCTTTGGCGATTTCTTTGGGGTCGCCGAAGCGGCCTTCGGGAACTTGCTTCCGGAGCTGGGAGGCTCCCTCCTGGGAGATGCCGAGCTTGCCGTAGAGCGGCGTGTCGATGGGTCCGGGGCTGATGGTGTTGAAGCGAATACCGCGGCCGATGAGCTCGCCGGACAAGGTGCGGGCGAGGGAAACGATGGCGGCCTTGGTGGCCCCGTAAATGCTGGAGTTCGGCATGCCGATGTGGGCGTTGATGGAACCGTTGAAGACGACGGAAGCGGGGTTGGCGAACAGCGGCAGAAGTTTCTGGATGAGGAAGAAGGCCCCTTTGACGTTGGTGTTGAAGGAACGATCGAAGGCGGCTTCGTCCCAGGCGTCGACAGGGCGCAGCTCGGCGATACCGGCATTGCAAACGAGAACGTCGAGGCTGCCGAATTGCTTTTTGACGGCGTCGGCCACCGCAACCTGGGCGGCTACGCTGGCGGCGTCGGCCAGAACGGCGGAAACGCCGGGACCGAGCTTCTGACTGGCAGATTCGAGATTCTTTGGGTGGGCGCCGGTGATGATGACGCGCGCGCCTTCATTGAGAAATTCCTGTGCTGTGGCGAATCCGATGCCGGTTGTACCGCCGGTGATCAGCGCCCGTTTTCCTTTTAGCCTTTCCACACACTCCCCCGTTCTCAAAGCCGCCTATCTGATGCGCGGGATGGGCGCAGGGGAGCAACTTTGGCTGCGTGCACCGTGGTACCTTGGCGAGCGAAAGCCGGGCGGGTGCGAGATGGGAGTGGAGGCGACGGAAACCGCCGCCTCGCTGGATGGGTTCGGGCTTAGAGCAGTGCGCTGAAGGGGGTGGAGATGGTGACGCGGGTTGCGGAGAGGTTTCCGGTGAAGGAGACGGTGACGTTGCCGGAGGGGTCGTAGGCGGTGAGGGAGAAGGTTCCGGAGTAGGACTTACCGTCCGGGCTGAGGATGATTTTCTCGAGGAGCTGCCCGCCTCCTGCGGGAACGCCGATGCCGGCGGGGGCGTTGCTGGGATCATTGCCCTGCCAGGGAATGTGGTTGAGGAAGTAGGACCGGCGGCCGGTGCGCTCCCAGATGCCGAAGCAGATGTTGCCGTCCTGGGCGGGGCGCGAGGAGTTCATGATCTCGGTGCCATCGCTGTGCCAGACGACGAGGGAGTTGTCGATGACGGCTCCGGGCGCGGGAATGGCGACTCCGCTTTGGGTGAAGGCAGTAAAGGTGACGTGCCACATGCCGATGATGGAGGGTTCGTGGTCGTCCCAATCGTCGGAGGCCAACCTCAGCAGCGGGGTGACGGCGCTGGACCGGGGCTGCCAGCGGGAAGGTCGGATGGGTTTGTTGGGCAGACCACACTGCGCCAGGGCAGAGGGAGCGAAGGACAAGACGAGGGCGAGAGCGCTTGTGCCTGAGAGCCATTTCCAGATTCGCGATTGCATGGGGTTTCTCCTCATCGGCTGGATCAGCCGTTGGGGGAAATGAAGCGCAGGAAGCCGGTCGGAGGCAAGGAAGAGGAGGTGAAGGCGGAGGTAAAGTTTTGGTGAACCGCTAAGGTCTTTGCAGAGTGAACTTTCCCTGATACACCATGGGATACCGGTTTCCGGTGGAGGCGGCATGTCGAGTTCCGTGCCCAGTCCGAAGGTCGATGCTGCGGCCAGCCGTGGAGCCGGAACGGTGCTGGAGTTCGATGGATTCCTGCTGGACTGCGGGCGATTCGAACTGCTGCGGAACGACCGGCCCCTGCGCGTGGAGCGCAAGCCGATGGAGCTGCTGATCCTGCTGGCGTCGCGAGAGGGGCAACTGGTGACGCGGGCGGAGATTGCAGAGCGGCTGTGGTCGAGCGAAGTGTTCGTGGATACGGAACACGGGATCAACACGGCGATTCGGAAGCTGCGGCATCTGTTGCGCGACGAGCCCGACGATCCGCGTTTTATTCAGACGGTGACGGGGATGGGGTACCGGTTCGTGGCGCCGGTGACGGCGGTTGCGCCGGTTGCGCCGATTTTGCCGGAGGAAGAGCGGCGCGAATCGGCTGGGGTTGTGGCGGAGCCGGGGCGACGGAGGATGCTGGGGTGGTTGGTGGGCGCTGGGGCGTGTGTGGTTCTTGCGCTGGCCGGCCTGGTGCTCTATCGATCGCGCCATCGTCCGCCGGAGATCCGGTACACGCAGCTGACGGACTTCACGGATTCGGCGGTGGCGCCGGCGGTGTCACCGGATGGGCGGATGGTGGCGTTCATCCGCGGGGCGTATGGGTTTCTGACATCGGACCAAATCTACGTGAAGATGCTGCCGAACGGGGAAGCGCGGCGGGTGACCGACGATGGCCGGCAGAAGTATGGGTTGGCTTTTTCGCCGGATGGAGCGGAGATTGCGTACACGGTGCTGGATTCTTCGGGGTTCTCGACGTACGAAGTGTCCGTATTGGGAGGCGAGCCGCAACTGCTGCTGAAGAATGCTGCGGGGCTGGAGTGGCTGAATCCGCAGCGGGTGCTGTATTCGGAAATTCGTACGGGCATTCACCTGGGGGTGGTAACGGGCAATCTGGCGCGGAGCGACACGCGCGACGTTTATTTTCCGGCGCACGAGCGGGGCATGGCGCATGACGCGTTTCCGTCGCCGGATCGCCACTGGGCGCTGGTGGTGGAGATGAAAGGGGACGGATCCTGGGGACCCTGCCGGCTGGTGAGCCTGGAGGGGCAGGGATCGTCGAGGACGGTGGGACCGGTGGGGGCATGCACGTCGGCGGGATGGTCTCCGGATGGGCGGTGGATGTATTTCACAGCGGGGGTTGCGGGACGGAGCCATCTGTGGCGGCAGAGTTTTCCCGAAGGAGAGCCGGAGCAGATCACGTTTGGGCCGACGGAAGAGGATGGCGTGGCGGTGGAACCGACGGGACGGGCGGTGATCACCTCGGCGGGAGTGGCGGAGAGCGCGATCTGGGTCCACGACGCGAGTGGCGAGCGGCAGCTTTCGTCGGAAGGGGAAGTGGTGGGGTATCCGTTTCCGGTTTTTGATGCGGACGCGAGCGCCCTCTACTACCTGCTGCGGCGCGGGGAGGGTCCGGATGCCGAGTTGTGGCGGACGGAGGTGAAGTCAGGAAAAGGCGAGGCCGTGTTTCCGGGAATTTCGATGACGGCCTTCGATCTTTCGCCGGATGGTCAGCGGGTGGCGTATATCGCGGCTGCGGGCGGAACGACGCAGTTGTGGGTAGCGGAACTGGACCGCAGCTCACCTCCGGTGAAAGTTGGCGTCACGGGGGCGCTCGCACCGCACTTCGGCAGGTTGGGGCAGATCCTGTTTCAGAAGTCGGAGGGAAACACGAACTATCTGGAGCAGGTGAATGCGGATGGGACGCATCGAACCCGGGTGTTGCCCTATCCAATCCTGGACTTTCAGAGCATCTCCCCGAGCCGGCGGTGGGTGGCAACCTCGCTACCGAAGGAGCCGGGGAAGGACTTACCGGGGGAATTGTTGATTCCGCTGGATGGCGGAGCGCCGCGGTCGATTTGCGCCAGCTATTGTCTGGTCAGCTGGTCGACGGACGGGAGATCCCTGTTCGTGCCGGTCGAAGATCCGACGCGCAATAGCCCGGGACGAAGTTTGGCGATTGCGCTCGGCCCGGGAGAAAGCCTGCCGGAGCTTCCTGCGGGAGGAATTGTGCCGGGGTCCGAGCCGAGCGCGGTTCCGGGGGCCAAATCGGTGGGACGCGCGTGGCTGGCGGCGGGGAAAGATGCGGAGCACTATGCGTGGGTGAACGCGACGGTCCACCGGAATCTGTATCGGATTTCGCTTCCGTAGAAGAAGGCGGAGCGGGAGCATTTCACGGCGTCGTTGTGCGGACCGGCGATAGAATGACCCGGTTTTGGAGGGGAGAGCGTGCTCTCACGTTCGCAATTGATCGGCCTCACGATTCTCAACAGCCTTCGCTCGGCGCCGGAGATGAAGCTTCCGGTTGCGGCGCTTCTGGATGAGGAATACTGCGGAATCATTCCAGCGCATACCGGCGGCGGCCTCTTTGGGGATGCGGTTAGCAAGCTCGCCGATGCCGGCTTTGTGAAGTTATTCGACCATCGAGGCGATGAAGTTACGCAGGAGATTTGCAGTGTCTCCGACCCGGGTGACTGGACGGTGCAGGGCGGCTATAGGGTGGCGAAGTTGCTGCGAGGAAGAGAGGATTACGTTTTTGTTTCACTCACAGGTCTTCTCAGTGCAGTGCAGTCGACTCTCGGCATTAGCGTTACTCAGCTGATCGAAGACTTTCATCATCCCGGAATGCAGGTACGTCCCATATTCGGTGTACCCAAAGGAGAACCTTCTTCCGATGTCTTTGTCCTTATGCCGTTTGATGAGGCGTTCAAACCTGTCTTTGATGATCACATCCGGGGTGTCTGCAGGAGGCTGAATCTTGCCTGCAAACGGGCTGACGACCTCTTTACGTCCAATGAAATCGTTCGCGATGTTTGGGAGCTGATCGCGAACAGCCGGATTATCGTGGCCGACTGCACAGGTCGAAATCCGAATGTTTTTTATGAACTGGGAATTGCTCACACGCTGGGTAAGCGAGTTGTCATCATTACCCAATCGGCAGACGATATCCCTTTCGACATCCGACATATTCGCTTCATACGGTACAGTTACACGCCGCGCGGCATGAAGGATTTTGAAGAAATGCTGGAGAAGTATATTTCAGCGGAGCAGTCGATCCGGGTTGACTGATGACGCCACCGCGGGAACTGACATGACTGGGTCGCAACATGTGTATTTTGCAAAATTGAGCAACAGAAGGGGATGGCTTTGGGGGTGAGGGCGATTGGGCGCGTGGGTGTCGTTGCGGTGTTGGGGAGTTGGGTGGCGCTGGCCGGGGCGCAGACGAAACCGCTGAATCCGGCGCTGGTGGCGGCGAAGTGGCCGGCGAGCTGGATTGCGAGCCCGTCGGCGGGCGCGAAGGCGCCGGGCGTTTTCTATTTCCGAAAAGAGATCACGCTGGCGAGCGCGCCCGAGCACTACTGGGTGCACGTGAGCGCGGACAATCGCTATCTGCTGCATGTGAATGGGCGGTATGCGGCGGAGGGTCCGGCGCGGGGCGATTTGTTTCACTGGCGTTTTGAGACGGTGGACCTGGCACCGTGGCTGCATGCGGGGACGAATGTGATCGCGGCGACGGTGTGGAATTTTGGCGAGCTGGCGCCGGTGGCGCAGATGAGCAATCGCACCGGATTTCTGATGCAGGGAGACACGGACGCGGAAGCGGCGGTGAATACCGGGGAGGACTGGCAGGTCCGGACGGAGCCTGGGCGCGGAGCACTGGGGCACAGCGGCGCGGAGGGCTACTACGCTGCGGGTCCGGCGGAGAGGATCGACGGGCGGGTGGTCGATGACGACTGGGATCAGCCGAAGGATGAGAGTCCGGGATGGGAGAAGCCGCGCGTGGTGGGACGGGCGGCGACGCGCGAGGCGCAGGATGCGGACAACAACTGGGAACTGGTCCAGGATGCGCTGCCGCCGATGGAGCATCTGGGGAACGGCGCTGCGGGAGTGGCGGTGCGGTTGGAAGGGTTGCCGGCGTGGCATGGGTTTCCGGCGGAGATTCCGGCCAACTCGCATGTGACGATTCTGCTCGACGGGGTCACTCTGCAGACGGCGTATCCGGAACTCACGGTGAGCGGAGGGCGCGACGCGACGATTCGCATCACGTACTCCGAGGCACTTTATGACGCACAGGGACAGAAGGGGGATCGCAGCGATGTCCGAGGCAAGCACATCGAGGGCATCACGGACGAGATTATCGCGGGTGGCGGCGGGCCGCACAGCTATCAGCCCTTGTGGTGGCGGACGTGGCGCTATATGCAGCTCGACATCAGGACACAGGCAGAGCCGCTGCGGCTGGAGCGATTCCTGCCCTGGTTCTCGGCGTATCCCTTTCAGGAGAAGGCCGCGATCGATGGGGACATTCGGGATCTTGGCGCGCTGTGGAGGGTCGGCTGGCGGACGGCGCGGCTGTGCGCGCACGAGACGTATATGGACGCTCCCTACTGGGAGCAGCTGCAGTATGTGGGGGACACGCGGATTCAGGCGCTGGTGTCGTATGTGATGACAGGGGACAGCCGGCTGGCGAAGCAGGCGATCGAGAACATCGACGATTCGCGGACGCCGGAGGGGATCACGCAGAGCCGGTATCCATCGGGGCTGCCGCAGTTCATCCCAACGTTTTCGCTGCTGTGGGTGGGGATGCTGCACGATTACTGGATGTATGTGGATGATTTGCCGCTGGTGGAGTCGACGCTGCCGCATACGCGAACGGTGCTGGACTGGTATGCGGCGCAGCAACGCGCGGATGGGCTGCTGGGCAGGGTGAAGTGGTGGGAGTTTGGAGACTGGACGGCGGACTATCCGGGCGGCGTGCCGCCGCAGGAGGCGGATGGCGGGTCGGCCTTTCTGACGCTGCAGTTCATCGAGGCCCTGAAGAACGCGCGGGAACTGGAGGCGCTGTATGGCTCGCAGGAACGGGCGCACGACTACGACGCGACGATTCGGAAGGCGACGGCGGCGCTGAACGCGGAGAACTGGGATCCGCATTACGGTTTGTATGCCGATACTCCAGCGAAGAAGACGTACAGCATTGAGGCGAATATTTTGGCGGTGTGGCTGGATGTGGCGCCGCGCGCGGAGCAGGCGGCGATCGTGCGGCGGCTGCTCGCGGCGAAGCCGGACGCAGCGACGGAGGTGGAGGGAAAGTCGGTTCCGGCGATGTCGCCGCCGACGTACTACTTCCGCTTCTACCTGAGCCGGGCGCTGGAGCATGCGGGGCTGGCGGATCTGTACGTGAGCCAGCTGAAGCCGTGGGAGGACATGCTGAAGCTGGGGCTGACGACGTGGGCGGAGAATCCGGAGCCGACGCGGTCGGATTGTCATGCGTGGAGTGCGAGCCCGAATTACGATCTGCTGACCGTGGTGGCGGGGATTCGGCCGAGTAGCCCGGGATTCAGGACGGTGCTGATCGAGCCGCACCTGGGGGAGCTGCATCAGCTGGATGCGTCGATGCCGCAAGCGCGCGGGATGATTCGCACGGTCTACGAACGCGAGGGTGCGGGATGGAAGGCGACGGTGACGCTGCCGGAGGGGCTGGGGGGAACGCTGCGGTGGGGGACGCAGAATACTCCGCTGCATGCGGGGACACAGGTGATTCGGCTGGCAGAGGGCGGGGCTCGGCGGCCGACGGGCGAGTGAGGACTCAGGGGCAGCAACCCGGTGGGTCCGAAGACCCCCTCGCATGTGCTACGCTTCGCACCGGTGGCCAATTTCGAAGAAGCGCCGGCCGAGGTCCGGGAGATCCTCTCCAAGCCGATTCAGCAGCTCGGGCTGAAGCTGGAAGGCTCGCCGCTGGAACGTTTTGTTCAGCAACTCTACGAGGAGCTGGGGGCGAAGGGGCTGAAGCGATTCCGGCCCCGGTGCTACCTGACCGATGAGTGGGGATGTCCGAACATGGAGCCGGTGATCGGGATTCCTTTCTACCTGGCCGACCCGAAGCTGCAGCGTCTGGAATCGCAGATGAACGACATCGAGGACGCGCGGCAGATCATGATGTATCTGCGGCACGAGGCGGGGCACGCCTTCAACTACGCGCATGCGCTCTATAAGACGCAGGAGTGGCGGAGTCTGTTTGGGCCGTTTCGGCGGGCGTATCGGGAGAACTACAAGCCGGTTCCATTCTCACGGCAGTTCGTGCGGCATATGGAAGGGTGGTACGCGCAGAAACATCCCGACGAGGACTTCGCGGAAACCTTTGCGGTGTGGATGACGCCTCGCTCCAACTGGCGGCAGCGCTACAAAGGCTGGGGTGCGATGAAGAAGCTGCTGTACATGGACCGGATCGGCAGGAAGCTGCGCGATGCCGAGGCGGTGGTGCCGCATGGCGACACGGATATCACGGTCGACGAGATGAATGTCACGGTGGGGGAGTTCTATCAGCGAGCGCTCGATCAGCAACTGAGTCCGGGCGAGCTTCCTCTGGACACGGATCTGCGCGACATTTTCAGAGTGTCGAAGCAGCGGAGGAAAAATGTTCGGCCGGCGGTGGAGCTGCTGCGGGAGAATCGCAAAGCCCTGGTCGATAAGGTGAACTACTGGACGGGGGTGCAGCGTCCGCTGGTGAAGAAGCTGGTGGAGACGATTGAAGCGAAGGCGAGCGACCTGGGACTGCGCGCCGACATAAAATGTGAACGAGAATACTTAACCGAAGTGAGCGTGTACGCAACCGCCCTGGCGATGAATTACATCACGCGGGGCAAGTTCATTCTTCCCTGAGTGGAGTTTTCTGAGCCCGACACCGATGGCAGCCGCAGGTCGTATCGAATAAGAGACAGAGGGATCATGGCCAAGCTGAAAATCACGATCCTGCATGACGTCTGGGAGGAGGGCCCGCCAGAGCCCGAACCCGAGCCGGTGAAGGCGACGCGCAGCAAGAATGCGAGGAGCCGCAGGAAGAAGAAAGATCCGCTGCACGACCGGGAAGAGATTTTCGAGGCGCTGACCAAGCTCGGCCACGAGCCCTCGTACCACGTGCTGGATGGGAAGAACGCGTCGTTGCTGGCGGTCGCCCGGTGCGGGGCTGATCTGGTGTTCAATCTGACCGAGTCGTATGCAGGGGACGACACGATGGACAAGAACATCGCGTCGTATCTGGAGTTGCTGCAGGTGCCGTATACGGGGAGCGGGCCGCAGGCGCTGTATCTTGCGCAGGACAAGTCGATCGCCAAGAAGATCTTCGACTTTCACAGGATCAAGACTCCGGATTTTGCGGTTTCGTACAAAGGGCGGACCGATCACTCGCACGACATCGAGTTTCCGCTGATTGTGAAGCCGGTTTCGGAAGACGGATCGATCGGGATCGACGCCGGCGCTCTGGTGGACAGCGTGAAGGAACTGATGGAGCGGATCCACTACATCCATGAGGAATTCGACAGCCCGGCGCTGATTGAGGAATATATTGACGGCCGGGAAATCTACGCTTCGATTCTGGGCAACGAGAACCCCGAGGTGCTGCCGCTGGTTGAGCTGGATCTTTCGAAATTGCCGAAAGGCACGCCGCGGATCGCGGGTCAGGACGTGAAGTTCGATCACGAAACCGAGGCCTACAAGGTGACAAAGTCCGCGCCGGCGGAAGACCTTGACGAGGATACGACCAAAAAGCTGCAGGACACCGGGCTGGCTGCCTATCGGGCGCTGGGGTTGCGCGACTACGGCCGCATTGACATGCGCGTGAACAAGAAGGGCCAGGTGTATGTCATCGAAGCGAACCCCAACCCATGGCTTTCGAGCGTGGCGGAATTCACGATGGCTGCGAAGAAGGCGGGGTACTCGTACACGGACATGATCGAGAAGATGGTGAGCCTGGCGCAGGCGCGGTCGCTGTAGTTGGGTAGGCGGGCGGGAACCGCGGCGGGGCGGAGCTGAAGCGGTGCGGGTTCAGAGGGCGCGTTTTCGGGCTCTTTTTTGGCCGTTTTCTTCGGGGGCGCGAGAACCGGGGCCGGTGATTTCGAGATCCTGGGCAGACTGGGCCGCGGTGAGGTGGCGCTCCATGACGTGGCGCGCTTCGGCTGCATTGCGGGAACGGATGGCGCGGTAGATTTCACGGTGGAGGTCGGCGGACTCCTTGAGATCGCGGGAACGCTCGGCGGTTTTGCGGCGCTCGTCGTAGAGGGCCGAGGTGATGGTTTCCATCAAGGCGGCGAGGATGGGATTACCGGAGGCCTGGGCGATGACGCGATGGAAGCGCACGTCGTGGATGAGGTACTCCATGGGATTGTCGACGGTGGCGTACATCTCGGCGACCTCTTCAGAGAGGGCGGCGAAATGCTGTTCGCGGCCACGTTCGGCGGCGAGGGCGGCGAGTTCGCTTTCGAGGATGCGGCGGGCTTCGAACATCTGCCAGGACTGGAAGCCGTGGAGGGCGCCGAGGAGGCTGAGGGACGACTTGCCCAATTCCGGCGGGCCGTTGGCGACGAAGGTGCCGACGCCGTGGCGGACATCCATGACGCCCATGGCGGCGAGATAACCGATGCCGGTGCGCAGACTGGCGCGGCTGATGCGGAGCTTGCGGGCAAACTCGCGCTCGGGCGGAATGCGGTCGCCAGGCTGCAAATCTCCGGTTTCGATCATGGTCCGGATGTGGTTAACCACCCGCATCGTCATGTGAGTATCGGATTTCGCCATGGCCGGTTCTTTCCCTTTAGAGGTTACGGATAACGGAATTGTCCCTCATTCCGAGATTCCAGTACCTTACGCTTCCTTTGTTGCAACGGCCAACAAATTAGGCGCAGATTTTGCAGGTTTACCGGTGTATTCTAGTGGTCGGACCTCTGCAGTGCAATTGTTTTTCCGATGGTCCAGGAGGTCAACCAGTCCGATGTCCACCGGCGCCATGGCACTGATCCACGATGACCGCCTCTTTCCGGCCGACCCGACGACTCGCACCATCGCGCGACGCCTCTACGCGGAAGTCCGCGGCCTGCCTCTGATTTGTCCTCACGGCCACACGCAGGCGTCGTGGTTTGCCAGCAATGAGCCGTTCCCGGATCCGGCGAAGCTGTTCGTGCAGCCGGACCACTACATCTTTCGCATGCTCTACAGCCAGGGGATCTCGCTGGAAGAGCTGGAAATTGGCGCGGATCCGATGAAGGATCCGCGGCGGGTGTGGCGGATTTTCGCGGAGAACTACTATTTGTTCCGCGGCACGCCGACGCGGATGTGGCTGGACTACGCGTTCCACGAGCTGTTCGGGTTGGATGAACGGCTTTCCGGCGCGACAGCGGATCTTTACTACGACGTGATCGCCGAGCGGCTGCGTACGCCCGAGTTCCGGCCGCGGGCTTTGTACGAACGCTTCCGCATCGAAGTGCTGGCGACGACGGACTCGCCGCTGGACTCGCTGGCGGCTCATCAGGCGATTCGCGAATCGGGATGGAAGGCGGGGGGATCCATTCCGAGAATTATTCCGGCGTTTCGTCCGGACGCGGTGGTGGATCCGGAGTTCAGGGGATTTGCGGAGAATCTGGCGAAGCTGGGACAGATGACCGGGGAGGACACGGGCAGGTGGAAGGGCTATCTGCGCGCGCTGGAGAAGTCGCGGGCGCGGTTCAGGGCGCTGGGATGCACGGCGACCGATCACGGGCATCCGACAGCGCTGACGGCTGATCTGGGTGAGGCAGAGGCGTCGGCGCTCTACGATGCGGTTCGCACGGGGCGCGCCGATCCGCGAGCGCAGGAGCTGTTCCGTGCGCAGATGCTGACGGAGATGGCACGGATGAGCGTAGAGGATGGGCTGGTGATGCAGCTGCATCCGGGCGCTTTCCGCAATCACAACGGGAAAATCTACGAACGCTACGGGCGCGACGTGGGGGCGGATATTCCGGTGGCGACGGACTACGTGCATGCGCTGCATCCGCTGCTGAATCGCTACGGCAACGAGAAGAACTTCACGCTGATCCTGTTCACGCTGGACGAGACGACGTACACGCGGGAACTGGCTCCGCTGGCCGGGCATTATCCGTGCCTGCGGCTGGGTCCGCCGTGGTGGTTCCACGACAGCCCGGAGGGGATGCTGCGGTTCCGCGAGCAGGTGACGGAGACGGCGGGCTTCTACAACACGGTGGGCTTCAACGATGACACGCGGGCGTTTTTGTCGATTCCGGCGCGGCACGATGTGGCGCGACGCATCGACTGCGTGTGGCTGGCGCGGCTGGTGGCGGAGCATCGGCTGGAGGAAGACGAAGCGGTGGAAGTGGCGCACGATCTGGCGTACAAGCTGGTGAAGAAAGCCTACAAGCTGTAGCGGCAGTCAGCAGTCAGCAGTCGGCGGTCCGCGGCCAGCTGCAGGGGAAGGTCGGTATCGGAGACTGAATGGCGACACGAAGCCCGGAGTCACGCTCGTTTTTCGACACCTTCGGGTCGTCGGATCGCGTCTCGCATCAGCGCTGGGTGGTGTGTGGTCTGCTGTTTTTGGCCACGGTGATTGCTTATATCGATCGCGGCGTGATCGGGTACCTGGAGAAGTTTCTCGAAGGGATCATCCCGCACCTCAACAGCGTCACGTACAGCTACATTACGGCCACGTGGACGTTTGCCTACGCCATCGGCATGGTGGTGGCGGGAGGGCTGACGGACAAGCTGGGAACGCGGAAGTCGTTTGCGATCGCGATCGGGTTGTGGAGTGTGGCGGCGATGCTGCCGGGCGCCGCGTTTTCGGTGATCTCGCTGGGCATTGCGATGTTTTTCATCGGCCTTGGCGAAGCGGCGAACTTCCCGGCCTGCATCAAGGCCGTAGCGGAGTGGTTTCCGAAGAGGGAACGCGCGCTGGCGACAGGCATTTTTAATTCCGGAGCGAATATCGGCAATATCGTTGTGCCCCTGGTGGTCCCCGCACTGGTTGTGTTCGTGGGCTGGCGGGGCGCATTCGTCGTGACCGGGGCCAGCGGCCTGGTCTGGTTGGCCGCGTGGCTGATGTACTATCGGCGGCCGGAGCAGCATCGCAGCGTTTCGAGAGCGGAACTGGAACTGATCCTCAGCGATCCGGTGGAGAAGCTGGAGCGGGTACGGTGGAGCCGGGTGCTGCCGCGGAAAGAGACGTGGGCGTTCGCGATCGGGAAGTTTCTGACGGATCCGATCTGGTGGTTCTATCTTTTCTGGCTGCCGCGCTATCTGCAGTCGACGTTCGGGCTGAGTCTGACATCGAATCGGCTGCCGGTGGTGATGGTGTACAGCGTTTCGACGGTGGGGAGTATCGGGGGAGGATGGATTTCGTCGGCATTGCTGCGGGCGGGCAAGAGCACGAACGTGGCGCGGAAGACGGCGATGCTGATCTGCGCGCTGTGCGTGCTGCCGGTTTTTGCGGCGCCGTACATTCATCAACTCTGGGTGGTGGTGGGCCTGGTGGGTCTGGCGGCCGCCGCGCACCAGGGGTGGTCGGCGAACCTGTTCACGCTGCCATCGGATATGTTTCCCAAAGCGGCGGTGGGCAGCGTGATCGGGATTGGCGGGATGTCGGGCGCGATCGGCGGAGTGCTGCTGCAGCTGACGACGGGATACGTGGTGAAACTTACGAACAGCTACGTGCCGCTGTTCGTGATGGCGTGCGGGGCTTATCTGCTGGCGCTGATCATCATTCAAAGCATCACGCCGCAGCTGGCGCCGGCGCGGATCGATTTTGGTCAGGGAGAGATCAGCGCATGAGCCTCTACTGCAATACCGGAGGCGCTGCTACGGATCTCTCCGACGGGCAGCTGAGGGATTTGCTGGTGGCGGCGCTGGACCGGCTGGGGCGGCGGAAGCGGGTTCTGGTGATTCCGCCGGACATCACGCGGCTGCACTCGCGGGCGGGGGATCTGACGCGATTTGCGTGGGAATACTACGGCGATGGCGTGGCCGCGATTTTGCCGGCGCTGGGAACGCATGCGGCGATGTCGGCGGAGCAACTGACGCGGATGTTCGGCGATGTGCCACAGTCGCTGTTTCATATTCACAACTGGCGGACGGACATTGAGACGATCGGGGAAGTGCCGGCGGGGTTCATCGAGGAGCAGTCGGAAGGCAAGCTGCATTATGCGTGGCTGGCGCAGATCAATCGGCTGCTGCTGCGGGGCAACTTCGATCTGATCCTCTCCGTTGGGCAGGTGGTGCCGCATGAAGTGATCGGCATGGCGAACTACAACAAGAATGTGCTGATCGGGACGGGAGGCCGGGAAGGGATCAACCGCAGCCACTATCTGGGGGCGGTCTATGGGATGGAACGGATCATGGGGCGGGCGGACAATCCGGTGCGGCGAGTGCTGAATTATGCGGCGGACCGGTTCCTGGGGAATTTGCCCATCGTCTACGTGCACACGGTGGTGGGGCGTGGCGAGAACGGCGGGCTGGCGACGCGCGGGATGTATGTGGGCGATGACGCTGCGTGCTTCCAGCGTCCCGCCGAGCTGAGCCTGGAGGTCAATTTCGAGATGCTGGAGCGGCCGCTGCGCAAAGCGGTGGTGTATCTGGATCCGCATGAGTTTCACAGCACCTGGCTGGGCAACAAGGCGGTGTATCGGACGCGCATGGCGCTGGCGGATGGTGCGGAGCTGATCATTCTGGCCCCGGCGGTGAAGGAGTTTGGGGAAGATCGAACCATCGATGCGCTGATTCGGAAATACGGCTATCGCGGCACGCCGGCGACGCTCGACGCGGTGGCGAAGAATCCGGATCTGGCTGCGGATCTGAGCGCCGCGGCGCACCTGATCCATGGATCGTCGGAGGGGCGGTTCACGATTACCTGGTGCCCGGGGCATCTGACGCGCGAAGAGGTTGAAGGGGTGGGATTCCACTACGGCGCACTGAGCGAGATGATGAGGCGGTACGATCCGGCGAAGCTGCAGCACGGCTTCAATACGGTGGACGGTGAGGAGATTTTCTTTGTCGCGAACCCAGGGCTGGGGCTGTGGGCTTATCGCGACCGATTCAAAGACTGAGGTCCTTATGGCAACGGTTGAACCGGGTAAATTTTCGATTGGGGTTGGCGATCGCTTCGCGCATCAGGCGAAGGCGCAACTTCAGGCATGCATGGAAGCAGGACGCGCCGGCGTCGAGGTGATTCCGGTGTGGAACAAGTCGAACCGCGAACACAACATCATTGGGTCGGAGCCATCGCAGACGCGGGCGGCGGCGGATGCGGCGGTGAAGGCGCTGGGCTGGACGAAGCCGTATTTCTGCGATGCCGACCACATCAACCTGAGTACGGTCGATCGTTTTCTGGCGCCGTGCGACTTTTTCACGATCGACGTTGCGGACTCGATCGGCAGGGCGGCCGAGCCTGCGTCGATCGAGAGGTTTTTGAGGCGGCGCTCCGACCTGACGGGCGCGATCCGGCTGGAGGGCGTGGGCGAGCCGATCGAGATCACGCGGGAGCTGCTGGAGCGGACGGCGAAGAAGTTTCTTTTTGCCGTGCAGGAAGCGGGGAAGGTTTACCGGCATATCGAAGCGGCCAAGGGGAAGGGAAGCTTCATTTCTGAAGTTTCGATGGATGAGACCGATGCCGCGCAGAGTCCGGCAGAACTGCTGATCATTCTGGCGGCTGTTGCGGATGAGGGCATTCCGATCCAGACGATCGCGCCGAAGTTTACGGGGCGGTTCAACAAGGGAGTGGACTACGTGGGGAACGTCGAGCAGTTTCGGCGTGAGATCGTTCTCGACGTGGCGGCGATCGGATGGGCGACGGCCAATCTGGGGCTGCCGAAGAATCTGAGACTCAGCATTCACTCGGGCTCGGACAAGTTTTCGATTTACGCGGCGATTCACGAGGCGACGAAGAAATCGGGCGTTCACCTGAAGACGGCGGGAACGACATGGCTGGAGGAGATCATCGGTTTGGCGGAAGCGGGGGGCGAGGGACTCGCGCTGGCGAAAGAGATTTACAAACAGGCCTATGAGCATCGCGAAGAGCTGTGCGCGCCGTATGCAACGGTGATCGACATTGACCCGGCGAAGTTGCCGGCGCCAGCGGTCGTGGCGCAGTGGACGTCGGAGCAGTTCACATCGGCGCTGCGGCACGATCCACATGCGGCGGCCTACAATCCGAGCCTGCGGCAGCTGCTGCACGTGGGTTTCAAGATTGCAGCGAAAATGGGCGATCGATACCTGGAACTGCTTGAATCGAACGAGAAAGTGATTGCGAAAAACGTGACGGAGAATCTGTACGATCGGCATATTGCGCCGGTTTTTCTGGGCAAACCTGCGCCGGTTGCGGCGCTGGCACATGCGGAGGCGCGATGAGCATTCCGGCGCTGCAACTCGACGGCAGAACGGCGGTGGTTGTCGGTGGAACCTCAGGGATCGGGAGGGCGATCGCTCTGGGGCTGGCGGAATCGGGCGCGGATGTGGTCGCGTCGGCGCGGCGGCAGGAGCAGGTCGATGAGACGGCGAAGGAGATCGAAGCGCGGGGGAGGAAGACGCTGCGGCTGACGTGCGACACGCAGGATCGCGGATCGCTGCAGCGGGTGCTGGACGATTCGGTGAAGGCGTTCGGCAAGGTCGACATTCTTGTGAACAGCGCGGGCAAGATCAAGCGGGCGCCGACGCTCACGTTTCCGGAGGAGGAGTGGCGGGACATTGTCGACACGAATCTGACGGGGACGCTGCGCGCCTGCCAGATCTTTGGGGCGCACATGCTGGAGCGCGGGTACGGACGGATCATCAATATTGCTTCGCTGAACTCCTATGTGGCTCTGGCGGAAGTGGCGGCGTACGCGGCGAGCAAGGCTGCGGTAGCGTCGCTGACGCGGTCGCTCGCGGTGGAGTGGTCGAAGAAGGGCGTGCTGGTGAATGCGATCGCGCCGGGGGTGTTTCGTACGGCGTTGAATGCCGATTTGCTGGACAACACACCGCGCGGGAAGGAACTGCTGATGCGCACGCCGATGGCGCGGTTCGGGAAGACGGAGGAGCTGGTCGGGGCGGCGATCTATCTCGCTTCGGAGGCGGCATCGTTTGTGACCGGGCAGGTGCTGGTGGTGGATGGGGGATTCCTGGCATCGGGCGTGAATCAGTAGAGCAGGGAATAGCCAACAGGGAATAGGAGTAGAAGCAGGCGGTAGGCAACAGGCAATAGGGAATAGGCAACAGGGAATAGGGAATTGGGGAATAGGCATCAGGCAACTGCCGCAGTCTTGCTGGGTCTTCGTTCTTCCCTGCGTCTGGGTCTGGTTGGCTCCTGCGTGCATGGCCCTGTCATACTGTTGACAGGGGAAGCAATTGCATAACAACACCATTGCCGTGGCGATGTCGGGTGGGGTCGATTCGTCGGCCGTTGCGGCGATGCTGCGTGCGGAGGGTTACGAGCTGGTCGGGCTGACGCTGCAGCTGTGGAATCAGCGGCGGCTGGCCGGCAAGGAGGGGATGCCGGAGCAGGTGACGGGGCGATGCTGTTCGCTCGACGATGTGTACGACGCGCGGCGTGTGGCCGAGGCTCTCGACATTCCTTATTACGTGGTCAACGAGCAGGAGCGCTTTGAGGACGATGTGGTGCGTCCATTTGTGCGCGAGTACCTGAATGGGCGCACGCCGATTCCGTGCTCGCTGTGCAATAACCATCTGAAGTTCGATCAGCTGCTGGTGCGGGCTCGCCAGATTGGGGCGGATCGCATTGCGACGGGGCACTACGCGCGGAATGGGTACGATCCGGCGCGGAACCGGTGGATTCTGTCGCGGCCGGTGGATGCATCGAAGGACCAGACGTACTTTCTTTTCGGGCTAACGCAGGAGCAGTTATCGCGCACGCTGTTTCCGCTGGGGAGTTATCGCAAGCCGGAGGTGCGCGCGCTGGCGGCACAGCATGGGCTGGCGGTGGCGATCAAGCCGGACTCGCAGGAGATCTGCTTCATTCCAGGTGGCGACTACAAGAAGTTCATCAGCGCGTATCTGCACGAGCAGGGCGAGGAGATTCCGGATACGGCGGGCGAGCTGGTGTCGACGTCGGGCGAGGTGATCGGGGAGCACGGCGGGATTCACAATTTCACGATTGGGCAGCGGAAGGGGTTGGGTGTGGCGTCGGGGGATCCGCTGTACGTGATCCAGATCGAGTCTGGGTCGCATCGGGTGACGGTGGGTTCGGACGCGGAGGCGACGACGCGAACGCTGCGGGCGCGGGATCTGAACTGGATTTCGATTGCGGGGCTGGCCGGCGAGATGCGCGTGCGCGCGAAGATTCGCCACCGGCACGAGCCCGCGCCGGCGACGATTCGGATGGTGGGACCGGATGAGGTCGAGGCCGCTTTCGATGAGCCACAGCGCGCGGTCACGCCGGGGCAGGCGGCGGTTTTCTATGACGGTGACGAAGTGGTGGGCGGCGGGTGGATCCGTTGAAGCAGGGAATGGGCCGGTAGGGAACAGGGAATAGCCAATAGGGAACACGGAACAGGCAGTAGGCAGTAGGGTATAGGCAGAAGCGCAATAGGGAACAGGGGCCTTCTATTGGCTATTCCCTATTGGCTATTCCCTACTCGCTGTTCCCTATTCCCTATTGGCGGCTGCCGGCCTCGTTGACGAGTGCGCGCATGGCATCGAGTACGGTGAAGCGGGTGAGGGCGACGGGCTTTTGTGCGTCGTCGAGGATGGCCAGTTTCTGGGACTTCCAGTTCGCAGGAGCGGCGACGCCGGACGACACGTACGACAGCGCTTCGAGCCCCATGGCGCCCATTTCTGCCAGCTGCTGAGCGCGCGGCAAGGCCTCGGCCAGCTGCGGCGAAGTGGAGAGAAGTTCCAGCGTCTCGGGCTGTGCAGCCCAGGAGCGGAAGGCCTGCCGGAGGGTCGCCTCTTCTTCCGGATGGGCGACGGGATCGGCCAGGTAGGTGCTCATCAGATCGCCGAAGTCATGCCGTGAGGGTGGATCGGGCGGGAGAGCGTCGACGAGGTTGTCCATGGGCGAGAGCGTTGTGATGCCGTGATGCTCGGACCAATTGGAGCGGGTGTCGAAGTTGACGGGTTCGAGCACCGACATCAACGGGCGGAGAGGATCGATTTGCTGGGTACCGGCCAGGGCGCGGAGGCTCGCCTCCTCCTGGGAGATATGGGTCAGGCCGAGCTCTTCGAGGCGGAGGGACTCCACGGCGAGGCGCCGGTACATATCGTCCTCGCTGGTGACGGTGCGCGGCGACCACAGGCGTTCGGCGATCGCAGCGGTGCGGGGCCAGATGCGCGAGTCGATAGTGCGCGGTCCAACGTACTCGGCCCAGCTGCAGGCTTCGCCACCGAGAATGCGCGCGGCCTCCTCGGGAGTCAGATCGCTTTTTGCCGGCACCGGATCGACGCGGTAGTGGTCGGCCGCGGTCTGCATGTGATCGAGGTAATAGCCGGCGGAGAGGATGCCACTGTATCCCTGCTTTGCTCCGGCGGCGAGAGAATCGAAGCCACGCCAGGACTGCACGACAACGTCTTTGGGGAGGCCGGGGGTCAGGACCTCGTCCCAGCCGATCATCTTCTTGCCATGTTTGGTCAGGAGAGGCAAGAGGCGCTGATTGAAGTAGGCCTGGAGGGCCGCGGTGCCTTTGAGATTGTGGGCCGCGGCGAAGGCCTGAATCTTCGTGTTGGCTTTCCACTCCACGCCGTTGTTCTCGTCGCCGCCGATGTGCAGGTAGGCATCGGGGAAGATGGCAGCCATTTCGCCAATGAACTTGTCGAGGAACTCGTAGGTGCTTTCGCGGGTGGGATCGAGCACGGGATCGAAGACGCCGAAGTGACGCTCGATGGAGAAGGGGCCGGGTGCGCTGGCCAGCTCCGGGTAGCCAACGACCCATGAGGTGCTGTGGCCGGGGATGTCAAATTCGGGCACGACGCGGATGCCGAGTCCGCGGGCATAGGCGACGACTTCTCTTGCCTGATCCTGGGTGTAGTACTGGCCGTCGGAGCCCATGCCGGTGAGTTTGGGATAGATTTTGCTTTCGATGCGGAAGCCCTGATCGTCGCTCAGGTGCCAGTGGAAGACGTTCATCTTGACGGCGGCCATGCCGTCGAGGGTGCGCTCGATGACGCCGACGGGTTCGAAGTGGCGGCTGACGTCGAGCATGAGGCCGCGCCAGCGGAAGCGGGGCGCGTCCTGGATGGAGACAACGGGCAGCCAGAAGCCGCGGCCATCGGCCTGGACCAGCTGGAGCAGGGTCTCAAGCCCGCGCATTGCGCCGACATCGGTCGCAGCATGGAGATGGACATTTTGGGCAGTCACCTCCAGCGCGTAGGACTCATCCTCGTCGACGCCCTGGACGGCTTCGCCGGGTCCGTCGACCGAGATGACCAGGGTTCCGGTCGCGCCCGAGGGGGCATCCTGCACCATGACGCCGGTCTGATGCTTCAACCTCTCGAGAGCCCAGTCCACGGCGCCATCGAGGCGATCGTCATGGGTCTTGTCGAAGCTGAAGGAAAAGCCGGGCGCGATGATCAGGGAGCCGTCGCCCGCGGTCAGCTGCGAGGGCTGGGGCATGAGGGTATTCACGAAAACACGCTGCGGACCCGTGCCCGGTTGCGCCATTGCTGCTGTTGCCACTGTGATTGCTGCCGTTACCATGCCGCCCATCGCGAACCGCATCCACGTACTCAAACGCATCAGCCAGCCTCTCTTTGTACCGGGACCAGATTACGCAAAGCGCTGCGGCAATACCAGATGCCCGTCCGCCCTCAGAGACGAGCGGCCGATCTGATATTTTGTGTTGTCGTCCACAAGAGGAGCTCCGCCGCATGCGAAACCGCTTCGCAATCCTGATTGCGACCACGACCCTGACCGCTGTCTCGGCTCTCGCGCAGTCTGCCCCCGGGTACGAACCGCCGGATGGGGCGGCCCAGGAACTCGCGCTGGGCATTTTT
>Ga0335072_10001814_pt1 | contig 33928 bp, 35 predicted proteins | sample Lox_Sample_21_FD_206725 | JGI IMG/M metagenome (GOLD analysis project Ga0335072, IMG submission 206725) | Soil microbial communities from Loxahatchee National Wildlife Refuge, Florida, United States - Lox_Sample_2.1 | ecosystem: Environmental > Terrestrial > Soil > Wetlands | place: USA... | reverse complement strand
CAACGCGAGGACTTCGGACTAGTGCTCACCCGCTACGCGCTGGAGCGGCTTCTCTATCGCGTTAGCCAATCCAGGTATTGCGATCGGTTTGTATTGAAAGGGGCGATGCTCTTCCAGATCTGGAGTAACACGCCTCACCGTTCGACAAGGGACCTCGACCTGCTGGGGTACGGTGATCCCTCGCCAGAGAACGCCACCGCCGTATTTCGCGACCTGTGTGGAATCACCGTTCTCGATGACGGCCTGAATTTCCCAATCGAGGCGGTCGCCGCCGAGAGGATCAAAGAGGACCAGGAATACGAGGGTGTTCGCGTGCGTCTCCTGGCGCGCATGGCGAACATTCGCATCCCGCTTCAAGTGGATATTGGATTTGGCGATCCCCCGACAACGAGGCCAGGGGTAGTAGACTATCCGACACTGCTCCCTATGCCGGCCCCCCGGGTTCAGGCATATCCGATGGAGGCGGTTGTCGCTGAAAAGCTCGAGGCGATGGTGCACCTCGGGATGCCCAACAGCCGCATGAAGGATTTCTTCGATCTATGGTTTCTGGCGCGCGTGTTTCCGTTCGAGGCTGACACTCTCGTTGACTCGGTCCACGCACACGTTCATGCGCCGCGGTACAGCGCTGAACCCGGAAGGCTTCCAAAGCTTGATCGACGAATTATCAGCCGACACTTCAAAGCTCCTTCAATGGCGGGCGTTCCTAAACAAGGGCAATCTGGCGGCACCCCCAAGATTCGCTGACATTGTAGACTCGATTCGCCAGTTCGCCTTGCTTCTATTGCAAGCCAAGCCGACCGGCGGGCTGGAAGCGACATCGTGGTTTCCCGGCGGGCCGTGGCGGCGCCAACGCGTGCAGACTACTCAGTCATGACAAATGCTGTCGGCGGTGTCACGAATTGTCACGGCCATCATCTAGATGTGCCGGTAAGCCCCTGTTTCTAAATGGTGATATTGGTGGAGGCGGGGGGAGTTGAACCCCCGTCCGAAAAAGTCCGTCGTGAAGAGCCTACGTGCGTATCCGGCTCGTCATTTTCGACCTTCCCCGCAGAACCGGCGAGAGCGGCGAAGGCTTAGCCCGATTCAATCTCGACCGCCGGCTCCGGACCGAAGCCTTTGGCCTATCCCGCAAAATGACGCTCACTCACCACCGCGCGGGCTCAGTGGCTGGAGCGGCTACTTAATTAATTAAGCAGCGTATGCAAACTGCGTATTGGCAGTTATGTTTTCCCGATCGTTTTACGGGAGCTCGGAACCCGGCACGCCTCCCCACCACGGTTCAATCCCGTCGAATCCGTTACGCCCCCACATCGAAGCGTTGGTGAGTCTCTTTCCGTCACCATTCTACCATCCGCGGAGGCTTATAATTGTTGCATGCGAAGTCACGATCGATTCCGGTGTGCCCTGCCCATTGCGGCTCTCATTCTGGCCGCCCTGACGGCGGTCACGCTTTGGGCCGAGGCGGAGACTAAAATTACGGTCGAGGTAAAAACCCTTGCCGGACGGCCAATCGACCGCGCCGAAGTCATCCTTCACTGGAACGCCAACCCCAAACACCCGCGCAACAGCTTCGCCAAAAACTTGCGCACTCAGTTCGAATCGCGGACCGACCAGGAAGGCAAAGTCTCCTTTCCCGGCGTTCCGCAGGGCAGCATTCGCATTCAGGTAAACGCCCACGGCTTTCAGACGTTCGGCCAGATTTACGACATCGACGAAGAAGAAAAAACCGTCGAAGTCAAACTCAATCCGCCCCAGCAGCAATATTCGTCGCACCAGTAAAGCCTCCGCACCATCGCCGATTGCCGGAATCCCTGCATCCCCGAAGACTGAAAGCGCATCTCTGAACTCATGAAAATCGGCATATTGGGCTCCGGTACTGTAGGCCGGACGCTGGGCTCGGGATTCGTGAAGCATGGCCACCAGGCGATGCTGGGCACGCGCGATCCGCGCAAACCCGAGGTCCAGCAGTGGGTGCAGTCCACGCCGGGTGCGGCCGCGGGTACTTTTGAACAGACGGCACGCTTCGGCGACCTGATCGTCCTTGCCACGCTAGGACGCGCGGCCGAAGAAGCCATCCGACTCGCCGGAATCGACAACCTCGCCGGCAAGACTGTGATGGACACTACAAATCCCATCGCGGAAGCTCCTCCCACCGGCGGAATCCTGGCCTTCTTTACCGGTCCGAATGAATCGCTCGGCGAGCGGATTCAGTCGCTGGCGCCGAAGGCAAACGTGGTGAAGGCATTCAACAGTGTGGGGGCCGGCAAGATGATCAACCCGTCGTACGCGCAGGGCAAACCCACGATGTTTTTCTGCGGAGACAATTCCGCCGCCAAGCAGACGGTCGCTGGGATCATCGAGCAGTTCGGGTGGAAACCCTATGATGGCGGCGGCATCGTCGCCTGCCGGGCAATCGAACCGCTGTGCATTCTTTGGTGTTCTCGCGGATTCCAGCATAATCAATGGGACCACGCCTTCGCGCTCTTGACCGCCTAACCCATTCAGTGGGAAGCTCTCTCAAAGAGGTTATTGACATTTGCATACCCGAATCGTCCCTTTGGTACTCTGTGCCTCCTCGCTGCTCTATGCCGCCGATCAAGTGATTCTCAAGAACGGCGACATCATCACCGGAACGGTGATCAAGAAAGACGGCGACAAGCTGACGCTCAAAAGCGAATTCCTGGGCGAAGTCACCATGCCTTGGTCGGCGGTGAAAAGCTTGAAGTCCGACCAGGAACTGAACGTGGTTTTGCCGGGCGGTGAAACCGTCAAGGGCAAGCTTTCCACTGCTGGAGACAATCTCGCGGTCGCCACTGCCTCGGGAGAAAAGACCGAGGCCATGACAGCCGTGACCGCGGTTCGCAACGATGCCGAGCAGCATACCTGGGAGCGGTTCCAGCACCCGGGTCTGTTCGAATTATGGACCGGCACTTACAATTTGGGACTGGCATTGGCGCGCGGCAACGCTCGCACCGCAACCTTGACGAATGCATTCTCGGCGTCGAGGGTCACTCTCCATGACAAGATCCTGGTTCACTTCAACGAAATATACGCGACCGCGCTGGTGACGCAGCCCAATGGAACCCAGATCAGCAGCGCCACCGCCAGTTCGCTCAGCGGCGGTTGGGAATACGACCGCAACTTCAATCCCAAATGGTTCTTGTCCCTGACAAACGATTACGACCACGATCGCTTCCAGGACCTGGATCTGCGCGCAGTCTTCGGTGCCGGCGCCGGTTGGAATGCCGTCAAAGGCAAGCGCGCCACGCTCAGTTTCCAGGGCGGCGCGGATTACGAACGTGAAAGTTTCATGGCGAACATTGGCCGCAACTCCGCGGAAGTGAGCGCCGGCGATAACTTCACTTACAAACTGGCCGCCAATACCAGCGTTACACAGTCGTTTTTTATTTATCCCAATTTGAGCTACACGGGACAGTACCGCTTCATTTTCAACTTGAGCGCCGTCACCGCCATCAGGAAATGGCTGGGGTGGCACATTTCATTTACGGATAATTATCTGAGCGATCCCGTGTTGGGACGATTGCCGAATGATTTAATCCTGTCCACCGGGTTCCAACTGGCCTTTGCGTCGAAACAGTAACGTTCGGTCATCAACGTTGCCCCATCATCGCGTCGAGCTGCATTTCCACCTGGGGGAAGCTGAGGTCCGGCCCGATCATGTGCCCGTTACAGATGAGCGCGGGCGTGCGGTCGATGTGCCGTTCCCGGGCTTCCGCTTCGTCGGACCGGATCGCTTGATCGAGCGTGGGGTCGCTTCGCACCTGCGTGCGCACTCTTTCCATGGCCGGCGCCGGCACGACGCTGGCTACCTGGCCCTCGATGTCGCCATCGCCGCTCCACACCTGTTGGGTGCGATAAAGTTTGTCGGCCACGGCCTGATAGTATCCCGAACTGCCGGCTGCGTTGGCATAACGCGCGGCAAGTCTGGCGTACCGGTGATGCGGAAGCGGAAAGTCGCGTTGAATGAGGCGAACCTTGCCGGCATCGACGTATCTGGCAGTAAACCGCGGCAACGTTTCCTGATGGAAGACAGCGCAGTGCGGGCATTCATAGTCGCTGAACAGCTCGCAGGTCACCGGCGCGGTCAACGATCCCGATCGCTTGTAAGACGCGACTTCGGCGCGAACAGCCGCGGGCGCGGCGGGGGTTTTTCCGGTTGGCATGCATCCCAACGGGTTGGCGCATACGGGAGAAGCAGTCATCAGCATCACAGCCGCACAAGCCGAGGCCGCCGCCGCTGAAACCGCAGCCCATAACCACCAGCGGGGCCACGATCGCGACTGGCGGCGCTGCATGGCGGCGAATGCTGCCGTCGAATCGGGTCGCCAATCCTCAGAGGGCGAGAGTGACGACAGACGTTCGTCAACCCAACGGCTAACGTCCATTTCGTCGTGTTCCATAAAGCTGGATAAACTCCTTTCGGAAAGCTTGCTGAGCACGCGCGATGAGGGTGCCGACGGAGCCGGGGTTTAACTGGAGCGCGGCAGCCAGTTCATCGTAAGCCAGGCCGCTCGACCGCAGAACCAGCAATTCCGCCTGGCGCTCGCGCAAGCGCCCCAGAACTTGCCGCACCTGTTCACGCTCCTCGGCTGCCGCGTGGACTTCTTCCGGAGTGGGCAAACCCGGCGGGTCGCCGGCGAACGCCTCGTAGCGCATCCGGCGGCGCCCGCTGCGCAGTTCGTTGAGCGCCATACGGACCGCCGTGCGGTACAGCCAGCCGCCGGCGCCCGCGCCATGCGCCCGCGGAGTCCGCCAGAGTTTCCAGAATGCTTCCGCGGCCAGATCCTCGGCACGCCCATGGTCGCCCACTACGCGCGCAATTACCCGCGCGATGCGCACGAAGTGAGCATGGAAGAACGCTTCGAAGTCGAAGGAATCGGCTTGGATTTCCACCGGGTCGACAGCTCCGCTGGTTGTGCTCACGTTGCGCTCACACTATAGCAACACCACCCGAAGCGGATTTGTGACAGGTTGGCTCCTGGCGTCCTGTCTCGATTTTACTTGCGTAAGGCGGCAAATCGCGTTCGCCGGGATTGCCTGCCGTGGAGTCACTGCCGCGAACCCGGCTCCTGCCTGCTTGCTTAACTTCGGCTAGTACCGCGACGTTCCCTAAATTCAGGGTTATTCGATTTTTCCCCCTCGGTTAGATTGAGGCGAGGCAAGATATGAAACGATTCTGTCTCCTTTCGATGGTTTTGTTTGCCGTCCAGACGATACAAGGTGCGGATCAGCGCGGCACCAACACCGTGCCCCCGGTCCTGCGTACCGCCGAGCCCGGCGATAACGTCGAGGTGATGCTTCCCGGTCAAAAGCCCGCGGCCGTCCCCGCGCCACCGGCACAATCGGCCACGGAGGTACGACCCGCGCCGCCAGCCGACCCCGACCGGCCGGTGTTCCGCCGCTCCAAACGTGAGTATCCGCCGGAATTCGACCGCGACAGCGCCGACTACCTAAACCAGCAAATCGGCATCTGGCAGCAGATGGACGCCCAGGCGCTCCTGGGTGATCCCTCAGGTGAAAGGCCCGCATATGGGGACGACCAGACGGTGAACGGGACAATCGTCGCTTTCACCGACCCCAGCGGCCGCTATAAACAATTCGAACTGGATTTCGACCGTGAAACCGGTTTACTGCGGACGCTCTTCGTGTATCCGAACGCCATGAGCTGGCAGGATTGCCGGCACGAGTTCGGGATGAACGTGCGATCGACGCAGGCGAACAAGGGACGAACGTTTTACTCCTACCTGGATCGGCGGTTGGATGTGCTGGTTGACGCCACGGGAAAAGTCATCAGTCTGGGTATGTACTAAGGCCTGGAACAAATGCGAAACCCTGCCTCCCTGTGACGCGTTTAATACATAGACTCTGCGTGACCACACGTTTAGGGTTATAGTGTATTCAGAGGAGTGTCGGAAGATGAACCGCTGGAAGCTTCCCGTCGCCGTCCTGGCTGCACTCGGCATGCTGTCGCTGGGTGCCACTGCCCAATCAACGCAGGATAAACCGAGCAGCAGCGGGGCTCCCGCTGCCACCCAGGACAATTCCTCCACCCCAGATCAAACCCCGCAGACCCCGGCTGAGAAGAAGGCCGCCGAAAAAGCGGCCAAGAAAAAAGCTGAGGAAGAAGCCAAGGAAGCCAAGAAGAAAAACAAGCCGGAGAGCGACGACCAGAAGCGCAAGGATACCGATGCCATTGGCGACCGCGACGTCGGTAACGGCGTGAATTTCTATTCGCTCGACCGGGAAATCGCCCTCGGAAAACAATTGGCCCAGGAAGTGGAACGGCAGGCGAAAGTGGTGGACGATCCGATCATCGCGGAGTACGTCAACCGCGTGGGTCAGAACCTGGTTCGCAACTCCGACGCCAAGGTGCCGTTCACTATTAAAGTATTGGATACCGAAGAGGTGAACGCTTTCGCTCTTCCGGGTGGTTTCTTCTTCGTCAATTCCGGTCTCATTCTGAAAGCGGACTCCGAAGCCGAATTGGCGGGTGTGATGGCCCACGAAATCGCCCACGTTGCCTGCCGGCACGGGACGCGCCAGGCGACCAAGGGCGACATCGCTCAGATTGTTTCCATCCCGCTGATCTTTATGGGCGGCTGGACCGGGTACGCGATCCGGCAGGGCATGGGCCTGGCGATTCCCATGGGGTTCCTGGCATTCTCCCGCGGAATGGAGAAGGAGGCCGATTATTTCGGTCTTCAGTACATGTACAAAGCGGGATACGATCCCACTGCCTTCGTGGATTTCTTCGAAAAAATCGAGACACTGGAAAAGAAAAAGCCAGGCAGCGTGGCGAAGGTTTTCTCCACGCATCCGATGACTGACGACCGGATCAAGGCATCGCAGGAAGAAATTCAGACCGTCCTCACGCCCAGGCCGGAGTACGTCGTAAACACCTCGGAATTCAACGATGTGAAGGCCCGCCTGGCGATGCTTCACAACCGGCGTAAAGTCACCAATGACGATCCCAACCGTCCCAGGCTCCGCCGCGCTCCCGGCACCGGTACCGGTCCGGTGGACGACAACGACGGATCGACCAAGACCGATACCGACGAACGGCCGACTTTGAAGCGCCGCGATAGCGGCTCCGGCTCGGACAACGGCGGGAATGGCAACGGTAACGGCGGCAACGGCAACGGGAATTTCTGACCGTCCTTGCGGTTCCGGCGCGTGACCTTTCACCAGGGAGCCGCAACCGCAAGAGCGGTGCTTTCTTACTGAATAAATCCGAGTTTTCTTAAAGTAGCCGCCGGCTCTGCACCGTCGAACCTCGTCAAGGAAGCCGTGCGCCGGCCATTCTCCACAGCTACTCCGTACGGGTAGGTCGGGTACCCGAAAGTCTTCCGGAGCACGGTAAAATCACTGGAAATGCCGGCATTCAAGCCCGACATTTCCAGAAACGGCGGCGCGTACGCCGGTACCTCGACCGGAACCGCCACCACCCTGGTATCGCCCCACCGGAATTGCGCCATGCGCTTGGCCGCTTCCAGGCAATGCGAGCATTGGGGATTGAAAAAGAAGAGGAACACCCTTCCCGATTCGAGCGAGTAGGGTTTGCCGTCCACGGTGATGCTCGCCGGCGCGTGAGTTCCAATCCCGCGAGTCACGTCCACGCCGTACGAAACCAGAGCAAACACTAACACCGCTCCGGCTACCAGCACCGCGCTGCGCAGACTCTCCGGCGGCTTCGCCCACCATCCTGCCAATGCCGCCATCGCCAGCAGGATCCCGTCGCCGATAAAGAAGCCGGGGCCGACTACGCGCTTGATCCAAGGGAAGCAGCTGCAGTCCGCGCCGTGAAGAGCGTTGTAATTGAGCCCGAAATAAACCAGAAAGGCCGCCAGCAGCAGCCCGGCCAGCATGGCCCCCCAGCGTCGGAATCGCGGCACCACGATGAGCGCGCCCGCCAGGGTCTCCGCAATTCCGAACGTCAAAGCCGCGGCGACCGCAAGCGATTCCGGAACCAGCGCCTCCACCATGCGGGCCGCCGCCGAGGGAACATCGGTGATTTTCCAGACTCCCGAAATCACAAAGAGAACGCCGAGAAGGAACGCCGCCAGCCAATTGACGGCCGTCTTCCAGCCCGGGAGCTCCAGCGGCGAAAGCCCCGTGTGCCGCTGTGCCATACTGTGGGTCATGGCTATTATTGTAGCCGTTCGGATACTCCCAATTCTGCTGCTGGCGGCGTCGGCAACCACTGAGCTCACCAACGAAGTCGACACCATCTCCGCTGGAGACTGGAAGTACATCGACGTTCCACTTCACGGCCAGCCGGCGCGCATCATCGCCAGTTACGAGGTTTTGAGCGGTTCGGGACAGGTGAGGATGGCGCTGATGCTGCACGAGGATCTGGACCGGATGAATTCCGACCTGCCCGGCACCATTCTGGCTACCCCGACTGGGCGGCGCGGCTTTCTCGCCGACCCGGTGAGGCGCATGGGCGATTACGTGGTGGTGGTCGATAACCTGGAAGGACGGCAGGCTGCACGGGTGCATCTCCGGGTGGCTCTCGACTACGGCGCCGGCAGGCAGTCGGAAGTGGGGCGGCTCTCGCCGCGGAGGCAACTCACGGTGGTAGCCATCAGTTGCCTGGCTTTCTTTGGAATCGTAGCCTTCTCCGCAAAGCGTTTGCGGCGAGCGATGCGGAATTAGGCCGCGAACGCTTCCCGGGCCGCCGCGACCGTCCGGGCGATGTCCTCATCCGTGTGGGCGGCCGACAGAAACGCCGCCTCGAATTGCGAGGGCGCCAGGTAGATCCCCCGGTCGAGCATGGCGCGGAAGAAACGGCCGAACCGCGCCGTGTCGCTGACCTTCGCGGATTCCCAATCGTTTACCGGTCCGGGATTGAAGAAGAAAGTGAACATCGCCCCCACGCGGTTGACGGTCACGCCGGCGGGAACATGGGCGCAGAGAGCTGCCGCGCGGGCTTCGAGTTGCCCGTAGATTTCGGGATGGGCCTTCAAATGGCGCAGCATGGCCAGTCCCGCGGCCACCGCCAGCGGATTGCCGGATAGCGTTCCTGCCTGGTATACCGGCCCGGCGGGCGCCACCTTGCTCATGATGTCCTTGCGGCCGCCATACGCCCCCACCGGCAGCCCGCCGCCAATCACCTTCCCGAGCGTGGTCAGATCGGGCCGGACGCCGAATCGCTGCTGCGCCCCGCCATAAGCTACCCGGAAACCGGTCATCACTTCATCCAGGATCAGCAGCGCGCCGTGACGTTCGGTGACTTCGCGCAGGAATTGCAAATACCCCGCGAGCGGCGGCACGCATCCCATGTTGCCGACCACCGGCTCGACGATCACCGCCGCGATCCGGTCGCCATGCGTGCGGAATGCCGCCTCCGCCGCGTCCGGCGAATTGAACGGCAGCGCGATGGTGGTGTCGCAGAACGCCTTCGGCACGCCCTGCGTATCGGCAATGCCCAGCGTGGCGAGCCCCGAGCCGGCCTTCACCAGCAGTGAATCCACGTGTCCGTGGTAGCAGCCCTCGAACTTCACGATGAGATCGCGGCCGGTGAATCCGCGCGCCACCCGGATGGCCGACATAGTGGCCTCCGTGCCGGAATTGACCAGCCGCACCATCTCGATGGAAGGCACGGCGTCGCAGATCGCCTCCGCCAGCTCGATCTCCTGCCCGGTGGGCGCGCCGAAGCTCGTGCCGATGGAGAGCGCGCGTTCGAGCGCCGCCAGAATCGCGGGATGACGATGGCCCAGCAGCAGCGGCCCCCACGAGCCGACATAATCGATGTACTCGTTGCCATCCGCGTCAAAGATGTGCGACCCTTCGCCGCGTTCGATGAATACCGGCTTGCCGCCCACGCTTCGGAAGGCGCGCACCGGGGAATTGACGCCGCCGGGGATGATTTCCTGCGCCCGGCGGAAGAGCTCTTCGGAAAGGGTGTGGATCATGCGGAACCTTTACGCGGGACCATGCGGCTGAACCCCAGGCTCATGCCGATGTCATAGAGGCTGCCGTTCAAATTGCGCAGCAGGCGCCGCTTCAAACCCTGGTAGGGCTGCTTGCCCGAAAACAGATCCTGGATAATGGCGGCAAATCGCGGGCTGCGGCGGGTGAACTGCACCATGCGTGCGGGAACGGAGCCGAGCAAAAAGCGGCCCAGGAATATGCGTTTGGCCAGGCGCGAGCCGAATTCCAGATCGCCCGCGAAATCGCGGCGCAGCAGCGCGCTGTACGCGGCGGGCATGGCGGCGGCAGGGCAGGAATCTTCAATAATGGCTCGGGCTGCAAGATCCCCCGAGCGAATCGCGTAATACAGGCCTTCGCCGGTGATGGGGTCCACCAGGCCGGCGGCATCGCCCACGGCCATCCATCCCTCGCCGGAAACACGATTTCCGCGCCAGGATCCCGCGTCGAGCGAAGGCAGCAGATGGCTGTAGAAGGTTGCGTCCTTCCAGGAAATATCGTGCTGGCTCATGTAAACTTCCAGGCGCCGGCGCAGCGAACCCGCCGGTTCGCCCTTCCCGCAAATGCCCACCGAAAGATGATCGCAGCGCGGAAAAACCCAGATGTAGCCTTCCAGGTGCGGCAGGAACTGAATGTCGATGCGCGCCTGGTTGCCCGGAACGTAATAGCCGAGTGCCGACATGGTATCCCCGGCCTCGAGTTGCGTGCCATAGTCGCGCAGAGGATTGCGCGCCCCGGTTGCGAGGATGCAAAAATCGGCCGGCGCAGATCCGGCGTCGGTGCGCACCTGCCAGCCGAACGCTCCACGCGAAATCGAAAGCACCCGCGCCTTTTCAATCTGCGCGCCGGCATGCTCGGCCCGCTCGAGCAGCAGCTTGTTTAGGTCAAAGCGCGAATAAATGAGGAGTGGATCGTCCAGCTTGAGGGTGACGGCGCCGGCATCGGGCGCGGCCAGCACCGTCTCCCGGATTTCGCGCTTCTGGGTGGGATTGTTCAGAAGAAACGGATATTGGCTGTATGCCTTATACGTGAGGCCGCCGCCGCAAGGCTTTTCCCAGGCGAGCTTCTCGTCGAAGAGTCGAACCGCGATACCTGCCGACGCCAGTTGCGCCGCCGCGAACGCTCCCGCCGGTCCACCTCCCAGAATGGCAACACACTTCATTCCATTATTTCTTCGCTGCGGGTGGCAGATCCTGCGGGGAGGGCATGCCCGACCCGGCCGCGGGAGCCATACCGCCGTGAGGGTCGCCTGCGCCGCCGGCCGCGGGAGGCATGGCGCCACCGTGCGGATTCATCGACGCTGCATTGGGATCGGCTGTCGTGCCGTGAGTGCTGCTCTTGGCAAGACTTGCCACCCATTTTCCGTTCTGCCGTTCCAGGTGATAAGGAATCGTCATCGGAGGGGCCCCGGCCTGCCCTTTGGGGGTCATGGTAACCGTCGCTTCGGCCTCGTCGCCGTTGAATTTCACCGTTGCGACTTTGATATCCATGGCGGACATGTTGAAGCCGCCCTTGGTCAGGCGATCGACCACAGCCTGACGCACCGCGTCAGTATTGTTGGACCCGCCATGCTGGCAGCCGGCGAGACATGCGATCAAAAAGAGGGGGTAAATCAGGCGCACGATTCGATTATACCTACCACCAATGCTATATTGTCCCCAGAGCCCACTATGGAGATGACCGAGACCCGCAAAAGAGGGGACTATTGTCATCGCTGTCTGGAACCGGCGCCTCCCAAAGGTGCGCGATGCCCGAAATGCGGCGAGCCCATCCATCGGGCGGGCCGGCTGCGCAAGTTACTGGCGGGAATTGCGCTGATCATGGTTCTGGCGGTGGTAGCCATCTCCATACGGATGATGCAGACGAGCGGAGCGCCATCGGCGGCCACCGGGCAGCCATCGGACCAGACCAAGCCCGACAAGGCCCCCGCCCCCGAGGTCAAACCGGCGCTGGGCCAATAATCGACATCATGGCGAACATTCCGATCGGAACGAGGGGAGAAGAGAAACTCCTGGTCACCAGCGAGGTGGCCATCAATTTTCTCGGCACCGAGGGTGCGCGGGTGCTTTCCACGCCGCACATGATCGGCTACATGGAGCGAACTTGCCGGAATCTCGTGTTCCCACTGCTCGATCCGGGGCACGACACCGTGGGCACGCATGTGGACGTGTGGCACCTTGCCGCCGCGCCGATTGGCGCCGCGGTGACGTTTCGAGCCGAAGTGATCAAGGTGAGCCAAAAACGCGTGGAATTCCGCGTGGAGGCCTGGGACGAAACAGAGAAAATCGGCGCGGGCACGCACGAACGAGCCATCATCGACGTGGCCAAATTCGCTACCCGCCTGGCGGCGAAAAGGAAGTAGCTACGAGCTTGCGGTGTTCGAAGCGGGACGCAGGCCGCCGGGCAGGCCGTTGCCGCGGACCGGTTTGGCTGGCGTGGGCTGGCTCATATGGCGGCGGTAGACTTCGAGGATATCGTCCTCGGGATAATCGATAGCGCGCGCATATTGCCGGATATAGCTGGTGGCGTAGATTCCTCCCGGGAGCACGCGAAAATCCCCAGCTTCAATTGCTTCGAGCGAACGCACGCCGATCTTGGTCGACTCCGAAATCTGTTGGAGCGTGATACCCCGATTGCGGCGAACAGTTGCTAAACCCAGAATGCCCTTTTCTTCTTTCATCATCCGCCTCTCTGCCCCGCGAGGTTGCAAATGGACCTCAAACTCCCGGTACAGAAAACTGAAGTGAAGGCCTACTATAACACCACTTACGTCGAATGATAAACTCCGATTTATGGATATTAACCGAAGGCAACTGAGCGCCTGCATTCTGGGCGCCCTCGCCGCGAAGGCATGGCCGGCGGTTAATCGGCCAAAGTTAACCGTTCTGGTGATCGTGGAGCAGCTTCGCGCCGACGCTCTGGAAGCCGCCTGGGCGGATTTTGGCTCAGGGGGGTTCCGGCGGCTGGCGGAAAAAGCCGCGTGGTTCACCAGCTGCCAGCAGCTTTCCAGTACCTTCACCTCCAGCGGGCTGGCCAACCTGGCTACCGGCACCTGGCCGGCGCAGCACGGCATCGTGGCCGACGAATGGTGGGATTACGCGGCTCACGCTCCGGTGCGCGCATCCGATGAGGCGTTGCTGGCCTCCACCTTCCCGGCAGAAGCCGCCGACGCGGGCTTGCGGGTCCACGTAGTGGCGATGACGCGCGCGGAAGCCGCCCTGTTCGCTGGGACTTCCGAGGCGCGGCAATTCTTCCTGGACGATCGCGCCCAGTATACCTGCAACGGGGCCCAGCCTGACTGGCTCGACGAGCACAATCGCGCCAAAGGCTCCGAAGGCGCGCGCGATGCCAACTGGATGGCGCTCAACGCCGCCGACGGCGCCCCGCCTCTGCGGATTCTGCGCTACGACCCCCACCATCCGCTCGAGTTCCTCGCGCTCTACAAGGCGTCCCCCTTCGGATTGGCGGCGGAATTCGACCTCGCGACCGACCTCGTCGTCCGCGATCGGTTGGGACAGGGAAGTACCACGGACTTGCTCTGTGTGATCGACGGCTCGACGGCCCAGTTGGGCTATGAGACCGGAGCCCGCTCTCCCCTCATGCACCAGATGCTGCTGCATCTCGATCTGTGTATCGAGAGTCTCTGGAATCAGTTGAACAAAAGCGTCGGTGAGAACAAGTTCAACCTGGTGGTCTGCGGGGCCCACGGCGTACCGCGCGATCCCAAAGACGCGCGGGCACGCATGGCTGTGAATGGGGATTCGGTGGCGCAACTGGTGGAGACGGCTCTCCGGAATACCGGACGGCACCTGGAGAAATACATCTACCCGTTTCTGTATCTCGATCGCAATGCCACCGCCGGCGGCGCCGAAACCGCACGGCTCCTGGCGGCCGAGGCGGCGCTGGCGCATCCGGCGGTCGCGGGTTATTACACCGCGGGCGGGGGCTGCTCCGAGAATGACGTGTGGCGGAAACGGTTCCAGAACAGCTTCTACCCCAAACGGTCCGGCGACGTGATGTTGAGCTACCGCCCGGAATACGTGGAAGACTTCAACCAGGGCCGCGGCATTTCCTACGGCTCGCTCTACAACTACGACACCCACGTGCCGCTGTTTCTGATCGGGCCGCAATTCCGCCAGGGGGTCTTCGATGTCCCCGTCGAAACGGTGGACGTGGCGCCGACGCTCACGCGACTCCTGGGGATTGGCGACCCTTCCTCGTCGGTTGGCCGGGTACTGAGAGAGGCGCTTGCGGTATGAGCGGCGCCGAAGCGCCCTCGCTGGCCACCGTTCTTTGCGGCGTGAAATTGCGCAATCCGGTGCTGGCCGCCTCGGGCACGTTCGGGTATGGCGTCGAGTTCGCCAATCTGGTGGATCTGAACGCGCTCGGCGGACTGGTGGTGAAAGGCCTTTCGCGCGAGCCGATCGAGGGCAATCCGGCGCCGCGGGTTTACGAGACGGAAGCCGGCATGATCAATTCCGTCGGCTTGCAGAATATCGGCGTGCGGGCGTTCTGCGAGGAGAAACTGCCGCAACTCACGCAATACCCGACGGCAATCTTCGCCAACGTGTTCGGCTACCAGACGGAAGACTACGCCGAAGTGGCGCGAGTGCTGGAGGACCACCCCGGCCTGGCAGGCTACGAATTGAATGTTTCCTGCCCCAACACCAAGCATGGCGGCATCTTTTTCTCCAGCGATCCCTCGCTCCTGGGCGAAGTTGTGTCCGCAGTAAAACGCGTGGCCAAACGGCCGCTGATCGTGAAGCTCTCGCCCAACGTAAGCGCCATCGAGCCGCTGGCGCGCGCCGCCGAGGAAAATGGAGCGGAGGCCATCTCGCTGGTGAACACGTTCGTCGCAATGGCCATCGACGCCCACACCCGCCGCACGCGCATCGGCGCCGGGTTTGGCGGACTTTCGGGCCCGGCCATCAAGCCCATCGCCCTTCGCATGGTCTACCAGGCCGCACGCGCGGTGAAGATTCCCGTGGTCGGGCTCGGCGGCATCTCCACCGGAGAGGACGCAGCCGAATTCCTGATTGCCGGCGCGCGCGCCGTGGAAGTGGGAACCGCAACATTCTGGGACCCGCGCTCCCCCGTGCGGATCGCGGAAGAACTGGCGGAGTTCCTGCGCCGCGAAAAGGCCGCGGACGTCAGCGAGATTGTGGGGACGCTCAGGTTCTAATCCGTTCGCGCCTGATGCGCCTCTTGCTAAGATCGAATCCAGCCCTCCTCCGCCCACGTGTCATCGTGCCCGTGGAGCGCGGGCCCATAGAGATAGAGAAGAGCCGCCAACACCGCGGCGCACAACAACCCCCAGCTCCGGCACGAGCGCCAGTGCGATCGCGGCCTGAGGATTTGCGATGCGGTACGCTCGCTACTTTTTGCCAAACTCTTCGTTTCGCATCGGTGCCGGGCACATGTCTGTGCGGCGAGGCACAGCCGGGCGATTAGTTAAAGCGCGTACACTCCGTCGAAATCGCAGAAGTACGGATCGACCCGCAGTGTTGGATCGAGGCTGGTGAAATATTGGGCCGCCGCGCCGAGGTCCGCGATGATGGTTTCGGCCGGCGCGCCGCCATAAGCGCCGCATTCGTTGTGGGCGAACAGCATCAGCCGGCGCGTGCCGTGGAGCTTGATGGATGTCAGCACCATGCCGGCCACCAGGTCGCGGTCGGAATCCCGGTCCGGCTTGGCAATCGCCTTCACCGAACCGGGAATCTTGACCTGGTCGTACGCCTCGACTCCCTGGCGCCGGAGAAATTTCCGCACCTGGGCTTCGAAGCGGAAGTCGTAGCAGGCGATCACGCAGGCATCTGCCTGGTAGTGTTCCCGCGGGCAATCGAAGTGAAACAGCTTTTGCATCGGCAGGGTGTTACCCCACTTTCTTTTTAGCCTTGATCTCGTTCAACAGCCGCTCGATTTCGTCGTGCTTCTCCATCGCCGCGAACTTGTCATCTACATTGTCGGCCAGCAGTTCCGATTTCGCCTGCGTGGCCGCTTCGGTGTGGATGACCTTCTTCTTCATGCGGTCGAAGGCTGCCGAGTTGGACTGATCGCCCATCGTCCGGCTGGCGTCCGTGGCTTTCCCCATGGCGCGCGACCGGCGATGCTGGGCGATCAGCATATCGCTCTTCGATTCGGCCTCCGCCAGCTTCTGCTGCAGCTTCAGCAGGGCCGTCTTGAGATTCTCCACTTGCGTCTTCTGGTCTTCCACCTGTTGGCGGAAGCTTTCGGTCATCGACTGGTAGCTCATCGATCGCTCGACGGCCGCCCGCGCCAGGTTGTCGTCCTGCTTATCGACAGCCAGTTCGGCGCGGCGCACCCATTGCTGGGCGCTTTCCTCGCTCTCTTTGAGCTTGCGCTCGAGAACGTGTTGATCGGCAATCGATATGGCTACCTGGGTCTTGACCTGGAGCAGTTGATTCTGCATATCCAGAATCACCTGCTTGATCATTTTTTCCGGGTCTTCGGCCTTATCGACAAGGTCGTTGAGATTGGCGCGAATCAAAGTTGAGACTCGTTCTAAAAGTGCCATTGTGTTTTCCTTTCGAAGGCCGCTCGCTTGTTACGCTCGCGGTGCTGTATTGGTGCCGTTTGCCGTGTCCCCCGGCTTGGGCGTTTTGTCGCCGATCAACCGCACCTTCGAGAAAAGCTCGCCCAGGGGCATACCCGAAAGCGTCTCGAACAGAGCGGGGATCTGCGCCGCCATTTGAGTAATGTCGCCTGTGACTTTGTGCATTCCCGCGGAGTCGCCGTTGCCCGTGGATACGATGGTAATCTTGTCCACGTTGGCCAGCGGCGAGGCCAGGGCCTTCACAATCTCGGGCATGCTGCCGATCAGTTTGTCGACGATGGCCGCCTGGTTGAATTCCTGGTAGGCCTCGGCTTTCACGTTCATGGCCTTGGCTTCGGCTTCGCCCTTCTTGAAAATAATCTCGGCTTCGGCTTCACCCTGCGTGCGGATGGCGGCCGCATGGCCTTCGGCTTCCATGATGAGACGCGACTTTTCGGCTTCCGCCAGAGTCTCGATGCGCTTGCGCTCGAACTCCGCCTGCTTGTAAACGGTGGCCTGCAACTCGCGGTCTTTGCGCTGAATTTCCGCATCCTGCACCAGGACTTCGTGCTCTCTTTCGATCTGGTGGATCTTCACTTCCTCGGCGCGCACCGTCTGCTGCATGATGTTGCCCTGGATCTCGTAGGCTTTATCGGCCTGCGCCTGCTGCTTCTTCACCAGCTCGGTGTATTCGGCCTTCTTCACCTCCAGGTCGCGCTGCGCTTCGGCCTGTTTGGTCTGCGAGAGCGTCTCGGCCAGCACGCGCTCCTGGTCGGCCTGAGCTTTCGCCACGGCGGCTTCGCGGGCGGCGACGGCGCGCTTTATGGCGGTATCGCGATCGGCTTCGGCCGCGGCGACATCGGCATCGCGCTTGATGCGGGCGATATCCGGCCGGCCCATGTTGGTGATGTACTCGTTCTTGTCGCGGACTTCCTTGATGGTGAACGAAATGACTTCGAGTCCCATCTTGCTCATATCGTCGGCGCAGGTGGACCGCATGCGGTCGCCCACCATCTCCGGCTGCTTCACGATTTCTTCCACCGTGAGCTGGCCGATAATGCCGCGGAGATGGCCTTCCATCACCAGTCGGATGAGACCCTCGCGCTCATCGGGCGGCTTGGTGAGGAACTGCTCGGCGGCGGTGAGAATCGACTCCGGATCGGATTTCACTTTGATCTGCGCTACGGCCTCGACCGTGACCGCGACACCCTGGCGGGTGTAGAGGTCCTGCTTCGGCGCGACGTCGAACGACATCAGCTCGAGCGATAACCCGCGGACGGTCTGCACCATGGGATAAATGACGATTCCGCGGCCTTTGATGACGCGCGTTCCACCGAGGCCGTAAACGATGAGGGCCTCGTGCGGACCGGCTTTGCGATACAGCTTCGCCATCACGGATGTAACAATCAGGATCACCGCGATACAGATGACGGCGATCACGATGGGAGTGGTTTCGATCATATAATTGAGCGTTTCTCCTTGGGCTCGTGGTCCCCCAGCACATCTTCAAAGGGCCGCACGTAGGCGATCCCTTTTTCATAGCGAGTGACGATCACTTCGGCTCCCTTGGGTATGGCGACACCATCCTCGCTGCGCGCGCCAGCTACGTGACGCGTGCCGCCTTGCGTGAACACCAACTCGCCGGTGCCGCCGGGACGGATGGAAATGGTGGTGCGGCCCAGGACACCCACCATGTCGTAATCGGCCGGGTCAAGCGGAATGTCGTCGGCCATCAACACCTTGGCCAGAAACCAGAATACGACCGCCGCCGCCCCCAGGCCGCTCAGCGTGGCAACGAGAATGACGACTACAATCCAGACGTGATAAAAATGCTCCAGCGAATATCCCACGCCGCCGAACCAGGCAAGGAACGCGGCGAGGGTTCCGAAATTAAACCACGGCGTCTGGCCGCGCCCGGCGCCGCCGGCGTGCGGAACGTGAACGTGCGGACCGCCGACGTGGGTCAGATGGATGTGTGGAAAGTGCAGATGCACCGATCCCGCCAGGAGCGCCAGCGCAGCCAGCGCGAATCCGACGAAGAAACAGACGAGATAGAAGTCAGCCCAGGTCATGACCGCCTCCTCGGTTTTTGGGCCGGGGCCGCCGGTTTGAGCACTTCCAACAGGCGTTCCGCCAGCCCGGGGTTTTCCAAAATATTGCCCAGCAGCACCAGGCACATGCGCGAATCGTTGTGCCGCGCGATGGTGAGCAGAGCGTGGTGCAACTCCGGCTCGCGGCTGAAGCGCTCCGCGCCGCTTACGAGCCACAGGTCGAGCTTGTCTTCGAGGGCTCCGATATCGGAGATGAGTTCGTTCTGAAAGCCCTCGGGGTCATCGACCAGGTAGCCGGGATGAACTTTAAAGAACCGTGCGAGCAGCATGCGCGTCGAATTGGTCAGGTGCGGACGCGCGCCGCTCTCGATTTGCGAAAGATAGCTCTGGCTGATAGACTTTCCCTGCTCCTTCTGAATCAGCCGTGCGACTTCCAGTTGGGAGAGCTCCCGGGTAAAGCCGCGGAGCGTTCCTTCCACCTCCCGCAGGTAGCGCAACTTTTCACCGAGTGTCATATCGCAATATGTAATTAGATTATTGCAAATTGCGATGGATGTCAAGAGAGTCAAGTAGAGATATCTAAGGGCCGGAGCGGACTTGAGGTTTGCGGCTTTCTTTTCCTCAAGTTAGCGGTGGAAAGTAGGTCTGTTGGGAAATTCTCAGCGGTGCCGGGCGGGGAGCCACAGGCTTTGTAGACTACCCCCAATACCTCCCTCGCCGAGCTTTTCCACGATGCGATAATGTGCGGCCTGTCATCTGAATGCCTGCGCCATTTCAAGATTTTCAGATCTTTCTAGTTTAGCGTCGGCACAAGGGGCGCCATCGGCGGTCAACCCGGTCGACCGCACCGGCGCGTTGCCGGAAATGCCGTCGCACGCTGCTATTTTCTGATGGAGCTTTGGCATGGACACCGGCGGGAAAGTACCGTTACTTGTGGTGCGGTTTTGGCACTCGATTACCCCGGCCGGGAGCCGCATCATAAAAATGTGCCTGGCCGCGCTGCGCATGCTGACACCATCCGCCCCATCTCGGCAAAGTTGATCACGATGCAATCCGATCGTGCTGCGTGTGATGGCGGCCGGCTGGAGAGGATCGCGGAACTGAAGCTTCGTGTCGAGGCGCTCCGCAAGGAGTTGACGGAAGCAAACCGCTGGCGGCTGAATCGGACGCCGGAAAAATCGAATCAATGGTGGGCTGCCACGGAGCGGCCGGCGATACCGGTTTCAGCCCCATCTACTTCGCCGGCAAGCGACGGCTCGCAAAAATTGCGCGCCCTCACGCTGCGTGTCGAGGCGCTCGCCAAGGATTTGGCCATCGCAAAGCCGGCACCACGGAATGCAACCAGGGATCGGCAGTGGTGGACCGGCGCGGGGTTGCCGGCCTCGAGCCTTACAAACTCAAGTGGAACCGGCGCCGGAGATTGCCGGGAGAGACTTTCGGGAATAACGGCTCGCCTGCGAGCATTTCCCAAGGAAAGGCCCGAACGGCGGCCCAACCGTACGAAGGAACCTATGCGACAGTCTTGGCGTGCGGCTACGCATGACCAGAAAGCCAGCGAATCAGTGGCTCTGCTCGTGGCTCTCGCATTTTCGGTTATCGCAATGTTCTGGCTGCTTTTGGTAGACGGCACCAACTGGGAGCGGATTCTGAACATGAGCCTGGGTCGATAAGGAACATCTCCGGCGCTTCATACCGGTGAGCCGCGGTCCGCACGCCTGTAGCCCGGACAGTACCTTTCTCGGTACGAACAGGACTGTTTTCGGGGGCGGCGGGACGAGCATAATCCGGTGTGTGAAGCCGGGGGTTCGGAGGGGATCCGAGGTCACCGCCCGGCCAAGGAAAACTCGCCGAATCGAGGTATGACGATGACGAAGACTACTCAGGCTTCCCGCACGGTCGAGAGCGTGCCATTGCCGCCTCTCGCGCCCTTCCAACGGTGCAAATGCGGGAACTGCCGCGAATGTCGCGAGAACGCGAAGTGGGACCGGGTTTTTGCCAAGTTCGAGGTCAAAGAGGAAGATCAGTGGCCTACCCGAGGCCTGTTCCGATCCACGCTGCGGGGATGGTAATCGCCTGCCCTGACTCCTGGCCGCGGCGTTTTTTCCGTAAGCTTGCGTGAGCGTATATGAGGGCCGGGGCGGATTTGAGGTTTGCGGCTTTCTTTTTGCTCAAGTTAGGCCGTGGAAAGTAAGTCCGTTTGGAAAGTCGCATGGAGCGGCCCGGGTTGCGGCGTACCATGAATCGGCGTGCAACGGGAGGGCCAGTCGCCTGACCAATATCCGGATCGGTTGTAACCGCCGCCGGTGAAAACCTGGCGTTAGTGCGCACCCCTTCGTCACGCCGACAGTTCGTAAATGCCATCTCGGACGAAGTCGGCTTCTGGATGGCGTCCGGTCGGTCTGCGGGCAAACCGGAACGGCGAGACGCCATCCAGCCGTCTAAACCACCAGCAAGCTCTCCGCGAAGCCCCACTCCTGATCGATCCACTGGCCGTCCAGCCGGAAGCCCGCCGAGCGCGCCAGCGCGCCAATCTCGTCCGCGCGGAACTTATGGCACACTTCCGTCAGAATCGTTTCGCCGGCGGTGAATTCCACCGTCAGTGCCGCTTTGCCGATGCGCACCGTTTGCTGCGCTCGCGAGCGCAGGTGCATTTCGATGCGTTGCGCCCCGGCGTGGTAGCGCGCTTCGTGGTGAAACTGCCGGAGATTGAAATCGCCATTCAACTCGCGATTGATGCGCGCCAGCAGATTGAGATTGAATGCCGCGGTCACCCGGCACGAATCGTCATACGCCGCCAGCAGGCGCTCGGCCGGCTTCACCAGGTCGGTGCCGAGAAGGAGTCCGTCGCCGGGGCACATGGTGGCGCGCAGCGCGCGCAGGAATTCCATGGCATCTCCGGGCTCGAAATTGCCGATCGTACTGCCCAAAAAGAGCACGAGCAGGCGCTCGCCTTTCGCCCGGCGGTCTAATACCTGGCGCATTCCGTCGAGGTAGCTGGCTTCGATCGCCACCACCGGCGCCAGACCATCCAGCGAACGGGCGCAGTGCGCCAGCGCGGTGGCTGAAACGTCGATCGGTAAATATGCCGCCGCTCGTTCCGGTCCGACGCTTTCCAGTATCGACCGCGTCTTGACGCCGCTGCCGCTGCCCAGTTCCGCCACCAGCAGCGGACCTGTCAGACGGGCCGTGATTTCGGGGGCGTGCATCTCCAGAATGCGGGCATCGGCGCGCGTCAGGCCGTATTCCGCCAGGTGGGTGATCGCCTCGAACAGCGCCGATCCGACGGCATCATAAAAGTAACGGCATGGAAGCCTCTTCTGGCCGAAGCCCGTAAGCCCGGCGTGTACGTCGCGCGCGAACTCATTATCTATCGCGGGCGCGCTCATTAAGATGCCACCAGCCGGAACGTGGAATAGATATAGGGATACGCGGGCCGGAACCAGTTGCGAAAACTGGGCCGCAGTAGGCAAGCCGCGGTGCGCGGCGATCCGCCCTTCAGCACGTAATGGGCGCCATCGAAAAACGGTTCGGAATAGTTGGTGTAGAACGGCATAGGTTGAAATCCCGGGAACGGCGAGAAAACCGTCGCGGTCCATTCCCAGCCGTTCCCGGTCAATTGCTGCGGCCCGGCCTCTCGCGGCGTTTCGTCGGCGTTCACGGGGATCGGATCCCAATAGTGGAAGTCCGCATTCGACGAAACCCTGCCCGCCCCGGCGGCACGCTGAAATTCCGCCTCCGAAGGCAGCCGCATGCCGCGCCATTTCGCATAAGCTTCCGCCTCGTCGTGCGTCGCGTAGACCGGCGCATCGAGCGGCAGCGGAATCTCCGCGAACATGCCGCGATAGCGCCATTCGCCCTCGCGACTCCGCCAGAAAAATGGCGGCGCCGCGCCGGCGCGCACGTACTCCAGGTATTCGCCGTTGGTCACTTTATACTTGGCTATCGAGAACGCCGGAACATCCACGCAATGCGCGTCGAACTCGTTATCCCAGCCGAACCCCTGGCCCTGAGGAAGCCCGAGTTGCACTTTGCCGGAAGAGAAATCGCACATCCGCGGCTGGACCGCTGTACCCGAGTCGCCCGCCGGAGCGGAATCCGGCGGCGCCGCCTTCTTTTCGTACGGCAGGTTGTGCAGAATGTACGCCAGCGTCTCAGCGTGCATCAGGCGGTGCTCGATGGCCACGTGGCAAATGTCCAACGGTAACTCATCGAAAGCCGCATCGAAGGCGGCCCGCACGCGCCCGTTGTACTCTTGCACTTCCGACACCGCGGGCCAATCCCGCGGCAGGTCGGCGGGAAGTTGACCGGGAGGAGGATCGATGCCGAAGGCGAACAGCCTGTCGAATTCCGGATGGAAAGAACGGACCTCAGCTCTGGAGGCGCGCAGCAGGTTCCAATCGAAGGCCTCCACGTGGCCCAGATAAAAGATGATGCGGTGGCGTTCGGCAATCGGCCGATCGTAGATCGCGTCCGGCCGCACCAGTGCGAACAACTCATCGGTGCGTTCCCGGGCGGAGTCGAGCGCCCTCCCCAGATCCCTCGCTACGTCCATACGGCTCCTTTCAGCATACCCTCGCACGAGGCCCCGCCAAAAAACTGCATTCCAGTCCAAACCCGAAAACGTACAAAGCTCATGAGTATGATGTTTCACAAGCCGGGAGGAATCATGAGATTTGTTCCGATTTTGTTCGTTGCCGCACTAATGCCGCTGGGGGCTCAGGAAGTCAAGATGCCCGCGGGCCTGGAGAAACTGGCTGCCAAAGCCGACGAAACGGTGGACGTGAATGTCGATGCGTCCTTGCTAAAGCTCGCCGGAAAATTCCTCTCCGGCAAATCCGAGGACGAAACCGCGCGGAAGATTCTGGAGGGACTGCAGAGCATCACCGTACGGAGTTATGAGTTTTCCCAGGAAGGCCAGTACGATTCGAGGGACCTGGACGAGATCCGCGCCCAGGTGAAGGCGCCGCAATGGTCGCGCATCGTCGGAGTCCGTTCCAAAAGAGACCGCGAAAACGTGGACGTGTACTTTAAAGATGGCGGGAACGGCAATCTCGGCGGAATCGTGGTGATCTGCGAGGAACCTACGGAACTCACCATTGTGAGCGTCGTGGGAACCATCGATCCTTCGCAGTTGGCCAGCCTCAGCGGACAGTTCGGGATCCCGCGCTTCGATTTCGAAATCGGCAACACCGGCTGGAGGAGGGACGAAAAATGAAAACCCGATTCGCCGCCTTATTTCTGGCCGCTGCCGGCGCGGCATTCAGCGCCCAAAATGAGTTCGATCGAGTGGTGAGCGCGGTCGAGCAGCACTATGGCGTCAAGCGCACGTACATTCCGCTGATGGGGATGGCCAATTTCATCGTCAAAGTGGCCCATCCGGCGGGAACCAGCGGCTTCAAAATAGCGGTCTTCGAGGATCTGCCGGATGTGGGAGATCAGACAGACCTCGATCGACTGATGGACCGGATCTGCGCCGGGCATTTGCACCCGATGATCGTGACGCGCGAGCGCCACGGCGATTCCACTTACATTTTGACCGGCGAATCCGGCAAGTCCACGCGTATCTTCATCGCCACTTTCGAACCGCACGAGGCGACGGTTATCGAAGCCACGGTAAATTTCGACACGCTGCTCAAAATGATCGGCTCGCCCGGTAATGCGCACCGCATGTTTCAAGCTGACCGCGACGATGACAATGGGGGCCGTTAACTAACGCTCGGGAACAGGTTCGAGATAGGGCTTGAACCCTCCCCGCTCCATCGCTTCGCGAGCGGCCGCCACAGACTCCGGCAGGACATAGAAGAACGCGCCAACGCGCGTGCTCACGAACACCACACCGCCGCGATATTCGTCGGCCTCCACGCCGTAATCCACACCAGCTTCGGTCAACACGATCTCCAGGCGCGTCGCGTCGCGCAGTTTCTTGGCAATGTAAATCAGAATCGGGTCGTGGTTTTCGAAAAAAGGGGCCTCTTGCCTCATGTGGCGGACTTCTCCAGTGTAGCAGCGGTGCTGGTACAAGGCCGGCCAGGTCCCAGTACTTTTCGCGGCCGGTTGGAAGCTTCCGCCTGCCGGTTTTCGCCGACAATGAGCCGATGCATTGGACTCTTGTGGCCGCGATGCTCGCGGCAGGCCGACTCCCCAGGGAACCGAAGACACTCCAAAGACCGGTGTGCAGCGCCAGTTTGCATGGGCGATTTTGGCCGGATGCCGCCAATGACGATGTGCGCGCCGCGCGCAGACTGGCGCAATGCGGGGTGCTCGACATCTGCACCGATACCGGCCGCCGGTACAAATGGAGACCGGTGGCGGTGAATGTCCGCCAGTTGGGTAAGACGCCGCAGGCGCCTACGCCCGCCTGCGCCGCGGTAATGGACGAGTTCGGAGGAAACGGCCGCTAACCGCTGCCCCCAAAGCGCCCCTCGAGCGGGCCTACTTCACGGTGAAGGGAACCGTCGCCGTGACGTTTTCCCATTCCACCGCCAGCTTGCCTTTTTTTCCGCCGGTTTGCGAGAGCGTGATATTCAGCTTTTCCACCAGAGAGCCCGGCTTGCCCATCTTCATCGCCACGCGGCCGAGTTCGGTGGCCGGGTCGTCCGTGGTCGAACCGTCGCGATTAATGCCCCAGATGTGGCGCGTTCCCTGCATCAGCTTTTTGTTGACGATCAGCTTCCATTGCCCCTTGTCGAGATCGGCATAAAGCGTGTAATCACCTTTCGGGACAGCCAAGCCGCCGAGATCGAGATCGGCATCGGTGTGCAGAACGGTCGCGTAATCGGCGCCCAGGCGCCAGATCGACCCTTCCGGCTGCAACGTATCGGCGCCGCCGAAGATTTTCCGCCCGTTCACGGACGGGGCATGGTAGAAGATCCAGATCTCTTTGCCGTCAATGGTCACTTTGGTATCGGCATTCGGACTTTTGGTATTGGGAGTCTTCAACTCGTCCATTTTCACCTGGGCCGTAGCAAGCCCGGTCAGTCCCGCTAGAAAGAGAGCAATCAAGAATATTTTTTTCATCGTCGGAAGCGTTCCTTTACCATAGGTGAGTATACACCGTAGGCGAAAGTTACTCTTGCAACAAGTCCTTTAACCTAATTGCGCGACCGCCACATCGATTCCTCCCCGTCTCCACGCATGGCGCGACCAGCGCCTTGCTTGAGGAGCGCCATCGCGGAGCTTTTCACGCAGTCAGGTATTTGCCCGGTAGGGCTCGGCGGGCGCCGGCTCGGTGCCGGCGCTTTGGGCCATCGATCTGCGCCGCCGGGGAGCCCGCGGAAGGCTTCTGCCGGCTGATCGGGGCGGACGCGGACTCCGTGCGGCGCCGAACTCTCGTTCAGCGTGTGATCTACGTCCGGTTACAATAAAGTTATGCTTTCTTCTTCCGCGAGGGGGACCGTTCTTGTCCTTCTGGCCGCCACGCTGCTGTGTGCGCAGGACTGGCAAACGGCAGACTCCCTTCCTTCGGTCGATTTCACCGGCCTCACCGCGGGACAGAAGTCGCTGGCTCTCAAGGTGCTGCGGACCGCCTCCTGCCCCTGCGGCTGCGTCATGAAAATGGCCGAGTGCCGGGTGAAGGATCCTCCGTGCTCGTATAGCAGGACGCTGGCGGCGATTGTCGTAGACACGGTGAAAAAAGGTGGCAACGAAGCCGCTGTGCTGGCCGCGCTCCATGCCTCCCCGCTGATGCACCGCTTCGACCCCATTTCCATTCCAGTGACTGGTGATCCGGTTCTTGGTCCGGCCGGTGCGAAAGTGACGATAGTCGAGTTTTCCGACTTTCAGTGCCCCTATTGCGCCCTGGCGGTCGCGAAATTGAACGCCGTCCTGAAAGCATATCCCAAGGATGTGAAGCTCATTTACAAGCAATACCCGCTTGAAATCCATTCCCAGGCAGCCCTTGCGGCGGAAGCCGCGCTGGCCGCCCAGAAACAGGGAAAATTCTGGGAACTTCACGATGCCATGTATGCCGATCGAACCCATCTAACGCGCCAGAACATTCTGGCGATGGCGGGCAAAATCGGGCTGGACATGAAACGATTCCAGCAGGATTGGGATTCCCCGGCGGTGAAGCAGGCGCTGGCCCGGGAGCAGAAGCAGGGCGACGAAGCCGGCGTCAACGGCACACCTACCATTTTTATCGACGGCAAACGGTATAACGGCGAGCTCGAGCTGGATGCCATTGGCCCGATTATCGACAAGGAAATCAAAGGGAAATAAGCGGTCGGGAGCCGGAAGCCAGGTGGGCGCGCCGGCGGCGAGCGCTTGCTTCGCAAGGACTTCCAGCGATAAGTTCAGCTGCCGGATTGGTATTTTCCATTCCACGCATCCCGCGGCCGGCGCGTCATTCTGATAGCGTCCAGAACAGGCGCAGGTGGTACCGGTTAGCAATGGGAAAGGTCCGCGATCCTCGGAAAACATCTAAAATGCTTCGTTTCAATCGTTTCCTGGCGGTGTTCCTGAGCCTCGTCATGGTTGGCTCCATGCTTCCGCTGGAGGCCAAAACCCGCAAGGGCGACAAGTATCTTGCCGAAGGCCGCGCCCACGAAGAGAAAAAAGAGTGGGACGCCGCGCTGGAAGACTATGAAAAGGCGCTTTCCGAGGATCCCGGCGACCTGAACTACCAGATGGCAGCGCAGAAAGCCCGGTTTGAAGCTTCTTCCATGCACATCACCAACGGCACCAAGGTGCGGGAGCAGGGGCAACTCGGCGAAGCCCTCCTGGAATTCCAAAAGGCCTTCGCCATGAATCCCTCGTCCACACTGGCGGAGCAGGAGATTGTCCGCACCCAGCAGATGATCGAGCGGGAGCGCCGGAAGATGGAGGAGACCGGACAGCAGTCGCCGCCGGAAGTCCGCGGACTGACACCCGCCGAGGAGGCGAATAAGGAAACCGAGGCACGGATCAACCGGCTGCTTCCGGTTCCGGAACTGCGGCCGTTGAAGTCTACCCTGCAAGACTTCAAAATGATCAACCAGACGCCCAAGGTCCTGTTCGACACCCTGGCGTTGAACGCCGGCATCAACGTGTTGTACGACCCCGAATACCTCACCTCCGGTCCCAAGGAAAAGCAGACCGTCACCTTCACCAACTCCACCGTGGAAGACGCCCTGAACTATCTGGCGCTGCTCACCAAGTCCTACTGGAAGCCGATCAATTCCAACACTATCTTCGTGACCATGGACAACGCCAACAAGCGGCGCGATTACGAAGATGAAGTCACCAAGATTTTCTACCTGCGAAACATCGGCGTGAACCAGGACCTCACCGCTATCGTCACCGCCGTCCGCACGGTTTGCGATTTGCAGCGCCTGTTCCCGTTTGAAGGCCAGTGGGCCATCATCGCCAAGGGTTCGGCCGACAAGATTGCGCTGGCGGAGAAACTCATCCACGATCTCGACAAGCCGAAACCGGAAGTGGTAGTCGATATCTACGTCATGGAGGCCAGTTCGGTTTACATGCGGAGCCTCGCCGCGGGACCGTTCTCCACGGGCGTAAATCTTCAGGGCGCGTACACTCCGCGCACCAGCATCCAGGTACAGGAAGCGGCAACCGCCGCCACCACCAGCAGCACCACCACGTCCACCGCCACCACCGGGGTCAACACCACAGGCACTACCGGAACCACCGGCACGACTTCCGCGACCACAGGCTATGCCATTCCACTCTCCAACATCGGGAAGACCAATTTCGACGATTGGTCCACGGTTCTGCCGGGTGCGGTGTTCCAGGCGACGTTGAGCGATACGCGGACCAAGGTACTGCAATCTCCGCAGCTCCGCGGAGTGGATGGCGCCAAGTCGAGCATGAAGATCGGCGAAAAAGAACCGACCGCCAGCGGCAGTTTCGCCAACACTACCGGTGCCATCGCCGGCGCCGGACTAAGCCCGCTGGTGAACACGCAGTTCACTTACCTGGATGTCGGCGTCAATGTGGAAATCACGCCGCACGTCCACGAGAACGGCGACATTTCGCTGCACATTTCGCTGGACATTTCGAGCGTCACCGGACAGGTGAACCTGGGTGGAATCAACGAACCGATCATCGGGCAGCGCAAGATCGAACAGGACGTCCGCCTTCACGAGGGCGAAGTAAACCTGATCGGCGGATTGCTCTCCACGCAGGACAACAAGACCAAAACGGGTGTTCCAGGTCTTGCCAGCATACCGATTCTTGGAAAGTTGTTCAGCGGCGACAGCGTGGATCGGGAGCGCGACGAAATCATGATCGCGATGATCCCGCATGTCGTGCGGAGGCCGGATATCACTCCGGAGAACGTGCGCGGAGTCTTCTCCGGGCCGAGCGGAACGGTGACCGTACACCGTGCGCCGCTGCCCGCTCCCGAGAACGTTGCGCCGCCGGAGAATCCGGCGCCAGCACCATCGGCAGGCGAAGCCGCCGCGATTCCACCCGCCGGGCAACCGGCTCCTGCCGTGGCCTCGGTGCCCGCATCTCCGCGTCCTTCTTCGCAGGCGCCGATGGCCGCTCTGCAGCCGGCGGTGCAGCCAACGCCTCCGCCGCCTCTTCCCGCTGCCCCGCCCCAATCAATGATGCCGCCGGCAACCGCGCCTCCCGAAACCGGCGCGGCGTTGCCGCAACCCAACCGCGGTGCGGCGCCCGCTTCCAAACCCGCGGAGACCGGCGGACCGGCAAAGATCCATTTCTCGCAGGATGAGATCAACAAATCGGTGGGGGAGACGTTCACCGTGGATGTCGACGTCGAAAACGCCCGGGATGTGATCTCCGCCCCGTTCACGTTCCAATACGATCCCAAGCTGCTCAGCCTGGACAACGTCGCCGCCGGAAAATTCTGGACGGGCGGGGGCGAGGAGCCGCTGCTGATCAAGAACGTGCAGAACGAGTCGGGATTGGCCAGCATACGTCTGAGCCGTAAACCGGGCAGTCCTGCACTGGCTGGAAACGGAACGCTCCTGACCCTGACTCTCAAAGCCCTGGCCCCCGGGACCGCCAGGCTGACCGCCGCCAACATCACGTTGCAGAACGCACAGACGCAAATGATGGGTTCGGGCAGCCCGGTCCTCACCATCAACATAAAATAGGTATAAGGATGCGGAGGGCACGCCAAAAAGGTCTGACGATGGTGGAGCTGGTGGTCTGCTTTACGATCATGCTCATCCTGGGAACGATGGCGGTTCCCCTGGCCAAAGTGAAAGTCCGGACCGAGAAGGAATTTGAACTGAAATACGCCCTTCGCGACATGCGCCGCGCGATCGACAAGTACAAGGAACAGTGCGACGCGGGCGCATTCGGCGCCATGAAACAGGGGAGTTTCTGCTATCCCGAATCCCTGGACGTCCTGGTGGATGGCGTGAAACTGCAAACCGCCGACGGTAAAAAGATGAAGTTCCTGCGCCGCATCCCGGTCGATCCGTTCACCAACTCCAAGGAGTGGGGCCTGCGCAGCATGCAGGACGACGTGAAATCCGAAAGCTGGAGCGGAGACAACGTCTTCAACGTTTACACCAAGACGCGCGAGAAGGACGCGGACGGCAAGCCCTATGCCGAATGGTAGGCGCAAAAATCAGCGCGGGCTGACGCTCATCGAGCTGGTGGTGGCATTCACCATCATGGCCGTGCTCTCCACGCTGATGCTGCCGCTGGCGCGGATTAAGATCCGCATTCAGCGCGAGTCGGACCTGCGCTGGGATCTGAACGAACTGCGTACCGCCATCGACCGCTACAAAGACAATTGCGATCAGGGCTACTTCGGGCCGCCGAAACTGGGATCGGACTGCTACCCCGATTCGCTCGAAGTGCTGGTGGAGGGCAAGGAACTGGCGAACGATCCCAACGGTACCAAATTGAAATTCCTGCGCGCGATCCCCAAAGATCCGTTCACCGGAAGGTATGAGTGGGGAATGCGCAGTCCGCAGGACGATCCGAAATCCAAGAGCTGGGGAGGCCAATGCGTCTTCGACGTTTATACCAAGACCGAAGACAAGGCTCCCGACGGTACACCTTATGCGGACTGGTAAGAAGCAACGCGGATTCACATTTGTCGAGCTGATGGTGGTGGTGACCATCATGGTGATTATCATCTCCATGGCCATCCCTCACCTCACGGTGGCGATCACGCGCACCAAGGAGAGCGTCCTGCGCAACAACCTGTTCACCCTCCGCACGGTAATCGACAATTACTGTTACGACAAGGGCAAATGCCCGCAAAGTTTGCAGGACCTCGTGAGTGACGGCTATCTGCGCACCATCCCCACCGATCCCATGAACAACTACTCCACCGACTGGCGCACCGTCATGGAAGACGCCAGCCAAAGCGTCAGCCAGGATGAGCCCGGCATCTGGGATGTGCACAGCGGGTCGGACAAGACGAGTCTCGAAGGTACGCCGTATTCCGAGTGGTGAGCGCAGGCTGCTACGCTAGCAGGGTGATGCGGGAAACCACCCCAGGCACCACCCCGGTGCTTCTTACCTCGCTGGCGCTCCTTCTCACCGCCGGGTGCGGATATCTGGGCCAGCCGATGGTGCCGCTGGCTAATGTTCCACAGAGAATTACAGACCTGGCGGCGGTGCAACGCGGGGCTTTCCTGGTCGCCCGCTGCACGATCCCGACATTCACCACGGAGAACAACCCGATCAAGGCTTCCGTGAAGCTGGATCTTCGCATAGGGGTGGCCGGCAATCCTTTCGTCCCCGCCGATTGGTCAACCCAGGCCAAACCGTATTCGCAATTCGAAGGAAAAGATGGGATTGCGACCTTCCAAATTCCCGCTGGCGAATGGACCGGCAAGCAGGTCACCATCGGAATTCGCTCGATCGCCGTCAACGGCAAGCACTCCGACTGGTCGAATTTTGAAACGCTGCCGGTGGTTTCCCCGCCTGCCGCGCCCTCGGCGCCCACCATCGAAGACATTGCGGCGGGAGAACGCATTACGTGGACCGGCGCGGGCGACCGCTTCCGGGTGTTCCGAAAAGCCGGCGATGAGAATGACTATACCGTCGTCGCCACCGTAACCGGCCACGAATGGACCGATACCGGGATCGAATACGGGAAATCCTACACCTACAAGCTCCAGGCGCTGGTCGATGCCGCGCACGATAAGGTGGCCGAGAGCGATCTTTCGGCGGCGGCATCGAGAACCCCGAAGGATACCTTCCCACCCGCCGTTCCTGCCGGATTGCGCGCCGACCGTTCCGGCAACGGCGTATCGCTGGTCTGGGAACCCGATAACGACGCCGATCTCGCCGGCTATCGCGTGTACCGGTCGGAGGGCAATGGAGCCTGGCAAAAGCTGGCAGACACCAATACCGTCCCCACCTATTCCGATACCACCGGGGAGCACGGCAAGGCTTACCATTATGCCGTGAGCGCCTTCGACAAGACGGGCAACGAGAGCCGCCGCTGCGCCCCGGTGGAGATTCAATTCCCATGAACGTCGCGGGGGCGCCGAGGTTTACGATCGCCGGGGCGGAGCGCTTGGCGCGCGAGTTCTACGGACTTGCGCTCCACGCGGAACCGCTGCCCAGCGAGCGCGATCAGAATTTCGTTCTGCGGGACAGCTCCGGACCGCGGTTCGTGCTCAAAATCGCCAATCGCGAAGAGGCGCTGGAAGTGCTCGATCTGCAAAACAAGCTGCTCGAACGGCTGGGGCGCGGCAACACTGGATTGGCTTTTCCGCGCCTGGTAGCGGCGCAGTCGGGGCTGGAAATCACGCCGGTCGCGGGTGAGGATGAAGCGGCTTACTTCGTGCGGCTGCTGACGTGGGTGGAAGGCGTCCCGATGGCCACCGTCCAACCGCATTCGGCGGGGCTGCTGCGGTCGATGGGCGCCGGGCTGGCGCGGATGCAGGAGGCGCTTCAGGACTTCCAACATCCCGCCGCCAAACGAATTCTTTACTGGGATTTGCGGCGTGCATCGATGGCATGGCGCCACCTCGATCTGATTCCGGAGCCGCGCCGGCGGCTGCTTCAGCCCTTCGTGGATGGCTGGCATTCGCTCGATTGGGATCGGTTGCCCCCCAGCGTAATCTATAACGACGCCAACGACTACAATGTGCTCGTGGATGCCGCCGGCACGCGGGTGGTCTCGTTCCTCGATCTCGGCGACGTGGTTCATACGGCGACGGTCTGCGACCTGGCCATCGCCATCGCCTACGCCATGCTCGACAAGCAGGACCCGATCGCCGCGGCTGCCGAAGTGGTGCGCGGATATCACGAGATTCGGCCTCTGAGCGAAGCTGAAGCGGACGCGCTGTACACGCTGGCTGCCGCGCGGCTGTGCGCCAGCGTCTGCTACGCGGCCAACCAGATACGCCAGGCGCCCGGCAACCAGTACCTGTACATCAGCAATCGTCCGGCGTGGGAGCTGCTCGGGAAGTTGGCTTCGTTCCCGCAAGGTTGGCCCGGTGAAGTGTTCCGCCGGGTCTGCCGGTATTCCAAAGGCGCGCGGACGGCCGCGTCTTTGATGGAATCGCGGCGTCGGCTACTCGGGCCCTCCCTGAGCATTTCGTACAGCGAGCCGCTGCACATCGTTCGGGGATGGCGGCAGCATCTTTACGACGCTTCCGGGCGGCGTTATCTCGATTGCGTCAATAACGTGGCGCACGTGGGTCACGCGCATCCGCGCGTGAATGAAGCCGCCGCCCGCCAGATGGCGCTGCTCAACACCAACACTCGCTACTTGCACGAGAACCTCGCGGAATACATCGAGCGGCTCACGGCGCTGCTTCCCCCGGCGCTGAGCGTGGTCTACCTGGTGTGCAGCGGCAGCGAAGCGAACGAACTGGCGCTGCGGCTCGCCCGCGCCCACACCGGCCGGGACCGCATCTTCGTCCTGGATGCCGGCTATCACGGCAATACCAGCGCGCTGATCGACATCAGCCCTTACAAATTCAACGGCAGGGGCGGACGCGGCAAACCGGCGCACGTGGAAATCATGCCGCTGCCGGATGTCCATCGGGGGCCCCACCGCGGACCGGACGCCGGCTCGCGATACGCTGCCCACGTGGGTGATGCCATTCGGCGCGGCGGACCGCCGGCCGCGTTTTTCGCTGAATCGGCATCGGGGTGCGGCGGCCAGATTCTTTTTCCCCCCGGATATCTGGCGGAAGCTTTCGCTGTGGTGCGCCAGGCCGGCGGAGTGTGCGTCGCCGACGAGGTGCAGACCGGATTCGGCCGCGCCGGCTCGCACTTCTGGATGTTCGAAACACAAGGCGTGGTGCCGGATATCGTCACAATGGGAAAGCCGATCGCCAACGGCCATCCCATGGGGGCCGTGGTGACCACACGTGCGATTGCCGATTCCTTCGCCAATGGCATGGAGTATTTCAACACCTTCGGCGGCAACCCGGTGTCGTGCGCCGCCGGACTGGCGGTGCTCGACGTGATCCGCGACGAGGGG
>Ga0335072_10001813_pt1 | contig 33946 bp, 32 predicted proteins | sample Lox_Sample_21_FD_206725 | JGI IMG/M metagenome (GOLD analysis project Ga0335072, IMG submission 206725) | Soil microbial communities from Loxahatchee National Wildlife Refuge, Florida, United States - Lox_Sample_2.1 | ecosystem: Environmental > Terrestrial > Soil > Wetlands | place: USA... | reverse complement strand
AGAAACCTCATCCTTCTTGCTTTTGTGTAACGAATGAACCATTCAGCACGAGCGCCGAGCACCTTCCACGCCAAGCTTGCAACCGCATCAGGATAGACGCCGCAACCCACGACTATCACGTTTCTGCCTCTCTTGCCGATCCATGTACATATCAATTTTGACCGAATCCCTTCACTTCATCTCCAGATATGACCCGCTCTGATAACCCATTTTTCTCATTCTACGCTTCCTAGGTGAAAGGTCCCGCACAGTCTGTCCAACGGACTTCAGCCATTCGGTAGCGCGCGAGCGAACAGAGGCAACTCGAAGGACCTCATCCTGCTGCTCTTTGATTATGCGGTCGCGAACTATATCTCATTAGTAAGACGCAATGCGTACAAGGCGTTGAGAGTTACTTACGCTGAGCCATATTCCCAATCATCTGCTCCACATCCTGCATGTCCGCGGAAACTTCAACCAAGGCGGCGGCGACGTAATCCCGTGGGTGATAGAACTTCCTGCCCTGTTCCTCGGTAGGCTCCGGAAAGATCCTGTTGTCTTCCAGAAGCTGCACGACTCTGTGATGAAGGTCCTTGGTATCGCGATTGAGACGCTTTGAAGATGTCGCCATCCACTCTTGTCCGAGCCACTCGTGGCATCGCTGACCCGTTGGAGTTGGCACGGTGGCTTCAGCTAACAGTAACTCCGCATACATTATCATGGAGAAACGGTATTCCAGCAAACAGAGAATCTCGGCGGTATTCGCAAACTCCTTATCAGGTCCTTTGATGAACTTTTGTAAAGTCCCATGGAGCTTTGGCCCATAGCCGAGAGTCCAAATCCCCGGACATATCTGGAGGAACTGCTTTGCTAGACTCTTGACGTAGCGTCTTTGTGTTCGGACTGTGCCACCAAAAGCACTCCCTAGCCTACCTCTATGTATCGGATCGGCTTCGCTGAGCGACAAGGATGAAACACCGCCAGTGACTCCGGCTGCAGTGGGGTCTCTATTGTGCGAGGATGGGGCCATGGTTGACGTTCGTGTCGCTAGTTGATCCCATCTTTCCGCGAAGGCTTGCAGAGGAATGCCAGTTCTCCCAGTCCACGAAGCTTCCCAGTCATCATCCTGAGCGGAGAAATGAATCTCGTGTCGGTCTCCGAATCGGTCTACTCTTGTGAGAAGGGTATGATGGATTGTGCGGGCAAACTCGTTATATGTTTCCGCCTGGAGCTGGTCTGGCTTGTCTGGCTGTAAGGTCCCGGTTGGACTTGCGCGTCCAGCTTCTTCTTCTCCACGCTTGACTAGCGGCGATGATGCATCTGAAAGGCTTTGGATGAGATCCGTTGCATAGATGGAGCCGCAGAATCTTCCGATGCTTCCAGATGCTCCCCAAGATTCACTTTCGATCTGCGGCCCAGCCGCGGTTGTCGTCGTGACGTTCAGTTGGGGATGAACAGACCATCCACCAGAGAAACAAGCGGTGGAGACAACAGTAGTGACAACATCGTTGCCGATAGCGGTGCGAAACGCATCGATCTCCAGCCAGTGATCTTCCAGGCCCAGGTTGATGCCTTTTGTAGTCTCATGTCCGTGTCCGAAGATGAAGACCACGACGGGGTGGTTCTCTGCTCTTGCCTGGTCGCATTTTGTTTTGAGTGTTGCTAGAAATGCGTCTAACAGGTCGGACGGCGTGATGGCGGTAACGGAGCTAAGCCCATCGTTATCAAGAAGGTCTTGGCTGAGAACAACTTTGCGATCGAAGTATGGATTTCCATGAAGGTACTCTCCATATTTCCTTACCAAGTCTTGGGGTTGCACACAAGCCATCCAAACTTGAGACGTCCCCAGACCTCGAAGCAAGTAATTGAATGCGAAAAAGTCTGAAAAGAACCACCCGTCATCCTTGGGATTTGCCTCATCTATGTCGGGCACTCCGCAGACAGCGAGAATTATTGCATCTTCGCGGATATCAGGAACGGTATGAGTGATAAACTCAGGTTGACCTTGGGCACCTTTCAAGGCTGCGCCTTTTGCAGGGGCCGATGTCTTGAACGTACTCATGATGGGGAATTAGAGATGGACGAGCTGAATGGGGGAATCGGAGAATGAGTCGGAAGAAGTGAGGTAGAGAAAAATTTATCAAGGGAAAGAGGATTTATGCAAATCACGGCTGCCTGATGACTCGAAAAAGTGAAATTCAGACTTAGGCTCTGTTTGGCTAGAGCGGTACCGTCGTAGACGTGATTCCCGGGCCTCCGTTTGTTTGCCATCTAAGGCAAAGGCACGCACTTCGTGCGACGCGCCAAAACGTGACCTGATAGGGCCGGCAATCGACGATTTGACGGTCGTCAACCGCGAATTCGTCTATACCAACGGCTCCATAGTATTGTGTCCAACTTTACGGCTAGATCTAGCCACAGTGCCTGCAAAGAAGCCTGCAATGTTTCGCTGGACTGGTGCGCGAAGAGCACTATCTATCAATGCTTATTAAGGCTATTGAGGGAAGGCCAACGTCTAGAAAACGGCTGAAAGCCGCAGGTGTACGTTGACATCGCTGCGAGCTTCCGAACGATCGGATTTGGTGTTGTAACTAGGGTATAGCTTGATTAAATGCGACGCGGTGCGTATATTACATGCTATAGTGGGCCTTCACTCACTGGCCGCAGTGGAAGTGGAAACTATTTCCATGTATCCTCGAGGTCACTAGTTTTGGGATAGATAATGATACGAGTTGCATTGTAGCCAACGATGAGATGTGGAAATGTCTATTTGAATTCAACAGCGACCTTCTGTCAATCCTACCACCAACGACGACGACAGTATCTATCGTCGAACAGCTCGCACTGTCACCGTCAAAATACGGAGGACAGAGTTTCAGCTAAAGATTTAGTGGCATGAGACCGTCAATCAGTAGGGCCCTTGCTTTTGAGGCGGCGCGGGGTTGGTGGTCGACGCTTTGGCGAATCAGGTTTCAGCGGAATAAAGACACGAATTGAACTTCGCGTTTGATGACTGTTTAACAACATTGGACGGCGCTGGCAACCTGTAAACAGTGCACATGTCGCAGAGAATTTCTATGAATGTTGCAAGGGGCATAAACATATGAACCTGTCTGCTTCACGATGGGCACCCCGGAACTGGCGTACGCAACAAAGCACCTCTGGCTTGGGCCTGGGCCTGGGCGTCCCTCGCACGGAACTACAACATAAACCCGACGTCGAACTGTCCAAACATAAGAAGCTGCTTGCCCGCCTGAAATGGAAGAGCAGTCTTCTCATCATCTCTCACCAGCGAGTTACGCAAGCTATGCAGGCGCCCACTACGGGACCCCACGACTTGAGTGCTACCGAAGCAGAGACGATGTTTAAGCTTGACTTCTTCGAATACTACGTCCTGTTGGAGCGCGTCATACTGCACCTCCTGGGTGTCTTCAATATCTCGGTGTCTCCTCATGTCGTTGAGGAACAGGTTAGTCACAATAATGTCTCGAGGGACGATACGGCCAAAGACATGTCGATCAATGGGGCTCCAATTATTGGAACTTCCACCTACGACAGGTCGTATTACAACCACCGCTTCCATGCAAACGTGTTGCAAGCGCTTGACCGGCCCACAAATCCATTACACACGGCTCTCGGTACGGGTGACGTGAGGGAATACCTCGGGATAGCAAAAGAGTCTCGAAATAGGTGGAAGGATGCGGAGGAAGAAGAGTCACAAGGAATACGCGCAGACGCCATCCCAGGCTCAGGCGCACTGAAACATCAACGGATGTTGAAGAATGTCGATTTGGAGGTCATGCTGGCGTGCATTGTGGAAGCTCTGGCTAAAGCGCAGGGTATTGCCGAAGAGCACATCAGGACCGGTGGACGGGGGCCGAATGGAGCGCTTGAGACATTGCATGTGGGAGTGGCGATGGAGTATGAGATGGAAGACGCGCCTCTGGAGGTGACGCCTGACGTTATGGAATGGGAAGAATTTTGAACAGCTTTGCAAAGTAAAGACAGGCTTATTTAGCAACATGCGTGGATGCCACTATTTTCAAGACTGGTGGCCCCGGCTTGGACACACTGCTTTGGTTGTCGACAGTACCTTAAGCTCTATGTACATGTACATTTCTCGCTGACAGCGCACACACAAGAATTTCACGGCTTACGTCGGCCCCGTTGAGGTTGATAAGTAATGCACTTTCTGTGCAGTACTGCATTGAACCGAACTTGCTTGTAAAAGCTGCTTGAACTCGCGAGAGAAGCCACTAGTTCCTGCGTAGTAATTGGTGGCCATGCAAACAAGTAATCTGCTTCGATCTCCAAATGAACTGCCGTGCATAAAACCCACGAATAGATGACTCCGATGGCCTCGAGCTGTTGCTCGATGATGCAATGCAATCTTGACCTTCTTTCGGTCGTGCCACTTGCCATCTCCACGACGGCCGGCATAAGATGGGTAGTACGCAGAGTAACAAAACGCCCAATCGTAATCACTCAGCATTACTGTGCTGCCATGTGAAGATGACTGGGACACCGGAGCAGATCCTGTCCCTTTGAAATGGCGACAAGTGGTTGAAGATAAGAAGGATGAGCTCGTTGGAGAGCCTAAAAACACCCCTTGAGGTGCGTTTGCAATCGGGCAAAGCACTGTATGCAGGTCCTGTCACAGCACTCAATCAGTGGAGAGGATAAGAACGATGTTCTCGAAGTTCAAAAGTTGATATATCGGATGCTCTACCACCTTTTCCTTTCGTTGTAGCATTCTTCTCCCTCCGCGCCTCACCGGAACACACTCTGTCCAAATCTGTTTACCCATGAGGGCCAGAGGTGTAGCACGCCCTGCGAATTGATGCCTGAAGTGACATTTGGAAAGATGTTAGTGGCGCCTTCCCAGTGTCAGTTATTAGGCGTTCGGCCTCAGGTCGCACACTGATGCACGAAGAGTACAAAGTGTTGTCAAAAACAACACTGTTCCGCGGAGAGGACATTTTATCTCCCTAGTCGAACTCAGCACTTATTGAGCCGTACCGCCGCCGGGGTTGGACTCTCGACTTTTGCTAACCATAGGTCTTGAATGGATTTGCACCACAAAGCCCCAGATGGTACGGATTTGCCTTTCCTGTATCCGTTCTGAGGCTTCAGGTCAGCCGACTTCATCTATCGCCTGTTACACCGGTCAACCATGCGACAAAGTGTCTTCAGCGATTGTCTTGTCTTTGGCCTCCGCTGGTCCACCCGCCAGTCTTCCCTCTTTGCGCTGAAGTTCGTCAACCAACGCATGCGCCTTGGACCACAACTCTTTCTCCATCTTGAGTCCCGCAGGATCTTTCGCCCTAGCGTTCAGCCAGCTTACATCTAATGGCCCCCCAGCAACAATCTCCCTCTCATCTGAGCCCGCAGCCCGACCTTTCTTGGCATCTCTCTCGTTCCCAGGAGCAATGAGACCAGCTTCTTCAAGGGCATAGACTTGGCGACGCAGACGGACCTCGATATCTGAAAGCACGGAGAAGTAGGTAGAAGTGTGTCTGGTGAAAGCTGCTTTTTGAGCTTCGAGTGAGGTAGGTGAGGTGGTATGTGAATTGGAAAGGATCTGGATCGCGGCGCCTGCGGAGTGCAGAAGAGATGCTACGGACTAGAGCTGTGTAAGTAGAGATAGTGGGAGCAGACTGTAGTAACGGATACCTTGTCGATCTCATTGAGTTCAGCGATGCGGTCAGCGGGCGTAAAGGTTTGCTCTTGGGTATCTGCTTGCGGAGACTCATCCTCCACCATATCCATGGTCAAGAATCCGAATTGACTCTATGCACATAGCTCGAAGCCTTTCTAAAAGAGGCGACTCTCGAAGCTATCTAAACTGGCCTTGAGAGCCTCTTTGTCGAGAGAGGCAACTCTGCCGAAGCGGGGCTTGGCATCAAATGTCTGCCACAGTTCTTTCTAATCTCATTACTGAGTTGTTGACATCCCAAGACCCCTCGAACCAAGGTATTTGCATCGGCGATTGAAAATGACTGCATTTAGTACTTTAGTACGCAGTGGGCGCATGGCTTAACCTGATATCATCCACCAATCACTCTGAAGATGTCTGCTCCAACTCTACCCAGTCCTGTGCCCCGGAGCGCAAGCATCGGCCCTGGCGAGAATGCTCCCAATTTCCAGCGCCCTATGGTGAATGGCACAGGCCCTTCGGCGAGTGGTGGCACATCGGCTCCTTCTGCACCCATGTCGCAGCATAATTTGAATCAGATTGTAAGTTTGCCCCCCCCGTCGCGTTCGTTGCGCTTCCCTGCATCTTCTCTTCAAGTTTTCTTTGTCGCAATACTTCTTACCGTTCCGCCTCCTTGCCCCAACCAGCAAACTATTTCTGCGCCTTCAAAAGCCATACTTGAGGCTAGGCTCTTGTTCTACTTCTCAAATTTCTCATCAAGGCAGATTACTGGGTTAGCAACTCGGTGAGGCTTTACACTCGATTTACTAACACTGACCAAACTAGGTCATAGACTATTTGGCCAAGAAAGGCTACACCAGAACAGAAGCAATGCTGCGAGCTGAATCTGCAAATCAAGACGTGTCACGAACTATCGAAGGCGCATTACTACCTCCGCCTGGACCTCCGAGATATCTTGATGCTTACGAGAAGCTCAAGTCCTGGATTGAAGACACCCTTGATGTGTACAAGCCTGAGCTGCGGCGACTATTGTGGCCAATCTTTGTACACTGCTACCTCAACTTAGTCGCTCAGACGTATCCAAATGTTAGCCGACAGTTCTTCGAAGCTAACAGCAAGCTTTTCAAACAAGAACACGATGTCGACCTTCGCGGACTGGAAAGAATCACCTTAGCCGAGCACCTTGAGGACGACAACATTGCAAAACTCTACCGTACCAATAAGTACCGTCTTACACTCAGCGATCCAGCCTTCACACATCTTATGCAATACCTTGAAAGGATGGATCCAAACCACAGAAAGTTGCTACTGCCAATTATTGAAAGCCAGCTAGATCTAAGGCACGTTGACCGCGCCATCGATGATCGCTTTAGCTTTGCGGCAATGCTGATGAAGAGCAAGGAAGAGCAAGATATGCCGGCTGAAGATGAAGGGATCCCTGGTCACCGTCCTGGAAATGCTGTATCCTCCACAGATCCCAAGCTGGGCAACAATCTTGCGATGCTTAAACTGGGCAAGCTACAAATGGACCGCGAGCTTGAAAGTGACGTGCGCGCTGAACTCGAAGATCTGGACTCAAGGGAGCCACCAGGACCGGGACAAAAGACCTATGTGGAGACACATGAGCTTGTCAACATCAAACAAGAGGATGATGACGACGGGCCAACAAGGACCGAAATTCCTTACCCAACACCTACTGCCCGCGATGTCGCAATGGAGGTTCAGAAGATCAGAGAAAATCGAGACAGGTTCAAGATTGAGACACGCACTGGCGGGATTGGCCCTGGAGTCAGTGTCTGCATGTATACATTTCACAATACTTTCGACAGCATTACTTGTCTGGACTTTTCCGGCGACAATAGCTTGGTAGCAGCCGGGACTTCCGAATCCTATATTCGAGTCTGGAGCATGGACGGCAAAGCGATCCCATCCAACACCGATTCACAACCAACCAATTCACACCGTCTCATTGGTCATTCCGGACCTGTTTACGCTGTTTCCTTTGCCCCCTCAACCGACGCGCCGCCATTGCCCAACGACGTAAAGCCCGACACGAAATGGCTCCTGTCGAGCTCTGCAGACGGCACTATCCGATTATGGAATCTCGATATCTGGCAGCAACTGGTCGTGTACAAAGGTCACATTGGTCCGGTATGGGATCTGAAATGGGGTCCTTTTGGGCACTACTTCGTCAGTGGTGGTCATGATAAGACTGGTCGAATCTGGTCAACGGACAAGATTCGGCACCTGCGCATTCTCCCCGGTCATGATGCGGATGTTGATGTCGTTGCCTGGCATCCCAACAGCGCCTACGTCTTCACTGCAAGTAGCGATAAGACGGTGCGAATGTGGGCAATGAGCAATGGGCAGCCCGTCAGAATGTTTACAAGTCACACGACTGCCATCACAGCGCTTTGCTGCAGCCCAAGCGGCAAGCTTTTGGCAAGCGGTGACGATGCAGGTTGGATCCTGATCTGGGACCTAGCCCCAGGAAAATTACTCAAGAAAATGCGTGGCCATGGAAAGGGTGGAATATGGTCCCTCAGTTTCAGTGTTGAGTCGACGGTACTCGCTTCTGGAGGTGCTGATGGTACTGTACGCGTCTGGGATGTGACTGGGCCACCGAAAGACGTCAGCACCGTGGCTAAGTTACCAGGTGAGCCGGGCAAGATCGATGGAGCGGTTCCAAGTGCTGTAGGCCAGGCTGTCTCTTTGGCTGGTGCAAGTGGACCGAGGAGGCGGGGCAAGGACGCAGTCGTCTCAGAGCATCAGATCAGCGCTTTCCCGACCAAAAATACGCCAGTATACAAGGTCAAATTCACAGGCATGAATCTGGTGCTTGCAGGTGGAGCATACATGGGATAAAAGTGGCATGAGCAAGCAATGACTATGATATATGAGGAACAGAAAGAGGTGTCACAGTGCTTGGTACTATTCCACCAATTTATACCGCAAGGTGGACGAAGGTCCTCGACATTACCGTTACAAGAGCATATCTCAATCAGACTGGAATAGCTTCTTACTTACGAAAGTATCATTCCGTTCTTGCATTTCAGCCAATCTCAGCTAGCCCTGCTTGGGGTGCGCTTGCATACGCTTATCCCAATATATTCCATGCCGGTCGAGGTTACAATACGCTTTATCAAACCAGAAAGAGATCTTGCTGGCTATTAGGACATACCATTGGTGCGAAACCTGCTAGCAAAGTGATCGTGGCGAACTGGTAGCTTTCCAAGGACTTGTGGCTGTAGGGAACCAAGAAGAGCCTCATGATGGAGATGTTCTACGTGACTGGGTTTGGTTTTTTGCACCGTAGGCGAAGGTAAAGGATCCTTGTCCAGATATTGACCGGCAAGTGCGCCAGGTAGCTTCACTGTAGTGATTTCGCTCTTGAGGCCTACATCAATGACTCGAGTTGGAAGCTTGGGCTTCCCAGCTCGTGGGCAATTTGGATGGTTGTTCTGACACTCTTCAACCCATTCCTTCGCTGTTTTCATTGCAAATTCTCCTCCTACGTCTGTAACAACCGGCCGCTTGGGTATCCACTACGCAGCGATATCATCTGGGCCAGAACAGATTAGCGCTTCATCAAGGCTGTCATCGAATTTTCTTCTCCTACCTGGCGCAGTAAATAAAGTGACACTTATAGTCCAACTCTGCATCTCTCCTTCCCGATGGCCGTAGCCGGTAAGGTTATCAAGCATAAGAGGCGTAGGGGTGGTAGAGGCACTTTCAGCCATCATTTTCCAACAAGGGTGGTGATTGAAATGCGCAAAGATGACCAATCTTTCTGACTATTCCGGCGAAACGGCCCCATCCTGGAAAAATTGTTTGACAGAGAGGGCAGCCTCTGGCCAAACTTTCCCTTGTTTCCGTTCTTGTATGATGCTGGCAGCCGGTCTCGGAAGCTAAGGCTTGCAGGCCTTCAGAAGTCGAAGTCATTCCCACGCAGCGATCACAATAATCGCCTTCAGTTATTAGCTGAGGTATTTGCTAGGGGTTGTTCTGGTGCTTTGGCATCTTAGTACAATCTAAAGGCTTATAACGCAAACGAGACCGCAACGCACTTACGCTGCAGAGGTCGGGGATTGTGTCCACAGAACACAAGTTAGAGAGCGGCAGTGACATCGCACTCAGTTCGCTAAATCCCGTGATGCCATTAATGGTCTATAGCTGGGCGGGATGCCAAAGGGCGACAATGCTATCCACAGACGACTTTTCTATTCGATTGATCGTACGGGAGCAACGTTCTCTGGCAGGACTTTTGATCGGTGTGGGTTGTGGAAGGTGGCCATTTTGTTGTGTAGGACGAAACGTGGGATGAATCGGTGGCGCCGAAAATGGGTTGGCGTCGAAGGAAGTGAAAGTCCTCTTGGCATCTCACGAGCGATATGTTGGACCGTGGAAGCACTGCTCCTGGGAGCGTTTTAGTCATGCAGAGTTTCGACATCCGCCGGCGAATCCGGAAGAAACAGCCGTGGAAGAGCAGACTCCTGAAGAGGGCAGTTTGAACGATGATTGAAGCAGGGATTTGAAGAGGAATGGAATATGAAGAGGACGCAAGGAGGTGTATTCTAATGCTTGGCAACGGTAGTACCTAAAACCTGAAGTCTTGTGCGTGTGGTAGACCTGGCAACTAATCAAACATCAAAAATGAATTTCCAACTTCTTCTGCAGGTACATTGCAGACACGGATCCGCCTTTCAGGAGTTCTTGAGGGGTCCAGCGGCGCGCGCAACATGGCGCCTTCAGCCCATTTAAAGCATCGGGCGGCCCCCGACTAGATCAGCCACCTCGCAGTGCCAAGTAGAGCGGCGCGTCGCCCGTCCATCGCTCATTCCGCACCTTTAGCGGAGATGGCCTGCAAGCTCTGCATCCAACGTGTCTCGCCTTTGAGATTTTATATTGGCCTTCCTTTTGTCACAATTCATCGAGTACTCTGTGAGCGCGCTGCGGGCGACCGGTTCGCACGCCCAGGTGACGGAGGACTACAGTATCAACGCTGCACCAAACCATGGCTCAAAGATAATGCTACCTTTCACCAGAGCCAATTCCCACTCTATTTTACCAGTCCCGGTACCCAGCCATGAACCATCGGACAAAGCGAAACAAGCCAGCCACCCCAGATGAAGCCGTACAGCGCGAGAGAGGTCGAGCATTCACGTAAGAGGAGTATTGGCAAGCCACTACTGGGAAAGAATAATCACACTCTGTCGGCCCACAACTATCAGATGGATGAGGAGGATGAAATCCCAGGCAATTTCGATCGCCATCCCCTCGGCTGGGCAGTACCATACCCTCAAGCTGCTAGGAGACCTCTGATAGACTACTGTACCAATGAATGGAAGGTTAAACCTTACCAAGAAAAAGGTCAGGATCCGTTGGACTTGGAATTCGAAGACGATGAGGAAGAGTGGTATGAATATTGTCTGGATTGCCTCAGATCCCGAAAGATACGCCGGTGCGCGTTGTTCATCACAGTGCTCTTCGTCATCCTTGCCTACCTATACTTCACCATAGAACCTCACAGAGAGGAAGACCAAATGCTGACAGAATCCCTCAAACTACGCGACCCAGTGGTGTCCAGCAAACCTTTTGGCGGTGTTTTTGGCAAAAATGTCCGACCGTCATTCTCTGACATGATACACATGAAGACCCTAGATGAGAGGCATATCCCTGGGAAGCATGACAAAAAGGACGCAGCCCGTCTCATTTTCGTAGGGGATATCCATGGGTGCAAGGAGGAGCTGCAGGCGTTGTTGAAAAAGGTCCAATTCGACCCCAAGAAGGACCATCTCGTTACGACAGGAGACATGATAGCCAAAGGCCCAGATTCCCTGGGCACGGTGGACCTTTTGCGAGAGATAGGCGCATCTTGCGTTCGAGGAAATAACGAAGACCGCATCTTACTGCTTGCCCATGACCTCAATTCATCGCTTCTCCGTCACAATGGCGGCAGTGCCGGCGGTAACACTTCGCTTGAAAATTCCTCTAGTCCACTTTCTAAACCGCCAGCCGAATCGCTCAGTGGCTCCCTGAACGCGGACCAAATAACCTATCTGCAGTCCTGTCCTGTCATTCTCAAGGTCGGCCAAGTCAAGGCCTTGCATGGCGATGTTGTCGTAGTGCACGCTGGCCTGGTCCCTGGTGTACCGCTAGACGACCAGGATCCGATTTCAGTCATGACAATGCGGACGATTGACCTGCACTCACACACGCCTTCGAAGGATGGGAAGGAAGGGTCAGAAAAGGATGAGAAAGGAGGGCCAACGATGGTTGGCAAAAAGAAAATACCGCCACCGATGACCAAGAATCCGTCGATGATTCGACCAGTCAGGAAATTGGCCTATAATGTGCATTGGGCGAAGCTGTGGAACCATTTCCAGAAAATGCTGCCGGAATTCAGAGAGTGGAGCGATGAAGAGAGGACGGTGGTGGTGTACGGACATGACTCGAAGAGGGGGCTGGAGGTGAAGAAATGGAGTAAGGGTTTGGATAGTGGGTGTTATAGCGGAGGCAGACTGACTGCGTTAGTGGTTGGTCGTGGCAGGTGGAACGAGAAGCTTGTCTCTGTGAAGTGTAGGGATTATAGAGATGGGAAGTGAAGATTACAGATTGCGAACTACTTCAGGGAGATGGATCGTGTATATATCTGTCACAGGTATCTGCATACCAGTATGGGGCATCGGGTCATAATTAGCAGACCTAACCCGGTCGCCTAGAGCTATTCTTTATATGCATGATTAGCGACGGGCACTGTGCGATCGCAGTCATTGTTCACCAGTCAAGGTACACACTTCGGCGGTCAGGAACAACGGGTAGGTCTTGGAAGATAGATCCTAGGGCTGGCAATGATATATTAGCCAGCATTTCGAGGCCCCCTTCCTAAAGCTCCGATTGGATCCATTGAGGACTGTGCACGTACGTTGTTTCAAGACAAAGATATTGTCATGGGTTGCGTTGGTATGTGCGCCGTGCACCGTCCGGTCCCGAATGCAGGATTTCTGTATCCGGATGTTTGCCAACATTTTCCATTGTCCGCGCAGCGGTGGCGAGGCACAGGTTCCTTTATCAGTGCCGTCTTTGGCCATAGTTGCCATTATGATCAAGTAGTCACTTTGCATTGCAAGTTTGGAATACCATAGCAACGTTCGAGGACGGAGATATCGGAAACTTGAGCAAGTTTAATACGTCGATCTCAGCTTGTAGATCTATTCGGACGCCTCAGGGTCATTGACAGGCGTCACTGGCGGACCTCGCTCAGAAGACGACTCTTTGACATCTGGTGCTTTCGTCAAGCTAGCGCGGCCAGGAGATATTCGACCTTGGTGGGTTGAGCACTGAGAGTTGAGACGAAAGTGAATCTGGTTAAAGGATCTGAACGACTTGATTTCCGACCGCTAAGGGGAAAGGACGAGAGCTGCCGATCCGGGGTGTCGGCAGATCTTGGAGAGAAAGTTAAGTTGAAGTGAAATACACTGCAGGGGCGTTTGGTACTCTGCACTCGCGCGTTATCACCACTTGATATCTTTTCACCATCATTTGACTTTCTGAGCATACAGCTGGCCAAGCAAGCCGGGAGTGATATGGCACGAGGCGAGGGCCGGGTTCAAGGTCTGAGGAAGAATGGAGAGAAGGACGAGATCGACGACCCTAGGAGCGAGACCGGGAAGGCAGTTCAATTTACCGCTGCAGGACCTGGCGAGCACCAGATCAAACAACCGGATCGACCTGCTGGACCGCCTATGACTCCGCATCCCCAAGAGCTTTCTGAACTTTACGAGAAGCAGTGCTCCGAGCTCTATATCCTCCGCGCGAAGAACAAAGATCTGCTGGAGGAGCGCGACTGCTTTGAAACTCAACGCGGCGAACTGCTGCAAGAGCTGTCCGACGTCAAACGTGTGAAGAATGAGCTTAGGGCGACGGCTGAGAGGCTAGAAAAGCAATTAGAAGCTTGTAACCACGAAAATGAGCAGCTGAATGAAGTGAATAAAGACTTGAGACAGAAGGTGTATGGGTTCGCGGCGGAGGTAGGACAGGGAAAGAAAGAACTAAGCGAGTTGTTGAGGGTCAATGAGCGTCTGCGTGGAGATCTGAATTTAGCCACAGACGGTGTCAAGTCTAGAGAGAAGACAATCGAGGCGTTGGAGGCGGGAATGCAGAGGTTGGTGGGGAGTGAGCTGAGGTGTAAAGTTTTAGAGGCGGAGGCGGACAAGTTGAGCGACGATTTGATTAAGGCGGGAGAGCAGATTAACAGCCTGGTGGCGCAGCAGCGGGAAATGGCGACAGAAATGCACGAGGGGCCCGTTGCGAAATCTGTGGAAGAGAAGACGCTGCCTTCGCTGGAGGACGAAATGTGGGAATCAGAGGGTGTCAACGACGAAAGCCAAACCAAAGAAACACAGCAAATGCCAGATTGGTCGTCCCCAGAAGGCAAGAAGCAGTCTGAGAGGGCCATCCACACTTCAAAGAGCATGCAGACGGGCGACTCATCAACGTCCAATGTTGGGAACAAGGCTGAGAAGCCCGAGTCCACCATAGCAAGCACGCAAACTCTCGAAGCCTCAGTTGAGCAGAGCGAGTTGAGTACTCTGGAGAGGAACCGGGTTGGGCCTATGCGGAGCGTGCCATCCAGCGAAAGCGGCCCAACAGCGCTCTTGAAACCGCGCATCAAATTTCTTTACGTATCTCCACCAACACCAAGGACGGAGAGTACTCTGCTCGATTCAGAGCCATCTCCATTGAGCCTGAGTGCTCGCTTGAACAGCTTCCATGGTGAGGCTCGGCCAGGGCGAGCCCTGCTTTCATCGATTCCAGAGCGTGGAGTCTTAGACTCTCATCCATTCAGGACAGATTCACCGCCACCGCCATTTGCTGAAAACACTCCCGAACTCATCAAGGCAAGACTCGCGGGTCCACGTGGCTCTCCTCTTCAAATGCCATGGTCACCAATGTCTGATACGACGCTCTATGATCCAGATGTATCGCCTCCTATGCAACCTGTCAAGGTCTTTGACTTCTGGAATCATCGTAGACAACCCGGCTTACAAGGCTGGTCGGAGTTTAAACCAGCGGAGTTTAGATCTGGGACAGAAGCATTCTACGCACTCGAACAAATCGTCAACAACCTCGTGGGTCAGGCAAACGCGAAAGACTCCACTATGCAGACGGGCGAGAACGCTGCGGATGTTGGTGGTCAGACAGACGAGCAAAGCAACCAACTGACACAAGCCGAGGTTAAGAGACAGGTCAAAAGTGAGACCAAGAGACGGCACTATCTTTCGACTGCGTGGTGGGTGATGTTAATCTGTTTAGGTCTTCTGTGGTGGTTTAATCAGGACGATAGGCGGCTTTGGTTGCAGGCCAATGACCTCACGAGAAATACTGTTCTAGCATTGAGAGATGAGAGATGGGCCGGACCTTCATGGCTGGCAAGGATGAGCTTCGACGCGGAGAATATGCTCAGTATTGACAGGGTGATGTTGGGGTGAGAGGGAGGGATGAAACAGATTACCAGCAGAGCCAACTATGGTCGACTGGAGCATGGGGTCTTGGAGGGCACCAGGCCTCGACGAATTCAGATGCAGGCCTAACATAAGGTACAAGGCAAATACGGAACTTCGCTAGTATGGCATCAATGATATGGATCGTTTAGTGTCGCAGACTTGTCTCATAAATGCTCTTTGTGTGAAGGAGACGATATTCGCGTGGCTCGTGATTGGGTGCCTTTTTGTTGGCGCTTTGTTCGCGCCTTGATCTGCATCAAGACGGGAATTCAGACAGGGAAAGCTGGCGTCATGGCCAATCGTGCGGCATCCGGCCATTCCGGCCCCCCTGGTCAAGCCCCCCCGTTTTATTCAGCATCTTAACTTCGACACCTTTCCCAAAGTCCCTCTGCTTTCTATCGACATTCCCATCACCGCTCATCGCAATCCTCATCCACAACATGATTCTAGGCTCAGCACTAGTCGCAGGCCTTTTGGCCTGGCAAGCCTCTGCTTTCCTTGTTCCTCTTGAAGTTGCCAAAGAAGTCGAAGCTGCCAAAGCCCAGCTGGAGTCTGTGTGGACAAATCATGCCCACACCATCGAGCTCTCGTGTCCCGGATGTATGTTCGCTGGGCCTCAGCAAGACGGAGTGGAATACAGTGAGAGTGATGAGAACACAATTGTAAGTGTAAAACAATCCCGTTCAATCCGTCCCTGGTAGCAGCAACCTGACAAGAAAATCGCAGGAACTCAAGATTCTCGTCGAAGATAGGTCAACCCTTCAGATTAACGGCCAGACCGTCTTTTCCCTCGACACTCCAATAGCCCCACCTACTTTGACGGCACATCAAGTCAGAGTATCCGACTCTACGCCTAGTCGCCCTCTTCGTCTCGGCTACGTTATCGAAGTCCTACCTGCCGTTTCATTCGAACACGAGAAAGGTAAAATCATCGCTCTACAACTGACCATCCTCAGTCTCGATGGTGCCCCTGTCCAGGTGGAGACTGTAAAGATTGATCTGTTGAGGAACATTGGTGGACTGTCGGTTGCTAAGATCTCCAACATCCCATTCGCCCAATCTCCTGGTGCAATGGAATGTACGACATCACTCTGCCGGCTTCGTGCCATCGTCATTGCACGTGTCCGTTCTATCCTCGAGGCTGCCAAGGCCCGTGCTCATGCCGCCAGTGCTTGGGTCAATAGTGGATGTCGTGGCAAGAAGAATGGTGGATCACGACATGGGCAAGCCACTGGTGGTCATCCCCATCATGGCCACCACAGGCAGCACAAGATGCATCGTTTCGGACACATTCTACACCAGACACTTCGATTTTTCATCATTCCAGCTCTTTTGGGTGTCATTGGTGGTCTGATAGCCAGCGCAGTTGGCATGTTGGTTGGACAATCCCTTGTATATCTGTGGTTTCGATTCCACCGCCGTGGACAGCGTGGAAATGTCAGGATCGTGGAGGTTGCGGTAGCAGAAGATGAAAAGGATGCTCTAGTCGATGCCCAAGAGCTCCCTCCTCAATATGAAGACGTCGAGGCTGTCACTGTGGACGAAGGCAAGGAGTAAATCTGGAAGCAGTGTGGTCAGCTGTACAGGAAGATTGTATACAGACAACAAGCGATGTCATCATCATCAGCGTTAGCTTGGAGGTATGGATTGGCGTGATACAGCATTACAGGCGTAGGTTACTCTCAAGACTGTACAGGTCCGTACTAGCGGTGGTTTGACATTTACAGAAACGCCTCAAAAACAACTTTTTCAACTTCGCCGATGCCATGTTCAAAGATCAATGTCCTTCGCCTTCAAACCCCTGCTGCCGTGGTATTTGGCTCGGACTCCCTGTCAAGTGCAGTGTATGTTGGACATTATACTGCCATCTCTCATCCCCCAGTGGCCTTGTACCTTGGAGCATACATTATGAACTGCTTGGTACTCTGGTACATCTATGCTCTTGGGTATGCGACGTGGCATTCTCCCGTCCCGCTGAATCCATTGCCCAAGAGCTTCTCTAAAAGTTACAATATGTGGTCCCCTTTCACAAATCAAGCCATTGCCTTACCCACGTCCTTCAGCATCTTTCCCAGCGCTAGAACGCATTCGTCTTCATCTCAACGCTTCGCCATGAGTGATCCAGGCGGTCACGCTTCTCATTGTACGTTTCTCTCTCTGCCAGCTGAAATCCGCCGGAAGATCTACAAATTTGTCTTTGAAGGAAACACGGTCTTCGTAAGGCCTGGGAAGCGCATAACCGGAACCATCAAGACCACCCGTAGTCTGGAAGCTCTTTACCAGCTCCGTTACCCGCGGCAGTTCAACTGCGGCGTCGAGCTTGGCGTCCACGATGTCAGTGGAGGTGCTGCTTCTATGACTGAGTCCTCCGCCTCCTTTGCAAGGGCAGCCAGGACAGGAACATCCAAAGCATCATCTTTTGCCGGTTTTGGTCTCCGCAGCTTCGGTGGGCGTGTTTAGTGCCGATAACTGGACCCCAAACAAGGCGGACCTGGCGCAGGTCCTCTTGGCTTGGTGGTTATGGGTTTCGCTTTGTATTTGTAGGATCATTCACGACTCGGTGGACGCAGGGCGGAGGTCTCTGGTCAAAATCTCAATTGGATTCGAGCATGGTGCTGCGCAAAGACAGCAGGCGACGTGGCTAGTGGTCGTGGTAATCTCCTGACCCCGGAAATAGATATACACTTGCCACTGAAAACTCCCTGTCTCGCCGAAGTCGTGAGATAACTTAGACTGCGGCAGAGCCATGCGAATGGCCTGTAATCAGTTCGCAGAGGACTCCTGTCCTGCCACCTGCCGCTTCCCAGTCCCATAAAAACCTGATTCGACAATCACGTGTCCGGATCCTTAGGCTTGATCAAAGATTGGTAAATGTATGATGACCTTACCTTGATGGGTGTTATCGGAACCTCGTTACAGAATTGATAGCTGACTGGTGGTCGAAAACAACATTCTTCATTCTATTTACATCTCCTTTGGGCAGGGATCCGGATCTTCTCGCAGTCACGTGACATGACAAGGGTCCACTACCAGCTGTCTTTGCTCCAACCAACTTCAAACCGGCTTTGCAAAATAGAAATAGTTCGCCTGCACCCCTGTGAATGGTGGGCACTCTCCCTGTTCGTCCCAGTCTCACCGTTTCCAGGCCCGCCCTAACAATCTTGTGGATGACTCAGCCCCTTCTTACTCAGCACTTCCGGTTCCGACCTTCATCCATCCAGCCCACAAACCATTCACGGAGCAAAATTGATTTGCAACAATTAAAGAGTTGCAAAAATGATACTCTCTCACCAGGAGTCGAACCTGCTTAAGTTAGATGCGGTCCACGGTTGGAAAACGAGGGACCTGCCTGGGCCTCAAGCGCGACACTAAATTGGTTAGAACTTTGCACGAGAGGTGGTATAATTTGCTTACAGCTTGAATCGTAACCGCTTGACTATGAGAGACGAGACTTGGCTTGGCGACTTGTGGGTTGATTGTTCAAGTTCTGCTTTTATACCTTTTCACCTGTCGCCCATGCTCTACCTCTTGCGAAGCCACATGCTACGGTTCGTGCCTCCGCTCATTGAGCTCCATCTTGATATCCTCGCAACTTCTCTTCCAACCCTCCGGCAACCTTTTTGCTCAACAAAGAACCCACAGGATGGCCTCAATAGAAGTCGCGGTTCGCAAGAGAAAAGTAGCGGCAGCACCAAGGCGGCGCAACTTGCTATTGTGACCAGAATGGATTGACCTTCACGGCCGCTTTACCTCCCAGTCGAGAGCAACTCTCAGAAGTTAGGAACGTCGTGACAAGAAGCACATATCGTCAAATAGTCTAGACAGATAACGATAATGACAATGACAGCGAGGAGGGGATGAGTAAAATGAAGATGGAAGCTAGTGGGGCATGTGAAGACGTGAAAATATTGTTCTCTCGAATATCTGACCGAGTACCCGACTAGTGAAAACCAAATTGGAAGGCATGAAAGTTGGTAGCTAAACTGGGTAGTGTCGATTCGGAGCGCTCGACAACTGCGCATATTTGAGATATCGCTGCTTGGATGAGCAGTGATTGAGTACGACAAGCAACGATACCCGCGTCCTTTGCCAAATATGCCTTCGACACTTTCTCTTAGTCTTGTTCGACTTTACGCAAAAGGATTCATTGAGCGCTCGCCAGCCCAGCGCTGGTCGTTGTTTATCCTCTGGAGAGGACAGGTAAATGAACATATTGATTGTGTGTATGCGCCTGTGTAGGCGCAGGGCAATTCTAACTCGGGCACAAAATGTGCGTAGTCACGTGACTAAAGATTGGCGCCTTCAACCAATCTCCCTCTACGAGTACAGAGGACGTGATGCAAAAGTGCCCGCCGCCAAAGGGAATTCTCACCGCCTTATGCCACTGCGCCAGGGCTCGGCAGTCACCCAGACAACCAATTTTAGAGGTCAACCTCGCGCTGCTCCAAGGATGAGTTTTAGGGGTCTTTAGGCATAACTAACCCATTCTAGGCCCTGAAATTAGCGTAGCCAGGAGCCAGCTCACAGATTCCAGCGAAAGTAGCAGAATTTCTCTCGGTGACAGGCACTTTTTCATCACGCTGTGATTCTGGCCCGAGGACTTGCTTCAAATTTTCTATGGGGGGGAGCTAGATCTATGTCTTTCCCCAGGCCAATTGCCACATTTGCTAAGGCTAATTGGCACACCCTTCGGGATCACAATGCATCGCGTTGGCCGGCGAAGGGATACAGCATGTTCTTGACCACCAGACCTACTAATCGCAGATCCGACCTGCGATTAATAGACACCCACCGTCTGACACAATTATTGACCTCCACGTCTCATTCTCGGCTCAGTTTAAAGCAGTGCCTTCTTCACCTCTTGTGCTTAGATTTCACCCCGCGCAGTACTCAGCGATTCTCGGCCCAGTCTTCCTGACAGTTCTGCTCATGTTTGTCTCTGGTTTGGTGCTGCAGGAGCTGTCAGGGGCGAAGAAGAGGTATGAAAGGGGGTATGGATGGGAGCAGTATAAACGCTGGACAGAGAGAAGGAGTATCCTTGTTCCCTTTCTGCCACAACTGTACGCACCGCTGCCAACGTTCTTGAAGCGCACTTTGTTTTTGGATTTTCCGATATATGTATTCGATCCGGCAAGGCATGCGGACCAGAGGAAAGGTGCGAGAGCCGGAGGCCGAGGAGGGAAGGAACAGCAGCATGCAGGCGAGGACGGAAAGTGAGGAAAGAGCTTGTCAAGGCGAGCCATACGCTTGAATAGCTGAGCGATGTCGGTAATTTATGGTTTTGATTGAGGAGTTTGGAGAATTTGAGCTCTCTAGCTTTATGGCGGACTCCCTCCATCTCCATCGTCGTCTTTTCGCATTCTCCTCTCCTTCCTTATCAACTCCACTTCCAAAACCCTCCATCCTTGGATCTTTCCCGCCAAGCCGTCATCATCCCGATCGAAGTACAATGCCCACGACTTCCGCTCTCCGTCCTCGTTCCAGCCCCCGCTGGCAGCACCTTTCTCGTCCTGTTCGTCAAGGTATTCCACTTCCTCAACCGCCACGAAGCCTTCCCATCCCTCTAGCGTGAGTCGCTTATCTATTCGCGTGCAGTCCCACGGCCCGACAATTTGGCCTTGGGATTCCGCTTTTAGCCCATAGCGAACCTCGTAGCTCTCCTCATCCACGAAGATCCAGTTCAGCTGTGGCGGGTCGTCGCTGATTGTCGAAACCAGACCCTCACCTTTACGGCCCCAGGTCTGCTCTGGATACGGGAGGAAATAGCCAGCGAAGGGGTGGCCCCGAGGTCGCTTCGCTGCTTGATTGTCACTGCCCCTAGCTACCCGCGTGGCTATGAAAAGCTGCGTCATCTTTTTCAGTAAGCTGAACTTTCAGGCAAGAGAACTCACGCACCCTTCCATCCCGCAATACCACCGGACACCCATTAAGCTCGCTATCAGAGCACGAGACGACAAGATTCGTTTTTGCACCTCGGTGCTTTTCTCTGGCATTCTGACGTTGTCCCTGGCGGACGGCTTCGGTCGTGCCGATTATGGCTGGGCAAGCTGCTATCGCGGTAATGATGCCGAGGACCATTGTAAGATTAGCCACCAAAGTAATTTGGGGAATAATATCGGAGCTCTTGTTGTGGAAATGGGATGAAGTCGTGACCGAGGGGACCAGCTCTATGGCTTATTCATAACAAGTAGCTTAGAGCTTGCAACGCCTAAAAGGCCGCATCGCTATCCTGTAGAAAACAAAAACAACGAGCTTGGTTGCAAGTGAGAAGGTAACCGTGGGTGCTGCTCGCTGGCTACGGAAAAAACATCGAAGTCGTACGGATGACGGGATGAGACACGACGCAGTCAACGGTGGTGGCGAGTTATCTGGCTCGAGAAAGAGCACCATCCCTGAGGGCAGGGCCCAGGCCCACGTTCAGAACTAGGGATCTCGAGTCCGTTCTCCCAAATGACATCATCCAGAAAAAATGTGAGGCGCCCGCGGGGGAATCGTGGGGAAGGCATCTAGGAAAGACTTGTATGCATGCGGTGTGGCGGCTGTCTACACTGGCTAGATCTCCATCGATTTTACCGAATTACGAGAATCCCTCGCATCCCCACCGTCCTAGAATCGAGCTCCCAATTGGCGGGATTCTTTTCCATCGTCATTGTCTGCACCAACCCTGGCGGCATATCATCATTGTACATGGCCGGAAGAATGCCGTCTTGTTGGAATTGTGAACGTCAGACAACGCCCCCCGCTAGCTTCCCAAGAGGAAGCTGGAAACCTGCTTTAATCGTTACAAGCAGTAGCTCTTGCATGTTGTAGCCACTTGGCTACCGACAAAGGCTGTCGCCCAGCAGCTACAATTGGCATCTTGGCCGGAAACCTCTAGGCCAAGGCCAGTGTGGTTGCAAACGCTAATGGTCTTCTCTGTCCACTGTCCGTCCTCTCCTTCCACCATGTCCCTTGTATTCTCAAGAATCCTTCTGCATGCTCACAACAAATCCCGCTATACTTCATGCATGGATGTGGAGACGGAGTAGCATCTGGCATGGGGCCAGTGGCAGATCTCTAAAAGCCACGTCGTCATTCTTGCCTCCCTGAATGAACATACCCTGCTTAAAGAGGGTGAATATGCCGGTCTCTGTACCCTACATTGCACTTCTATATCCAGCAGCCTGTTTCCCTCCGTTGACCCTCTTTCCTGTCTCCAAGTCCAGCCTTTGCAAGTGATCGAAGCATGTCCCAAACGTAAGCCCCGCCTCTCTCCCTACTTCATTGTGCTCCCCACCTCCCCAAAACGTGCATGTCTAACACCTCTCTCTGCAGCATCTCTCAGCAAGAAAGCCCGGTCTCCGAAGAAGGCCTGTCCGACCAAGACATCATCGCCCCAGAACCGAACCCGACCGCCGTCCGTAAGCCCCCAAAGCTCGGCCAGTCGCTCCAAAGGCGAGCGGCCAGTGCAACGGCCAACCCAAACGACACCTCCGCCACGGCACAACAAATGGCCGCGCAGCAACAAGCCCAACAATTCCAGGCACCCCTCCCTCCCGAGGTGCAACTCGCGCCACGGCGCGGCGGCCGGATCGTCCCCGTGCACCAGTCACGGATCCAGGACCGGCCGGCCAAGGTCGGCGAGAAGGACAGCAGTCTCAAGATCAAGATCGAGCTGGATCTGGAAGTCGAGGTAGAGATATACGCGCGGGTCAAGGGCGACGTCATGATTGGATTGATGTAGTAACGTCTTTTTTCTACTACACAGGTTGAAATCTACGCCCGAGTCAAGGGTGATGTGACGATTGGACTATTGTGAGACGCCATGTGAGTTGGATCGCTTTCTTAGGAACGGTGGTAGTAACGTGATCTGGCAGTACCGCCGAGCCATGAACGGGGATTCGGAATCACGTTACCGCCACCGTTCCGCGAGACACACGATTCGAAACGCATTCCTGAAGGGAAAACGGAGCTAGGACGAGGTAGATGTGGGTATCTTGCCGGTTTAGCTTGTGGAGCTTGGGCGATAATAGCTTCTGCGTGCATTTCGAATGAAAAAAATTCGTTGTCTTTACAGCGCTTGGCTCTTTGTTGAAATGTTCGTACTCTCCCAATCCAACAGCACTTCAACCACTTCAGACTCCTCCACATACCCTAACTCTCATCTAACCCTCTTCCCTCGAATCATGCTCCTCTTGTCTCCCTCCGCATCTTTCAGAAACCAGTTGAGCGTTGCAGTTTCAAGGACAAACTGCCTCCTCGATTACGCTCTCCTCCTTACTGTTGAGATACTCCTTGCAAACGACATCTCTTGCCGTCAGCTTGCCAGAATAGTAGTGATCCATTGACAATCGACATCATCCTTTACCATCTCGTTCGTGATCATCCCTTTCCGTTCCAGGCATTCACAACCAGGACCGCATCTTCTTTACCCTCATTGCCTTCCTTTTCTTTCCTCATCTCTCGAACCACTTGGCCTCCAAGACAGACGTCACAGGGGGAAAAGACTCACGGTAACGCTCTGGGGAATTCCAGCGTCGAGTCTGTGTTCCGGTAGCGGTGAGTGTGCTGGCTTTGCTCCAGAACTTCGGCCGTTCTCGTTCCCATTGTCGAAAGTGTCGCCGTCGGCAGGCACGTGCCCTGGAATGACTGGAGTTGCATCCTGCTTGACTGCAAACTTCCGGCTTGCGGGCCGACGGTGCGGGCAGCACGACGTCTTCCTCGTCATCATTTCCCATGTGGCACTCCCCAGCAAGGCGATATTCCAACAACTCAGGCGTTGGTCACTTAACACTGACCTTCAAGAAGCACTGACAAGTATAACCGATCTCCCATGATGTTGGATCTTACCATCGATAACCTGCCGAAAGAAGGCCTCTGCAGCGGGCAGAAGCGTTAGTGTATAGTCTTCATCCTGTGCTAACTCGATCGCTTCCCTCTGCGTCAATATGTCAGCTTGTTCAACTAGCCCTTGTATAATATCTGCGTTGGTTCTGGAACTTACAAGTGACTCCAAGAGGGTTTCTCGTCGCGGCACCAAGAGCTGGAGAGCGCCAGTGCCATGAGTCTCACTATCGAAGATTCTCGGCATACCATCGACAAACATCGTGCTTCCCGCACAAGCGCTACCCAAGATTTCGATCCACTGCTTGCACTGTTTCAGGCTCTTGCACATGTGCATGCCCTCGGCGAATACCAGAGCCTCGTAGGCCGCCATTGCATGTATTGCTGCTAATGCATTGCAAAGCAGTCCATAAAGACGCGTTGCTTCTTCTTCCGGCCAGAGGCCTCCCAGCTCCGACACGGTTTGCAAAAAATTTATTTGGTCGGACCCCTGAGAGTTCTCGCGACGAAGGTAAGTTGTCAGCACGGCGCCGTCGTCGGCGTCCTCGAACCCCATCTCAATAGCCTCTTCATACACGAACTGACTTGCTTTCAACAAGCTCAACCGCGCACCGAACCTTTCCGCTTCGTTGTTGACAATTCTCACGTCCCTAATGACATTCTTCATAGCGAAGCCCCAGGGCAGCTCGTCGTCCAGCATCCTGGGCACACAATCCTCGAACATCCAGCTCCAACAATTTTGCCTTCTTCCTAGCTCGGCTCGTGGGCTAGTAACACATTTGAAGAACCTCTTCGTGTCTAGCGCTATGACGGCCGCCAGACCTATGATCTCCGCCGCAGCAACGACGTGAATTCCGCATAGGGCCTGATTCAGTAATTTGACTTTGAGCGCGCTGCCTAGTGGTCCAATTATGTGGTGTACTCTCTGGGCCGTACACGCCAGCACATCTCTGATATCTGATCGTTCTAGATAATTAGCCTTCGCAGCGGATATCATCATAGTTAACGTCCCGTCCTCTGCTTCCTTCATGCTGCCAGTGACCGGGGCGTCCATCACGACGACATCGCTGCGGCGATACTCACTCCCTAAACGACTGCGGACATCCTGCAGCACTGCCGGCTGCACTGTGCAATGCAGAATAATCGTAGCATTTTCAGTTAGCGCATGAACGGCCCCAGTCCTAGGTGCAAAGAGCACAGACATAATTTGCTCCGCTCTTGCTACCATGAGGATCACTATCGAAGCATTTGCGGCCGCCAGTGCGGGAGATGCAGAGGCTGTCCCGCCGGCACATTCCAAAGCAGCGGTAGTGACTGGGTTCATATCGTAGCCGCTCACTGTCAATCCGGAGTCAATCAGGCGCCTAGCCATGAGCATTCCCATCCCACACAGGCCAATAAATGCAACGTTAGTTTTCATTTGCGCGGATGGCATGGCTGCAAAGTGATATCGGGGTCGCCGACTCTAGCTTTCCTTGAGCTTCGGAGATTGCGGGAAGAATACGTAGGTTCTATAACAGGGAGGGGGTGAGACACCATAAAAGTGGAGGCGAACTTTGAAGCACAAGTACACGTAGGGACTGCGAATTGGAAGAGAGCAGAGTATCAGCCTCAGCTTCCCTCAGAGAGATTTTGATGGCCTGGATTTCGTCAACTTCATGACGTTCGGGACCCCGAGTTGTCATAATTCTAAGCTCTGAGTAGGTGGCGTGTAAGCTTATATCATCCAATATCCATCTAGAACGTTAGTGCCCGTCTGCTCCCGGGCGCTCTGAAAGGACCCGTATAAGCAGTGGAAATTAAGGCTAGTCCGGAAGTGGGGAGCCGCAAAAAGCTCATCGTAGCATTCCCTACATTAACTCTCGATTAGGGAATAGCTTAGGCTTCAATTTGACTTCTGTAAATGCATCTACGTGGTTGAATCTATGAGCAAACTTGTGCGGTGCCTAGGGTAAAAATGGCTAGGCGGCTCCCCAAGGGGCAGAACTTGGGGGAGGCTGGTGCGATGTTGCCCTTCCTATTCGAGTCCTCGCCACTCTGAATCTCAAGGCCTAGTTGAACAAGCGAATGGCCAGATAAAAAGCAAGATACGTTTTCTGGAAGGCTGAAACTGGCCTCGAGAACTGGGACCTTGCTTTAACCACGATCACACTTCAGCTGAATCACTCGCTAGCTACCTCCACCGGTCGCAAACCTTATGAACTACGCTTCAACGGTCGCTCTTATTTCACCAGTGCTACCTGGGTACCCTACGAGCGACGGGAGTTCATAAGGTTTCAACGGGAAGGCGAGAATGATGAACAGACACCTGGCGACGTCTTTGAGGAAGGTATCCGCGAAGGTGTTGCTCAGGGACGTGAATTTATCGGTTCAACAGTAGCAGGATCAATGCCGCAAGCTCTACAATCTCGTCAGCCTCTCCTCCGATCTCTACAGATCGCTAACCTACCAGAAACTCATCCTATTCCTCCTCCTCACCCTCCACCGGCCTCGCAACCTTCCTCTCCGCCAGCCCTACCTCCTAGTACTCCTATACCGCTAGAGCGCACCGAGCAAGAGCAGAATGATGACCCTGAACAGCGGGCGGTTCGGCGTGGTGTGGATAAGCGAGCTACGCGAGCACGTGAACACATGGCTAATAAGTACGAAAAATGTGGTGAGATCGTCTAGTTCGAGCCGGGCGACTATTGTACTATTAAGGTACCTAAGAAGGATAGATCCAGCGGTGCTACGACGATGCGTGTCCTTGCGCGAGTCCTCCGACGTCGTGGACATACGTACGAGCTTCAAACCAAGTACGGCATCCTCAAGTCGAAATATGGGGCTCAAAATCTCAACCGCATCGACCAATGTACAGCCGAGGAGGATGGAAAAGAGCTGGGAGACAGACGGCGTAAAATCACGCTCAGATACGCTGCCAAAGCGCCATACACTGGCTCGAGCAAGAGGAGGAGGGTACACTGCGGCTGTGCAGGCGATTGTCGCTCAGCTCGCTGTGTGTGCTACAAAACGGCATCAAATGTACCATCTACTGTCATAGGTGCACTAGCGAGTGTCCCAACAAAGCCACAGGTTCGAGCTACACCCAGATAGCGGTCATCGAGCAGGACGAGCAGGACGAGGACGATGAGATGGAGGAATAGTGTCAGTTTCGGGTGTACCGGCGCTGGCGAGATCTGTACCGGCGCTGGCGAGATCTGAACTGGCGCTGGCGAGTTGTACCGGCGCCGGCGAGATCTGCACCAGCAATTTGGCCCAGGGGCAAGCAGCCGCAAGGGTACCTGACAAGCCCCGGCAAGCCCCTATGTACGTTGCTAACCGAGGGCGCAGGGGGGCCCTGAACGTTCACCTCCAGGCCAGCCTGTTGTCTAACCAAGTAGCCCGTTGCCTAATGGGGGCAGGCCATTGACCAAACAGTGTAATCTTACGTATGATGGGCTATAGGCCGGCCCTATAGCCAACGGGCCAATTGGTTGGACAACAGGTCGATTTCTGTTGGCCAACAGGATTGTTGGTGCTTCGGTCGGAACAGGTACCAGCGCTCCCCATAGTAATTTGTATATGTAGTTCTGGGAGTGCCTCAACGATGAAATGTGTAACTATGAGATTCGTTATGAAGCTATCCTTCGCTGTAGCAATGACTAAGCATGGTGTTGAGTTGGCGAGTGCCCCAGGGAGCCTATAAGGCCCTGCTCGCGGGCCTACTTGTAGCCTATAGTGGGCACACGCTTGCGATTACCTCGCCCTTGCTCTTGTGCGTCTTCTCGTTGTAACCGGGGTGGTGCCGTGGAACGTGGTAGCGGAGGAGGTGTAGCTTCAACAACCTCATCCTCAACTTCATCCTTAGGGAATAAGCTGAAGAAGCGCTGCACCTCTCTTGCCGACGCTTTTGAATGAACAGAGGGTTTGCCATGGGCAGTCCAACGAGGAGGAGGGATAACGAACTACAACACCATGAATTGGCCATCTCAGGCACGTTTGTATAGCTACCTACAGCTTCAAATCTGCTCGTTAGCAAGAAGGGTAGGATGGTTGCAGCTGTGCACACCCAATTTCTACTAATAAATGTTGCGAGCAGCAAGTAGAAATGGTTGTGGAAGCACTGTCTTATTACCTTTCTGTCAGACTGGTGCCTAGGTGTGCCTGGAGGCGCCTAGGTGTGCTTAGAGACGCCTAGAGACAGTGACTCAGGGACACACAGGTTTATAGACTACTAAAGGAATCATCTACTACCTAGATAGAATGGACAAGCAATTCAGCACCTTCTGAGTCTGACACTTTCTCCCTGAGAGTAACGAGTGACTAAATACACGATTGCCAGATTAGGCAGATACCAACTCCTTTAGGCAGTACTAGGCTGCCCCAGGCAGTGCTAAGCTGCTCCAGGCAGTACTAGACTGCTCCAGGCAGTATTAGGCACACCCAGGCAACCGAGACGCGGCTTATTCACAACAGAGACAACTGCATCCCACCAATTTTATCTCAACCCCGCTGAAACCATGTCGTCTCCGCAACCAGGCCCTCCTCCCGGCAATGCATCCCTCGATCTTGAGGCACTGAGGAAGCAGCTGGACGAAGGCTACCGGGAAGGCTTACGACCTCATGGGAGCAGGTACACTCGCATTCTCGAGCGATATAGAAGGTATTTAAAGACAAGGTAGATTTCAGGACTGTTGACTCGCTTGGTCCATGTCCTCTCATACTACATCATTACTTTCTCCTTACATTCGATCCTAAACACTCCGTCAGTAAGTATGCTTGAAGAGACTCGCTAGAAAAACTGACCCGTATTTCTCCTTCAGCTCCCACATCAATGGCTTGTTAATGCTTGGATTCATTGGCGCGAGGATACCTTTGTCTGAAATTGTGCCATTAAGGACTTGTTTGACGGCTGTTTCATACGCTACGTTAGTATCTCTTCTTGCTAGAAGCATGCTGGGAACTGGGACTCTATGCGACATTCAAGGCGGTCAAAGATAGACAAAAGGTTATCGCAACACCGGAGGACTTGCCTACTCCACACGTTATGCCAACTAGCCTCGCCATTGCTGAATAACCGCCAGATCCAATGGGAGCGCCGTATTCGCAGAGGGTAGAAGTTATGGTGTCCCTACTACCGTCTTTGTTCTCGATCTCAAAATTATGTTGGAGGAACTTAACGCCAGGTGTTAGAATGGTGCATTCTTGAGAAACGTCAGAGCACAAAGATTATACTTACCACGAAATCACGCTCACCCTCCTCGTAAGCCATCTTTCCTTCAAGAGTAGCACATAGCGTATCCAATGGATTTCCTTTTGGCGTAATCTTCGACTCTGAAAAGATACCGACTGCGCTGTAATGTCAAAACCGCCAGAATATGATCGCCGGGATACACAGTTACTTACGCCACTTGAGACCTGCCACCAATCGATTTTTTTCATCGGTATTCTTGAATGCTATTTTGGACGAGATTGCCCACACGAGATCGTTCTCACTTGATGAACTAGCACCGAGGATCTTCTTGGTGGCTTCTTTCCAAGCGATTGGCTCTTTCAAGAAGTTCTGCTCCTCTTCACTGAGGAAGCCGATGTCAACGAGAACTTTGATGAACTCCGGGAAGCCGGCGTAACGAAGGGAGCCACGAATCACTGTTTGCGCTTCGGGAATATTGTACCTGAAAAGAATTAGACATTATCAAACATACAGGTTCGTATTCTTACCTTTCTCGATATCCTGTGCTATCTCGGTTTCCGTAGGCGACGAAATTAAAGCCTAGAAAGCCCGTATGATACGGTTTCGCTGTCCCCATAAGGTCCTCGCCTTTCACATGCACCTCTTTACCGTTCTCCAAGTACTTGGCTTCGTTCTTCAACGCCAACAGAACTCCACGGCTACTCCAGCTAAACTTGTACCCTGAATGTGGTCAGAAGCCGCGGAAATATGTCAAACAGCATGTACCTAGAGGATTATCCGAGTCTAACATAACAATTAGCTTTAATCGTCTTGTGCGTTGTCATCATATGCATACTCTCTGGTGCGGGTAAGCCGCAACAAAAGCTCCTGAAGGCACGGACAGAGCCTCCTTCCTTGTGAACGCGATCGATTAAGTCTATAGCGTAAAGATGGTCGATTCTGGGGAAAAGTGAGTTAGAGGAAGGATAGGATAGACCATGGTGGTCAGAAGGCATACCCAGGATCAAGCTAGAATCGTCAGCAATCTAAGCCGTGAAATCTAAACTATTTCGACTTACCCCAATCTCATTCATAACCGTAATGCCCGCAGCCTTGGCCTCCTCATCTAGCGCCTGCATACCCGGCGAGACATACGACGTAGTGACTACATGTTTCTTCGCTTTAATAGCCGCCTTCACCACAGCAATATGATATGTATAGGGTATCAGCGAGATTGTGACGTCGTGTTTAGCTACCGCGTCTTCGAGAGCTGTCGTATTATTTACGTCGAGGCTGACGGCCTTGGTGTTGGTAAAGTTGCCGGCGACTTTCTGAGCCGACGCCAGCGTACGGCAGGCGACAGTGACGTGCACGCCGGCGTTGGAGAGGACTTGCACGGTGGGGGTGGCGACGAAGCCGGAGCCGAGGAGGAGGGCGGATTGCGGCATTGTTATTGTGAAGGACGTAGTGCTTGGAGGATAGTGTGACGATTGAGCGGGTGCAGTAGGGAGGAGCTTGTGAAGGATGAGAAGTTCAGATAACAATCTTAGAGCTTTATATCTGCTGTTTGTCCCGTAGTCGTCGATGAAAGCTGTGCGAGTTTTGTCTGAACAATTTTCCGCCCCACATTGAAAAAGCCCCGCCAGAGGTACCTCCGACATCGGCAGCCCTGAACTGCTTTTAAACCTTTTCAAGACACCGCTCTATTCGTCTCTCGACTACACCGCGTCCTCCGGCGGCGCTTTGAAAACTCAAGGGCAGCGCTGGTGTTACAAAAAGGAAGAAAGCCAAGCTAGCAGCTGGTACCGAAGACGCGTCATCATCGAGCGCGGTATAGAAATCGCGACGCCAAAGGCCGAGAATCCGTCCGACGAGAAGACTGTAGCTGCTGAGAGTTCAGTTGCATCGAACAAGACGGAAACTGAGATGCAATTCGGCGAGTGGAGACGGAGGTTGTTGATAGGCATCGGTGTTGGTGGGCTGATTACTGTATGCCTGCTATCATCGCCAGCCCCGACGACATCATAGCCGCCACTGGCGCTATGACTTTGGTAGTGAGGGTCCTGGGCAGCTCGATCGGATACCAAGTCGCTAAAATACGTTTTCATTACTAGTATTCCATTCCGCTGCATCTCCGTTGCTGCATCGCTCTTCCTGGGAGATCTGACTCCAGATGATGCATCGCCATTACCACCCTTCGCGATGCCACGAATGGCGCATAAAATCACAACCAGCTCGGCTAGTGTCATTTTCCGTGAGTCAACAGAATGGCGACCACTTCGCCACTATGACGAGCCAACCAGAGTCCGTTGCCCTTTTCCCATAGGCGCCTATCTCAACTCGCGACAAGATCAAACACACGAGGACTGAAAGGGGGCAAGGTCATTAATGCCTAACGTTTCGTGCAGCTCGTTCGTCAGCATGTATCCATCAGAAAAGCCGGTAGATTGAGCCTACGTTATGTATACTTCCCATATCGAATAAAGACTGCCGCTTTGCTGCCTACAACATCAGTAGCTCGTATCAAAGCCCGCGGCATGAAAGCCAACGCCATCCATCGCAGTCCTATCGGATTCTAAGCTTTCGCAGTAACATGCTCGCATGGATCCGGGCTACACTACTAACGAGGATCACGCCACCGTCGATTTTGCCAGTCAATGGGATACTGATGGCTTGCCGCCTACGCCAGCAGTCCGTTCATGTCACCCCCTTGTATACATGAAACACGCAGCCCTTGATTATTAGAGTCAATCTACCATCCTATGCGTTGCAACCAGAAACGACACCGCTGTGGGAGCCCATTTCGGCCGCGCTGACCAGGGGCCAGAAATGGACCCGCGCAGCCGGAGTCAATTGGTCGAGCAGACGGCGGTGGGCGAGGGGCGGGTGAGGGTAGGTGAGCATGGGTGAGCGAGGGTGAGGCCGCTTGCCTGGGGTGGGTGATGGCTCACCCGGCTCGCGCGAGGCGGAGGGTGAGGGCGGCGAGGGTTTTTATGTCCAGGTGCCCCGATTTACTTGTAATCTGTTTGGTGGGGGGGGAGGGGGTCTTGGCCGTTACGAGGATGACTTTTCTCCCACTGGGCCATTATGAAGTTCAGCCATTTTTGGTGCGGCTGGCTTACAAGGTAGTCAAGGAGAGAGAGAATGCTTTCACGACCATACGGTACGAGACAGCCTTTTCACCACTATGGTGGTCAAAGTACACACTCCTGAGGGGCTTCCACCGCACTCCACCTTGCAGGGCAATTTTGAAGTACAACATCGTACCACTTCCGCCATTCTCTCCCACACCGCCACCCTCTTCCGCACCGCCGCCCTCTCCCACTGCCATCCTCTCCCGCACTGTTCTCCGCCTTAACCTGATCCCTGCTGCAAACCACCCCAGAAGTTAGCTGCATATGCCAAAAGGTGGAGGCTAGTAAACGTGAAGTCGTGCTCGTATGGTGGTACGGCCTGGCGGAGAAAGATTTTTCGAAACTCTAGAGTCAATGGCGCTCCGGGGGCAGTGTTTGAGTCTGAGTCAATCGTAATTGCCTGTATTTTTGTCGGAATTTGTGTCATGCTTGATCTGGTGGATGGCCAATTGGCAGGCAATGGACGATTCTCCCACTTCTCAACGATGATCTTTCTTGCTGTTTGACTAATTGAGAAAAGTAGAACAATCTTTACGTCCCCTCTAGAATTCTCGAGCCAACTATATGCATCTTCTCGGAGTTTGGTTATTGATTCAGACCATCCAGACTCCATGACAATGGTTGGCCAATCTGTCTCCAGTGTTCGCATACTCCGAGGCTTAAAGCTTGAGTCTCCCTCTTTAGACCAATGAGGAGTCGTGTATGTTGTTGCATTAAGACGGAAAAGCTCCCATCGTAATCCCATCAGCGCTGCTTCGATAACCAACTGATCGCTGAAATTTCCGTGTGCTGCTTCATGTTTGGCCGTGGGCACTTTGAATATCAAAATATCCCAATCCACGTAATGAGTCAGCCGTACGCCTCGGCTGATTTTGCCGTTCTCACGCGCACGTTTGATTTTGAGAAGGTCGTTCGTTGTGACGGGGCGAAAGATCATGTATGGACTTGCTTCGCTGGCTTCTACCTTCTTTTTGTGTGAATCGATAGCCTCTTGCATACCCTTGATCGTTTTGAATATCCAAACTGGAACACCTTCCAATCCTAATGAGGCCTTGGAAAATGTAGGCATAGTCGTATTGGTGGGATCCATGTTGGCCGATACTGATGACGCGGTGGAGGAGGAGGTGATGGTGGTAGTGGGAGGACGACGATAGAGGCTGGAGCTGACTTCATCGTGTAAGCCGGCGACATAGGTAGCCATGATTGTTGATGACTTTACCTTTTGAAATTCTACTGTGCGAGGTGCGAAGATATTCTAAATCACGCCAAGCCTCTTTGTCCTTGTGTTCAAAAATTCACAATTCACAATTCACTGTTCCCTAGTCAGGCAGATGTTTTTCATCGACTTATTAGGTCGCCGTGCCGGGGCGGCGCCGCTAAATTGGATGGCGTATTTCACAAAGCGTGTTTAATCAAGACTAACAAAATTCCGAGCACCGTCCTCGACGGCTATGTATTCGGTCCTCGAGGTTCCGGTGTGGAAAGGAAACCGTTCGAATTCCCCATGCTCGACTGTGAAGTCCAGCTCGCCTCCGACCTCTTACGGCAGGTGAGCCGAGAATCGTGGCCAGGTTGCAGACAGCGTATTTCCATTCAACTGATCCAGAAATTGGATTTTGCGACGGTTATGTCTGTAAGCAGGCCACTCTGACAGCAAGTAGTGATCTTCTGGCGGAAGTAAGCGTGGATGCTGTGG
>Ga0335072_10001812_pt1 | contig 33956 bp, 38 predicted proteins | sample Lox_Sample_21_FD_206725 | JGI IMG/M metagenome (GOLD analysis project Ga0335072, IMG submission 206725) | Soil microbial communities from Loxahatchee National Wildlife Refuge, Florida, United States - Lox_Sample_2.1 | ecosystem: Environmental > Terrestrial > Soil > Wetlands | place: USA... | reverse complement strand
GCTTCTGCGAAGGCTGCGGCCCGAGATAGCTCCGCATGATCTGCTTGAAGAGCAGATTGGTTTCAGCGCTGGCCTGCGCCGCGTTCACTCCAGGCCTGAGCCTGCCGATGAGGTAGAGTGACTGAAAGAATTTGTCGCCGATGCCGTTCCAACCCGGGCGGGAGAACGCCTTCTCCATCGAGAGCGGAACAAAGAGATCAGCGGATTGGCCGACAGTCACGCCAGAAAATCCGGGGTTGGCCACGCCCACCAGCGTGTAGTCGTGCGACTCGATGCGAATGACTTTGCCTAAAGCGGATGGGTTGCCGTTGAAATGCCGCTGGAACCAGGAATAACTGGCTACGGCGACTGGCCCGGAGCCGGGTGTGCTGTCATCGGATTCCTCAATCGTCCGGCCAAGAAATGCCGGCACCCCGAGCACCGAGAAATAGCTGCCCGAGACAAGATTGACGTGCGTCGTTTGGTAAGCTGCCCCGGCAACGGATGCTTTGACGGCAAAGTCGGTGCTGTCGACCGCGGCCACACCAGAGAAAGAACTATCCTTCTGCCGAAAATCCTGAAAGAATGCGTCAGAGAACAGCCGCCAGCTTCCATCGGGAACCGACTCCGTGCTGCCAGCCGCTCGGCCATCCCCGAAGAGGAGCAGTTCGCCGGGATTCTGCACCGGCAGAGGGCGCAGCAAGATGGCATTCAGCAGGGAGAAGATCGCTGTGTTGGCGCCGATCCCCAAAGCGAGCGAGACGATGGCCAGCAGGGCGAAGCCCGGCGATCTGCGCAGTTGTCGTAATCCATACCGGATATCTTGCACCGTCGACTCAATTCCCATCGTGCCCCGGCTTTCCCGGCAAGCTTCCTTGATCTGATCGATCCCACCGAACTCGATGCGGGTGAGCCGCCGGGCTTCGCTTTCGGGAACGCCGCCACGGACCTTGTCGGCAACCTGCGCTTCGAAGTGGAAGCGCAGCTCCTTATCCAGCTCCATCTCCATCCGCTTGCGCGCAAACAGTCTCCCGAGCCAGCTCATGAGATTCCCTCCGCTGTGCCTTTGAGAATCAGTCCGACCACGCCGATCAGCCGCTTCCAGTTCTCGGTTTCCGCCTTCAGATGATCTCGGCCTCTGGCTGTGAGCTCGTAGAACTTGGCTTCTCGGCCGGTGTCCGACGCCTGCCAGCTCGCCGTGAGGAGCTTCTTGTATTCCAGCCGATGCAGCGCGGGATACAGCGATCCCTGCTGGACCTGCAGGGCGTCGCGAGACATCTGTTGGATTCGCTGGGCAATGGCATAGCCGTGAATCGGCCCGAGGGCGACCACCCTCATGATCAGGAGATCGAGAGTACCCTGCGGCAGGTCGAAGTGGTCTTCAGTTTTCATGTCTATCGCTTCTACATATAACTCCAAACATGTAGAAGGTCAAGGTATATGGAAAATCTCTTTGGGCCCGATGAGATTACCATGCCGGGAAAGCCAGACGAGCGTTGGTTACTGCCAAAAGGGCAGCGCGTTCATCGAGAATGGTTTGCGCGACGAACACAGGAATAGGTCCCGATAGATATCAGGAACTGTCAGGGCAAACTGGCGGATGTATCGATGCCAATTCCTTGTGACTGCTGCTGGGATTCGGGGGTCGATCAATGCCCTACGGCCCATGCATCGAGCACTTTGCGAACCTCGTACATTCCGATCACACCTGCATGAATCATGTAGTCAATGGGAACGGCTCCTCCGAACAGGGGCCGTCGTTCGGATGCGTGATCCAGTAATCTCCGGGGTCCCCGAAGTAGATGTGCAATGCCTTGTATATGCCGACCACAAGGGAAACGCGCGTGATCGTGTCCTGGCCGAGAACGCGCTTGTCCGGGCTGCGCTTCCGCGCATGGAGCTTGGACGGGGTGATGCCGCCGAGAAGGCCGCGCATCTGGTTGTCATCTAGTCTCCACTTTCGGGCGATATTGAAGAACCCGCGGAGTGCAGTCGCCGACAGGGTTCGGCGAGGCTCCTGAGCATGGTTTCTGGCAAACTCAGAATGCGTAACGCCGCGAACCGTCGTAGCTGATTTCGCTCCTCTGAATTTTCCCACAATCGCCATAAGCACTGGTCCAGCTTGAATCTGTATCAGGAAGCTAGCGTCCCGCGATTCGGACAACCACTCAGCTGTCCTTTCTGCGGATGTTGCTTACTTAATAACGCGACGTTTGGCCACAGTTGCCGGTGACACGTCTGGGACAGGTCCGTCATTCTGTACCTCTCCTGCCATAGGGGCTCTTCCGCCGGATCAGCGGAAACACCGTACATGCCGTCGCGATACAGATCAGCAATTAGGCGAATGGCGCTCTCGTCTCCTTGATCCGCCGAAAGCCGCAGCCATCGCAACCCTTCGTTCGGGTTTGCCTGCACGCCCTCTCCGAGCAGGTACATGAAGCCGAGATTGTACTGCGCATCGGCGTGACCGCGTTCTGCTGCACGGCGATACCATTCGGTCGCCATCCTCTACCATCCAGGCTCCTCCCGACATCACAAGTCAAGCTTGAACCGTCAACGAAAGTCAGGGAAGGCGGCCAGAAAATCACGCTTACGTAGCGTACACACTCACAAAGAGAGTTTGCGCCAATGCGTCATACAGGCTTGAAGCCTTTGCCACGGGAAGTGGATTGCCGTCGCGAAAGTATGTCTTTAGTGCAAGCACTGCGAGCGATGGAGCCAGAGTTGAGTGGCTCGTCCAGATGTCCTGAACAAATCTGCTGCTTGAGTCGGCCGTGATGCCGCAACTGATGTCCAGCACATGCGTCGACTCATGCAACAACACGTAGGTGAGAGCATTTGTTCCTGTTCCCGCAACCGCGATGGTCACTCCGGAGCCATCTTCTGTGCAAACTCGACGCCCCTTGTTGGTCAAGAGTGTTGTAAGAGGTTCTTCGATAACACTGGCGCGTAGCGTTATGGCGTAGAGGCCTGCCTTTTCAGCGGGAGAAGTGAGCCCAGTGCCTTCCCCGGGGACACCCACAACGAAAGCCACAGTATGCAAGTGTTCCTTAGGGACGCGCGTATCAAGCGTCGACAACGAAGCCAGTGCGGCCGTTACCGTTGTGCGTTCTTCAGCTGTCAGGATGTGTGGCTGAACTGTTTGCATCCCTGCCTTCTTGAACTCCTCTACGCCCCCTTGAGGCGGCTCGCCCACCCAGGCAATTAGGGTCGCGGTGCTATTCTGCTCTGCTCGCAGCGAGCCCTTTTTTTCGGGATCCTGCGCCACTGCTGCCGAGTGTGGAAATGCAGCAATGATCGCGTGGGGCGCCATTACAGGATTGCCCAGGAGGAACCAAACTGTAGCGAGTACTAGCGCGGCTCCGAGTGCCAACCCTCTCCTCTCCAATCTTCATTGCGGATCACTGCAATGGTGTAATTGTGTTAGTGGGCACTCTACACAAGAGAGATGGAGCGAAGTAACCTAACTGCCGTTCTCCTCGCGAACGATTGCCCACCGTTCACCCGCCTATTCCGCCGTCACCATGATATCCAGGCCGGCTATACCTTTCCCGTATTGAGGTAGACCCAAAAGGTCTCCACCTGTTTCGATCAGGATGAATCTTATACGAAAGAGCAGTATCAAAGGAGAAGGTGTGCTTATCAAATTCGGAGGACAATCAAGCCGAGTGTGTGGAGTAACAGCATCGAGCGTGCGGTCTCGATGGAGAGCGGATCTGGGATTCTGCCTTCTTGGGTCATCGTTATTGGCAGCGTGCCTTACGATCGGTTGTAGTGACTCTTCGACAATAGCGAGTTCTGGCCCAACGGCGCAGCAGGTGGTAGGCGTTGCCGGGACGCAGATGACGCTGAACGGAAGTCCATGGCTGTCACGCGGAGTAGTTCTCCAAGGATTTGTACGCCCCCTCGCGTTGCTAAAAGCGGAAGCACCGACAGACACGCAGGCTGCCGCTCTCCTGAATGCACAGTTGAATTACGGGTCCGACGAACTTGCGGCCATTCACGCCTATCACGCCGATACCATTCGATTCCAAATCAGCCAGCCTGCTCTGGACCCCAACTCGACTCTCTACGATCCGCAATACTTTAACGATGTCGTAGAGGCGATCAAGCAAGCACGAGCGGACGGTTTTGTTGTCCTGATCATGATGCAGGACGAGATGATTACGGGCGACACAGCCGAGGCCCCGTTGCCCACTCGTGAGACGCAGAACGATTGGGACTTGTTCACCACTGTGTTCGGATCGGACCGCGGCATAATGTTCGAACTGTACAACGAACCGTCGCTCATGGCTTCCGCGTCAAACTGGCAGTTATGGCTGAACGGTGGAGAGTACAAGGGGGAGTCCTACCTTGGGATGCAGACACTGACGAACCATATCCGGGGCAATGGAGCGCACAACGTTCTTGTGGTCGATGGACTGGGCGTCAAAGCGACCGATCCGTCTAACCCGAACCAGCCGCCGATCTCCGAGGCTTCGGCAACCTTACAGAACGTTCTTACCGTCGCGGACCCGCTCAATCGCGTCGTGTACGCCGTTCATCCCTATCAGCATGGTCTATCGGACGAGTCGTTATGGGACGAGGAGTTCGGCAAGCCGAGCAAGTCAGTACCGGTGTGGGCAGACGAGTGGTCGGCCCCCACCGGGTTGGCCCTCGGTCTGGGAAATCTCTCGGATTACCAAGTGGCTGTCGATTTCGTCAACTATGTCCGAAGCCATTCGATTCCGATCTGTACGGGAGCCTTCGACGTTACCCGTTTTGTCGTCTCGCACGTGGCACCATGGACGTACAACAACTATGACAGCTACTCACCGACAAGTGCTACCGAAGGCTCGGGCACACTCGTCTATAACGACTTTCTTAACGACTACTCCCGGCCAATGACTCGAGCAGATGCGCTATAGGTTGCGCCAATTGGGTTTGAACACAACCGGCTTAATAACCGCCAGCGGTTTCTCGTGCCGCAGATGAAGAGAACGCTGATGACTGCGAGAACGCTGTTGCACTTGCTGCCGCTGTTGTCAATCACGTGGATGGGAGCAGTAGGGCAGCAATCCGTTCGTACTCCGATTTCTCAAGACCCGGATAAACTATCCGCCAACCCGCGACTTGTCCGCACCGGACTCGGAGCTGACCGCAATCAGATCATCGCAGGCGTCGCACCAGGAGTCGTGTATGAAAGCATGGATGATGGCGTCAGCTTCAACAAGGTTGCGCGGAACAGTTGTCGCTTCGACGCCGTTCTCCAGTATTGTGCGGTTCTGTGCGAGGTACCACGATCTGTCGGCTCGATCGAAGCAGGAAGCCTTTTGTACTCGGCCGATTTCTGTGATCACGGCATGATGTCCACGGACGTCTATTCGAGTCAAGACCGGGGACGCACATAGACCTTCGTCGGCGCGCCGGTTCAAGGCGGAGCCTGTAGAGACGGCAGAGCGGTCAAGAAGGATGGATTGTGGGAACCGGAGTTCGAGGTGTCCGCTGACGGCGCCCTCGTTATGTTTTGGTCTTACGAAACTGACTCGTGTTGCAGCCAAAACTGAGTCAAATATGGACCTTTGATGGTTCCCATTGGCAAGACAAGCGGGATACCGTGGCGCTCGCCAACCCTGCGGCACGCCCTGGCATGGCGGTGGTTTCGGGGACATCGGCGGGTGTGTATTTCATGACCTATAAACTCTGCGGAACGGCAAATTGCGACGTGGTGTTTCGCACTCCGCGAGACGGATGGAATTTCGGACCTATAACACTTTCAGGCAAGAAGATCGTGACCAAGTCCGGTCGCTATTTCAAGCATGCGCCGCGGAACATCTGGTTCGAGCTTGGGCGAGGGAACTTTGACGCTGGCTTCGGCGGAGCGAAGGCGGGTGAACTCGTAGTCATCGGCCAGGTTCTACATGAGGCAAATGGCTCTGTATCGGCGGAAGATGGAGAGATCGTCTTCAAGAATTCTTCGCAAGATAATTCCGGGGAGTAAACCAGTGCACCCGCTCCGGTGAAGGTTCCAAACGCGGCCTTCGGGGAATACAACGTATGTCAGAACTATTCGTCCTCTTTATTGCCCGTGCATGATGGAAGAGAGCTGCTAGAGTTAGCCAGTGACTGGAACGATCAACACGTATGCACAACGTTCTACGGATCGGCGCCATTTCGATCAGCGCCGACGGCCGCCATGCAGCCACCTCTTGAACCTTACGACGCCCTCGCCGCAGCCATTCGAGGTACGGTAGCGGACATGTTTGGAGTTTCTAACTTACGGCCCTGCGACAGATTACCTGTTCAGGTGCTTAGCGAATCTGGGCGCCCGCCGAAGATTTGTTTCAGCCTTTGACTCAGATTCATGCTCTAACTTCGTAAGCACGAACATGAGGGGGCGTTTTTGACAGCTCAAGCGCAGATGTCCCTAAATACGATCTGAAGGTGCAGGAGCCGCGTACGGCGTCAAGAATGGAACGCCTAAACACAAGATGCAAGAACTGAGAGTTGAATGGCGATTTCAATGCAGAAATACGAGGTAATGGGAACATCTAAAGCACTGCCCAGCATCGTCTACGCGCTTCTAGTCGACGGAAGGTCCTGGTCGGAATGGATGGGCGTCGATGCGGTCGATATTGAGCCCAGCAGCTCAGTGGATGGAAGTGCGGCGGCGGTCAGCAGAGTCGGTGAGATCCGCCTGGTCCGAACGAATCAGTATGTGAGCCGCGAGCAGATAGTCGAGCTTATTCCTGATCGTAAGTTCAGCTACATAGTCCTTGACGGCATGCTTCATGATTACAGAGGTGATGTTGCGTTAACTTCGTCGCCGGAGGGTGGTACGGAGATATGTTGGCGTGGTGTTTTCCGCATGTCGTTCCCGCTGGCGGGCTGGTTCATGCAGCTTTACCTCGCCCGATTCATGCAGCGAGCGGTAAACAAGTTGGCCCGATACGCGGAGCAAGTTCAAGTAGAACGTTGCGGGGGTGGTTAACTGTCGGAGACTTAGCCCGCATAGCGCGCCTGCCGTATACCGGTTATGTCGCTTCTCAGGCAGTGAAGGTATCGAGAACCGCCATAAACTAGAATCCGCAGCGAAGAGTGTCAAGCCTCGGTCCAGTCAAGAGAGACTCTCATGAGCTTCAGATTTGGACCTGCCTTCCAAGACGAGGCCTACATACCGCATGCGTATCCGGAGCAAGTAGTGGATCTAGGTGAGATCAACGTGAACTACGCTTCTACTGGCCCTGAGGATGCTCCTGCTCTTCTGCTTATCCCAGGGCAGACCGAGTCTTGGTGGGGCTACGAGGCGGCGATGCAACTACTCGCAGAAGACTTTAAGATTTATGCAATCGACAACATGGGTTATGATCTAGTGTAGTGCGTCATGCAGATTGACGTATATCCATGACGCGCCCAATCGTCAGATAACCAATGAATCCACGGTTTGTAACGCGCATATGGCCGAAACATAATCGCCAGAATTAACGGCGCCCTACACTAGTTCGCTTTATCCACATTGTCATCAGAAAACCATGCATCGTTGCGGGCCTCTCTTCCAGCGGAGTGCTGTCGGCCCGGCTTTCCGCGTATGCGCCGCCCAATCTCGTTCGCGGCGCCTTTTACGAAGATGCGCCACTCTTTTCTTCGGAATTGACACCGGCTTGCGGCCACTCCATACGACAAGGCGCATACAGTATCATGTTCGCACTTAGAGTTAACTTTCTCGGTGATCAGTGGTCTGTCGGAGATTGGCAAGGGTATGTTACCGCCGCCAAAGCGGCGCTTCCCACGGAAATGGACCGTTTCGCGCCCTACGGCGACGTTCAACCTCAGAACATGAAGGAGTACGACCCCGAATGGGCTCGAGCCTTCCTGACTGGAACTGCGTCAGCCTCTTGTAATCACTCCCGGATACTTGCTCAAGTGAAGGTGCCCGTCTTGTTCACGCACCATTTCCGAAAGATCAGTCCGGTCGGAGACATACTTATGGGCTCCCTCTCCGACGTACAGGTTGAAGAGGTTCGGCGCCTGATTGAAGCAGCCGGCCAGACCTTCGAGTATCATTCTTTCCCAGATAGGGGGCACTTTCTCCATGCAGAGGATCCCGTGTTATACGCAACAACGCTCCGAACCTCGGCAAATCACGTGGTTTCGGCAAGGTAGAATCCATTGGTAAAGATCGGCATTTCCAAACTGAGGGGTTTATCTGCATAACGTGAGGCATTGCGAAGTAGCTCCTAATGGGCCGCCCTGATTCAGGGTTTGTTGCAGGATGCAGCAGATAGTCTGGTCCTCTCTGTGGTCGAAATGAGAGTACTTGCATTCGGCAACGCGTTGATTCAGCGGGTCAATTCGGGGGTCCTCCGCTAGGCGATTGTTCTCGAATGGCTGGCCGGCCCACTGAAGTGCTCAGTCACTTGAGACAAAACAACGCCCCGAGTTGTCCGGTGTAGCTTGAGTTCCTCTACCCAGGTTGTCGATCGCTCAACGCCGGGAGCTGTAACCCGCACCTTTCACGCGGAGCCTTGCAGCGATTTGAGAAAGTGTTTCAAAGCTTCATTTACTGCCCCCGGTGCTTCAACGGTGACGATGTGGGAAGCATTAGGAATGACGATCATTTTGGCGCCTGGTATGGCGGAAGCCAGTTCCTCCGCTACCCACGGCGGTGTGCTCGGGTCTTGGTTGCCCACCATGACAATGGTGGGGCATTGAATTCGGCCGAGTGAGGTGTGAGTGTCGTGACCGGAGATGAGGTCCCATATTGCCGCGTGAATGTCGGGATTGTCATTGAGCAAAGTTTTCGTGATGCGATCGATGATGTCTGGGCGCCGTGACCTCGTATCCGCCGTGAACCAGCGAGAGATGGTGGATTCGAGTATCGCAGACATGCCTTGCTCGCGAACGGTTTCTGCGCGGCGCCGCATTTCAAGTCGCACCTCATCGGAGAATCGGGGAGCAGTGGCGATAAGGGTAAGGCTGCGAACCAACTCAGGTCTTTCTATGGTCAACCTTTGAGCGATCATTCCGCCGAACGATATCCCTACAAGGTGCACTGGCAGCGCGCTGACACACTCGATCAGCTTCGCGACCGTTGCTGTTGACATTTCGAAAGACCACTCTTGTGGGATGCCACGCGATCTGCCATGACCAGGAAGATCGAAAGCGACGACATTGTAGGTGGATGCCAGGCACTCTATCTGCCGGTCCCAATAAGTGAGGTCTTGACCGATGGCGTGAACGAGGACTACCGTCTCGCTTTGACCCCTGCCTGTCTGTACCCAGTTGATGTCGTCAGCAATGTTATTCATATTTGATATTCCAATCATGACTTGAAGGATCATAGTCCGATGGCGCCTTTGCGAACCCTATGTCGTTCCAATGAGTTTAGGTCGCTTCGGTGCGGCGCCACGCTGTGCCATGAAGAGCCCAGAGTCTTCAAACCAGAACAGCTGTTCTGACGGGCTTCTAGCGTCGGGAAACCATTCCGCCATTGCTCCTCCTTTCAGATGAATCACCGCGCTTTGCCGATCATCTTTTTGCGCACGAACTCCAGCAAAACGGCATTTCCCGTGATCTCAATCTGGGCGTGAATGCCGACTGATGTCCCACCTTCTCCTAGCCTATTCTGGGACGGTGAAGGCGTTTTGAATACCCCCGTCAATTGGAAACACGGAGGCGGTGATGAAGCCGGCATCCTTAGACGCCAGGAATGCAACGGTGCCTGCGATCTCTTCGAGTGTCCCGAAGCGGCCCAACGGCATATGTAGAAAGCGTCGATGCCTCTCCTGTTCTCCGATGCGATGGAAGACCTCAGTCAGCGCGGGAGTCTCGATAGGGCCAAGACAGAACGCATTCACGCGAACACCGCGACGAGCAAGATTTGTCCCGAGATCGCGGCTCATCTGAGAGACTGCTGCTTTCGCTGCGTTGTAGGACATTTGCCTTGTTGCCGATCCCCTTCCTGCGAGAAAAGAGCTGCAATTGACTACCGCCCCGCTCGGGGGATCGTTTTGCAGCATGTATGGGATACAATGCTTACAGCAGAGCCATGCCGTGAGAAAGTTTGCGGACCAGATTCGGTTGAGCACTTCGCTTGACGTCTCAAGTACCGACGTGTCTTCCGGCAAAACGAGACCAGTATTGTTGTAGAGAACATCGATGCGGCCCGTCTCCTTATGGATTCGGACGAAAGCCGCTCGGACGGAGTCTTCCTCGCTTAGGTCTGTCGTGATGGAGATAGAGCCCGTGGTATGGTTCACCGCATCAAGACCAACCACAAAAGCTCCTTTACAAGCGAGGCGTTCTGCCACCGCGCGACCGATTGCACTCGCTGCCCCTGCAACGACGCAAGTCAGCCCAGTTAAGCGTGCATTCCTAGAATTCATGCAAACATCCTGTCACTGCGAATGGCGGAGTGAGTCTCGAACCCGCGTTTGTTCCCGGCGACTCAATATCGAGCGCCTTCGAGTCGCCCTCGGTGCCTGGGCGTCAAGACTCATTTAGATGGCGGCCCTTGTTGAACTGGTGTACTGTGCCAGAAGGCTATCTTCCACGTTCCCGCCTGTTTCTGTAGAAAAGCAGTTTCGAGCCACTGGCGCGATTGAACACCTGTCGGTGTCGTCACCTGCCCATCGTTCGTGTAAGCGATCCAAGCGGACGTTCCTTCCACATGCACGTCAGGATTCGTGACCTGCCAATGGTAATGCGTTCCTGACGCCTGTATCTCTTGCAACTGAGCGATCAAGACGTCGGAGCTAAACCGCTTGCCTCCGTCAAACATGTAGAAGTCGTTTGTCAGCCTTGAGCGATAGGCAGACAAATTTCCAGCCTCAAGATCCTTGAACGCATCGCCGATCGTCTGTATGACTATCGCTTGGTCTTGCGCGTTACCAGCCGTCATCTGGGCTCCTAATGTGTGAGGGGCACTGTGAGCAGAAGTATCGAAAAGCAGATCACGAGTTGCAAGATTCGTCTTAAGATGCAGTGCACGACTTCTCCTGATGGCATCCCTACTTGCTGGGGGCGCATGAAAGCACGCCCTTTCGGGCTATCTCCCTCCGAATTGGATGCTGAATTCGATCAGGCTGACCCATACCTTAGCGGTTCGACACGATGCGAAGCGGGTATACCGCCGGACTACGGCCGAGATGAAAGGATAAGTCTGAATATCGACTCCCCTGGGGAGTGGGGGATGCATACTACAAGCGGGTGTTAATAGAATCTCTTCACGGACCTGTTGCACGGTTTTTCATTTGCAGCAATCAGTACTAGTCTGAGGTGAGTCGGGTACATGAAAGATGAAAGGCATGGCTTACAGCTTCAGCAACCGGACCCAAGCGAAACCTCGACGCTTCGCGCCTGGAAGTCAGTTCGATCATGCCTCGTACATGCAAGGCTATTCGCAAATCAGGAAGCCTTGACGGCTCTAGCTGCCTTAACGAAGCTGCTCACGAGAGATGCATCTCTGTCTCGCCTGTGGAAGAGCAGAAGTGGAACAGGAGGAGGTGCTGGGGTTAGATCTCGGAGGGCGAGGCGGTCGCCGATGACTGGTGCAAACACGTCGTAGAAAAGTGCAACACCACGCCCAGCCTCAACTGCTGCCATGACACTCTCCGCGCGGTCGTGCTCTTCTGCGGCCTTGAATGAGGGATTGAAGGGCCGGAGCAGTTCCGAAATGTATCCGTTGTACCACTGGAATACCGCTCGCCTTATGGAGATGACCGGTTGACGAGCGATCTCGCGCAGCGGGATCTTCTCCATCTTTGCCAATGGATGTTCTTTCGGAACTGCTCCCAGAAATCTGTATGCACCAATCTGCTCAACCGTGAATTCTTCCAGTTCAGCTCGATCTCCGGATATGAGAAGACAAGCGTCCACCTCGCCACGTCTCAATGACTTGGTCAACTGTGCAGGCGGCATCGCCCGAAGGTCCACTATTGCGTCAGGATGCAGTAGATAAAACGCGCGGAGTATCCGCGGTAGAGCGTCGAGTGAAGAGGCTGAAGAGTGGCCAACACGGATCCTTTTGCCGTCACGCTTGGCCCATTCCCTTGTCAAAGCCAAAGCGTCGTCAAACCGTTGCAGGACCGCCCGCGCTTCCCTGAGGAATATTTCTCCGGATCCAGTCAAAATCAAACGCTGGGCCTCTCTTCGGAAGAGATTGACCCCGAGTTCGGCTTCTAGATCGCGCATCTGGCGGCTGAGCGGCGGCTGCGAGACGTGTAGCAACCTTGCGGCACGACTGATGCTCTCGTGCTCGGCAACGGCTACGAAGTAGCGCAGATGCCTGAGGTTTATATTCGCGAATGACATACTCTCGGGGATCTCCCATTCTGTGCCGCCCAGCAGTCCTCACGATTGCGACCTGGAACAGCCCCTCATTATTACTGATCTGAATACAGTCCTGCGTGGAATTCAATACTCCATAATCTGTGAAAGAGTTCCGGAGAGTTTGGTGAGGTCCCTTCTGTCCAAATGCGGCCGAAGCCGCGGCTTGCACCGATGATCAACCAAACTTTGTTCTTCATGGCATTCACCTCGGAATGTTGTTCTGGTCGCTTTGATGGTTGGCGCGATCAGGCGTTTGCCACTGAGCAAAGCCCGGTCAGCCCTTCACTGATTCGCCACAGTTCGTCCTCGCGGGCTTCGCCGTACGACTCAGCTGAGGAGCGAACCTCATGCTGCTCCTGGAAGTACTTGCCCGGTGTGCCGGTCAAGCCAGGGGCAATCAACAAGCGCGCCATGGATTGACCCGACTCCTTGATCGTGTGAACGTTGGAATTCTTATAAGAGCGGCGAAGCAGGGGGATCGCTCGGGGCAGCACGTACTTTGCAATGAATCGAATCGGCGCGGGTGCTGCGCGGGTCAGACCCGTGCCCGGTGTAAGGCCGGGATCGAACGCGTTCGCCGTGATGCCGGGCGGCAGGCGCAGCGCCAGGGCGTAGGTGAAGTAGATGTTGGCCAGCTTCGATGTGGTGTACAAACGCTGCCCGCGGGCAATGGGCTTGTCCCGGGCAGCCGAGGAGCCCAGTTCGCCGCGTGAAAGAGCGGTCGTGTCGTTCTACGCGGGTGCGGGTAGGCCCCAGTTGTTCGCCGGATCGTGAACTCCGCTGGCTGCGATGCCGATTCGAGCTGGGGGCTTCAACCCCTGCAGCAGAGCATTGACACGCAAAAAGTGTCCGAGATGATTGACGCCGAATGTGGCTTCAAAGCCGTCGGCCGTGGCGGAGCGCCTAGTCCATGACTGGACGCCAGCATTGCACACCAGGCCTTCCAGCGGAGGGACAGCGCCTGCATCTAGCCGGCCTGTCAATTCGGTTGCAAAGGCGCGAGCCGACATCAAGGAAGCCAGGTCTAGAAGCATCATCTCAACACGGCCGCGCGCGCCGGCTGCATTGGCAAGCAGATCTAAGGCCGGACCTCCACGTTCCATGTTTCGGCACGCCAGAATGACATGCCAAGGTGGCCCTTCTCTTGAGGCTAGCAGCGCAGACGCAAAGGCATAGCCTAGGCCGGCGTTCCCACCTGTGATGACAGCGGTCCGCGATGACATAGTTCCTCCGTGACGACGCTCAAATCAAGTAGCGCTCCTTGCGGTTCGCGCTTTCGCAATTGACTCGGGTTACTAAAACTTTAATAATTGAGTACAGGCTCGCATAAGGAACATTATTTGAGTAAGCGCTCGCATAAGTCAAGCGCAAAGCAGGAACGGATCGTTCACACCCCGCAGCGGTCTAACGGCAAGTTGCGCGTTGCTGCCATCCTGAAGGCGGCGCAGGCTGTGATCGCAGAGAAAGGGTATGAGGCTGCAACTATGGCGGAGATTGCGGCCCGCTCGGATACGAAGATCGGCTCGCTGTATCGATTCTTTCCGAACAAGGAGAGCATTGCGGACACGATCATCGCGGGCGCGCGTGAAAATCTCGATATGCTATTTCGGGAGTTTAACAAGAACGTACGCACACTGCCTGTTCGAGTATTAGCGGACGATCTTCTGACCCTGCTCTTCGAGCCCGTCTTCAAGAGGCCTGCTCTTATGAAGCTTCTTGACGCCGGCCCGGATTGGGCCGCGAAACGTGAGGAGTTCCGGAGCGCGGTCCTGCGGCACATCGCGCAAACGCCTATGACCTACAGCCCGAAATTATCGAAGAAGGGCGCCGCAGATGTCGCCCTAGTGATCCTGCTCAACATCAAAGCGGCGTCCACGCTCCAGGGATTCCCACCTAACGCTTTGCAAGAGTTCCGCAATATGGCACGGCTCTATATAGAAAACCGATTAGAACCATCGCCACCATCGAAACGTAGAATAGCCGTGCATTCCCGCGCAACAAGTACACGAGGTTCATAAGCCGATGAGCAAGGAAGCAAGGAAGAGGCGAATTGGCCAGAGTACCAGGTGTGCAAGTTCACTACCGAGGCCATCATCGCCGAAGGCAGCGGCATCAGCTCCGGCAAAAAGAGCGAATCGCGAGTATTGAGGTGTAGCGAAGACCCTCGCCGCGCTCATCCGCCGCGGCCAATTCGCAGGTCAGGCTTCGCACGGTGGAACATACACTGAGGCGATGCCCCTGAGGATGCGATAGATCCAGGCAAGAGAATCGGCAACAACAGGCACCGTTCATCATCGCCGAATATCAAAAGGCAATTCTCAGCCTGATCATGGGGTTGCATCTTCGTGAAGCGACTCCTTGCTTTTCACTTGCTCAGGGACAAAACAAAGTCCTCGAGTTGCTTCGCCAACTCTTCGGGTTCATCAATCGGGATAAGATGCCCGCTGCGCGGAATGATCTCAAACCGCGCATTTGCGATCCTGGCCACAACCTCGCGTTGGTGCTGCTCGATCGAGTCAAGCTGATCCAGTTCGCCGGCCAATACCAGAGTCGGGACCGCAATCTTCGGCACTTCAGACGAGATATCTTCAAGGATCGAGGAGGTGGGATATGCAAGAGTAGCTTCACGCGACCCGGACATGCTGTCCTCCACGATCTGCTCCACGATTCCCGGCGAGGGCATCCGGGCACTCAGAAGGTGAATGGTCTGGAGTACGTTCTCGCGATTGTCGTATGCGTGTATCTGGGTTTCGTGCATCTCGTGCGGGAACCGCAGCGGCGTCGGCGGAGCAGGAGCGACCAGCACCAGGCCGAGGAGCCCCTTGGGTCTGCGGGACGCGGCCAGCTGCGCGATCTTGCCTCCCAGGGAGTGCCCCACCAGTACAAATTCATTGACTCCCAGTTCGCGGACGAGCGCCAGCGCTTCATCGGCCAGATCAGCCAGTGCATACCCTGCCGGTGCCTTGTCCGATCGCCCCCAGCCACGCGCGTCGTAGGCTACTGTCTGGAATTTATCTTGCAACCTGGCAGAGACCTGGCCCCAGGTGCGCGAGGTCCCGCCCCAATAATGCAGAAAAATGATGGCCGGTTTTCCTGAACCATGCTGCTCAACGTGGATGGAAAGGCCTTGAATTTTCATTTGCTCTCCCTTCGATGCAAATTGGATGTGCTATCTGTACGATCGTTTCAGGCGCCGCTTCTGGTTCTGCCGCCGTTCACAGTGAAGGATCTGAACTGCGATGAAGCCCACGATTATGCCCGGGCAGATCGGCGAATACTGGCCTACACATCGCGAGTTAATTCATCGACTTGCGCCTGGGACTTGCACTTTGTCTCATACGAGCGCCCTGGATTAAGGCCATAACGGCATTGGTGACCCTGGCCAGATCAAACGGTGCGACTCTGTCCATATAAAGCGCTGACATCCCGTGCAGTAGAGCCCAGATCTCATCGGCGAGAATTTGACCATCGGCTGCTCCGGCGTTCTCTCCGAGCAGCGGTCGCACTGCTCTCTCAACCATTTTGCAGAGAGATTGGGCAGACTGGCTCACGACGGTTTTATCGATCGGCACACCATCCATGCCGTTCACGAGCCGGTAGAGCTGAGTGTGCTCAAGCATGAAGCTCCAATACCGTTCCACCATACTCACCACCGCGGCATGGCGGTCGGAAGGCAGCTTCTCCGAGAGACTTGCTTCAAGCTGCCCGAGGGCTCGAACAGCAATCTGCGTCAGCAGGTCTTCCTTGTCACGAAAGTGTTCATAGAGCAGCGGCGACGCATAGCCAAGCTCCTGGGCAACGGAGCGGATCGTCACCGCCTTCCATCCTTCCCGCACGCCGATAGCGCGGGCCCCTGAGAGAATGTCCTCCCGACCGGCCATCGGACGCCTCTTACCGCGTCTCATTCTTGTCTTAGCCGTTCTCAAGCTTCTCCCCATATGCAGTTCATGCCGCGCAGTGTCGTTTCCACAGCCGTCTGCAATGGCGTATGCGGCTCCTTTCCGAGAAAACGCACCAGGCGGGTATTGTCCAATTGAATTGGCGTGCGCCACAGCAGACGCGTCGCATAGAGCTCGCGGAGTGTCTCATTAAAAGGCGATGCCAATCTGAAAAGCCACCACGGCATGGATCGCACCGGAATATTTTCATTCCCCGCAGCCTGTCGGATTGCAGCGATCATCTGGCTTCCATCCCAATCCCAATGACCGCGAAAATGAAAACGCTCGAACTCCCCAAGCTCGGTTTCACGGTCCATCAGTTGAGCAAATGTTTCCCCTGCATCCGGCAGGTAGCACCATGCGTGCCCAACCCCCTTCGCTCCCGGATTCACGATGGCGGTAACGGGCCGGTTCGGTTTCACGAGTCCCTCCGAAAACCAGTTGTTTCCCGCCTTGGGTCCGAAGAAGTCTCCGAGGCGCACAATTACCGAACGGACGCCTTCCCGTGCCGCCGCCTCCATCTTCTGCTCTAGTGCGATGCGTATCTTCCCCTTATGCGTCGTGGCCCGCTGCGGCGACTCTTCACGCAGTACCGGAAATGCATCCGGGCCGAAGTTGTAAATCGTTCCCGGCAGGAGAATTCGGGCGCCGCTGGCCTTGGCAGCCGCTATCGTGTTCTCGATCATTGGCAGCACCAAGGCGGCCCAGTTCCGGTATCCGGGCGGGTTGACGGCATGCACGATGGCATTGGTTCCCTGCGCCGCTGCCACAATCGAATCGCGGTTGAGAGCATCACCCTTGATCCACTCCCACGAGCTCTTTGAGTCTGCAGGGCGTCCGCTCCGAGCCAGTGCACGAATCTTCCATCCATGCCGGCCGAGTGCGCGTGCGGTTTCGCCTCCAATGCCTCCGGTTGCGCCCAATACCAGGGCAGTTCTGATGTTGCTGGTCATTTTCTCCTCTGCTCATTGCGAACTATCTATCACTGATAGATATGTGCGCGCAAAACAAGATTCAAAAATATTGCGAGCGCTGAAAAATCGTTAGTGGAAGCCCTACGCCACGTTGAATTGGATCGGCTGCTGGTACAGGGCGTATCGCTCACGGAGCATGAGGGCAACTCGGGAGCGGATCAGTCTACGATTTGGAGGATGATGTGTCTGCGGATGATGTGCTCATTGATGCTCCACACTACAACCGGTCTCATAAATGCCGTTACAGCCGAATGAGCACCGATGGGACCCAACAACAACGCGGGCCCATGAGTCAAGCGAGTTGACGAAGTTACTTTATGAGACCCGTTCTGGTTCTCCTGCCGACTGCATTTCCTGCTCAGGATGTCGTGCGTCCGCCCAATCGGCGAGAGCCAGAAAGACTGGCCTCAATCCTCTCCCCAAATCAGTCAAAACGATACTCAACCCTCGGCGGTACTTCTGAGTAGATCGTCCGTGTGACGATTCCGTCTCGCTCCAGTTCGCGCAGGTGTTGCGTCAGCATCTTCTGCGATGCTCGCGGAATCGCACGTTCCAGATCGGAGAATCTCATAACCTCTTCCGCGGATAGGTGAGCAAGGATAGGCATCTTCCAGCGACCGTCGATACAGCGCAGGGCGTCTGTCAATCGATCAGCACATACAAGCCGGTTACTCACATCTTTCGTGATTGTTTCTCTCGCTGTCATGCTTACCTTTTCGTAAGCGCACCACTTAAAAGTGCGTACTTCCATTTTTCCAGAGTAGCGCATACGGTATCAAGGAGGCCGGATGGATTCCGTGATCATTCATTCGGCGGAAGGAGAGATACAAATTTTGAACCAGGAGAAACATATGCCCGACGAGAAAGAGGTGGGGGTCGCGCTCACCTTCGATTACGACGCCCTTTCGCTCTGGATCGGTACATTTGGTGCGAAGACAAGCATGATTTCGCGCGGAGAGTTCGGCGTGATCGGCGCCCGGCGCATTCTATCCACGCTAGCGCACTACAAGATCCCCGGCACCTTCTTCATTCCCGGGCACACGGCCTATGCCTTTCAAGAATCTGTACAAGACATTGCCGCTGCTGGGCACGAAATTGGGCATCATGGCTGGATTCACGAAATCCCTGCCACGGTTTCGCCGGAACGGGAGCGCTGGATTCTTGAGCAGGGGCTGAAGGCGTTAAAGGAGGTCGCCAATATCCGGCCGGCAGGTTATCGCTCGCCTGCTTCGGACAACACGCCGTGCTCGGTACCGCTGCTTCTGGAATTCGGATTCGAGTACGACAGCAGTGAAATGGCAAGTGACTTCGAGCCTTACTGGTGCCGCGTCGGCGATTCATTCAATCTGGACGAACCATATAAATTCGGGACTCCAGTCAATCTTGTGGAATTGCCTGTGGCCTGGCATCTGGACGACTTCCCTCATGTGGAGTTCGTGCTGAGTAAAGCTGGCTTGTTTCCGGCTGCTCAGACTCCGGATACTCTGCTCAAGATCTGGAAAGATGAGTTCGACTTCCTCTATAACCGAGTCGGCAAGGGCCTCTTCAGCATTACGATGCACCCGCAGGTGATCGGCCGCGGTCATCGTCTGCAACTGCTCGAGGGCATCATTGAGTATGTCAGAAACAAGCCCGGCGTATATTTCACCACAATGATCGACTACTGCCGCAAGTGGAAGAAAGGAAAGATGCCCTCACTGTCACCGGAAATCGCCTACGACTGATCACAGCATCCTGGTTGGGCGTGTGGCTGCACAGGCCACGACCACGTTCACTGATCCCTATGCGCAAGACGGCTCGTGAGGCGGCTTGAATACTCGAGCTGACTACGCTTGGCAGGGCGCGCCATATGGTACGGGTTCGTGACGCCGCCCACTTCGCTTATTGGTGATCGCATGACGAAGAGTATGCAAGTTTCCGCACTACTCTTCGCAGAGTTCACAGTTTCAGAAGACGCACGGCATTGTCTCGTGAGATCTTTGCACGCGTGGACTCCGAGATTGTGGCCTGATCGAACCACGCGGAGGCCTTCCCCATCTCTTCGAAAGGGTGATCCACGGAAAACATGATTGAGCCCTCGCCGAGTGCTTTGATTGCGCAGTTCAGTGGCTCATCTGAGAAAACGCCGGCCGTCGTCACGGCAATGTTCTTGCGGATGATCTCAGACGGCTTCGTATCTCCTCCTCCAAATGCCTGCGAGCGTTGATCGATTCTCCACAAGAGATATGGCAGGGCCTCTCCCATGTGTCCGAGCAGCAGCTTTGTATTCGGGAACCGCTTGAACACTCCACCGAAGATCAGCCGCAACGCATGGGCTGCGGTCTCCGCGGTCCAGCTCCAGGTTGCACCAATCAACTCCGGCCGGCCTGCGTATGTAGCAGGTGTGATCATGGCGTCAGCTGCGTGCAGGTATACGGGCGCTTGCAGTGCTTCTGCCCGCTCCCAGAAAGGAAGGAAACGCTCATCATCGAGATACAGCCCGTTAGTGTGGCCGATGATGAGCGTGCCCTTCATTCCGAGTTGGGTGACGGCACGTTCCAACTCCTCCGCCCCCGCCTTGGGGTCCTGGAGCGGCACGGTGGCGAAGCCTGCGTAACGCGTGGGATTCTTCGCCACCACAGCAGCGAGTGCGTCATTCGCCTGATGTGCGAGTCTCATGGCCGGTGCGGAATCGAGAACCCCTTGCACTGTCCCAACGTTCGACAGGACGGCGACATCGATGTTTGCCTTCGACATCGCCTCTAAGCGTCGATCGCCAGTATCGGCAAGAACCGGAAGAATCTTTTCGCGTGCCGCTCGCGGGATATTCGGAATCAAGGCGAGCCAGCGATCGATATGATCAGGTTGATTGATAACAAAGTGTTCTTCGAGCGCAACCCTTTTCACCTGCTTCTGAGGAATGGTGTAATCGCCTGTAGACTGCATATCTGTTGCTCCTTTGTGCTGGTCTGTGTTGCTTTGCGGCCCTTTTGTTTGAGCCGCAAGTGAACCCTGCACACCCAAAAACGCGATGGCGCTTGCGGCGCTACCGATCATCCGGCGGCGTGTGGGTGTGCCTTGCGGCTCGCTGTCTTTACTCGTGTTCATCTGAACCCCTTCTCAGTCTCAACCGCGCCTCTCCCGCGGCGTCGCTGGAGTAACAGATGGCTCTTGTCCTTGCTCGGAGCTACGATATAGCGCTATAAGAATAACGAATGGAGCGATAAATGAACCTGAACCAAGCTCACATGCTCGAGATACTCAGTCGGACCCACTCCTTGAGTGAAGCGGCGATCGAACTCGGGACTTCCCAGCCCAGGCTTACCCAACAACTGAAGGCGGTTGAGCGGGAGTTGGGAGCGGACCTCTTCCTACGCTCACCGAAGGGGCTGTCGCTTTCTGAAGCGGGAATGACATTTCTGCCCTACGCGCGGCAGATCATCGCTACTTTTCAGCAGGCTCAGGATGCACTTTCTACCTTGAGGGAGGGGAGAACGAACAGGCTGCGTTTGGGTGCGAGCTTCACCGTCTCCCATCGTCTTGTGCATGAGTATTTGCTGCTCTTCCACCAGCGCTATCCTGACGTCCTGGTAACGGTCACTCGCGCAGTGCCAAGAGAACTCGTGAAGGGATTAGAGGAGGGCAGATTCGACATATGCTTTGGACTCGAATTGCCAGAATCATCGCTGTTCATCCGCGAAGAAATTTTCACGACCGATCTGGTCGGTTTGTCTTCGGCATCTATGAAGGCGGCCAGTAAAACTTCCATCGAGCGTTTCTGCCGACAGCCTCTTGTGCTGGCTCCAAGAACTTGCGATACCCGGATTCTTCTCGATGATGCTCTCCGCCGTGCTCGCATCAAGCCGCGCATCATGTTGGAAGCCGATGATGTCACGACGCTCTTGGCGTTTGTTCGTGCCGGGGTCGCGAACACAATTCTGCCCAGAACCCTGGTCACGACTTCGAAGACGCTGACGACCTGCAATCTGATGGACTTTGCCGTTGAGGTGCGAGGGACTCTGCTTTATCCCCGGAACAGAACTGCCGAGGGTCGAAGGTACATAGAGATGGTGCAAGAACTAGTTCACGCATCGACGAAAGATACAGATACTCAGGGTTAGATAAGGCTTCGTACCTCGGGCCTGCTAACCTCCGGTTGGATGTGGCGCTCGCCGAGCTAAGGCAGGACGTTAGTAACAGTCGAGACGCCGGTGTTGTGATCCACGAGCTGCCTATTCGCAAAAGCTTTCACGCAATGCTCGAAGAAACTAAGAGGACAGATTCTGCACGCTCTTCAACAGGCAAATGGAGTGGTTGCGAGAACGAATGGAGCGACTGCACGTTTGCGACTCAAGCGGTCCAGAATGCAGATGCTTGGAATCCGCCTCTCGCGCAGCGCCATTGACGACCGTGGTCGAACGCCAACGTAGGGAGCGCAACTTCAGAGTCGAGCACCCCGATTCAATCTGCATTTTGACGGTTGTACTCGTTTAGACTCGCTATATGGCGGTCAAGCTCGCGTCCTTTCTGTTCCGGTGAATTGGCTGTTCTATCGTGCGAATAGCACCAGCGCCTACGAAGATTCGATGAGCTGCGGGCTTGTACCGAGACATACTCATTCGGTCGGTTCCTATACCCACAGGGTATGGCTAACCGGCAAGCTGCTCGGACTATTCTTAAGGTTGCGGATAGACAACTACCGAGACTTCGAGTTGCGTTTGTCCAGTACCTGGCCTTGCGTACGCTGTTTGCCAGGGGCTTCCTCCAACCGAGGCAATCGCAAGTGCTTAAATGACTCATCTTTATCTCAGCTCACTAAGAGAGTAAGACCGGCGTCACTCCTCTATTACCTATTCCTTTTTATGGATGCTGATTGAGTAGGCATGAACGATTCTTCACATGGACTCCGGACGCCCATTCGTTTGCATTCAAGCTGACGTGACATGGCTCTTGGAATTGAAACCGGGCATACCTTGAGGGTATAGGAGGCTACCAAAGAAGTCTCAATCGTTACTTCCTCCTTATAAATCTGAATACTTGACAGGTGACGGGCGCACAGCAAGTAGACTGCACGACTTCGAAGACATTTCCCTACACGCACGAATCGTACTCAATCGAAGTGATTGCAGTTACGAAAATCAGGGAACACACAAAAGTAACCATGCTCAGCATGCAGGGCGGTCAAACCAATATAAATGGGGAGAGATCAGTGTACGCAGTAACCGGAGCTACCGGCCGCCTGGGGCGGCTCGTCGTCAACGCACTCCTTAGAACTGTCCCGGCAACCGAAATTATCGCGCTCGTTCGCACTCCTGCAAAAGCGAGCGATCTCGCAGCAGAAGGCGTGATTATCCGAGAAGCGGACTATACCCGGCCTGAGACTCTCGGGCCCGCACTTTTTGGAGTCGACAAGCTCCTGCTGATCGCGAGCAGCGATCTCGGGAACCGGGTACCACAGCACAAAGCCGTGATCGACGCTGCCAAAGCAGCAGAGGTCGAGCTCATCGCTTATACAAGCGTGCTTCGAGCGGACACTTCGCAGCTTGCCGTTGCCGACGAGCATCGCCAAACCGAGGCGCTCCTCAAGACGAGTGGCGTCTCGTTCGTTCTGCTTCGCAACGGCTGGTATACCGAGAACTACACCTTCTCGATTCAAGCGGTACTTAAGAATGGAGCAATCCTGGGCAGCACGGGCAAGGGCCGCATTTCGTCGGCGGCACGGGCCGATTATGCCGAAGCTGCCGCTGCCGTGCTTTCAGCGCGAGAGGACCAATCGGGAGGAATCTATGAGTTGGCTGGGGATGATGCCTTTACCATGTCGGAACTCGCCGCTGAAATCTCGCGTCAGTCTGGGACGGGTGTGGTCTACCGTGATTTGCCCGAGGATGAGTACCGGGCGGCGCTGGTTGCCGGCGGGCTGCCCGAGTTGTACGCAAAATCGTTTGCCCGGTCGTCCGCCGTTGCCAGCCGCGGAGCACTGTTTGAGGACGGTCATCAGCTTTCCAAACTGATCGGCCGAGCGACCACGTCATGGAAGGACACCGTTGCTGCGGCGCTCAAATCCTAATCGTCAGCGAGGAGCGCAGCGATCATGGAACCATCAATGCAGATGGTGATACCACACGCCCCCACAATCCAATCAGCGATGCTTCCTTGCACCTGCCGCGAATCAAGTCGTCTCTGCGGCGGTGTGTTTGGGACAGAATGGGATTGCGATTCTTAATGACGTCATGCGGACCTGTTTCACAGCTCTCATCTCTGTAACCGTGCAGCCCTTGGTGGCGGCGGAGCAGGGAATCTTCAAGTGCGACATTGACCGCAAAGCCGCGCCGTCGTAGGGTGCCTATGTGCTCTCAGATACATGCTGCACATCTCTTGAGAACAACCTGAGATGTGGCGAATTCCAAACTTGAGGGAAGCTGATGGTCAAAGTATTGTGGGTCCTCGGTGTTGCCTTCGCGTCATCGTGGAGCGCCTACGGAACTGCACTGATGCGGTATCCGAGCGCCAGCAAAACAGAAATCGCTTTCGTGGCGTACGACGATCTCTGGGTCGTGCCCTTCAGGGCGGACCGGCAAGGCTGTTGATCCATGCCCGGCGCTGTCAGTACTCCGCTCTTTTCTCCCGACGGCTATTGGATCGCTTACACTCTACGCCGCGGCGGCCTGCGCGATGTCTTCGTCATCCCGGCCGCGGGCGGTAGGCCACGACAACTTACCCACGAGGCCAGCAGTTTCGTCGATGACGCGATCGTCGTCGCCTTGACGCCCGATTCCCAGCGAGTTGTCTTCCTCTCCCATCGCGCCTCGCCCGTAACGAAGCTGGTGCGAGCCTTCACGGTTTCTGTGCAGGGTGGCGCGACGGAGCAACTCCCTCTTGACCGTGCTGGCAGGATGTCCTTCGCCTCGGGTTGATCGGCTGCAGAGCATCCTATAGATCCCTAGCCGGAAGACTATCTGCCGAGGCGCCGAATGAATTCCGGAACCATCTGCAAGGAAGCGTCCCGGCTCTTCCTCTGGGGTGAGAGGACCCGCGTCCTCAAACCAGACAAACTGCTTCAGAAGTGCATGGATCCAGTCGAACCATTCATGAGCGACCGCGTGAGAAGTTGTGTGGGCTTGCCCCTTTTCAACGCTACAAATGCGGTGTTCGTGCGTTCGCGATCCTGGCCCTTGTCGAAATCTTGGCCGAGTTACACTCCCGCCGCGACGATCGCGGCATCTCGGATCCTGCCATATGGCACCGTACTGCGGAGGTAGCGTCCGGCTTCGGGACGTCTGATGACGCCAGTGCGGCCTAGCCGCTGCCCTGCTTAACCTTTTAGAAACCATCCAAGGGCATTTGAACGATTACGCTGATTATTCGTACGCGGCGTTATGGATCATCTTCGTCTTCATAGCTAAGCTGCGGATTATGCTGCATCGTGGTCATCCTCAACCTGACATGTCCTGCGGCATAGAAGAGATTGCTCGCGTTCGAACGAAGCCCGAGCAATCGCCACCAATGAGAGGGATCCAAATTGCCCGTTAACCGAGCCGCCTGGCAGCCACCGAATCACGGAGCATTACAGATTGCGCCCGCTCCCTATACCCAACCCAGAGACAATGAGATCGTTGTCAAGAATCATGCCGTTGCCATAAACCCGCTCGATTGGATACTCCAGTGCGCGGGAAACATCTTCTTTCCGTGGATCAAATATCCGTTCATTCTGGGGTCGGATCTCGCTGGTGAAGTCGTGGAGGTGGGCCATGGTGTTTCTCGCTTTAAGGTGGGCGATAGAGTCCTTGCTCACGCCGCCGGCACCGAGAAATCGAGGAATCGTGGGGCAGAGGGGGCCTTCCAGCAGTACACCGTTGTACTCACGCAGATGGCGGCTCCGATTCCTCCGGATTTGTCTTACGAGAGTGCCTGTGTGCTCCCGCTGGGAATATCCACGGCCGCATGCGGACTCTTCCAGCGCGACCAACTTGGACTTGACCCACCCTCGACCCCAAGACGAGCCAAGTCTGAGTCGGTCGTGATATGGGGAGGGTCGACAAGCGTGGGCATGAATGCCATTCAGCTCGCGGTTGCCGCCGGCTATGATGTGATCGCTACCTCGTCGCCAAGGAACTTCGAATACCTGCGAAGGCTCGGTGCATCTCACGTATTCAACTACGCGAGTCTCACGGCGATTGATGATGTAACCGAATGCCTGCACGGCAAGACGGTTGCGGGTGCACTTGCGATTGGAGAAGGAGCTGCGGACGCTTGCCTGCGAGTCCTTCGCAGCTGTGAAGGAAAGAAGTTCGTCTCTATGACCTCGTTTCCGATGTCGTTTCAGACAATGAAACGGGGGACGAACATACTTTTCCACTTTGTCCGGAAGATGCCCAGAGTGACCGCACACGTGATCTCACTGTTCTTGAAGTCGCGGTTGTGGAGAATTCGCACCAAGGCGGTCTTTGCGACTTCGATTCTACATAACGAAGTCAGCAAGCTCATCTACGAGGAGTTTTTGCCCGGGGCACTCTGCGAAGGAGAGTACATTGCTGCTCCAGAGCCCCAAGTGACCGGCGAAGGGCTCGATGCGATTCAGACCGCGCTCGACATTCAGAAACAGGGTGTGTCGGCCAGCAAGATCGTTGTCACACACCTCAACTGAGCGTGCTCAGAGATCGAGCCTACAACCTCCGCTTAGCTACCTCGTTTTCGAACGATCGCGAAGATGGTGCGTACTTCACAGCATGGATCATTCTCACCACAGCTCCTACTCTGGATATCGAAAGCCTCGTCACGGACCACTTCGAAGGCAAGTTTCCGGCGCCGTCTTCAGGAAGCCTCCGCTTAGCTGGTCCTTAGATAACTGTTGAAAAGGAGACGCCATGCTTATCGGCTGCAGAGCCACGGACATACAGAGCGGGAGTCCAGCGATCGATCTAACTATGAAATTCACCTTAGGGGAACGAAACCGTTTTGCGGTTGTGCCGCCCCTACTCCACGCCATCGGTAGGTGGGTAAGAAGCGGCGCCACCTTGGCGTTTCTGATGATCGCCGCTTTGCCCTCTTTCCAGCTGCATGGGCAAACCATGCAGCAAGGCTCACCGTCGGGTGTGACGATCGATGCGCCGGCACCGAGAGACGGCGTGTCGACTAGCGACCGCCCTTATGGGCCGCAGAATACTGTGCCGAACGAAAGTAGAAGCAACACTTATGTATTCCCATCGGCGCAGGTGCGAGCTAGAGCCTTCCTCCACGATCTGTTTTCGCCCGCTACGCTAATCGCGCCCATAGTCTCTGCGGGTATAGACCAAGTACGTCCTCTCAAGGTAGGTTACCCACCGGATGGGTTCATTGGCCCCGGCGAGCACCCCGCGCATGGTTATGTGCCGGAATGGGGTGAAGGCTTTAGCGGCTACAGCGAGCGGTTTGCATCGAGACTTGGAATGAATCTGATCGGGACGACCGGACGCTATGCAGTTGGCGAAATGCTTCACGAAGACACGAGCTATCATCCATGCGCTTGCACTGGCGTCCTACCTCGCACGTATCATGCCATCTCTCAGACATTGATTGCGCACTGCCAGTGGGCGAGCCGTGCCTTCCCTCCCAACTCTTGTCTCAGACTACGGCGCTGCTGAAGCGGCGACCGTGGCGTGGTATCCCCGCCGATACGACGCGAGTGATGCGTTGAGAGGGAGCTACCCGGTCTACATCGGATTCGCGTTGAAAAACCTTGTGAAGGAATTCGAGCACCACTAGAACTCAGACTCATAACTGGGCGGGAAGAACAGGGAAAAGGCATAGAACCCTCGACGTCCACTCACTTCTGCTTCTCAATTCGAGGTTCTCATATGGAAATGGCTGGGCAGACACGAACGACAAGACGGCGCGGACTGGATTCTTTGAGTCTGGTTGCACTCCGTATGCTTTCCGGCGACAGAGCGAAATATCTTGCCTTGATCTTCGCCGTAGCGTTTTCTTCTTTCCTCATCACTCAGCAGGTCTCGATCTTCGCCGGCATTCTGAATCGAACGCGAAGCCAGATCCTGGATATTACAGACGCGGACCTCTGGGTCATGGACCCAGCTACGCAGTACATCGACGAGATATATCCGCTTAATGACTACGACCTGTACCGGGTCAGAAGCGTCCCCGGCGTGCTCTGGGCGGCTCCTCTCTATAAGGGCCAGGCGGTAGCGAAGACGCCGGAAGGGAACTTCAGGGTCACGCTCCTGCTGGGTGTGGACGACGCTACGCTGGCTGGTTCGCCGACCACCGATAAGATGATCTTGGGATCGGTAGACAGGCTACGAGAGCCCGATGCCATCATTATCGATCGTGTTGGATATAAAACCTACTTCCCCAATCAGTCCCTTGAGCTCGGCCGCACACTGGAACTCAACGATCATCGAGCCCGCGTTGTCGGAATCGTAGAGGCGTCCGCTCTGTACCAGACGTTTCCCGTGATGTATACGAGATATTCTCAGGCGCTGAACTATGTGGGCCGTCAGCGTCGAATGCTCTCTTTCGTGCTCGCGAAACGAAACCCAGCCGTCAGCGCAGCAGACGTTACTCGGAGCATTCAGGCAGCCACCGGACTGAAGGCAATGACGTCCGATCAGTTCGGAATGGCAACGATTCTCTTCTATGTGCGTCACACCGGAATCCCCGTAAGCTTTGGTCTAACTGCGGCCATTGCCATCGTCGTCGGTACCGTGGTGGCTGGACAGACGTTCTACCTCTTCACCATCGAAAATCTGAAGCAGTTCGGCGCCCTGAAAGCAATCGGTGTCACGAACCGTCGACTTGTCGGGATGATTCTCGTTCAGGCGCTCGCCGTAGCTGCTATGGGATATGCGATGGGAATGGGATTGGTGTCGATGTTCTTTCGAGCTTTTGACCGTCAAGATGCCACCCGTGGCATCGAAGTGCCTTGGCAAGCGATGGGGGCAACTTCTGTCGTTGTGCTTGTGATCATCGTCCTGGCCAGTCTAATCAGCATCCGCAAAGTGCTCGTTCTTGAGCCTGCGATCGTTTTCCGAGGTTAGAGATGAACAAGCAAGAAATCGATCAACAGATCGCTGTAAGCTGTTCCGCGGTAGAGAAATGGTTTGGCGAAGGTGAAACGCGTATTCAGGTGGTTCGCGGTATTGATCTCTCTGTAAGGATGGGCGAACTTGCCATGCTGGTGGGCCCATCGGGCTGCGGAAAGACGACGCTCATCTCCGTCATTGCCGGTCTACTCGATTCCACGGCTGGAGGAATCGAACTATTTGGCACAAACGTGGCATCACTCAGACCTGAACAGCAGATTTTGTTCCGCAGGTCCAACCTCGGGTTCGTCTTTCAGCAGTTCAATTTACTGCCCTCCCTAACGGCTGCAGAGAACGTCGCAGTTCCTCTTTTCGCAAAGGGGTCCAGTTGGAGAGAGGGTGTGGAGCGCGGACGTTATCTTCTGGACGAACTCGGCATGGCGAATCGTGTGGACGCTATGCCTAGAGATCTCTCCGGCGGCCAACAGCAGCGTGTCGCACTCGCGAGAGCTCTAATTCACGAGCCTCGTCTGATCGTCTGCGACGAGCCGACCTCTGCCCTCGACGCGAAGAGCGGTATGCGGGTCATGGAACTGCTCTCGGCATTCGCAGTGCGGCCCGACCGCGCCGTGATAGTGGTAACTCACGATTCCCGCGTGTTTGAATTCGCGGACTCGATAGCCCACATGGAGGACGGCCGCATCCAGTCCGTTGAGAAGGGGGAAAGCAAGGCTCACGCAATTGCGATGCAACGGCAGTCAGAGGAGGCGAGCCATGTCTAAATCGAGTCAGATCGGGGTCTGAGATCGCCGCACACGCAGCATTCGGACTTCGATTCGCCCAGCAGAAAACGGAGGACTCATGAAGAGACTGCCCTACATTCCGATCATTGCAGGTGCAATGTTGGTATTCGCATGCGTGTATGTGATCTCGGTTCACAAAACGGTACACGCCACGACCCCGCCCATAAGCCCGGCAGAGCAATGGTCACCGGGGAGCGTCGCCGCAGTCGGTCTTGTCGAACCCGAATCCGAGAACATTTCTTTAGGCTGTGCGGTCTCGGGAATGGTCACCCACCTTTACGTCAAAGCGGGCGATCGGGTTCATGCCGGGGATGCGCTGTTTTCCGTGGACGACCGAGACACGCGCGCTCAGCTGAAAACACGCGAAGCCACACTCGACTCCGCAAAGGCAACTCTCACCAGACTGGAAAAGATACCCCGCCCGGAAGAGATCCCTCCCGCGCAGGCGCTTGTTGACGCGGCGAATGCCGACGTTGCCGATGCTGAGATCCAATTCCGCCTCATCAACAGTGTTACGGACCGGAGGGCAGTGAGCGTTGAGGACCTCGATCGCCGCCGCGTCGCATTAGAGGGCGCCAAGGCGCGACTTGCTGTGCAGGAGCGCAACCTGGCTCTGCTGAAAGCTGGCACATGGGCACCCGATCTTGCCATCGCGCGCACTACAGTAGAGCAGGATGACGCTGCGGTGAACGAGAGTAAAGTTGCGCTCGAAAGACTGGTCACCCGTGCTCCCATGGACGGTGTGGTGCTTCAGAACCATGTCCGGCTGGGGCAATACGCTCAATGCGCGAACCTCAGTGATCCTCTGATGATCTTCGGCGGCGGCAAAGATCTCCATATTCGTGCAGACGTAAGCGAGGCAGACGCCTGGCGTGTTCGCCCCGGCGTTCGTGGGATTGCCTCGGTGCGAGGCAACAGTTCTATGCGCTTCCCAATCAGCTTCGTTCGCTTTGAACCCTGCGTCATACCAAAAATGTCGCTCACAGGCGACCCCACCGAACGCGTCGATACCCGCGTGCTCGAAGTGATCTTTCGTTTCGATAATCCAACCGACAGGGTCTATGTCGGCCAACAGATGGATGTATACATCGAAGGGCGCACGCCTCCGCAAAAAGCGACGACGCAGCAACCAGGGAGTGCCCGGTGAAAAGACAAATCTGCACTACGCTCCTTCTTCTCCACGCTGCAGCCCTATTGTCCCAGCAAGCTTCAATCAAAACCGAATCGTTTACTACCTCCGCCGAACATGGCATAGTCGGCGCCCCTGTCGACGCGGAATGGTGGCGGCAGTTTCACGATCGGGAGCTTGAAACGCTTATCGTTCGAGCTGCGAAAGAAAACGTCAATCTGCGCGCCGCGATCTCTCGCGTGCAGCAAGCCCGGTCGAACGTGTATGTCGCGCGTGCAGATGGGCTGCCCCAGATAGATGCGAGCGTAGAAGCCAGCCGAAATCGCACTCGGCAGCTGGCCGCTCAAAGTCCAACCAGCTACGAGATCGTTCCTGTCGAATTGAACAACTTTGAAGGAGGCGTCAATTTCTCCTGGGAGCTGGACGTATTTGGACGTATTCGCAATGAGGTGCGAGCGGCCAAATTCGACGCGCTTGCGGCAGACGAGAACCGTCACGATGTATTGGTTTCGCTCCTCGGCGACGTCGGCAGATACTACGCGGATTTGCGGGGAACGCAGCTTCGGATCGATATCGCCCGCAAGAACATCGAGATCGAGCAGAACATCGTCGAACTCACTCGAAGCCGCACAGCGGCCGGCCTCGGGACCGACTTCGATGTAAAGCAAGCGGAAGCGCAGCTCGATAGCGTCGAGGCCGCAGTCCCGCCGCTCGAATACACCATGCGCGCCGATATCCATCGGCTGAGTGTGCTTACAGGGCAAGAGCCGGATGCACTCACGAGCGAGTTGTTGGCGTCGAAGCCATTGCCCGCAACTCCACCCGTCATTCCAGTTGGTCTGCCGTCGGAGCTCCTGAAGAGGCGGCCGGACATCCGCTCCGCCGATGCGCAGCTGCAAGCCCAGATGGCGCGTATAGGCCAAGCCAAAGCAGACTACTTCCCCCGATTCTCGCTTACAGGCAGTGCAGACCGGCAGAACACGCAGGTACGGTTCCTGACGTTTGGAGCTTCAAGCATCTATTCCATTGGCCCAACCATCCAAGTGCCGGTTTTTCAGGGTGGACGTATCCGCGCTAACGTTGCCTTGCAAAAGAGCAGGGCAGTTGAGTTAGCGAACTCCTACCGCAACACAATACTTAATGCTCTGGAAGAGACACAGAACGCCATTGAGAACTACTGTCGAGAGCAGGATAGGCATGAGGCGCTTGATGCTTCCGATAAAGATCAGCAAGCTGCGCTGGAACTTGCCGAAGTGCAGTATAAGGCCGGACTGACAAATTTCCTCCCGGTCCTGGATGCTGAGCGGCAGCTCTATTCGATTCAGGATCAGTTGGCGACGAGCTCGTCGATGCTTGTGGGCGACACAGTAACGATATACAGATCCCTGGGGGGCGGTTGGAACGTCCCAAGCGTTCAACCCTAAGTTCTATGCCGGGCGCGGAAGGTGTAAGAGCCTTGCTGGCATATGATGGATAAGGAACGCACGGCATTATCTTTGCAATCGTACGGATGGCCATGGACCCACTCTCTGACGTGCTATCGATCATTAAGACGCGGCATCATGTCTCCGGCGCGCTCGATGCAAGTGGGGCTTGGTGTGTCGACTTCCCCAAATTTGATGGGGTTCGGTTCTATGCTGTGGTCCGCGGTGGAGGCTGGCTTGCGGTAGAGGGCGTTCCTAATCCCATTCGTGTCCAAGAAGGCGAGTGTTTTCTCTTTCCGAATGGACAAGCTTTCCGTGCTGGAAGCGATCTTTCTCTGTCCCCACTGGATGGTTTCACCATCTTTCAGAACGTGTTGGAGCAGGGTGTCATAACCTTGAACGGCGGAGGAGAGATGTTCGGCATCTCCGGCCTATTCACCACCGATAGTGACTACGCCAGCCTTTTGTTGGGTATCCTTCCACCCGTTTTTCTCGTTCATTCCGCAGAGGACCGCGCCGTCTTGCGATGGACGATCGAACGCCTCAGACACGAATTGACATTGCCCCAGCCCGGCGCCTCCCTTGTGGCGCAACAGCTCTCCACTCTCGTCCTGGTTCAGGCTATTCGGATCCACCTCAAGCAAAGTTCGGCGAACACAGTTGGCTGGCTAGCCGCGTTGGGCGACAAGCGGATCAGCTCGGCGATCACCGCGATTCACAAGAACCCAGGACACCCCTGGACGGTTGAAGCACTAGGACGTCAGTCTGGCATGTCGAGAACAAGTTTTGCTGTAACCTTCAGGGAAATAGTTGGCCAATCTCCCATGGAGTACTTGACCGAATGGCGCATGGTGCTCGCTAAAGATCGGTTGACGAACACGAAGGACTCAATCGCTGAAATCGCTCCTTCCCTCGGCTACGAATCGGAGAGCGCTTTTAGTACCGCGTTCAAACGGGTGATAGGGTGTTCGCCAAGGCAATACAGTCGCACACGCAATCTGAGAACGAAGGGGCAAGGACGAGAATTAGCCGCCGCTCCAATCTCATCCGCGTAGTGTGTTGTGGGAGCGAGGTTCAGAATCATATATCATCAGTAAAGCAGTAAGGCATCGACGGAGCGACCACGTGCATTGCGGGAGTATCGTCTGCGCCCGTCCCGAAATCGGTATATGCTCTTCAAAACATGACAGTTAAAAGCCAGTCAGCGGCGGCGCGGGTCTGTCGTCGGCGATGCTGACCTTTGAAGAACCTTCGCCAGGAATATCGCGCCTTTGCACCGGTGTAGTGGCATTTTCGGCTCTGAACACCGCTGAATCGCAGCTCGGACGCATGATTTTCGGAGCAAAATATTACTGCCTGGTAAATACCCCCAGGCTGGACGCGTGCCTCGGTAAGTCCGCGGAGACTCGCGCGATTCAGTCCAGGCAGGCAACGCTGGCATTGCCGGCTACTCGGATTTCGTGACGGTGATCCACGATAAAGTAGTTTCACGTTGCCTCTCTTTAGACTCCTCTGGGCATTCGAGCCAGCAGCGGCGCGCCTGCCGCCGAAGCGCGCCGCTGCAGCCCAGTCCGGAGGTTCATCGTTGGCGCCCACCCTTAAGCTCCCCTGTGCGCCGGCCGATCCACCATGCCGACAGTGAGCACCACACGAAACTGCAAACTATTCGTTTGATGATTAAGGATGAGCCGGGAGTGATGAAAGTCCGCTTAGGCCGAAAGCAATCCCACACCACGTACAGCGTGCCCGACTCGGTCGCCAAGCGGATTCACAATCGGCTGCTCTGTGCGGTTTAAAGCGTTGTGACGCGCTGATGTTGTTGGGAAGCTTGATAGCGCTACAACGCCAAGGCTTCTCCGGCCTGATCATCCTCTCCGAATGGCGCACTCTCAGGTCTGTCCGCGAAAGCGTCTTGGAGAATTCTTCTAAGTCTCTTCTGCCGACCCGGAACCCATTGCGCGTAGTATTCCCGAACCACTTCCTCGGTGTCGCCGATCAGTTCGGCGACATCTGCCACAGGTACGCCCCTTTCGAGCAATATGCGGGCGAACGTGTGGCGGAATCGGTGGGGACCCGGTTTCGTTTCGAACGGCCCGGCGAGCTTGAATACCAGCTTTAACCGCTTGTTGCGCCAAATGTCACACATTTGTTTGGCATTCCCTGTCTCTCCACACCGGAATATCAACGCACCGTGAGTTAACGCTCGCGCTCGGAGACGGGCTACGAGCCAATTAGGTATCCACGTATGGAGCGGCTTTCCGGTCTTGTGCATGCGCAGGAAGACATCGTTCCCCTTGAGCCGTTTGGAAACGTCAAAGAGGCAGACATCGGAGATCCTCAGACCTGTGTAGATCGAAACGTTGATGAAGTCCTTCGCATCTTGTCCATCCCAGGTTCGGAATCCCG
>Ga0335072_10001811_pt1 | contig 33972 bp, 31 predicted proteins | sample Lox_Sample_21_FD_206725 | JGI IMG/M metagenome (GOLD analysis project Ga0335072, IMG submission 206725) | Soil microbial communities from Loxahatchee National Wildlife Refuge, Florida, United States - Lox_Sample_2.1 | ecosystem: Environmental > Terrestrial > Soil > Wetlands | place: USA... | reverse complement strand
GAGTCCAGCGCGAGGTCGACTTCGCCCGCAAGGCGCATCTCGCCGACGACATCCAGGAGCGTCCGCAGCCGTATCGAACCTGACCAGGGGGCCCCGAGATAGGTGTCCTGCAGCCAGGCCAGCCGCGCCTGAGCGGATCCGCTCAGGCGCACTCCGCTCACCGTGCGCACCAGTCGCTCGACGGTGCCGGTATCGCCCATCTCCGCTGCGGACAGCGCCGCCCACAGCAAACGGCTAGCCCCCAGAGACGGGTCAACGGTGAGCTGGGCCGAGCGTTCCAGCGTCACAACCGCAGTTGCGACGGCGCCCCGCTGGCGCGCTCTCCGCGCAGCCGAGGCCAGCTCGCGAGCCAGCTCGTCGTCCTTGCCAACGGTTGCCGCGGCCCGGTGCCAGGTACTGCGCTCCGGTTCATCGCGCAGGACGCCGGCGAAAGCCGAGTGCACCCGGCACCTGTCGGAGACGGCCGTGATCTGCCGCAGGGCCGAGCATAGCAACGGGTGCCGGAACCGAAGCTCGAACCCGTCCGCGACAGACACCAGGCGGGCCGAGATCGCGGGCTCGAGGTCGTCGAGCGTGATCTGGCGGCCGAACGCGACCGCTGTCGCGTCGAGCGTCTCCTGCAGGCTATGGCTGTCGTTGAATGCGGCCGTCATGAGAACTGCCCTGGTCGCCTCGGGAAGTTCCGACACCAGACCGGCATAGGTCTGCTCAAGACGGGCCGGAAGCGGTACCGGGCCTCCCGAGATAGCGGCAGCGCCACGCCGCTTGGCCTCATCCGACAACTCCAGCAGGCCGAGCGGGTTCCCTCCTGCTTCAAGCAAGATCCACGAGCGAATCCGCGGCTCCAGGGCCGGCGCCACGCGATCCAGCAATTCGGCGGCCGCCGCATCCGGCAGCGGCTCGACACGCAGCGTGGGGAGGAGACTGTCCCGGAGGCGCCGATCGGTGTCTACTCCGTCACGGGTCGCCATGACGAGGGAAATTCGCTCGAAGCCTATTCGCCGCCCGATAAAGCTCAGCACAAGCCAGCTCTGCTCATCGACCCAGCAAGCGTCATCCACGACCACGAGCAGGCCCTGTCTCGCTGAGCAGGCGGACAGCACCTCAAGGACCGCGTATGCCACGCCGAACGGATTGCCGATCGGCACGTCCTGGCCTCCGGTCGCCGCCCGGACCGTTGCCCAGGCATCCGCGTAACCGTCTGGCGGCGCCGGGTCATTGAGCACCGGGCGCAGCAAATGCGACAACCCCGCAAAAGGCCGCTGTAGCTGCGACGACACCCCGGCCGTACTCAGGATACGGAAACCGGCCCGCCTGCCAGCTGAAATCACCTCGTTCAGCACCGCCGACTTTCCGACTCCGGCCTCACCCCGGAGCACGAGGGCCCTGGTAGTCCCAGGCTCCTGCGCCAGCAAGGCACAGGCAGACTCAAGCTCATTCTCCCGCGCGAAGAGGGCCATGCCACCTCCCGGGGGTCCCTGAAACCGTGGAGACTTTCGCAAACGACAGACCTTATCTTGCCGCATCGCTCTGAGAGGACGGTTCGTGAGCCTGTGACCGCCTTGTCGTTGTGTGATCAGGTGGATCTGTGGTGTTACGGCCGGTTGGCGGGCTTGGCTGTGCTTGGATAGCCCGGTGAGCGAGCGCAAGCGGTACCCCAGCGATTTAAGCGATGAGCGGTGGGCGCTGATCGAGCCGGTCATCACCGCGTGGAAGGCCGTGCACCCGTCGGTCAGCGGCCACCAGGGCGGGTATGAGATGCGGGAGATCATCAACGCGATCCTCTACCAGTCCCGGACAGGCTGCCAGTGGGACTACCTGCCCCACGACCTGCCGCCGCGCAGCGCGACCTACTACTACTTCGCGAAGTGGCGCGATGATGGCACTGACCAGGCCATCCATGACCTGCTGCGGTGGCACGCGCGGGAGAAGAAGGGCCGGCGGGCCGACCCGAGCCTGGTCGTGATCGACACCCAGAGCGTGCACGCGGCCGCCTCAGTCCCGGCGGATACCACCGGGAAGGACCCGGCCAAGAAGGTGCCGGGCCGCAAGCGCGGCCTGGCCGTCGACGTGCTGGGGCTGGTGATCGCGGTCGTGGTCCTGGCGGCCTCGGCGCACGACAACACGGCCGGGATCGCCCTGCTCGACAAGGTCGCCGCGCACGCGCCCACGGTGCGCACGGCGCTGGTGGACCAGGGGTTCAAGAACCAGGTCGTCGCCCACGGCGCCACCAGGGGCATCGACGTGCAGGTCGTGGAGCGCAACCCGGCTGACCGGGGCTTCGTCCCGCAGCCGAAGCGCTGGGTGGTGGAGCAGACGCTGGGCATCTTGTCCTTCCACCGGCGCCTGGTCCGTGACTACGAGCACCGGGTGTCCAGCTCGGCGTCGCGGGTGTACTGGGCGATGACCGACGTGATGGCCCGGCGGCTGACCGGGACGTCCGCGCGATCGTGGCGGGTCACGTGACCACGGCGGACCCTGGCCGGTTCCTGCTGGACAAGATCGACGCGCGGGAGCAGGCACTAGCCGTCGAGGCCGAGCAGGCCCGTGCCCTGATCGGCGAGCTCACCGCCAGGGTGCGCGACATCGACGAGGCGATCAGCGACCTGCAGGTCACCCGGAAGACCCTGATCTCCCTGGCCGGGCACGACGACGGCCAGCCCGCCACCCAGCCGGCCGGGCCGTCACCGCCGCTGCCCGATCACCCCGCCTATCAGCAGATCCTGACCGCCTTCGCCGACCTGCGCCGTCCCCTGCGGGCCCGGGACCTGTGCATTGCCCTGGACCTGCCGATCGCGGCCAAGCACACCGAGAACATCCGCTCCAAGCTCAAGCGCCTGGTCAGCCACGGCATCCTCACCGAGACCGAGCCCGGACTGTTCACCCAGCCCCGCCCGCAGGCCGGCCAGCAGTCCTCCAGCCAGGACGCCTAACCCAAACCAGACGACGAAAAGGACATCAACTCGCTAACCGTCCTCTAACACGAGTCGGCGGTGTCCGTGAGGCTGTACATGACCGGGCTGCATGTAATGCATGCATCTGGCGCTTACCGTGAGCTACACGCGCGTATGCTCATAGCGACGCCTCGCCTACGCAGAAGAACGCCCCCGAGCAGCACGCGGAGTCATGGTGGCCCTATCACAGCCGGCAGCGCGCACGTGCGAGGGCTGTGGCGCGCACCTGGCGCGCGACAACAGCGACACGCGCTGCAGTACATGCCGCCGAGGTTCGGCGCTCAAGCCCCCCGTCGTGCCGCGTGAGTTCTGGGACTTCCCCGGCATGAAGGCCGCACTGGACTCCTGGCACATAGGCCGTGTCATCTTGGCCTACCGTCACCACCCGTGGCACGGCCGGGAGATCTCACAGGAAGTCGTCGGCGGCTGGCTGGGCGGCCTGAAGAAGCCACTAACGCAACCGCAGATGAGCCGTATCGAGAACGGGCTGGCCACTGAGGACCTGCGCAGGCTTGTACCGTGGGCGCGGATGCTTGGCATCCCCGGTGAGCTGCTGTGGTTCAAGCTGCCCGATGAGACCAGGGGCCTGTCCCCTGCGCTGTCATCGTCTCGCGGCAATCCGCGCAGCACGGCACCTAGGGGCAGCGGCAGGGCAGACAGGGAGGCGGGCGACGCAGCAGAGCCCGAGCCCGGCATATGGTGGGGCAGTCGGGAGCTCCCCGATGCTGACCAGCGGGCACCCGCCGGCATGAGCGGACGCTCGGCACTGAGGCCATCGTGGCCATCGACTGCCGCTGAGGCCAAGCGTGACGCCGCCCAGCTATGGAGCCTGGGCATTGATGATCGCGGCACCCCAGCAGGCCACGCCTCGGCGGCAGCGAGCGTGATCCTGAGCTGGCTGACTGCGCCCTCCGATGGCATCACCGCCCAGTCAGTCGGCGGCGCGGAAGTCTGCCTTCAGGACGTCAGGCGCGTGCGAGCGATACGGGCAAGGCTGAAGGAAATCGATAATGCGCACGGCGGCGGGACTGCGTTCCCGCTGGCCGCGGCCTACCTCCGGGACGAGGCTGTGGCCCTGCTGCAGGGCTCGTTCGGCCAGGAGACCGGAGCCGCGCTCCTGGGCGCCATCGCCGAGGCCGAGCTGGACGCCGGCTGGTTCGCTTACGACGCGGGCGATCATCAGCTCGCGCGGCTGTACATGATTCACGCGCTGCGGATGGCGCACGCGTCCGGCTCCCGCCTGCTCGGTGCTCGCATCGTGTGCGCCCTGAGCCACCAGGCCCTGCATGTCGGGCAGGTCAGCCTCAGCGTGGACATGGCGCGGGCAGCCGGCAAGGGCATCGGCGCTGAGGCGACCCCGCGGGCGACGGCGATGCTGGCGGCCATGGAGGCCATGGCCCATGCTGCGGCCCGGGATCCGGCCCGATGCGAGCAAGCCCTGGATAGCGCCGAGCGGGCGCTGACCCGCGCGACGGTAGACGACGGCGACCCTGACTGGCTGGACTTCGACGAAGGCGGCCTGCTAGGGCACCGCGCAAGGGCCCTCCGCGATCTGTCGGCGGCTGGCCTGGCCACTCCGCGGCACGCCAGGCAATCCGCCCAGCAATCGGCCGAGCTCTGCCGCGCGGATCACAGCCGCACGCGGGCGCAACGCCACGCGATCCTGGCCACGACCCTCATCCAGGACGGCGACCTCAGCCATGCGGCGGCCATAGGGGAACTGGTCGTGGCCGACGCCTGGGGACTTCGCTCCCGGCACGTCCAGGCCGATGTCGCGGCCCTTCTCGCCATCATCGAGCCGGTCCGCTCCCGGTCAGCCCGCAGCTTCACCGAGCAGGCCCGCGAGCTTCTCGCGCACGCTCGCCCGCCTCATGACGGATCCCTGCTCATGCAGTAATCACGACGTGGAATGCCTCTGCCAGCCGCCCGGCCGGAAGCCTCCCCTCGGCCGAGATGGTGGCGGCCCGCGCTCGCAGTTCCCCGGCGAGGTCAGGGCGGGCGGCGAACTGACTGCGATGCGCGCCGACGGCAGCCGCCTTCCGCGGGAAGCCAGCCGTGATGTCCACGTACCTATTCACCTGCGGACCCGGGCTGTTGAGCAGCCAAGCCTCCCGTACCGCCCAGCCGTCGAGGCCATCATCTTCGTACAGTGAACGCAGGGCCAGCCGGTTCCCTGCGTCGGGATAGATAGCCCGCAACGTGGCCTCTCCCGTCGCCAGGTGATCAGGATGACAGCTACGGAACCGGGCCCAGTTCCGTTCCGGACTCCATGTCACGACCCGCTGAGGGCGGACCTGGCGGATCATCCGCACCAGCTGCTCATGAAGTTCACGGCTCGAAGGGTCGATCAGTCCCTCGCTAAGGCCCATGAAATGGACCGTGCCGACGTTCAGCAGCTCTGCGGCCTCCTCCTGCTCCTTCCGGCGGAGGCCTGGGATCTGCTCAGCGGCAATGCATAGGTCACTACTGCCGTTCTCCCCGTCTGTCAGCACGCAGTAGGTCAACTCGACGCCCGCATCCGTCCACTGCGCGATGGTCCCGCCAGCCCAGAACTCCGCATCATCCGGGTGCGCGACCACGACAAGAACCCGCTCCACGTCGGCTTCCTTCAACACGGCCACCACCTGGAACTCCCACGTACTGCTACTTGCTAGCAGCCTACGCATCCCGAGCCATTTCCGCGCCGCCGCCGGGCATGGCCGCCGTTGCCCGCGTCATCCGACGTTAGCGAACTGCACTACAGCCCCGACGCCGGACCCGGCGACTCCTTGCCTGTCCCTCCAGCGAGATGGGCACGCTCCGCGTGTCGTCTCCGGCCGGTACTCGCGGTGCCGGGCGAGCCGGCCTATCCGACTGACAGGTGCCTCGCGGCAGAACGAGAAAGCCCCGGTCAGGCCTGCGAGACCTGGCCGGGGCATGCTTGCGCCCGCGACCCGCCTTAACCGGCCGCGGCTGCTCGGGCCGTTCAGCTCTTGACCGAGTTCAGGAGCCGGGTCCAGTCGGCTGGAGCCAGCCGCAGGACGGGGCCATGCCCGTGCTGGGTCGTGTCCCTTACGAGTACGAGGCCGGGAACGTGGCCGGCCTCGACGCACGATCCGGTCCCGTTGCTGTAGCTTGCCTTGCGCCAGTTAGCGCTCAGCGCGTTATCGCTGTTCATGGTTTCTCCGCTGAGTTGTGTAGTAGTTCCCTGGATGCCTCGTCATCGAGGGAAGCCTCCCAGATCTCCTCGAACGCCTGATCGTAGCGCGCGACTTCACTCGGCTTGTCCAGGTAGAGGGCACCCGCGAACAGGTCTGAGTACACAGTGGCTGGCTCGCTCTCGATACCGCCGCCATTCAGCGGGAAACGAAGCACTTCGTACGCTCCCGAGATCATGCCCGAGTGCATCCCGGCGGCCAGTGGCAGGATGCGCAGGGACACGTTGGGCAGCTCTGCTACCTCGGCAAGGCGGGCGAACTGGGCCGTCATGACCTCGCTGCCGCCAACTGCGGCACGCAAGACAGTCTCACGCAGGGTAACGCGCAGCACTGGCGGGTCTATCGGCCGCCGGAGGATGGCTTGCCGTCCGAGCCTGAGCTGTACACGGCGGTCGATCTCGCCATCTTCAGCTTCGGGGACGTGAACGCGGGTGACCACTCGCGCGTAATCCTCTGTCTGGAACAGCCCCGGAACTAGATCTGACTCGTACCAGTCGATCCGGTTGGCCGCCGCCTCAAGGCCAATGTACAGGTCTAGCCAGTCGGGGACGACATCGCCGTACGCCTGCCACCAGCCCTTGGCCTTGGTCTCGCGCGCAAGGGCCATGAGGGCCTTGGTCATCTCCGCAGTGGCCTGGTAGAGCCTGCACATCTGCTCCACGTCCAGGGCACGGGACGGCACCTGGCCGGCCTCAATGCGCCAGATGGTCGGCTCCGACCGTTCCAGCTCCTTGGCGGCTGCACGGATCGTCAGCCCGGCCGCGTTGCGCAGGTCGCGCAGGTACCTGCCGAGCTGTCGCCTGGGGACTGTTGAGCCAGTCTGCGTGTCCGCCATGCGTCCGTCCTCCACCGTGAAAGATACCCGCTAGTCGCCGTGAAAGCCCTCTATGCGCTCTCGTGAAGTACTGCTCCACGCGATGAAGAAAGACTCACACTAATCTCCGTGAATAGCAACTAAGCGGGGAAAGATTTTACGTATTTATCTCCGTGAAGTACTTCACGGAGATCAGTATCGCTGTCAGTCTGTCCGTACGGCTCGTCGTGCAATCGCAGCGTGACGGGCACGAGGGGCTGAGACCGTGCCCGCGACGACACGGCCGAGGCCCTAGCACGGGTCCGGGGCGCGGTTCACGGGTAAGCGGCCCGCATGGTCCCATCGGGCGGCTCCGGACTCGCTTATCCTTCGCGTTCGTCGCAGGAAGGCCGAAAACATGCCAGCGCAGCCCCTGACCGAGCTTTCATTGGACACGCTTCACGCAGCGCGCCAAGCGTGCCTGACACTCCTGATTGACCAGCACCGGATTTACCTCGACAGCGGCCCCGCAGTGCTGCGGATGCTCGCCAAGCTGCGCGATGACGTGGGCGACCGGCTCGGCATGGAGCCGCTGGGAAAGGCCACCCCTGTTGAGCAGCGCGGCATTGGCGAGGCGACGGACCCTGAGCTGAAGAGCCTTGAGCGGGCCGTCAGCACGCTGCTAGACAGGTGCCGTGCTGCGATCGATGACCCAGCCCTGGCCGAGTACCTGACCGGCCTGCGAGCCTCGATCGGCCGCGAGCGGGCAGAGCGCAAGGCCGTGCGTGCGGGCTTCGCGCCACAGGCGTCATGACGACGACCGCGACCGGGGTTAGCCACGTTCACCACGAGCGAGCCGACGTCTTCCTAGTCCCTGTACCGTCCGAGAACATCGTCCATGTGGCAGTACGGCACATTGAGACGAGCGGGGACGCCTGGTCGATCTATGGCGCGATCAGCACGACAGCCACACTCCAGGCCAGCCGCCGCGAGAACGTCAAGCTGTCCGTCTACGCGTACGTCCTCTCCCACCCGGACGACGTCGATGAGCATCTGCTGCGCGAGGCCCAGAAGGGCTACCGCGCCGTGTTACGGGACTCTCATCCGGCCATGTTCCCTGGATGACCGGCCGAGGTGCCGCGCAATCCTGCGTGGTGAGGCACTGACTAGGACGTTCACGTGATCGACCAGACCGACGACGGGACCGTTGCCGACGACGTCGCGGCTGGCCTAGAGAGCGGAGAGCTTGTTGTTCCAGACCCACTGACAGAAGAGGAGTACGAGCAGTAACCCACTGGATGAGTTGGAGCGGCTGTTCGCCGGGTTGCGCGAGGAACTGGCCACCTGCCAGAAGTTCGCCACGGTCGCCCGGACCTACGCCACCGCCCGACTGGAGACCGACATCGGCCTGTGGGTCAACGAGGCCCGCATGCTGGACCTAGACGACGTGCGCTGGGACCTGGGCCGGTCCGGCAAGCCGAACGTCCGCTACGGCAAAGGTGCCCGACGCAAAGGACCCGAACCTCGGCTGGTCTCGCTGCCCGGCAAGCGCCGTACTCTCCCGGTCACCGCTTCAGCAATCAGAAAGTCCGCCTTTCCCCGGCCCACCGCCCACGCTCCCGGAACACCGCCAAACCAGGAAAAACGAGGCGGCCAGGGCTACTCTCCTCAGCGCGCCCGCCTTCGGCACCGCAGTCGATCTCGTACTGAAGGGCTTGCTAACTGAGCAGCCAATTTCGCACCCGATCGACACAACAACGTGAACGCGCGTCACGTGCGCCACCTAGGCCTGTGATGTGGCTTTCTGGGTCCCGCTCAACTTCGGTTATAGGTCCTTATCAATTCGGCGGATTCAGCGGGACTCAGAGCCATGGACTGTAGGCGTATGAACGCCTGGATAAAGCCGTCCACTGAGTCTGGATCGTCGATGAAGTGGCCGGTTCCGCTGAGCGCGGGCACGCGGACAAGGCCAGGGGCCGGTCGCGGGGCGAACAGCAGGATCGAGGCCGGGCCTGCGGAGATGCCCGGGTACGCGACGGTGCCCGGGGGCAGTATCTGGATGGTGAACTGGGACGCATCCCCGTCGTCCTCGCATGCGTGGGCTAGCGCGAAGAACTGATCGCGCCCGGTTTCCTGACCGCCGACTCGTCGGTGGAGCGCGTCTTGCCCGAGGATCACATGGACGCGCGGGACTCCCTTGCGGCGGATGGCCTCAGCGCGGGCGACGGCAGCGTCCCCGGCTTGGTCGAGCAGGCCGGGTGGCACGCCGTCGGCCTCCGCCTCGGCACGGGCATAACCTCGGGCTTGCAAGATGGCGGGCATCCGCCAGGGTGCCCATTCGAGGACCTCAGAGGCGGCGGCCTCCAGGCTGTAGAAGTCAAGCAGGTCCGGGGGCAGCAGGGCACGGTAGTCCTGCCACCAGCCCGGCGGGTGGCCAGGCCCGGCAACGGCCCCCACGAAAGCCCACTCCTCCGTGGGAATGGCATAGCAGGACAGCAGGCGCGTCAGGTCCGCGCGTGTGATCCCGCGCTCTCCCGACTCAACGCGGCTGATCTTGGACTTATCGCAGCTCAAGACCCCGGCAGCGTCCTCGACATCTAGCCCGCACTGCTCGCGGTAGCGGCGCAGGGCCGCCCCCGCCACCCTCCTTCGCATCGACGTCACCGTGGTCATGGCACCCTTCTTCCTCATCAGGCCGGCCCCAGGCACAGGGACGCCGGCGCTCCAGCCCACGGACCCCCGACTCAACGCGGCCCGTCAAGTCCAGCGGGTCATCGGGCGCCGGCTGCGCCGCTGCGGACGAGGTCCCGGCCGACGCCGGATACTCACCTGGTCCTGCGCGGGCACACGCTAGCTCTTGCCGGCCGGCTCAGTCCTGCCGGAGCTCGAACCATGTCGTGGCGAGCCCGCCGCCCCGCTGGTAGCCCCACCTGGCGGCGAGCGCGTCCACGAGCCGCATCCCCCTGCTCCCCTCCGCCTCGCCGGCATCGGCGACCGGCAGGACCGGGACGCCATCCGCGCTCGTGTCAGTCACCTCCACCCTGACGGCGTGGCGCTCTGCCATCACGGTCACCGTCACCAGGCCGCCCGGGACAGCCGAGCCGCTGTGCCGCAGGCTGTTGGTCACCAGCTCGGTCGCCAGTAGGAGCGCCACGTCCAGGTGCTGGTGAGACGAGCCGAGAATTCCGGCCAGGAAGGTCCGGGCCACCCGCACCTGCTCCGGCAACGCCGGAATCGTCACGCTCCGCGGACCTATCGCATCAGGCATCAGGCCACCGACCTCCCTGGCCCGCCCCGGCGCCGGACGCCCCGGTACGACAGCGGGACACGGCAGATCCACGCTCAGCTCAGCCCCCGTCGTCAAGCCGACGCGGCCCGTCCTGAACCCTTTAGGGTGCCATCACTACGCCTATGTAGCCTCTGAGCTGCTGCGCGGCGGGATCTTCACTGCCTCGATCCCGTCGGTCGGCAGCACCAGGTCGAACGCCTCCGTGAACAGACCGGTCCGATCCCGGCACGCGCCGACCGAAACAAGCCTCTGGCGCGGCCCGTCCGTGGCCGTCCGTAGAAAGCGACGGCGTGCACCGACCGTCGTAAGTGTGCAAACCGACCGTCCAAGGGACCCCTACGCCCGTCCGCTATGCGTCCGTGGGCCCCGCAACATGACGCCCTACAGCGCGACAAGGTGACACATGACGGGACAAAGCAGAAACGCCCCGCTATCGCGAGAATTCGCAGCTAGCGGGGCGTTTTCGCAGGGTGTGGCAGGTGTTGGGTTCGAACCAACGTAGGCTGAGCCGACGGTTTTACAGCCCGTCGCTCCTAGTCGAGGCGGGTGCCGCTGGCCAGCGGGTATGCGTTTCGAGGTAACGTCCTGGGGTTTCTGCCGTCCGCTATGCGTCCGTGGATCGGCGTCTCTCGGGCCGCGCATCCCACGGACGGGCCTCGCCCAGCCACGGACGGGCGGGTAGGAGCGGTATGCCGACCGCGTGGACCGACTTCATGCCTTTGAGCTGGCTCTTCATGCCTTTGGTCCGCCCTTGGCTCCCTGGAAGCTCCGGACTGTCGCAGTCGCCTCGTCTTCGCGCACGCGACGCTGCGACCGCCTGGCGAAAGTGTCCGCATCCGGGCGCGGTCTCTGCACTCGCCGTCAACTGAAGGCCCCCGGTATTACAGGGCAACGTGCTGCGTGTCGCCCGCCTGTCGGACCCAGGATTCGACAGTCTTCCTGTGGGTGCCGCTTAGTCCGCTCAAGACTTCAAAGCCTTTAAAAGGATGCTTGGAGTCTGGCTTGACTGGCTCTTGGCGCCGAACCCACACCTCCGTATCCGTGAGGAGGTGGTTTGTCGTCAGGATCCGGGCCCGATGAGCGAGGAGGAACTCAAGGACTCGCAGCAGCTTGCGGCTGTTTCGCGAGATCCGGCTGAGGCTGGACAGGCCGAGAAGCAGCCCTTGGTCATCAGTGGCGGCCTTAAGCACGTTGAACCCGTACTGGTCAAACCGGGGATCGACCCCACTGAAGATGACCCCCGTGAAGCCGTCGGGTATCTCGACGTTGTCCGCAGGCGTGTCATCGACTAGCTCGCTGACATCAGGAAGTTCTGGGACAGGCCCTCCTGGTGAGCGATAGCCAATCCTGCCCCCGCCGCTGTTTAGGCAGGTTCGCAGCGCCCTCAGGCAGGCACAGGCCCGGGGATACGCCTCAGGCAGGCCGACGAACGGATCATCGGTTACGTCCGCAGGCAGCGGCGATCGCCCCCGCGCTGCGATCAGGTGGGACAGTGGCCCCAGTCCGTACGTAGTGATGGGGGTAATGCCACTGGTGACCGGCCCGCCGTTCGCGTGCATCTCCTCAAGCTGACTATTGCGGATGACGAGCGTCGTTATGGCCTTCAGCCAAGCCGGGGCATCGTCAGGCTCGTAGGTAAAGGACTCCTCATAGAACGGGGCGGCCAGGACCTCCCGGCGTGCCGGGTCCATCCGGGCGACGGCCTCCGCGCGCAGCAAGACGTCATCCACCACAAGAGCCGAGTTGGACGCTGGCACCCCGCACACCTCAAGCATTCCCGGCAGAACCTCGTTACAGAACCTGGCAAAATGTGCAAGATCAGGTTCGTCAGCCATATGACTCCTCCATTCGGATGCCGATTCACTCACCTTGGCTGATGCCCGCTCGTGGCCACCTTCGTCACGGGGATCTCGTTCGGTGACCTGGGTCCCGACGGCCCCGGCGATGCGAACTGGTCCTTCGCAATTCCGTGCCACCCCGCTACTAGTGGCGGGGTGGCAGGCTATGCCACTTCCTCGTCGTCGGCAAGGGCCAGAGACCCACCCGTTTCACTCCCATCCTCAGCTGCATCATCGCCGCCGACAGCGTCGTCCTCGGGTGCGTCTTCCAGCAATCTGGTCTCCGCGTACTCCTGCGGAAGTGCGTACTCGGTTGCTTTCGCGGCCAGGTGCAGTGCGAGCGGGAGCTTCAAGCCCTCGTCGCGGTAGTGGTCGGGGAAGCGCTGCTGCTGCGCCCACATCGCCCAGTCGACCGGCCTGTCTCCGGCCGCACAGCCCGCGACCGTAATCTCCAGCAGGGTCGGGTTCCAGGCGGCCGAGCCTCCGTCGATTTCGCCGCCGGGCGCCTTCTTCGTCTCGTGCATGGTCAGCTTGGTGTCATGGATCCCGCTGTGCTGGTGGCTCGCTCCCTTCTCTCCTGTGGCGTAGAACACCCGGCGGTCGTCTTCCGGACCGGGCGGAACCCACAGGCCCTTCGACAGGCCGGCCTTGTCCTCTTTATCCTCGTCCGGCGCCCACCACTGCGGAGTCTCGTCGCGCTCGCCATCCCGCAGGCGGATGACTCTGAGATGCCTGCCCTGCAGCGCCAGGTTCTGCACCGGGCCGTCCCCGAGCTGGATCCTGTCCGGCTCCAGCAGGCCGTCCTGCAGCCAGTCCCAACTCTGTCGTGCGTTCTGGGCATGGGTGAGGACCACCGTGTGCTCGCCACGCAGCGTGTACAGGACCTGCCGGACGAACCGCGCGGTCTCGGCGCGCTGCTGGACCTTGGTCTTCAGGTCGTCGCCGCGTTCCCTCCCGGCCAGCCGCCGGAGCAGCTCCGGGTAAGGCACCCACTGCTGCATCCCTGGCACCCGGCCCATGATGCAGTCCTGGTCCGGCCTGATGAGCACCGCGACGGGCGTGAACTGCCGGGCGCTGAACTGTGCGGAGACGTTGCGGCGCACCACCCAGAACGCCACCTGGTTCAGCCGACCGGGGATGGCGTCTCCCCTGATGGCGTGTTCCGGCACGAAGCTCAGGCCAAGCTGGCGCAGGCCATCCGCCCAGGCAGCATCCGCCCGGTAGGCGAGGTCTTTGGCGACGTCCTTCTGCTTGCCCTTCCTGCCGCCTTCCGCCACGAGAACCGGGGTGATGAACTGGCTGACCCGTCCCGCGCACGCGCAGCCAAGGCGAACCGCGAACTTCGCGTCGCTGGTGCGCTTGGCGAACCTCTTCTTTGGCTCGATCTCCACGAAGGCCAGCTGCGAAGTGTCCTCGTCGCCAAGGAAGGCTACTACCTCCCTCCGGCGTGCCTCGATGGCCGCCCGCGTCTCCCGGCCACGCTTGGGAGCCTCCGCCCCGCCGAGTGGCGTCACGAGAGTGTCCGCCTGCCGGACGTGCATGCGCAACTCCAGGTCCGGTGCCCGCCAGACCAGGGTGCCCTCCAGCCAGCCCGCCATGTCCTCGGGAAACAGCGCACGGTGCTCCCTCAGGTCGAGGCTGGTCTCGGCCGCGGCAATGATCGCGTCCCGGACTGCGCCGGTCTGGTAGAGCAGGTGGCAGGAGAGCGGCCGGCTAGCGCCGACCACCCGCCCCAGGTACTCCCTGCGCAGTCGGGCGTTGTCACCATCGATCTGGACATTTGCTGCCTCAGCCATTGCGAGGTCGGCCTTGTACTCCGCGATCTTCTCTGGGGACGCCTTCTCCCCCTTCTTCTCTCCCTTCGGCTCATCCGGAATGCTCGCGCGCTTGGTGAAGGTCCTTGTCGGCATGCCCTCCCTGACCGAGTGCCGGCTGCGGCGCAACTCCCCCAGCGGCTCGAAGTGGGGCCCCAGCGCCTCGCCCGCCCACCGCATGAGCCGGCGTCGCTCGGACGGCATCATCCCGGTGCCCGCGCCATGACTGTTAAACATGGTCGTGTGGTAGGCCACGGCTGCCTGGACACCGTCACGGCCACGGATCCAGCCCTCGGCGTCCCGGGCCAGGTCCTCGGGCTTGGGGAAGTCCTGGCCGACGCTCAGCCTGGACAGGATGTCCGCTGGGCCGCCTAGCGCCCAGGTCATCACCTCGTTCTTCTTCTCGCCGCTGCCCCAGCGGGCACGGATCGGCGCGACGGCGAACCGGGAGGTCGTGGTCCCGCCAGAAAGCCACTGTCCCTCGGTGCGAAGGTAGACGCTCGCGCTGTTGCCTGACATCGGCCTGACGTTCCCGTGAACCCAGCGCCGGATGCCCGTGCTCAGGTGGACCCTGGGGACGAGCGAGAAGGGCTCGGTCTGCACCGATATCCGGATAACTCCGCTGTAGAGCCAGGGGTGCCCGTAATCCTCGTCGTCCTTGTCCTTCGGCTGATACGGGGTCGGCGGCCACGAGATAAGCTCGGCGCCGCCCAGGTAGTCTGCGCCAACCCGGTAGAACTTAACCTTCCGGTCAAAGTAGTCATACGGCGGAAGTTCCTCGATCCTTGCCGCGAGGACATCGGGCAGCAACCGGTAGACGTAGTCGGCGGGCTTCGCCGTACCACCGGCAGTCCTGTCCTGCCTCAGCAGGTCGACGCACTCTAGGTTCCAGGCCAGCGCGGGGAGGTCCAGTTCTTTGTAGGTCTCCGTGAGCGCGCGGTAGGCGTCCGGGGAGGGCTGCCGGTATCGGAGCCAGCTCAGGATGAGGGACTGCAGGACGCTGGTCGGGTACTCGCTCGTTGTGTACAGCCACGGGGCCTCCCAGCGCTCGGCCGCCTTGGTCGCGACCGACACGAGGTCTGGGGCGAGCGCCCGGATGGCGGCGTTGAGGGACCGGATGGGGACATTCTGGTACCGGTCGGGGTCCTTCTACCCCTCACGTTCGAACCGGAGGATCGCCTCGCGCCACTCTGGCGGGAAGCGGAGCGCGCTGTAGGTCTCGAGGAGCGGTCTCTCGCCGGGGACCGGGACGAAGGCCGATGTCTCGATCTTCTTGTAAGCCATGCTGCGCTGCTTTCCCTTCGGTTAGCTGAGGTTGACGAGGGCCTGGTAGAGGGGCCGGTAGAGGTAATCGACGAGGGACCGGTCGACCGGGTCGGTGCCGGGATCGCCGGTGAAGTAGGGGGCGAGGACCTCGCGCATGCTGACCAGGAGGCTGGTCTCCGCCGTGTCCGCGCCGGTCATGCCAGCCTCGCTGGGGGCGAAGGCGGCGTCCACGAAGACGACGCGAGCCGGGACTCCGCCGCGAACCAGGCGGCCGATCACCTGCCACATGATGACGAGCTGGTCCCAGGTGATGGAGGCCTTCTCGTCGCGCGGGAGGCTGCTCCAGGACATGCGACGGGTGAGGAACCGCCGCCAGCGCTTCATCGCCTCCTTGCGGAAGGCCAGCCCGGCGGCGTCGAGGCCACCGCTGGCGCGCACCAGCTGCCGGAAGCCGCCGTCGCGGACGTAGCGGACCGCCCAGTCATTCACGGCCTGGATGGCTAGGTCGAGGCTGTCGGGGCGGGGGTGCGGGCGGGCGAGGAAGTAGACGGTGCCGATGGCCGCCTTCCCGCCGGAGACTACGATGTTGTGGCCGCGCTCGACGGCCAGCAGTGGGGCCACCAGGATCTCGCTGCCCGTGGCTGCGAACGACGTGACGTCTCCCCGGCGCAGCCGTCCCGCCTCGCGCCTGCCGCCGGGGAGCGTGACCCAGGCGTCGTCGTAGTCGGCGTCGTCGGAGATGAGGGTGGTCACACGGCCGGCCCACTCGGGCAGGCCGTTCAGGTAGTCGGCCGCGTCGCGGGCCTCGGCGTAGCTGCCGGTGAGGATGAGGATCCGGCACCGGTCGGGGTCGGTGGCCGCGAGGTCGGCCAGTTCGTCGGCAAGCTTGCTGGTCGCCCCGGCCAGTTCCGGCTCCGGTTCGGCCAGCGCCCGCAGCATCTGCCGGATGCGTGCCTGGCGATCCTGCAGGTCGATCCCGGACAAGCGCAGCGCCTGCCCGTCGGGACCGTAGACGAACTCCGTCCGGAAGCTGGTGTCCAGGATCGCCTTGACCTCGGCGGCCTGGGGGCGGAGGATCGCGCCGACTGGGACGTGGACGTGGTAGCGGCTGGAGGTGCCGGCCCAGCTCGTGGCGGACATCAGCAGCACGCCCGGCCCCGGGCGGCCGTCCACGGCGGGCATCGTGTGCAGGCCGAGGAGGAGCTCGCGGCCGACGCCACTGCATCGGAAGAAGCTGAGCGACCCGCTCTCGCTCGCCTCGTCCGGCCGGAACTGGAAGCCCAGCACGTTGCCCATCGGGGACTCCAGGGTGAACGGCTCGTAGTCCTGCGGGGGACGGCGGGACAGCACGTTCGAGGTGACGTCCAGGTTGAGCTCCGCCTCCACGACCGGCCACAGGCCCGTGACGAAGTCGAGCCGGGTGTGCAACGCGGCTAGCACCAGGGTGAACTCCAGCCGCTGGACGTGGACCGCCATCTGGTCCCCGATCCGGTCCCGGACCCTGGCCGGAAGCAGGGCCAGCAGCGCCTCCCGGAGCCTCCCGCGGAGCGCCACGTCGCCGGTGTAGGCGTGCAGCAGTTCTAGCGTCAGCCTGATCAGGGCCGCCGCGGCCCGGCCGTCCTCGGCCGTGTCGCTGTCGTCGGGCTGGAGCGGGCTGTCGCGGACGATGTCGAGGATCGCGCTGACCCGGTCCCGCTCGGCGATGATGACGGCGAGCGCTGCCTCGTCGATGCTCGCCCCGTTGCCCTTCTCCTTCTCCTTCTCGGCCTTACCGATCTCCGGGAACCAGTCGCTCAGCAGCCGCTGGTGCAGCGTGAAGGGGCTGAAGTAGTCGTCGGTCACCCAGCGGCGCAGGAACTGGTTCTTGGTGAGTAGCCCGTAAAGCCGGTCTGCGGCGCCGGAGACGGTGTTGACGGCGTTGCACCAGTCGTCGGTCTCCTGGGCCGAGAGCTGCAGCCGTCCCCGGCGCGATAGCTCGGTGACCGTGTGGACGAGGACCTCGTCCAGCCAGGACTCGGGGGACCTGCCGACCAGCGTGGCGGATGGCGCGAACGCGATGTCGAGCTGTGCCTGGACCCGGTCCGCCTCGTCGACGATGATCAGGTCGCTCATCCGGGCGGCCAGCTCCAGGTAGCGGATCCGCTCGCCGCCCTGGTGCGGCGGGACCGCGCTGTGTACGAGGCCCGCCGGGGTCGCAACCCAGACCTGGGCTGTCACCAGGTCGCGGGCACCGTGGTAACGGGGGCACCTGCTCCACAACGGGCAGCCCCGCCGGGGCGGCCGACGCAGGCGACCGCGCTCTTCCTCCTCGCTTGCGTCTTTCGGCTCATGCAGGGTGGTGCAGGGCGCGTCCGCGACCCGCAGTACCCGGTCCGCTTCCGTTCCGCGGAGGGCATCAAGGGCGCAGGCGCTCGACAGGTACCGGAAGCCGGGGCTGTCATGGGTCATCACGGCGGGCGCCCCGGCTGTCGCGAGGCGCCGGTGGAGCCGGTGGATGTTCCGCTCGCGGGTGGACTGCCCCAGCACCGGGGCCGCCGCGATGCCGATCCGGCGGAAGGCGTTGGTCACCGCGAGCGCCTCCGCTACGTCGCCCACCACGATGGTGACCCGGCGCTGGTGGGGCTGGCCGCTGGTGACGTACCAGTAGGTGAGGATGTCGCGAAGCGTGCTCTTGCCCGCGCCCACCATGCCCACCATGTGCAGCAGGCCGCTGACCTCCAGGGGCGCTCCCGGCGCGAACCCATCCGGCTGCCGAACGAGCAGCTCGACGCGGGCTAGCCGGTCCGCCCACTGGCTGCGGCTCGCCTCCGGGATCTCGGCCTGCTCTTCGGCCTCGTCCATCGCCAGCGCGGCCTCCTGGAGCTGGCCCCAGGTCACCGGGGTCGGCTCGCCCTGGGCGGGTGCTCCGGCGGCCAGGTCGTGCGCCGGGGCCGGCGGCCCTCCCGCCAGCTCAGACGGGATGGTGACCGAGAGATTGCGGTCCCGGACCGGGAACCAGTACTCGCCTGCCTTCGCAAGCGGGATGTCCCGGCGGGCGAACTCCGGCGGAGAGGAGAGCAGTTCCTCGAACTTCCCGAACCGCGTCGCGGCGCGGGCCGGGGACCGGTCCACCGGAGCGGCGTCGGGGCCGTCGAGCAGGTAGCCGCGCAGTTCCTCCGGGACACGGGCGTACTGCTCCAGGAGGGAGAGCCAGACCCTGCGGCGGCGCATCGTCCACAGGTAGTGCCGGGCACGGCGGATCGCCAGCCGCTCCTCCGGGCTCCGCGCGTGGCCCGCCGCCTCCGCGTAGGGGTAGCCGCCGAACAGCGTCCACGCGTCCCGGGCAGGCCTGCCGGGCAGCACCCGCGCTAGGAGGTAGAGGCCCAGCTCGACGCTCAGCATCGCCGCCGCCGGGAAGTCCCGGGCCAGGTCAGCGGGCCAGGCGTCGGCGAGCTGCCTCGTCAGGGAGTGCTGCCAGCCGTTGGCGCTGCGCATGGTTACCGTCCTTCGTTCTCGGTGGCCTGCGCGGCGCGGCGGGCTTGGCTCCTGGCCTGCTTCACCAGCTCGGCGTCGGTGCAGATCTCGACGAGCCGCCGCAGGCCGGGGGCTAGGGCGTGCGCGAAGGCGCGCTTGTAGTCCTCGCGGCGGCGGAGCCGGTAGGCGGGGATGACGATCAGCGCCCGGTCATGCGGCGGCGCGGCGGCGAACGCCTGCGTGCGTGCTCCTAGCAGCGACGGGCTTGCCCAGTCCTTGACGTCGATCGCCCACGCGGTGCCGTCGGCGAAGGTGAGGCGCAGGTCGTAGGCGTCGAACGCCGGCCACATCTCGATCCCGATCTCGGATGCAGGTCGCCTTGCGCCCTTGCCGCGCAGGGCCGCCTCCAGCTCGGTCTCAGCCAGGCCCGGGCTGGTAATGAAGACCCGCAGTGGCCGCCTCGCCTGGAGCAGCCCGTCGGGAGAGGCCTCGACCCGATCCGGTTCCTCCCGGCCGTCGTGCCGACATCGGTCCAGCTCGCAGCGGAACCCGCCGTTCCGCAGCGGGATCAGCACGCAGCCGCACCGGCCGCAGAGCCGGTACGCGCCGCCGGGTCCCCGGTAGGCGGCAGGGACGGCCTCGTAGCAGCGGCGGACCACGTCATACACCGGCACAAGGTCCAGCTCCGCGCCGAGCGCGGCCAGCTCGACCGCGGTCAGCACCGGCCGGGTGATTAGCAGCCTGCGGAATGCGGTGTACGCCTCTGGCGAGCCTGCTGCCCGGCAGCTCGCGAGCGCCTCGTCGATCACCGTGTTCTCGAACAGCTCAGCGGGCACGTCCGGGACGGCCATCGCCCACTCGAAGCAGGCTTGCGTCGGTGTGCGGGTCTCGGCGTCCACCAGGAAATCCGCGGCGCCGAGTCCCGCCTCGGCGAGAGCTGCGGCGCTAAGCCCGGTCGGCCACTGGGCCAGCGGCGTCCGGCCCGCCCAGGTCACCATGTCGGGCACGCTCGCAGGCGGCTCGCCATCGGCGATGGCTCGCAGGACCAGGTGGTTGTAGGCGCTCTGCACCCCGTCCGCGTACACGCGGTCCCCTACGTCCCGCCAGCGGGAGAGCCGTACCAGCGCGGTCGCCACCGTCCGCACCAGCGTCACGCCGTCTAGCCCCGGCCCCGGTCGCGAGCCATGGCCGCTCGCGACCGCTGCCTGCTCGGGACCCGCCGTAGTGGCGGTCTCCTGCCCGGTCATTCGCACTCCTCCCCATCCTCATCGTCGTCAGCTTCGTCTGGGGCCGGCCCGGCGTCCGCCAGGGGCAGCGCGTCCGGGCACCACTGGCGCACTGGGCACGATCTGCACTCCGGGCCGGGCCGTGGGACAGCCGTCTCGTCCGCGTGCCAGGGGGCGGCGAGATCGTGGATCACCTCGCGGGCGCGGGCAAGGTGGGCATGGTCGTTCGGGTCGAGCAGGATCATGTCGCTGGAGTCGGGGTAGAGCAGCTCAAGCTCCACCCGCCTCCCCGCTGGCTTGCCCTCCAGCAGGTTCTCGGCGAGCAGGATCATGCCGAGCGCGAGTTGCGGGTACTCCGCCAGCAGGTCGGTACCGGGCCTGAGCGGCCTGGCCTTGGTCTTAGTCTCGCGCCAGACCCAGGACCCGTCCTCCAGGTAGAGGAGGTCGGGCCGCGCCGTCACGATGACGTTCGCGGCGGTGTCGTGCACCGTCAGCAGCGGCTCAACCCGGACCTCCCCAAGCTGGCTGGCCCGGTGGAACGGGCACATCTCGGCGTGGCTGCCCAGCATCAGCGCTCCGCGCCGGGCCTCTTCCCCGGTGACGTGCCACCGTCCGGCGGACCAGTCATCCGGCGACGCCGGGATGTCCCGCATCGTGCAGGGGGTGCGGCCTGGTCCGCCGTGCGCCTGTCCGAGCCAGGCGTGGACCGCCTGGCCGCGCTTCGCGCTCTCGCTGTACTCGCGATCACGGGGAAGGTGCAGCCTGTAGAGGTGGGCCTGAGCCGGGCACCTACTGTAGTACCGGCCGCTGGCGGCCGACCAGGTACGCACTGGGGCTCCGGGGTCGGTGATCCCGAGGATTCCGGGGAGGGGCTCAAGCGCTTCGCACGCTGTGCGCAGCTTGCACTGCGCGCACCCGCCGCCCGGCTGCGGGACTCCCCGCGTGACGGCCCGCCGGACCTGGCCGGCGCCATTGCCCTCGTACTCGCGCTTCGCCTTGGCCGGGATCCCCTCGAACACCACGTGGTGCTCGCCGTCGGCGAGTCCCACCTGGACCACCCGAACCAGGCGGATCGGACCGGCAGGCGCGCGCAGCACGCGAGAGGGCTGGAAAGGCTCTGACCATCGCCGAGGCCACGGGGCCGCTACCCCGAACGCCGCGCTGTAGGCGGCGAGGGCCTCCTGTGCCGCGCGTCCCGCCAGCTTATGGTCCTCCTGGGAGTCCTGTCCCTGTGCATCCTGGCGATCCCCGGCCGGCTGCCGGGGATCGAAGATCCCGTAGTGCAGGATGCGGATCTCCCGGACTGAGCCGTCTGGGGACTCGTACCGTCGGCCGTAGGCGTACATCTCCCATAGCCGACCCCCGCTTGCCCGACGGTCCTCGCTCGCCACCCAGTAGTCCCGCACCAGCACGGTGGCGCGGTCTGCTGGCTGAACCCGGTCCCGGTGGCGGGCAGCGCCCGCCAGGTATTGCGCCACTCCCGCTCGGACCCAGGTCAGCGCCGCAGGGTGGGGGCGCTTTCCCTCCCCCGCCGCCTCCTCGACGGCGAGGTCGACGGCCTGCGCCGTGGGCGCGCCGTTGCGCTCGATCTCGTCAAGAGCCGCGTTCAGTATCCCGAGCGGGAACGTGTCCAGCTTCTCCTTCCGCGTGCGGGCGGCCGTGGCGGGCCGCAGCGCGGGGTGCGCCTTGGCCGCGAGGTAGTCGGGGCAGGTGCCCTCGCCGGAGGAGCGGGTGCCCACCCGCACGTGATCGGTAGCGCCTGTCATGCCGGGCCAGCCTGCGCTCACCGCACCTCACCTCATCTCAATCCCCTCAAGGAACCCCGCCGCCGATATCCGGCACGAGGTTGCGCGTGAACGCCCGTTTTCTGTTCGTGAAAAAAGGGTACGGCAATGTGTGAACTCATGCAACCATTAAACGGCGACTTGAGCAACCATCAGTGTGAAACACTTGACCAGGCTCCCGTATAGTGATGAGCTGTGAACAGCGCCAAGTGGTCCAGATGACGCCAAGGGAGGCGAGTGACAAGTGGAGCAGCAGGTAGAGGTGTCCGCATCGGACATCGCGCGGATCGCGGGCGTGCGGCCCAGCGCGGTCAGCAACTGGCGGCGCCGCCACGGTGACTTCCCTGGCCCGATCGCCGGCACCGAGAAAAGCCCCCGCTTCCGCCTGTCTGACGTAGAGGAGTGGCTGCGGGCACAGGGCAAGGCCCCGGAGATCCCAGCGCTGGAGCGGCTCTGGCAGACATTCGAGTCCGCCCGCGGCACGATGTCCCTCACGGAGGCGCTGGCCACGGCAGGGATCCTGCTTTACCACCTGAGCAAGCATCCGCAGGATGCCCCTCCTCTCGCCAGCCGCGCTGACATCATCCGGCTGATGGACCGGGCGCCGCAGTCCCTGGTCTTTGATGACGGCAGCTCCGGTCAACTGCCCTCCGGCAGGGACTCCGTGGCGGGCGGCCTGCTTGACCTGATCGGGCACCTGCCGCGCCTGGAGGCAGGCACGCCAGAGGTCACCATGCTGGAGGCCGTCGCCTCGGCCGCCACCGAGGCCAGCGCCACCGAGGTCTTCGGCTACCTCTGCGACCGGGTCCTCGACCCAGGCCCGCGCACGGGACTCGCCCTGACGCCGCCTGAGCTCGCCGACCTGATGCTCGACCTGGCCCCACCCGACGCCCGGCGGATCCTGGACCCCGCCTGCGGAAGCGGCACCATCTTGCTGGCAGCGGCCAAGCGCGGCTACGACCGGGTGGACGGCCAGGAGGCCGATGCGCCGCTGGCCCTCGTCGCTGCCCTGCGAGTCGCGTTCTCTGGCGGCGCCTCCTTCGACGTTCACCGGGGAGATTCACTGCGCGCGGATGCCTACACCCAAGGCGCCGCCGACGCCGTCGTATGCAACCCGCCGTTCGCCGACCGCAACTGGGGCGCCGAGGACGCGGCCGGGGACCTCGGCCGCTGGGAGTACGGCGTTCCGCCCCGGCTAGAGTCAGAGCTCGCCTGGGTCCAGCACGCCCTCTGGCACGCGAGGCCTGGCGGCACAGTCGTGATGCTGATGCCGCCCGCCGCCGCCGCTCGCCCCTCCGGGCGGCGCATCCGCTCCAAGCTCCTGCAAACCGGTGCGCTTCGCGCTGTCATCTCGCTGCCGCCCCGCCTCGCCGCCCACAACGCGCTCGCCCTGCAAATCTGGGTCCTCGTAAAGCCCGCGAGGGAGCACTCCCCGCACCCCGTCCTCATGATCGATGCCTCCGGATTCTCCTCCGGCGGGCAGGCCCGTGCCAGCGGCAGGCCATCGGACGCAGTGCCGACCTGGGACGAGGTCCGCACCCTTGTCCAGCGCGCCTGGACCACGTTCAGCAGTGACGACGCCACAGGCAACGCTAGCCTCGGGACCGACCTGAACTCCATCGCCGCCTCCGTTCCCGTCGGCGACCTCCTCAGTGAAGACGTCGACATCACCCCCGGCCGCCATCTGCCATCCGTCCCCGTCGCACGGGTATCAGTCGACGTCCTGACCCGCAATCGCTTGAGAGTCGAGGCCCTGCTCACGGAACTTCCGCACCTGCTACCCGACCTCCCGTCAGATCACCTCCGCGCAGGCGCCGCTCTCCGGGAGTCCTCCCTGGAAGAACTGGCCCAGAGTGGCATGCTCTACATCCGCCGGGCCGCGCCCCGCGCCGCCATCGAGGAGACCAGCCTCCCGAAGATCCGCCGGACCATCATCACCAGCCGCGACCTGGTCCGGGCAGTCTCCCCAGCGGAGGAGGCCGACGTCCCCGACGACGAGGTACTCAGCCCCCGCGTCCGCGAGGGCGACGTCCTCGTCCCCCATGTCGCTCGGCAGCTCATCGCCCGGGTGGCACAGGGCCAGGACGTCGGCGCTACCCTGTCCTCCTCGGTCGTCCTAATCAGGCCGGACTCCACCGTGCTCGACCCCTGGTACCTGGCCGGCCTACTCTCCAGTAGCGACAGCGGTCGTCAGGCCGCGAGAATGGCCAGCACCCTCGGCGACACCACCCGCTTCGACCCCCGCCGAGTCCGCATCCCCGTCCTCCCCATCGAAGAGCAGCAGATGCACGGCATGGCCTTCCGCCGCATGGCCGACCTGGCCCGTACACTCCGAGCCGCCCACGACGAGGGCAACGCCCTCATCCGCGACCTAATCGACGCCACCGTTTCCTCGATCAGCGCTGCCCCGGAACTTCAGCGTTGATTCCCGCTTGATTCGCCTGACCAGGTGAGAGGGCACAGCCCACGTTATGCCGCAGCTGACCACAGCGGGCACCTTGACGACTCCAGTCCTCGCGTTTCCGGCTTCGGCCCGCTCCCAGGGCTATAATCCTGCCTTGCGGTTCAGTACCCTTGGTCACTGTTGTCTCCGTCGTCAGCGGGTTCGGACTCAGGCTGGGTTTAGGTGCTGAGGGCGTCGGTGATGCGCTGGTTGGCGGCGTCGGCCTGCCCGTCGATGCAGTGCGCGTAGATCTTGAGCAGGACCGCGACGCCGTGTCCGGCGCGGCGGGCGACCTCAGTCGCGGGCACCCCGGAGTTCAGCCAGAGCGACACCGCTGCGTGGCGCAGGTCGTAGGGGCGGTGGCCGAGCGGGGAGCGCTGCTGGGCGGGGGTGAGTGCCTGTTTGCGTGCCTCGGTCCAGGCCTCGTTGTAGCCGGAATCCTGCAGGATGCCGCCCCGGGTGGTCTGGAAGATCCGCCCGTCGGGGGTGGTGCCGTACTTCTTGATGTGGGCGTGCAGTAGCCGCGCCAGTTCGGGCGGGATGGGGATGGTGCGGGTCTCGTTGTTGGCACGGTGCTTCAGGCCGCGTTCCTGGCGGGCGGTGCCGTCGTCGGTCCAGGCCGTGCCCGCCCGGGAGGCGGAGGCGGCCAGGACGATCCTCCCCCACCCGTTCTTTGGCAGGTACAGGTCGGCCTCGCGGAGCATGACCGCCTCCGAGGGGCGCAGCGCGGCGAAGTACAGGCAGCCGAAGAACGCCTCCAGGTGCTGGCCGCGCTCGGACAGCGCCCGGACGGCGGCCAGCAGGCTCCTGGCCTGCGCGGGGCTGACCACGACCCGCCGGTCGACGCTGCCCGAGACGGCGGGGGTGGTCCACTGGATGCGGTCGACCGGGTTGGAGCCGAGGTGGCCCTGCTCGACGGCGTAGCCGAGGGCGTTGTAGAACACCGACCGCTTGCGCCGCTGGGTTGACCCGGCCGCCGCCTTCCCGGTCAGGGTCCTGGCGCACGCGCCGAGCGCGACCCGCACGGTCGCGGTGTCTTCCAGGTCAGCTAGGGGCAGGGAGGCGCGCTCGGCCCAGCCGAGCGCGGCGGCGATCTTGGGCGGAGGCTCCTGCTCGCGGGTGGCCGGGTTGAACGCCCAGGCGAACAGCGCCTGCCGCAGCACCTTTCCCTCGGGCGGGCCCGGCTCCTTCGCCGAAAGGGCGACGGTCACGGTGACGAGCGCCTCGGCGACCGACCGGCGGGAGACCGGGGCCAGGTTCGGCCACTTGGCCTCGGCGTAGCTGCGGGCGTGGGCGTACCAGGTCACCAGCTCGTCCCCGGTCGCCTCGGCCTCGGGCAGGCCGGTGCGCGGGTCGAAGGGCCGCCGGTCGCGGACCGCGTCCTTCAGGCCGTCGAGGAACCCGTCCGCGAGTGGACGCGCCTTAAACGACTTGCAGTGCTCGCGCCCGTCAACCGCCCACCGGACCCGGTAGCGGGCCGCCGTGCCGCTGGCGAGCCTCTTGATGTCCCAGAACCTGATGTCGTAACTGTCCATCTGCTCCTTGCTCCTCCGATGTCGCGTCTTCTTCCAGGCGACGCAGCCACACCGACAGCGCGCTGCGCCGGACCCGCACCCCGCCGCCCGGCAGCCGCACGACCGGCGGCCCGGCCCGCTGGCGGCGCCAGCGGTAGAACGCGGCCCGCGATACCCGCAGCTCGGCGGTCACCTCCTCGATGGTCAGCAGCGGGTCGCCCGAGGTGCCGGGTGCTGCGTCCGGGGTGGCGGGGGGCCGGCCGGGAGCGGTTCGCGTTCCCGGGGGCGGCCCGTCCGTGGGCCCGCGACGACGGACGCTCCGCTCCGCCCGCCGCGTCAAGTCCGGCCCCCGCCGGCCCGGCGGCAGGCCGCTGCCCGGGGCGGCCGGCCCGGGAAGCGGGGGAAAGAGGCAAGGCCCCGCGGGCGCGCTGCGCGGCGAGGCTGGCGGGTGGCCCGGCCCTGCCGGAGGGGAAGGCCGGCAGGGCCGGGCGGGGGGTGGTCCCGGGCGGTGACCCCGTGCGCGCCCTCGCCGTTGCCAGGGGCGGAGGCGGCCGGCCCTAGTGCCGGCCGGCGGGGCAGGCTGGCCTGCCGCCCGGGACCGCAGGCATCCACCCTCGACTCCGCCCGCCCTGTCAAGTCGGCCCGGCCCGGGGCGGGGACGGGCGGGGCACCCGGCCCGCAGCCACGGGCCGGTGCGCAGCGCTTTCTGCTGGCCGGAGGATCTGTCATGGGCCGCTCCCTCGCGCCTGCCTGGTTTTCCCGTCCACTAGGGAAATCGGGTTTTCGGGGCGCCTTTTTACGCGGCACCCAGAAAAAGGTGCTGGCGGGACAGGAGAAGGCGGTTGTTGCGGGAGGGCTGGTTACCTCCGGTGGCCCTTCGTGTACCTCTCGTGGACCTGTGATGTACCTGGCGGGAAACGACGCCGGTCAGGACCCTGATGTACCTGGCCGGGAGCGCCCGGCGGCCGACGCGGCGGGAAGGGGTAGCGCGGGCCGGCCGTGCGGGGACAGCGCGAAGACGGCGCGGCCGGGGCGGCCTGGTACCGTCCCGGCCGCGCCGTCCGCGCGTTACGCGGCGGTGGCCGCCGTCTCGGCGCTGGCGGCGGGGTCGCCGGCCTCGTCGGGGGCGGGGGCGGCGGGCGCGAGCTGGTAGGTGCGGGGCTTTCCGGTGACCATCTGGGCAGTGCCGAGGCTGACCAGCTTGTCCAGCGCGTTGGCGACCGCGCCGGCCGACCGGGTGAGCACCTTGCCGACCTGGTGCGGGGTGAAGGCGGTGCCGGGGAACTTGCGCAGGTGCTCCTCGACCAGGTCGCGCAGCGCCCCGGGCCGGGTCGCCGGGGCATGCCGGCCCGAGGCGGCGGCCCTGACCGCCCGCCTCCCCTGGGCGGCCAGGTCACGGGCGGTGTCCAGGGCGGCCAGCGCGACGTCCAGGTTCCCGGCCTCAAGGGCCCTGGCGGCCTCGCCGGCGGCCTGGGCGATAGCCGCGACGGTCCCGGCCGCCTCGGCGGTGACGGCCGGGCCTGGTCCCGTCTCGGTGCCGGCGCCTGCCTGCTGGTCCCCGGCCGTGCCGTCATCAGGGGCAGGCTGGCCCGCGCCGGCCGTGCTGGCCGCCGGCCCGGCAGGCGGGGCGGCCTCGGCAGGCGGGGCTTCCGGGGCGGTGGCGGGCGTCCAGGTGTCGGCGATGCCGGGCCGGCTGCCCTTGACCCGGGTCGCGGTCCCGTTCTTCTCGTGCGCGAGCAGGGCCTGCCGGGTCGCGGCGGTGCTGATCCCGGCGCGGGCGGCGATCACCGCGACGGTCGCCCCGTCGGGCCCGGCCGGCAGCGCGGCCAGGACGGCCGCTGCGGGGCTGTCGCCCGCCGCCGGGGCGACACGATCACCGGGCTGGGCAGCACCAGGTACTCGCGGGCCAGCTCGGCCAGCGCCACCGGGGCCGGGGCACCCACCCCGCCCGCGCCGCCGAGCAGGACGTTAGCGATCGCCGGGCACGCCAGCCTCGCCGCCGTGTTCCGGCACCCGGCCGGGACGGCCTTCCCGCGCTCACTCCCGGACGTGCTCCCGGCCCCCGGGCCGGGGGGCGTGGCCGCCTTGGGGGACGGCGTCCCGGCGGCCGGGCCGGACCCGGCCGAGACCGTGCACGACGGCGAGTACGACTGCCCGCACGACACGTTGCCGCACGACGTCCCGCCGCCCGGCCCCCCGGCGAGCGCGGCCTGCTGTCCCGCCGCCAGGAGCACGACGGCTCCCAGCCCGGCGCCGGCCATGGCACGGGTCAGGCGCACGTTCCCTCCTTCTCCACCACCAGGGTCGTCACCTTCCACGTCCCGTCGAATGTCTCCAGGGAGGCGTTGACCCGCTGCTTCCCTGGCGGCGCCCCGGGAGCGGGCTTGCCGGACTTGTAGTAGTTCAGCCACGAGGCGCTGTTAGCGCAGTCGGTGACCCTGGCCTGGGACGGCTCGCCCGCCGGAGTCCCGGTGATCGTCGCGACCGGGTCGAAGGCCGGGCGGCCCCGGGTGACGATCCCCTCCTTGTAGTTCTGGTACAGGCCCCGGGTCAGCAGCGCCAGCGCCGCGCCCGCCGCGTAGCGCGACAGCGCCGGCGACTGGTAGTCCCCCGTCTGCGAGGCGGCCACGAACGCCTGCCACATCCCCAGGTACGCCTGCCGGGCCAGCGCCGCCGGGTCACCCACCGTGCTCGCCGCCGGGACGGGCGGGTAATCCGGGCTGGCTGACGGGCGACCCGAAGCCGCCCCAGCCCCGCACCCCGCCAGCACCGCCATCGCGCAGCAGCCAGCCACTGCGAGCAAGACCCTCACCGCACCGCGCAAGACCCGGCACCTCCGGCAATCACCCAAAATCCGAGGTGACTACCTAATACCACCAGACCCCCTTGGTACCGCAACGTGCGATCGATGGAACCGCGAAGTGCGATCGGGGTCCCGTGCTGTAATTGAGCACGCATTCTGACCCTTGGGCGTCACATCTGGCCAGCGGCGGGTGGGCTCAGGAGGGCCGCCCGATCGTGGCAAGCGTAAAGCCGACGCCCCCGTGCCAAATCCGCCGCTCTGTCGACGCGACGACATGAACGTTGCCGTCGGTGCGGGGAAGGACGGAACTGCCCTCCCCTGAAGCTGCGTGACAGCCGAGGCTGGATAGCAATCGGGGGCCAGCGAACAACGCCACACGTAATCCAGTCGCTGCCTCCACTCGCGCGCAGCATAATGATCGTGTGGCCGAATTTTACGTAGCGACCTTCGAGGTTCCAGGCGGCGTACCACTGGACGAACGGCAAAACGACCGACCGGGAGATACCGAAGACGACCTTGAGCCGGACGTCAAGACTACGTTCGCTCACTTTGGGCTCGCCTACTACAAATCTTCTGTGCTTGAGCACGAGATCGTGAACATCCTAGGCATGAATCGCCTCGTTCAAGCCAGGGAGGAAGCCGAACAACTACTGTCGGATCCGTTTGACGATAAGTTCAAGGACACAATGGGGAGACTCATCAAGCAACTCGAAATCCTCACGCGCGCTGACCCAGGCCTAGCCGTCGGCCTAGTCGAAGCTCTGCGGCTGCGCAACGACCTAGCCCACAGGTTCTGGCGCGAGAGATCGGAAGACTTCTGCTCCGACGAAGGGCGAGCAAGGATGATCGCTTACCTCATCAAAGTCCGGAAGCACTTCGAGGACGTAGACCGACGGTTGACTGAAACTCTGGGAACAGCGTCGCTCCAACAGGCAGGTCTAACCGTCGAGCACGTAGAAAACTGGTATCAAGAGCAAGTCAGAAGAGTCGAGGAAGGCGAGTCGGAAGTTCCGCTTTCGACCATCCAAGAAAACCGGGACTATCTTCTGAGCCGCATTGCTATGCCTCCAACTTAAGCGCCGACGTTCCAGTACCAGTTGAGCGTCACTATCCAGGTATCACTACCGCGGCCGAGTCAGAAAGAGAAGCATCTTCACCTCAGTCGCTCGTAGCCATTACAGCTGAGCCAGTCAGTATCGACACCCGCGCTCGCGGCCTCGATAGGGGCGCGACAGCCTGAGCCGGTTACCCGTATTCTGACGCCGTGGAAGACCAGGAAGAGGCCTGCCGGTCCTACGTTCAGACGTGGGCCGAGTCAGTCATGCGCCAGGTGGAGCGTGTACGAGCACTCCGGAAGAAATCCCACAGCATGGGTCGTGCCTACGAGCGGGGCTTCGGCCCGGACGAACTCGACCTGGCCCGGATCGCCCGTGAACTGTTTGCCGAGGAGCACGCCCTGGTCTGGGCAGCCCACCAGGTCGAGCGATGGGCTCAGCGACTGGCGGAGGAACGATGCGACGACCCGCCGCCGCATGACGAAGTGCTCGCGAACGTGCGGAACGCCCTTGAGCACCTTGACGAGGCCGACTTCGAGGGTCACCATGCGGTGCCGGGCTACAGCGGTAACCGGTCCCTGCGGAAGCTGCCCGGCTCTCGGCTCCAGCTCTACACCGGCTACGACGGGCTGGCATTCGGCCTGATCGATCCGGGCGAACTTGAACGGCGCGCTCTAGGTGTGGTTGCCGCCATCGAGGACGAGCTGATGGAAGCAGCCGCCGACTGGTGGGCGGACATGAGCAGCGGTCGCTTACCGGCTCCCCGATAGCGAACCTCCATCGGCGTTATGCCAGGCACGAGGGTCGAGCAACAAAACACCTCCTAAGCGGCTCGCCGCTGACGCTTAATTAAGCGTCACCCCAAGAGGCCGGCATTTCCTGAATAGCGTCAGCCTCCGCCTGAAAAGCCATGCCCGCCGCACCCAGAACCTCGTCCACCTCGCGTATCAGGCGTAGGAGTGCCTGCGGGTCAAGGTATACATCCTCAGTCATCGATGACTTGCCGGCTCTCGTGGTTGCGTATCGAAAGCCGTCGCCAGCCGGATCGAGGGCCTCAAGTATGGCGATCGCACGCTCAAGTACATCGAATGGCTGACGATCTTCCTCCCCGAAGCATCTAGCGAAGCCCTGGGCGACGGGAGACCACAACGTTCGGAGCCTGTGGGTCGCGGGAGGAACACCAAGACCGAGTTCCGGAAAACCCCGCACAAGGTACTTGAGCTCAAGTTCCACGTAGTGACGGAAGCTATATAGCGCTGGCCACACAAGCGGGTCGCGATCGTTCCACAGAGGTGCTTTGGCAGCCTCCTCAAGCAGGAGCACGGCAGCCGCCTGAAACCCATTGCGCCGACGATAATCCCCCGCCGCCGGGTCACCCTCAAGCCGAGCTGCTGACATGTCGTCAAAGGACCGAACGGCTGCTAGCGGATCCATGACCATACCCATATAGTGCACCATGGCAGGCGGAAGCCGCAGCAGTAAAGTGCAGCAACCGCGCCGGAACCCTCCATCACCCAATGCCAACCCCGAGTCCGGCCCCGGCCGGGTTCACCATTGCGGGCTGGTTACTTCAGCGCGAGGGGCGCTGGCGGCGGCCCTGAGGCGAGGAGGTCCCGGAGCAGTTCGGTTAGTTCGGCCGGGTAGACAGTCTGGCTGGTGGCGGTGAGCTCGGCCAGGGACCACCAGCGCCATTCCTGGATGTTGTCGGGGCTGGCGGCGGACTGAGGGTGCACGTTCTCGGGCCGGACCCGGGCGAGGTAGTACTGCTCGGCCTGGCGGACGTTCTGGCCCGCGACAGGGTGGTCCTTGGTGCGGGTGGCCAGGTGCGGGCCGAGGTCGACGTGGCGGATGCCGAGTTCCTCGCGCAGCTCGCGGATGACGGCCTGGTGGTGGGTCTCGCCGGGCTCAAGTGATCCGCCCGGGGTGGCCCAGAAGCCGCCGTTCTCGTCGTAGCGCAGCAGCATGATGCGGTCGTCGGGGTCCAGGACGATGGCCCTCGCTGCTTCCCGGAGTGCTGGTGTCGTCACCTGGCGATGATCTCATGTCGGGTCTTTTCCGCGAGGTAGTCTCCGATGCACAGCGCGTCCAGGTCGCAGTCCTGGAAGGTGGCGACCGCGTGGGCCGGGGTCTCCACGATGGGCTCGCGGTCGTTGAACGAGGTGTTGAGGACGGCGGGCACGCCGGTGATCTTCTCGAACTCGCGCAGCAGGGCCGCCAGGCGGGGCGAGGCGTCCTCGTGGACGGTCTGGACGCGGGCGGTCCCGTCGACGTGGACGACGGCGGCGATCGAGGCGGCCTTGCCGGGTCGTACGGGCGGGGCGAGCAGCATGTACGGGGAGGGCACGTCGAGGTCGAACCAGCCTGGGGCGCGGCCGGCGAGGATGGCGGGGGCGAAGGGCCGGAACGGCTCGCGGTGCTTGATGCGGCTGTTCAGCGTCTCGGCGGTCTGGGTGGTGCGGGGGTCGGCGAGGATGCTGCGCTGGCCGAGGGCGCGCGGGCCGAGCTCGCTTCCGCCCTGGAACCAGCCGACGAGCTTCCCGGCGGCGATCATCTGGGCCGCCGCAGCGGCGATGTCTTGCTCGCGGCGCCAGGCGAACGGGGCCCGGCGCCGTTCGGTGAGGCCCGAGCGGGGGTCGCGGCGCAGTGCCCGCTCGATCTCGGTGTCGGCGTAGGGGCGGCCGAGGCTGTCGGCGGCCAGGGGACGGCGGGGTAGCTGGCCGGTGAGCTCGTGCCAGGCGATGAGGGCGCAGCCGAGGGCCTGGCCCCGGTCGGATGCGGGCGGCGGGGCGAAGTAGCCGCGGACGGCGGGCAGCCGGCGGACCTGGTCGGCGGCCACGCAGTTCAGCGCTACCCCTCCGGCGAGGCACAGGTCGGGCAGGCCGGTGGCGGCGACGCAGCCGGCGGCGAGATGGCACAGCGCGAGCGTGGCCTGGGCCTGGAGGTAGGCGGCGGCGTCCGCGCCGCGCGGGTCGCCGCCCCGGCTGCCTGCGGGGCCGAAGTCCCAGCCGGCGCGGGCGGCCAGGTCGGCTGCCCCGCGCTCGTGGGTGTGCCGGAGCCGTCCGGTGACGGCCGGGCCGTCGGTATCGAAGAGGGGGTCCGGGTAGGCGGCCGGGTTGCCGTAGGCGGCCAGGGCCATGGTCTTGCCGACTTCCTGCTCGTGCCAGCCGAGGTAGTTGGTGAACGCCTCGTAGGTCGCGCCTATCCCCGCGCTGCGCGGCCGGCCGGGAGGGTTGCCGCCGGCCCGGGTGACCTGCCCTCCGGTGGCGGCGTACCAGGTCTCGGTGTCGCCGTGGTTGCCGGCGCCGTCGACGACCAGGATGGTCGCCTCCTCGAATCCGCTGAGGCAGTAGGCGCTGTAGGCGTGCGCGAGGTGATGGTCGGCCGGGCGGACCCGTGCAAGGCCGGCGCCGAGGTGGTGCAGGCCCGGTTCTCCTGGTTCGGGTGGCTGGTCGCCGAGGCCGCTGACGGCGACCAGGTCGATGTCGGCGATGCTGAGCCCGGTGGCCTGCAGGCAGTACAGCAGGGATGCCTGCCAGCCGGAGCTGTAGCGGGTCCGGTTGAGGCGCTCCTCCCCGATGGCGACCATGCTCGTCTCGGTGACGACGGCGGCCCCGCCGTCGTGGCCCAGGTTGATCCCCGCGACGCAAGGGGCCTTGCCGGTCATGGCCGGGCCGCCGTGCCTGGCAGCGCGGCGGTGAGCGGGTCCCACAGGCGGGCCTGCCTGTTCCTGTCCTGGTACAGCGCGCCGAGCTGGAACATCTGCACTTTCCCTCCGCGGTAGGGGTACGGGGCGGTCAGCGGGTGCCCGAGGGCTTCCAGCCCCCCGGCCTCGGCGTACAGGTCGCCGAACACCGGGTCCACCGCCGGGCGCTGCGCGCCCGGGGGAAGCTGGCCGGGCGGCGGGCTCCCGGCAGCCGGGCCGGGCAGGAGCTGCTGCACCTGCTGGGCCACGCCGGCCGGGGTGAGCTGGTCGGTGTCGATGACCAGCGGCGGGCTGGGGCACAGGCCGGGCGCGATGCCGGCGTAGAAGTCGCGGAGCCTGGCGAGCAGGTCCCGGCTGAACCACTGCTGCCAGCGGGGCCGCTCGGCGGCACCGCCCCGGCGTTCCAGGCTGACGTCGGGGCTGACCAGGAGGATGACGGTCTTCAGGTCCGGGGGAAGGTTCGGGGCGATGTCCTGCTCGTAGCAGGACAGGGCCTGGTCGTAGGGAAGCGCGTCGCCGGCGGTGGCGGCGTGGCAGAACGCGAGGACGCCGAGGTGGTTGCGGTCGCACAGGATGAGCCGGGTGAGCGGGTCTTCCGACAGGGCCGCGACCTGGCTGGCCCGGTTCTGCTCGTGGCGCAGGAACCACCGGGACAGGTCGGCGGCCGGACCGTTCCCGGGTGCGGGCAGCGGCCCGGCCAGGCGGGCGTTCGGCTCGGTTGTTGCCCGTCACTGAGGATGCCGATGGTGGCGGCGTTGGGGATGCCGCGGTTGGGGGGTGGGGAAAGCCCCGCGGCCGTTGGGCTGCGGGGCTTTTGTCGGGGTGGTGCCGGTGATGGTG
>Ga0335072_10001810_pt1 | contig 33974 bp, 32 predicted proteins | sample Lox_Sample_21_FD_206725 | JGI IMG/M metagenome (GOLD analysis project Ga0335072, IMG submission 206725) | Soil microbial communities from Loxahatchee National Wildlife Refuge, Florida, United States - Lox_Sample_2.1 | ecosystem: Environmental > Terrestrial > Soil > Wetlands | place: USA... | reverse complement strand
CGGCGCCTGTGGCGGGAGCGCCGTCGGCCGACGCCTCGGGCGACGACGCCTCGGGTACCGGCACAGCCGTGAACGGTGCAGGAGCCAGCGTCATGACCGGTGCGGTGCACGAACCGGCTCAGCACCCGGGGAACGGCGCACGGCCCTACCAGAATCAAGCGATGGCCTACCGCAACCTAGCGATGGCCATGCTGGGCGAACTCGGATACCCGGTCGAGATATCGCGGCCAGACCCCGGCTATGCGGTGGCGGCGATCAAGAAAGGCCGGCGGGTGGCGATTGTGTTCAGGCACGACAGCCAGCCGCTGACGTTTGCCATGATCACTCAGGTCCTCGCTTCGGCCCGGCCACCAGGGATTCCCACGCTGCTTATGGCCAATCAGCCGGTGACCCTAGCCGCTGCCGAGCTGGCTGCGGATACGGGTAGCTTCGAGATCGTGCACTGGACTGGCCAGTATGAGAACGACGAGCTTGTACGCCGGCTAACAAGCCTTGCCACCGCAAGGCACCGCCGCTAACCGCGCCTGGCGCCCGGCGTCCTGCAACCGTGGCACCTAAGTCGGTGTCGGCTTCGCGCGGCAGGTCGCAGCCCTGGCGAATGGGTGGATGCGACTCGGCCTGCCAGAGCGCGAAGGCGACGACAAGAGGCCACACTCCTTGCGCGGAGCAGGTCAGGCGCTCGACTAGACCTAGATCGCCGCTGCCCTGAGTGCAGACCAGCAGCCAGCCCGACAGCGCGGCAAATAGGACGGTCACACACAAGCCGCAGCACACGCCGAGAACCCATGGCTGGCCTGGCCCGCGGCACACGGTGAAGAGCGGCCAGACGAGCGTCGTGGCTATGGAGGCCACGGCGAAAGCCAGATGCCACGGCGTCGGGCCGCCGGCTGCGTCCGGCGACGCGGCAACTCCGATGGTCGAGAGGCCCGCCAGGATCAGCAGCAGGCGAGCCTGCGCGGCGGCCCTGGTGAGGCCGAGGCCGGCGGCGACCTGGCAGCTCCCGACACCGAACAACGCCGCGGTCATCACCCACGGATCGGTCGCCGTCTGACCAGCCAGGACGCTCATCGTCTGCTGCATCGGACTGTAAGCGACCGGCTGAAGTGCGCCAGCGACGAGCCAGCCGCCGACCAGCAGTACCTGCGACAGCGCTGCGGCAGCAACCGCCCAGGCCGGGACCGGCCCGGCCAGCAGCCGTGCAGCGGCTCTGCTGGCTACATGTTGCTTGAGCGGCAGCACCCTAGTGGTTCTGCCCACCCCGGCGGGCATCGTCGCTCGCCGCCGGGCAGAAGATTCATGCCTGACAAGCAAACAGCCACCCGCCGCACTGGCGTTGTGGCTGGTCATTGGCGGAGGCTCGGGGATTTGAACCCCGGATGGGCGCGAACCCAAACCGCATTAGCAGTGCGGCGCCATAGACCGGACTAGGCGAAGCCTCCTGGTAGCCCTACCGGGCCGCGCCCTAGGCTACCGGTACTGCCGGACGCTCAGCAAAGCACGGTGGCGCTAGCTGGTCAGCACGGCCGTCAGGTCAGTTTGATGATCTCATACTCGCCGTTCGCGTAGGCGTCTCGCATCCGCGTCTTGGCGAACTTCCCGACACTCGTCTTCGGTACCTCTGTGATGAACGCCCAGCGTTCTGGCAGCTGCCAGCGCGGGACGCGATCGGCCAGGAACGCCCGCAATTCGCCCGCCGTAGCTGCGCACCCCTCGGCCAGGACCACCGCCGCAAGCGGGCGTTCCCCCCACTTTTCGTCCTCGACGCCGATCACGGCTGCCTCAGCCACGGCAGGGTGACCCATCAGAATGTTCTCAAGCTCCATCGAGGAGATCCACTCGCCGCCAGACTTGATGACGTCCTTAGCCCGGTCGGTCAGCGTCACGTACCCCAGCGGGTCGATGGTGCCGACGTCTCCGGTCCGGAGCCAGCCGTCGCGGAACTTAGCCGGGTCGTCGTCCTTGTAATACGCTCCGGTGACCCACGGCCCGCGTACTTCGATCTCGCCGACCGCCTCGCCGTCGCACGGCAGCATGACGCCGCCTTCGCCGACCAGCCGGTGCTCGACCTGGCACATCAGCCGGCCAGCCGTGTCCCGGTAGCGCCAGGCCTCGTCGTCGGGAACCCCGGCAGGCGGATGGGCGACACTGCCAAGCGGCGACGTTTCGGTCATCCCCCAGGCCTGCAGGATCCGCACGCCGAGTTCCTTCTCGTAGGCCTCCTGCAGGGCATGCGGCACCGCGGAGCCGCCGCACGGCACAAGCCGGAGGGACGAGAGATCGCCGCCGTTCGCGCGGACGTGCTGGAGCAACCCGTTCCAGATAGTCGGCACCGCGCCCGCGATCGTCGGTCGCTCGGCCTCGATGAGGCGGACCAGCGGCTCGGGCTGAAGGAAGCGGTCGGGCATGATCAGCGAAGCCCCGGCAAGCACTGCCGCGTACGGCAGCCCCCAGGCGTTCGCGTGGAACATCGGCACCACCGGGAGCACCCGGTCGGCGTCTGAGAGCCCGAAAACGCCGTTCATGCAGACGGCCATCGAGTGCAGGTGCATGGACCGGTGGCTGTAGACCACGCCCTTCGGGTGCCCGGTCGTCCCGCTTGTGTAGCACATCGCAGCTGCAGACCGTTCGTCCGCATCGGGCCAGTCGAACGTGGCCGGCTGCGCCGCCAGCAGCGCCTCATAGGAATGCACAGGACGTCCGGCCGCGGCCAGTTCGGCCGGCAGTACGAACTCGTGGGCGTTCCCGCCCGAGGTGACGATGACGTGCCTGATCGCCGGAGCATGCGGCAGCACCTGCGCCAGCAGCGGGACCAGGGTCGGATCCACGATGACGACGTCGTCCTCCGCATGGTCGGCGATGTAGCCGATGACCTGCGGGTCAAGCCGGAGGTTCAGGGTGTGCAAGACCGCCCCCATCGAGGGGATCGCGAGGTAGGCCTCCAGGTGCTCGGCGTTGTTCCACATCAGGGTCGCCACCCGCTGGTCGCCATCGACTCCGAGGGACCGCAGGGCATTCGCGAGTTTTGCAGCGCGTTGTCCGGTTTCCCGATAGTTCTGGCGGCGAGTGCCCGAGCTGGTGAGGCTAACGACCTCGGAGTCTGCGTAAGCAGCCGCGCCGTGCCGCATGATCGCTGTCACGGTAAGCGGGACGTCCATCATCGTGCTGCGCACGGCCAGCCTCCTGCAAGAGAAAGCGCATCCGACGAGCCGGAACCGCAACCGGCGAGTCGGTCAACTGCCCTGACGTCTGAGTATGCTCACGGTATCGGCAAACGTCAGTAGTGTCAGCAGCCCTTTTGCGCTCAATCCTGCTGAAGCTCAATGTCGATGCGGAGCTTTGCGACCGCGCGGGAAACCGTGCTCTTGACGGTGCCGACACTGACGCCGAGCACCTCGGCGACTTCTGCCTCGGTCATGTCCTCGTAGTACCGCAGCATGACTGCTGCCCGCATGCGCTGTGGCAGCCGGTCGATCGCTCGCCGCAGCGACTCTTGCACGTCGGTGCTGACCGGGTAGTCAACCGTGGCCTGATCCGGGATCTCGTCGGTGGGAAACTCTTCCAGCCGGCGCCTGCGCCACCAGGAGATCTGGGTGTTGACCATGGCACGGCGGACGTAGCTGTCGATCGCGCTGCGGTCCTCTATCCGGTGCCAGGCTAGATAGATCTTGGCCAGTGCCGACTGCACGAGATCCTCAGCGTCGGCGAGATTGCCGGTCAGGAGGTAGGCAGTTCGCAGCAGCGCTTGACGGCGAGCCCGCACGTAGTCGCGGAATGCGGGATCATCGACCGGGCCGACAGTGGTTTCGCCGGCCCGTTCGGTTCTCGCGGCAGGCACGTTCGGACGCGGATGCACGCCCCGGTCGCCGCCCGCCGGGACGTCAGCGAGCCGCGGCCCCGCCTCGGCCGCCCTCGCGTATGTGTCAGTAAGACTGTGATCGCCCCCCACGCTCACACCCCAACCGTACCTAGTGCCATCTGACTACTGTCAGTTACCCCACGTCACGGCGAGTCTCGGGCCAGGGAAGCTAACAGAACGGGACGCCTCGCCCACCCCAGTTACGTAGCGTCATATCCGTCACTGCAGGTGGGAAAGATCAGCAAACCGCTTGACGGCAGACGCGGGCGGTACGCATGGTCGTGAAGTTGGCCTAGCCAGGCTGGAGGAGGTGCGGATGCGCGGTGCTCACATTGCCTGCTGCGACCGCTGTGCCAGCCTGACCGGGAGCAGCCGCGGCACTGCGGCGTCCAGTCCTGATCACGGGTCGGCCGGCGCCACGGCCAGCGCCACGATGGTTGCGCGGCGCCGCCTGCTGAAGGCTGCCGTGTTCCGGCCGCAGGCTGAGGCCGGACCCGGCGGGAATGGCGCAGACGCAGCCGGCCTGGCACCCGACGATACCGGGAGCCAGACTTCTGGTTTCGCCAATATTTTTCAGCTCCCGCGATCGGTCGCCGGGACGATCCTGGACGTCAGCCCGCACGTGCTCATCCTCGGCGATGGCAGCAGGGAGCAGCGATTCGCGCTCACACCCGAGGCCGTTGCGTGGTGCGGGGGTCAGTTAGAACCTGCCGCGCTGATCCAGGGCGACCGGGCGATCGTCCGGCTGCACCCGTTCGGGCGCAACGTTGCCGACCGGATCTGGGCCAACATCGGCCGGGTCACCGGCGTCATCACCGAGCGGTCGGGCAACCAGCTGCTCGTTGACGAGGGCGCTACTCGCGAGACCCAGGTGATCACGCTCCGGCCGCGCTCGCTCGGCCGCATCCAGGTCAGGTTCCCGACACTCGAGCCTGGCTATCTGGTTGACATCATCGGCATCAGGCGTCGCGACGAGCTGATCGGCATGATCCCGGCGACCTCGCAACCGGCCTACCCGGCACAGCGGCTGCCCGCGCCACCGCTGATCAGCGGGCACGTGCCAAATTCGATCACTGGCTCGGCGACCTGGCATGAGCCGCGCGACGAGCCGGCGGGCATTCTCGGCGTCTCCTATCCCGCGCTCGACCCGGAGACGGGCTGCGCGGAGGATCTGGCTGGCGGCATGCGTCAGGGCTATTCGCGCATGCCCTTCCTGGCCATCGGCAGCGTGCTGCGGGTTCGCAACGACTGCACTGGAAGTAGCTGCCGGATCCCGGTGACTGGCTGCACGCCGGTCGGCCGGCTGTTCAACGACCGGTGCGTGACCTGCGGAACCTCACCTCGCGGCAGGGTCGCTGACCTGACGCTGGCCAGCTTCATCGCCCTCGGCGGTGAACTCGAACGTGGCTGCTTCAATGCCACCATCACGATTGGCGAATGACGATGCTGCATGCCATTCGCGAGGTTCAGATCCCGCTGCTCGCGGCGATGCTGTTCGGTGGCTGCGCAGCCAAAGTGCTGCAGATGATTCGGGCCGGCTCGGCGGGCGAGCACATCGGCCCCACCGCGCTGTTCCCGATGCATCTGCGCCGGCCGCTGGCCATCGTACTGTGCCTCGTCGAGGGCGGGCTGGGAGTCGGCTTGCTCCTGACGGCCGGCCGGTTTGGCCGCAACAACCCGGCCGACGGCATCCGGCTCGCCTCGTGCCTGCTATTCGTCGTCGCGACCTGCGCGCTTATCGAGCTCAGGCAGAGCCGGCCGGACGTGGGCTGCGGCTGCTTCGGTGACTTCAGCACGTCGCCAGTCAACAGCCGGACGCTCGCCAGGTCTGCACTGCTGGCGATCGCCAGCTTGTCCACGATCATGCTCCGCCCGATCACCTGGCCCCGGACGACTGCGGGCGCCCTCGGTCTGCTTGCCATCCTGGGCGCAGAAGTGCTGCTTATCGGAGTGCTGTCACCTGAGGTTGGCGAGGGCCTCATCCGGCTCGGCTACACAGAGCCGTGCGAGCTGCGTAACGTGCCGGCCGCCCGCACGCTCGCGGTCTTGCGGCGCAGCAAGCACTGGCGCCGGTACTCCGGCCTGATCACCTCAGAAGTACCGGAGGACGTGTGGCGTGAGCTGTGCTGGCGCTTTGTCGTCTATCCTGCTCGCTACCAGGACCGGCAGACCGATGTCGTCTTTGCCGTGTTCCTCCAGCACCGTCGGCCAGTCGTGCACGTCGCTCTGGTTGACTCGAGCACCGGAGCGCCGCTGGAGTGGCCAGCCGGGAAGCAGCGGACCCGCTGGCCGGGGCGGGCCGCCCTGCTCGGAGCCACGCGAAGCCTGTCACCTGCGTTCAACGCGGCAGAGGCGCGGCCGGCGCCAGCTGATCTGCCATTGTCTACCGATCTCTAAGCTGAGTACTAGACAGGCCTAGATTTCGGCATAGCTCAGGGCAACCTCAGGCCGGCTGCGCACGCAAGAACCGGCCGAAGTGCGGAACCGTGAACGCGATCAGCCCTCGTTCGGAGCTGTAGATCAGACCCTTCTTGATCAGATTGTCCCTGGCCGGCGACACGCTTGACGGCTTGCGCCCGAGCTCCTCAGCTACCTGCGCTGTCGGCACGGGTTCGTCGCCGAGCATGGCCATCGCCCGCATGTACTCGCGCTCGGCTGGCGTGGCCCGCTCGTACCGGCTGCCGAAGAAGCCGATCGCCAGCTCGCCGGCCGCCACCGGACCGGCCACGCTGACGTCGTGCGCGGTTACCGGGCTTGCGGCGGCCACGTCCCAGGTCACTTTTCCGTAGGCCTGGACGAAATAGGGATAGCCGTCGGCTGCCGCGTACAGTGCGTCGAGCGCATCCGACTGAAAGTCGGCGCCCTCCCGCCGGGCTGGGGCAAGCAGGGCGATATCCGCTGATTCCCGGTCCAGCCGGTCGATCGCCACATACCTGAAGAGTCGTTCAGAGTAGCTCTTGCTCGCCGAGAGTACAGAGGGCAGATGCGGCAGCCCGGCTCCGACGACGATCAGCGGCCCGTTGCTCTGGGACAGCTCATGGCATGCCGCGCACAGCGCCGAGATGTCCGGGGCCGGGATGTCCTGCATCTCGTCGACGAACAGCGCGATGCCAACACCCAGGTCGGCGGCGACCGAGGCGGCGTCGGCGAACAGTTCGGTCAGGTCGACCTCGAGGTCGCCCGAATCGGCGCGGCCGCGCACGGCCGGGGCGTCGATGCCGAGCTGGGTGACGATCGAACCCTTGGCTGCCTTGGCGTCCCTGGCAGCGAATGCCTTGAGCACGCCGAGAAAATGGTCGATCCGATCCGGTGCGCGGTGCCTCGGTGCTAGTTCGCGCACCGCCATGTGCAGCGCGCCCGCCACTGGCCGGCGGATTGACTGGTCCGGTCGCGCCTCGAGCTTGCCGGTGCCCCACAACCGCTGCATCGCCATTGACCGGAACGAGTTGAGCAGCACCGTCTTGCCGACACCGCGCAGCCCGGTAAGCACCATGCTTCGTTCCGGCCGGCCGCGAGCCACCCGCTCGAGTACTACTTCGAACTGGCCGATCTCCCGGTCCCGGCCAGCCAGTTCGGGTGGCCGCTGACCAGCGCCGGGCGCGTACGGGTTCCGCACAGGGTCCATGCACAGGAGAGTATGAGCGGATCTAGCACTTTCCTTAGATTGGCGTAGAAACCGCTACCGGCGTGTCGCGGCTGGCCCGCCAGGCTGGGATAAATTAGCCCGCCGGGGCGCGGCGAGCGGGGCCATTAGCTCGCTGCGCTCACCCGGCGGGCGACGCTCCGCGTCTACGGGTGCGGCCACGACGCGGTGCTGACTATATGCACGGGTTAGCTACCGCTACCGGTTCAATCCAATGCCAAAATTCTCCGGGAACGTGCACTCGCGGTCCGGTGCCTGCGTCCCCGCGCTGACTTGTCACCCAGTGCGTGACCGCTGGACCGGGCTCGAGCTTAGCCGGGCGCATCGCTCGAAGGGTGCTGATTCAGCCGGGCCAGGTAGGCGTTGTAAGCCGCGAGGTGCTCGTCGTCATCGATGCCGCCGCGGGCGTCAGTGACTGACCGGCCGGCCGTCGCCGAAGGCTCAGCGGTGACTAGGCCGGCCCCCGGCACGGCTGACTGATGCGAGGCGACCAGCGTGGCCAAGTTAGCCTGCCTGGCCCGCTCGAAGAAACCGTGCCCGCTAACGGCCGCGCGGTCGTCCCTGCTCCACATCAGGAACACGAGCATCATCAGCACGAACATGATCCCGTCTCCGCCGATCCACATCACCGCGCCGCCCAGGTGCAAGTCCGAGACGGGCGACGGGGCCCAGGCGGGCCGCGGGCCGGCCGGGACTCCGGGCGAGCTCGCGCTGCCATAGCCGAGGGCAAGGCCGGTGAATGTGTCAACCGGCATAAGCAGCACTAGTGCGACAAACCGGACCGGATAGGACAGCCGCCACTTGATCGGCTCGCGGCCGAGCAGGGGCAGGAAGAATAGGTAGCCGACGATCACGAACATCACGTGCTCGGCGTTATGGGCCGTCTGGTTGCGCTCAAAGTAGCTGGCCAGGCTAGTGAGGTGGGCGGCAAGCACAGCGAGCGCGTACAGAACCGCCCCGAATACCGGCCAGGTCAGGAAGCTCGCGACCGGTGACCGCAGCACCCGCTTGACCCAGGTGTGCAGCGGGTTCCGGCTGGCGTGCAGCAGCAGGGTCAGTGGCTGGCCCGCGATGAAGAGCGGCGGCGCGATCATCAGCAGCATCAAGTGCTGCACCATGTGGTCGTAGAAGAGCAGATCGTCGTAGCTGCCAATGCCGCTCTCTGTCGCCAGGATCACGACCAGCATGCCACCCGCGAACGCCGCAGTCCGCCAGGCGGGCCATGGCCGGGCCGGGTGACGTCGCGCCACCCTGGCGACGCCCCACAGATACAAGCCGATCGTAGCGACGACGACGACGGTCACGATCGGTGCGAACTGCCACTGCGTCGCCGCCGCCGACAGGCCGAACGGCGGAAGCATGCTGTCTCCTTTCCACCGGCGAGCCTACTGGCGAACTGGCCCGCTGCTGCCACGGCGGCACCGCTATCGTTGTCGGCGGAGGGTTCGCCTAGTGGCCGAGGGCGACGGTCTTGAAAACCGTTAGGGCGCGTGAGTGTTCTCGTGGGTTCGAATCCCACACCCTCCGCTCCGGGGAAGCATGGACGTTCCGCGCTCGGGCCAGCCGAGCCGGGCCGGCCCTGTCAGCGGCGACCCGCTCTCCGACTGGACGTCGCGGGAGGCCAGAATGCGCGCGGTCGTAATCGACCAGCCCGGCGGACCTGAGGTACTCAAGCTCCGCGAGGTGCCCGACCTGATGCCCGCACCGGACGAGGTCGTGCTGGCGACCACGGCCGCCGGGGTGAACCGGGCCGATCTGATGCAGCGACAGGGCTTCTACCCTCCCCCGCCTGGCGCGGCGCCGTATCCAGGACTTGAGTGCTCAGGCCGGGTTACCGCGGTGGGGTCGGCGGTGACTGGCTGGCAGCCTGGCGATCCGGCCTGCGCGCTGCTGGCCGGCGGGGGTTATGCCGAGCAGGTCGCGGCGCCAGCGAGCCAGTTGCTGCCGCTGCCAGCCGGCGTCGGCCTGCTGGACGCTGCCGCGCTACCCGAAGCCGCCTGCACCGTTTACTCCAACGTCGTGATGTATGCCGGGCTGTCCTCCGGCGAGACGCTGCTCGTGCACGGCGGCGCTAGTGGCATCGGCACGATGGCGATCCAGCTCGGCCACGCTCTCGGCGCGCGTGTTGTGTGCACGGCGGGCTCGGCTGACAAGCTCACCAGGTGCCGTGAGCTCGGCGCGGACCTTGCCGTCAACTACCGGGATGAAGACTTCGTGTCCGCCGTCACGGCGTTCACCGACGGCCGCGGCGCCGACGTCATCCTGGATATTATCGGCGCCGCTTACCTGCCGCGGAATGTCGCTGCGCTGGCGACTGGCGGACGGCTTGTCGTGATCGGCCTTCAGGGCGGCGGTACCGGCGAGCTGGACCTGGCCCAGCTACTGCGCAAGAGGGCTACCGTGCACGCGTCGACGCTGCGCTCCCGGCCGCCGGCGGAGAAAGCGGCGATAGTGTCGCGCGTGCACGCCGAGGTATGGCCGCTGGTCAGTTCCGGACAGGTCAGGCCCGTCATCGAGACGACGCTGCCGCTGGCAGAAGCGGTGCGGGCGCACCAGCTGATGGAGGCGAGCGGGCACGTCGGCAAGATTCTGCTGTCGGTCGGCCGGTCCGGCTGAGTCTGCGCGTGGCGTCCTGCCGCGGGCGGAAACCGGCTGCGGGCAACTGAGCCGCCCCCCCGATGTGCACATCGGGCCCATCGCCGGCAGACTAGGCAGCATGAGCGAGCAGAGCAACGGAGAAGTCCACGACAGTCCGCGGATCGTCGTCGTCGGGCCGGACGGGGTAGCGACGGAAGCCGACGCGGGCGAGGAATCGCGCGAGCGGCCGGTCACCGAGATGATCGAACAGCCCGCCAAGGTTATGCGGGTCGGCAACATGATTCGTCAGCTGCTCGAGGAAGTCAGGGCAGCCCCGCTGGATGAAAAAAGCCGGGCCAGGTTGAAGGAGATCCACGCGAGCTCGATCAAGGAACTGGAAGATGGCCTGGCCCCGGAGCTGATTGAGGAACTGGAACGGCTGTCGCTGCCATTCGCCGAGGACGAGATCCCCAGCGAGGCTGAGCTGCGGATTGCTCAGGCCCAGCTAGTCGGATGGCTCGAGGGACTCTTCCACGGCATCCAGACCACGCTCTTTGCCCAGCAGATGGCCGCCAGGGCTCAGCTTGAGCAGATGCGCCGGGCGCTACCGCCAGGGATGATGCCCGCCCAGGCGGAAGGTGACGAGGCAGCCCAGCGGCCCGGCCGGGCATCCGGACCGTACCTGTAAGCCGGATACCGCGGCGGCTGGTTACACCTGGCCTGACCGGATCCTGGCCAGCCAGTCGGCTGCCTCGATGAACTCGGCGTCCGATTTGTCCTCCTGACCAGCGTTGCCCGGCAGGTCTGCCGCTGTGGCTGGCCCGCTGCCGGGCGCCGCTTGCGGGTAGCTACCGAGGAAGCGGACCGCGTTGCAGACCCGGCGCAGCCCCATCAATGCTTCACCGAGTCGCGCTTGCGCGACGTGTCCCTCGCAGTCAATGAAAAAGCAGTACCTGCCGATGCCGTCGCCGGTGGGCCGGGACTCGATCCTGGTCAGGTTGACGCCGCGGAATGCGAACTGGCCGAGTATGTCCATCAGCGCGCCAGGATGATCATCCATCAGGAACGCGACCACAGATGTCTTGTCGGCGCCGCTAGGGTCGGGCACTTCGCCAGGCAGCCGCACCGCGACGAACCGGGTGACTGCGTCGTCCCTGTCGTGCACGCCAGTAGCCAGCGGCACCAGGCCGTAGAGCTCGGCGGCGAACACTCCGGCGAGCGCAGCGTCCAGCGTGCCCTCGGCCACTTGCCTGGCAGCATCGGAATTTGAGGCCGCTGGCAGCCAGTCGGCCTGCGGCAGGTTCGCGGCCAGCCAGTTGCGGCACTGCGGCTGGGCCACCGGATGACCGCCAACCCGCTGGATGTCAGGAAGGCTAGCGCCAGGCCTGGCAAGCAGCGCGAACTCAACGGGAACCAGGACCTCAGCTGATATGACCAACTCGGTTCCAACGGCCAGCTCGTCGAGCGTGGCGGTGACGGCGCCCTCGACCGAGCTCTCGATGGGCACTACACCGAGCTCAGCCCGGCCGCCTCGGACCGCGTCAAGCGTGGCCTGGATGGATCCGCAGGGCAGTGCGTCTGGCTCCGTGCCGCCGCTCAGCGCGCGGACCGCAGCCTCGGTGAACGTGCCTCGCGGACCGAGATAGGAATACCGGTAGGTCATCAGGCTCGCCCGTTGGCGGGTCCGGCGGGCCGCCGTGACCGGCGGCGACGCAGGCGCGCGACGGCCGGCTCCCTGACTAGCAGCGCACGGCACACGTCGGCCAGCTGATGCAGCCGGTGCAACTGGCTGCGCCAGTCGGTGCCTGTCGCCCGGTGCGACAACGGGACCTCGACTTCGGTTACCCGCATGCCGCGGCGGAGCAAGTCGATCGTCATGCCTGTCTCGGCGCCCCAACCCGCCGCCAGTGGCAGCGCCGCAGTCAATGCTGCCCTGGTCAGGCACCGCTGTCCGTTGAGAGGCTGAGCGGGACGCCAGCCGGTCGCGCGCGCGATCCCCGCGCCTGCCGTTGCGGTGACCACGCCGAATCCGCCGAGGCGGACCCTCGTGGTGAAGACGGCGATGGTCATGTCAGCCGTGCCTGCCCGGACTGGATCAGCCAGCAGCCCGGCCTCCGTCGCGCTGTCAGCCAGGTCGGCGTCAAGGAACAGCAGGTGGCGCGGCCCCGCGGCGCCAGCTTCGGCCGGGCCGGCGGCTGACAGCCGGTCAGTCTCAATCAGCCGGACCGCCTCCGCACCGGTCTCCATGGCGGCCGCCTTGCCGCGGTTGCGCGGATGCCGGACGACCCGGGCGCCTGCTGAGGCTGCCAGTGCGGCTGTGTCGTCGGTTGATCCGTCGTCGACGACCACGATGATGTCCGCACCAGTCAGCTTGCCGGCTGCGTGCACAGTCGCAGCAATCCGGTCAGCCTCGTTCTTGGCGGGAATGATCACAGCTAGGTCGCCCGGCGGCATGGCTGCGATCTTAGTGCCGGCGCCGGGGGCGCGGGCGTCGCCGGTGGCGACTGACTACTGGCCGGTGACTCCTGCCGGGTCATCGAGCACGGTGAATACCGTCTCCAGCCCGGTTACCTGAAGCACTTTCCTGGTGGCGGACCCTGGCCCGGCCAGTTGCAGCTCGCCGCCGCGTTCGCGGGCCTGCCGGTGGGCGGCAAGCAGCACGTTGATCCCGGTCGAGTCGCAGAACTCAACACCGGACATGTCGACGATCAGCCGCGCCGGGCTCCGGCTCAGGGCGGTCGTGAGCTCCGACTGCAACCTGGGCGCGGTATACAAGTCGATCTCGCCCGCAACGGAGATAACGGCGTGATCACCTTGCGACCTGGTCGTGACCTTTAGCTCCACCTGCCGCACACTACCGGTCCACGGCTAAGCCGGCTAGATGGGCTTATCGAGTCAGCCAGTTAAGACCGATTTGCTGTGAAGATTCCGCACGGTATATTCGAAATGCGGTATTTTACGCGGCTACCCGAGCGGCCCCCTGGCGTGCTGCCCGCGCACCCCGGACAGCCGGCTAGCCATCGGAGCGGACGGCGACGTACCGTGGATACATGCTTCGTGCAGTCCTAGTGCTTATCGCGGCCATAGTGATTGTGTTCGTAGCAGCCACCGTCGTCAGGACGCTGTTCTGGCTAGCCCTGATCGCGGTAATCATCGCCTTTATCAGCACATCACTTGGTTTCGTCCGGTTCGGCAGGCGGTCCGCGCGCCGGTCACGCAGCCGTCGTTATTAAGCTCGCCGATACCAGCCTGGCACGATTGCGCTCGGTGCGGTCAACCAGCAGCACGGGCAGCGGCGTCGCCAGGCGCTGCGCGACCTGAGGTGCCGGGTCACGGCTGACGGGACACGTCATGCACCGTGGCCCGCCGCGCAGGCTGCCAAGCTCGCTGCAGGGCACCCGGATGACCTCAATCCCGGCGGCCTCAAGCCGGTCGTTGGCTTCAGAGTTCCGCTCATGGCTCACGACAAGCCGGCGGCTGAGCGCCAGCACGTTGCTACCGTCGTCGCCCTGGCCTGACTGACCCCAGACCGGGTCCAGCCCGGAAGGTATGACGCGGAGCCGGGTAATGCCCATTGCCTGCGCCGCCGCTTGCAAGAACGGCTGCGCCTTAGACACTCGAAGGCCATCGCCCTGGGCTGAGATCGTGTGCGCAGTCAGTGCATACGCGACACCCGGATGCATGAGCACCGAGTCGGCGTCGACGACGGCGCAGAGCGTGTCCAGGTGCGCGGTACAGCTGTGCTGGCGGATTGGGACCGCGAGGACAGCATGGGCCAGCCTGGCGTCAAACAGCTGCCGTGCGAGCCGCTCCGCTCCGGCCGCCGTTGTCCGATGGCTCACTCCGACGGCTACCACCCCAGGTGCCAGCAGCAGCACGTCCCCGCCGTCGAGCGGCTCAAGGTCACCCTGATATATCCACCTGGCGGCCGCGAACCGCGGGTGGTGCCGGTAAACGACGCTAGCCAGGTCGGTCTCGCGGCTCCGGCGCTGCGTGCCGAGGCTAGCTATTGCGACCCGGTTGCCGATCCAGAAGCTGGAGTCCTTTGTGAAGAGGAGGTTCGGCAGCGGATCAAGGACGAAGTCGTGCCGGTCGAGTAGCTCGTAGACCACGCCGCGGCCGGTCTTGAGCTCGTCCGGCTTCAACCCGGCGATGAGTACCTGCGCCAGCTCCTCCGGGTTCTTTTCGTCCAGGTGAGCGCGCAACCGCGCGCGCAACTCCTCGCCCAGTCCGGCATCGGCGGCGGCAAGCCTGACTGCCTCCGCCCTGGCAGGCTCGTACTCCAGGGTGTCCTGCAGCAGCTCGGTGAAGTAAAGGACTTCAGCGCCGGCATCCCGGAGGACCTGGCACAGGATGTCGTGCTCTTCCCTCGCCCTGCTGACCCAGGGCATGGCGCGATGCAGCAAGCCGCCAGAGTGCCGGGGGCTGATCCGTTGCAGCTCGCCGCCTGGCCTGTGCATGAGGACAGTCCGCAGCTGACCTGTCTCGCTGTCGACGCCGTGCGCCTGAGTCACGACACCCCCCTGCCCTGACGGCCATCCCCGACGGCGCCGATGCCCCCAATCCGGGCAACACAGCGCGGGTTACGGCCACGCGATTGCATCCGCTGGGAGAGGTATTACCGCCCTGAGACGCGCTTACGCCTGCCTGGCCCGCGCACCGGCGAAGCGCAGGGCAGGCCCGGTTGGTCCGCCGGTGCGGCCATCAACGCCCAGACCGTCAGCCCGGTGTCGTCCGTCCTGACACCCCAGCTCCTGGCCAGGTAGTCAACGATGCCGAGGCCACGGCCACCCAGCGAAGAGACAGTCGCCTGCGCCGCCATCGGCCGGGTAGCGGCTCCGCCGTCAGTCACCGCAATCTGGACGGCACTATCTGTCAAGTCCCAGGAAAGGAGCACGTTCGAGCCGGGCAGCGGCCTGGCATGCCGGATGGCATTGCTGAGCAATTCGCTGACAACCAGCACGGCGTCACTAACAACACCGTCGAAGATCCCGGCCGCACTCAGCTCGGCCGCGAGCAGCTGGCGGGCCACCGCAACACTCGCCGGGGTGCACGGCAGGGCGACGGTGCCCGCTATTCTCACCTCCCTGTGCCGCGCCCGGAGTTGCGACGCGCGGCACTTTCTGCCGCGGAGATGCCCCGCGCTTGCCGGCCGGAAACGCCCGTCATCGAGCGCGACCCGCAGCCGGGCCGGCGCGAGCCCGCCGGGTAATCGTCGCTACCGGTCGCGGCCGGCTGCCTGATCGAGCAACGACTCGGCTGCCAGCACCCGGACCAGGCCGCCTAGGCCAGCCGACAGGCCCGCCCGCTCATCGGCAGACAGCCCAGCCAGGATCCGCGCCTGCCGCTCGCGCCAGGCGCGCCAGAGACGTCCGGCAACCTCGCGCCCCTGAGGCGTCAGGTAAAGCCTGACGTAACGCTGATTGTTCTCGTCGCGGCCACGGCGGATCCAGCCCTTGCGCTCTAGGCCGGCCGCGAGTCTGCTGACCGTGCTCTTGTCCAGCGCCAGTACCGCCGCTAGCTCACCCTGCGCGATACCGCGAGCTGACACCAGCTCGACCAGAGCTCGTGCCTCCGACGCCGAGACCACTGGCAGCGCGGCTTTATCAGCCGCCACTGGCCGCGCGTCCGCGCTCGATACCCCGAGTGCAGGCGATAGCATTCGGAGCAACTGAGCTAGCAGATGCTCAAGCTCGGCGCCGCCAGGCGACTCGTTGGCCATGCAACAGTTGTATCGCACAACCGTACTAATGGTACAGTCTCGGGCGTGAAGGCAGCCGCGCGCAACCCGGAGTCCCGCAGGAGTACCGCGTGACCGACGCGAAGGTGCCGTTGCCGACCCTGCTGTCGGACGACGGCGATTCGGGGAGCCAGGCCGCAGCCATCTCGCCGGAGTTCGCCGGCGAATCGCTGGCTGCCTATGCCGTCAGGCACGGCCTGCGGCCGAGCGCAGAGCGCCCCCCTGTCGTCGCCTACATCACGGAAGTCTGGCGTCGGCGGCACTTCGTGATGGCATTCGCTACCGCGCGCAATATCGCTATGTACACCGAGGCCAAGCTCGGCCAGATCTGGCAGGTACTCACGCCGCTGCTCAACGCCGGCGTCTACTTCCTGATCTTCGGGCTCCTGCTGAACATCAACCGCGGCATCCCGAATTACCTGGCCTTCCTGGTCACCGGCGTGTTCGTGTTCAACTTCACCCAGCGGGCCTTCATTACCACCTCCTCGGTAATCACCGAGAGCCTGCCGCTAATCAGGGCGCTGCAGTTCCCGCGTGCCGCGCTGCCGCTCGCGTACGTGGTCGTCGAGCTAGAGCAGATGGCCCTGGCCATGGCCGTCCTGGTGGTGATCGTGCTCGCGAGCGGGGAGCCGATCACCTGGTACTGGCTGCTCGTCATCCCGGCGCTGCTGCTCCAGACGATCTTCAACATCGGGATCGGGCTATTCGCGGCACGGCTCGGTTCGCAGGTCAACGACTTCAGCCAGCTACTGCCGTTCCTGATGCGCACCTGGCTGTACCTCTCCGGCGTGCTGTTCAGCATCCAGAACCTGAGCTTGTCAAAAAGCAGTCACGTGCCGGCGTGGGCAGTGCCGGTGCTTGCCAGCAATCCGGCCGCGGTATACATCGACCTGGTCCGCAATTCGATCATGGCGAGCCAGCGGCTCAGCGCCCCGGGCAGCCAGCCCTACAACGCAGCCAGGTGCGGCTTGTGGCAACACGCCGTGCAGAGCAACACTGCCGTGCCGTCCAGTCTGGAATATGACAGCGCGTATTGTCATGCTCAGGTCACAGTCGCCCATTTCTGGTATTTCGGTATCGGCTGGGCAGCGCTCGCCCTCGTCGTCGGCTTCTTCTTCTTCTGGCGCGCAGAGACGAGGTACGGCCGTGGCTGAACCCATGGTCGTCGTGGACGACCTGAACATCGTCTACAAGGTCTACGGCGCCGGGGGCGATCGCGGCTCTGCGGCCACTGTCTTGCTGCGCGCGCTCGGCCGGAAAACCCGCGGCAACATCCGCGAAGTACATGCCATCCGCGGCATCTCGTTCATCGCCTACCGCGGTGACGCCATCGGAGTCATCGGCCGGAACGGCTCGGGCAAATCCACCTTGCTGCGCGCTATCGCTGGCCTGCTGCCGCCCGAGGCCGGGAACGTCTACACCACCGGCGGCGCGTCCTTGCTCGGCGTGAATGCCGCATTGCTCGACGATCTCACCGGCGAGCGGAACGTGGTACTCGGCTGCCTGGCCATGGGCATGAGCAAGCAGGAAGCCAGGGCCAAGTACCAGAGCGTGGTCGACTTCTCCGGTGTCGGCGACTTCATCAACCTGCCGATGAAGACGTACTCATCTGGCATGGGCTCGCGCCTGCGCTTCGCGATCGCAGCCGCCAAGCATCACGAGGTGTTGCTGATCGACGAGGCCCTGGCCACCGGCGACGCCGAGTTCCGGGTGCGCAGTCACAACCGGATCAACGAGCTCCGGGCAGCCGCGGGCACTGTGTTCCTGGTCGCGCACGACCTGGAAGAAGTCGAACTGACCTGCAACCGGGTCATCTGGATGGACCGCGGCAAGATCGTCATGCAGGGCGACGACGTTATCGGCATCGTCGACAAGTACATCGAGGCATCCGGCGGCATACCCATCGACCGAGACCCGCTCACCAAACGGCGGCTGCATCCGAGGATCGGCGCGGAGAGTTAGCCGGTCAGCTGGTTGCCGCGGTTCCAGCGGCTCGCAGCCGCAGGCGCATGACGGTGCCGCCGTCGTCGTTCCCGTCGGCGGCGATCTCGCCATCCTGGGCCCTTGCGAGCTGCCGGACGATATAGAGGCCAAGCCCGATTCCGCCAAACCGGCGCCGGTCGCCTGCCTCGCCCTGCACGAACCGCTCGAACACGCGCTCGCGATCTCCTGGCGGGATGCCGATGCCCTGGTCAGCAACCTCTACCACGATCGCCTCGCCATCCGGCCGGGCGTGCACGGTGACCGCGCCGCCCTCAGGTGAGTACTTGAACGCGTTCTCAAGCAACTGCCCGATGATGATGTCGGTAGCCATCGGATCACCGTTGGCCTGCGGCAGGTCGTCGGCGATATCGATGCCGAGCGTGTGCTTGTCCGACAGCGGCCTGAATGCCACTACGGCACCGCGCAGGAGCCCGGCTAGGTCGAACGGACCGTTGCTGACCTGAAGCTGGTCAGCCCCCGCCCGCGAACCGAGCAGTAGCTGCTCGACCAGCCTGGCAAGCGAGCCGGCCCGCTCCGCGATCGTCTGCACGGCCGCGCGGCGATCGGCGTCGGCGAGCTTGTCCCAGCGGCTCGCCAGCGTGCTCGCGAAACCCTGGACGACGGTGATCGGCGTGCGCAGCTCATGGCTGGTGGTTGCCAGGAACAGGTCTTTGGCCTCCTCCAGTTCCTTGGCTGCGGTGATGTCACGAAAGTCGAGCACCTTCTCGCCGCGGCCGCTCAGGCCCGTGCAGAGCAGGTCGATCCACCTGCCGTTAGCAAGCTTGTGGGTGAGTTTCTCGCCCGGCGCCGGCAGCGGGAACGGCGGTCGCCTGCCAGTGGCGAGGTCCGGGGACAGACCAGTCAGCCGGTGCGCCGCCGGATTCCACTGCCGGACAAGGCCCTCAGAGTCCAGCACGGCGATGCCGTCCGCGCTGGCGTCGATCACCGCCCGCTCGTGGGCGCGCTGGCGGACGACCTCCTCGAAAGCGGTCACGTTCGACAGTGCCACGCTGGCGTGCCCTGCCAGCAGCTCGAGCAGTTCAAGCTCGACGTGGCCGACCTTGCGTCCGCTGTAGAGCGCATACAGTGCGCCGAACGGGCGCCCTGCCACATGCGACAGGCTGAGGGTGATCGTATGCAGGCCCGGTAGCGCGGCCCAGATCAGGTCATCGAAGCCGCCAGAGTCGCTGGTTGCCATCAGCACCGTCTTGCCTGACCGCATGAGCTGGCCAACCATACTGCTCTGCAGGTCAGCTGTCCGGCCGCGCAGTTCGGCAGGCAGCCCGTCCAGGCTCACCAGACGCAGCCGGTCCTTTTCGATCAGCACGAAGCCGCCCGCGTCGGCCCTGGTAAGCTCGCGCAGGCTTGCCGCGATGCGGTCGAGCACTGCCTCAAGCTCGAGTTGCGCATTCATGTCAGCGACGACGTCGCCGAGGCGGCGGACGACCCTGGCCCGTTCGGCCATGTAGTGCCTGACCGGCTCGTCGTCGCGACTGCGATGGCAGACACACACCCAGCCGATCAGCTCTCCGGCGCTGTCGACCATCCTGCTCGCGTCTATCCGCAAGTCGACCATGGAGCCGTCCTTGCAGGTCCGCCGGGTGGCAAAGGAGACCTGGCCACCGCTAGCCACTCGCTCGAGCACTGCATTGTGCTCGGCCCGCAGTTCCTCAGGAACGAAGGGCGGCTCAAGGCCTACCACCTCGGCAGCACGCCAGCCGAACAGTCTCTCGGCGGCCGGATTCCAGACCGTGACGCGACGGTCCGCGCCGAGCGCGATGATCGCGTCTGCCGCGCACTCGATCACGGCGCGAGCGGTGCCATCGATCCGGTCCCGGTCGCTTTGTGCCACGGTGAGCTTCAATCCCACCGCCTCATGGTGCCATTTGCGCCGGCTCCAGGGCCGGTGAACTGCGCAAACTCCCAGGTAGCGCGGCCGGCCCCAGGTCGCGTACTGTGCCTGGAACCGATTAAGGGGGCATGTACGTCTAATGGCAATGACGCCACCCGTGCGCGACCGGCGCACTCGGTCTCAGCCCGGCCGGATTCTGCCGCTCTGCGCGGCCGCCGGGGCGTGCGCGTTGCTTGTCGCCGCCTGCGGCAGTGCAGCTGCACCTGATAGTGGTACGTCAGCCGGGCGCGGGTCAGGTTCCAGCTCGGCCGCCGCGGGTAGCAGCGGGCCTGCCACGACTGCCACCGCGAAGATCTCGCTGGAGGTGAATTTCAGCGGGTCGCCCACCACCGCCGCAGCGCACTACACGTTGCGCTGCGATCCGGCCGGCGGTACTGTCACCGATCCTGCCTCGGCCTGCGCGAAGCTCATGCGGGGCACGAGCCTGTTCGGACCGCTCCCGGCGCACGTGGCATGTCCGATGATCATGGCCGACGCCGGGCACGCGACAGTGAGCGGCAGCTACCTCGGGCGCCCTGTGCATGAGACCGTTATCGACGGCGGTTGTGACCTGAGCCGCTGGGCCAAGCTCAGGCAAGTATTCAGCTGACGGCCTGCTCAGCAGGCAGCACGGACCCGCCGCTACTTGAGCAACCGCGACAACCGGCGGTCGGCCAGGGGCTTGCCCCCGGTCTGGCAGGTCGGGCAGTACTGCAGCGCCGAGTCAGCGAACGAAACCTCGCGGACGGTATCGCCGCACACCGCGCACGGCTCGCCTGCCCTGCCGTGAACCCGAAGACCGGCCTTCTTCTCCTTCTTCAAGTCACTTGCGGCCAGGCCGTCAGACCGGCCGATCGCGTCCCGCAGCGTGCTGATGATCACGGCATGCAGATCGGCGACCTCCTGCGGGCTGAGGCTGGAGGCGAGCCGGAACGGGCTCATCCTGGCTGCGTGCAGCACCTCGTCGGAGTAGGCGTTGCCGATCCCGGCGATGAGCTTCTGATCTCTCAGCACGCCCTTGATCTGGGTTCTGCGGCCAGCCAGGATCCCGCCTAGAACCTCGGTAGTAAATCCCGGATCCAGCGGTTCAGGGCCAAGCGACGCCACACCAGGGATCTGCTCGAGATCGGTGACGAGATACACCGCCAGGCGTTTCCTGGTGCCCGCCTCGGTGAGGTCGAAGCCACTGCCGTCGGCGAAGCGGACCCGGAAAGCCAGCGGGCCCTTGCCCGGCTTGACTGGCCCGGCCGGCAGCGAGTCCCGCCAGCGCAGCCAGCCGGCCCTGGCCAGATGCGTCACCAGGTGCAGCTCGGGGCCGTCGCCGGCCGGGGCGCAGCGCAGGTCGAGAAACTTGCCGCGCCGCGACGTGCCGCTAACCCGCGCCCCGTGCAGGGCGGACAGCGGCGGGTCATAGGTCTTCAGCACGGAGAACTCAGCTACGTCAGCGCGGTCGATCTCGCGACCGAGCGCGCGCTCGCGCAGGTCGGCGGCGAGGGCCTCAACTTCAGGCAGTTCCGGCACGTTATCGATTGTGCCTGATGCGGTCGGCAGGCAGCGCCAATCCGGAAGTGGCTGACTCTCGCTGCTGCGTCATGATCTCGATCACACCGGGAGATACGGGCAGCGCAGCCCCGAGGAGAGCCGGAGCACAGCGACCCGAGTGACAAGCACGGCGCGGACCGCCTAAGCTTCGGCCAGCTAACCGGCCGCGCGGCCGGGCTGCACGGCGCCGTCAGCAGGCACACGTCACGGGTGGGCGAGGAGGGATTTGAACCCTCACGTCCTCTCGGACACACGGACCTGAACCGTGCGCGTCTGCCGTTCCGCCACCCGCCCCGGGAGCAGCAGTCAGGTTAGCACGTCCGCAAGCTGTCCCACATCGCCGATACGATCGGATACGCACGGAGAGGAGGGCGCCACGGTGGGAGTCCTGCAGCGCTTTGAGCACAGGCTCGAGGGAATGGTCGAAGGTGCCTTCGCGCGGGCGTTCAAGTCTGAGTTGCAGCCAGTCGAGGTGGCTAGCGCGATTCAGCGCGAGATGGACGACCGGGCCGCGATCGTGGCACAGGGCCGGACCCTGGTGCCGAACGACTTCGTGGTCGAGGTCGCCGAGGATGACTACACGCGCCTCGACGTCTATGCCGACAGCCTCGGCATTGAGCTCGCCACGCTAGCTCGCGAGTATGCCAAGGAGCAGGGTTATTCGTTCGTCGGGCCGGTTCGGATGCGGTTCGAGGGCGTCCGGGACCTGACAACCGGGACGTTCAGGATCCTGTCCGGGGTAATCAGGGGCACGACCGTGGAGGACGGCGAGATCCGCCGCCCGGTGAGTGACCTCCCGCAGCGGGCCGGGGGCTTCCATGGCAATCCCCGGCTGCTGGTGTCCGGCCCGGAGCCCGGAGCGGGCGGCAGTACCCAGCGGACTTTCGAGATAGCCACGCCACTGATCATCCTGGGCCGCGGTACCGATTGCGACCTGCGGCTAGTAGATCCCGGGGTGTCCAGGCACCATGCCGAGATCCGGGTCGAGGACGGTGAGGTCGTGCTCGTCGACCTCGGCTCGACGAACGGGACCTTCGTTAACGGCCAGCCGGTGCGTCGGGTGCTGCTCACTGACGGCACGCAGGTCACCCTCGGCCGGACCACGCTCGTATTCCGCCGGGACAGCATTTACTGACGGGGACTACCCCGACGCCCCGTCACGCCAGCCAAGGACTCATGACCCGATGAACGCGCTTGAGCTCACCCTCGTCAGGATAGGCTTCCTCGCTGTCCTGTGGCTCTTCGTCATCGCAGCCGTCGGCGTGGTCAGGACTGACATGTTCGGGCCGGTCAGCCAGCGTCGGCGGCGATCTGCGACCCGCCAGACCGGGCCGGCCCGCCAGCCGCAACCCAAGGCCAAGCCTGCCCGGCCGAGCAGATCGGTGCCACAGCAGCTGCTGGTGACGGCAGGCGCGCTTGCGGGCACTAGTCTCGGGCTCACCGACCAGCAAATCACCATCGGCCGGGCCGATGACGCCACGCTGGTGCTGAGCGACGACTACGCTTCGACCCGACATGCCCGACTCTTCCCGCAAGATGGTCAGTGGCTGGTTGAGGATCTCGGTTCGACCAATGGCACGTACCTGGACCGGCAGAAGGTGACTCAGCCGACTCCGGTACCCGTTGGCGTCCCGATCCGAATCGGCAAGACCGTTCTGGAGCTGCGCAGATGACCCTGGCACTGCATTACGCGCTCCGCTCAGACGTGGGTCTGCTCCGCGAGGGCAACGAGGACTCGGCGTACGCCGGCCCGCGATTGCTGGCGATCGCCGACGGCATGGGCGGTCACGCGGCGGGCGAAGTTGCGAGCGCTGTAGCGATCTCGGCCATCGTTCCGCTGGACCGGCAGAACCTCATCAGCGATGACGACATGCTGAATGCCCTGGCGGACGCGGTTGCCTCGGCGCGCGCCACGCTGCACGACATGAGCATCTCCGATCCGGCTGTCGAAGGCATGGGCACCACCCTGACCGCGATGCTGTGGGCCGGCGTCCGCGTTGCGGTGTGCCACATCGGCGACTCGCGCGCCTACCTGCTGCGCGACGGTGACCTGTACCAGATCACCCGCGATCACACCCTGATCCAGTCGCTGGTCGACGAGGGCCGGCTCAGCCCGGCAGCAGCGGCCAATCATCCGCAGCGTTCGCTGATCATGCGTGCGCTGCAGGGCAGTACCGACGCCGACCCTGACCTGGCCATGCACGATGCCCTCGTAGGTGACCGGTATCTGCTGTGCTCAGACGGCCTCACCGACGTCGTCGCCGATAAAGCCGTGCACCAGGTGCTGAGCACATTGACGGACGCGGACGAAGCGGTGAACCAGCTGATCACGCTGGCGATACGCAACGGCGGTCCGGACAATATCACCTGCATAGTCGCGGACGTGGTAGACACCGCCGGACCGGTGCCGCCTACCACGGACGCCAGGATGGCGGGCGCGGCCGCCGGCGGCGATATCGACACCCTGCTGCGTGCTGCCTCCGGCAACGCCGCGGGTGCTAGCGGCCCTGACCAGGGGTCCGAGCCGAGCGCGAGCCTCAACGGGCACCGTGGCCGGGGCGCGGCGAAGACTGCCCGCGACGAAGCCCGGGAAGACTTCGACGAGCCCCGTCGGCGCTGGCCCGTGGTTACTTCGGTCTTGGTCGTGCTGGTGGTGCTGATCGTCGCGGGCCTTTATTTCGGCTACCGGAGTATCCAGGGGAACTACTACCTGGCGGCAGACGGATCACACGTCAGCATCTACCGCGGGATCAGCGAGAAGATCGCGTTCGTGAGCCTGTCCAGCGTCTATCGGCAGACCGACGTGCTCATCACCGACGTGCCCGGCGACCTGAGCCTGCCCACCACGCCGACCACGCTGGCCAAGACGCAGGCGACGCTTGTGCAGATCACCCAGGACCACGAGTGCGACCTGGTCGCCAAGAGCCGCACCGCGTGGCGGTCCGAGCTCACCGCGAAGCAGCAGCGTGCTAACCGCGCCAAGAGAGCGCACGCAAAGAACAAGAAGGTCCCGATTCCGTCGACCAAGATGCCTGAGCCGGAGCCCGCGCTGCCGTCCTATTGCGCAGAAGGATCGGGGGCCGGGTGAGCCTCCCCGCAGACATCGACCAGCCCGTCCTGATGCCGCACGGGCGGCGGAGGACTGAACTGGTGATGCTCGGCTTCGCGATGGCGGTGGTGCTGTTCGCCTACAGCGCGGTCGGCCTCGGTCTGAAGGGCAGGCTGCCGCCAGGACTGCCAGTCCAGGTCCTCGTCTTCGCCGCGCTCATGCTCGGGGCGCACCTGGTCGTCCGCCGGTTCGCGCCGTATGCGGACCCGTTGCTGCTGCCGCTGGCAGGACTGCTCAACGGCCTCGGGCTGGTGATGATCTACCGGCTCGTGCAGTCCGGTCGCGACGGCAATCTCGGCGCCCGGGTGACTGACTTGTCGACCTCGGCCACTACTACTCAGCTGCTCTATACCGGCGTCGGCATCCTGGCGATGGTGGCTGTACTCGTAATGATCTCCGAGGCCCGGGTGCTGCAGCGGTACACCTATACGCTGGGCGCGGTCGGCCTGCTGCTGCTGGCTGTACCGGCGCTGCTGCCGGCCAGCCACAGCGTGGTGAACGGAGCCAAGGTCTGGATCATCCTGGGCGGCGGCTTCTCCATCGAGCCAGGCGAGTTTGCCCGGCTCGCCCTCGCGGTGTTTTTCGCCGGGTACCTGGTAGCCAAGCGAGACGCGCTGGCGCTGGCCGGCCGCCGGGTGCTGGGCATCGACCTGCCTCGTGCGCGTGACCTCGGCCCAGTCCTGCTGGCCTGGGCTGCCAGCTTGCTGATTCTCATCTTTGAGACGGATATCGGCACGTCAGCGCTGTTCTTCGGGATGTTCATCGCGATGCTGTACGTCGCGACTCAGCGGACCTCCTGGCTGCTGATAGGCGTGCTCATGTTCCTGGCAGGCTCGTGGCTGACAGCTCTGCTCTTCCATCACGTGATGGAGCGGTTCACCATCTGGCTGCACCCGTTCCAGGGCAGCAACCCGACCAATGCCTCGTTCCAGCTGGTGCAGGGCCTGGAAGGGATGGCGTTCGGCGGGCTGTTCGGCACCGGTCTCGGCCAGGGTCAGCCGTACCACACCCCGCTGGTGCAGAGTGACTTCATCTTCTCCGCGTTCGGTGAGGAACTCGGCCTTGTCGGCGTCATGGCCTTGCTGCTCGTTTTCGGCTTGCTTGTGCAGCGCGGCCTGCGGGCGGCCCTGGCGGTCTCGGATCCGTTCTCGAAGCTGCTGGTGGGCGGCCTGTCGTTCGTGCTGGCGCTGCAGGTCTTCGTGATCGTTGGCGGAGTGACCGGCCTCATCCCGCTGACTGGCGTCACGACCCCGTTCCTTTCCCAGGGAGGTTCGTCGCTCGTCGCCAGCTGGATCCTGATCGGCCTGCTGATCAGGGTCAGCAATTCCGCCCGCAAGCCGGCCTCGCAACCGATCCAGGACGAAGGCATGACCCAGGTGGTGCGCGCCGCATGAACCGCGCGCTGCTGAGACTCTCGCTGGTCTGCCTGGCCATGTTCGTCCTGCTGCTGCTCAACATCAACTACGTGCAGGCATTCAAGGCTTCCAAGCTCGCTGCCGAGCCGGGCAACATCCGGGTGTTCGACCAGCAGTTCACCTATCAGCGCGGCGCTATCATCGCGGCCGGTGACGGGACCGACCTGAAGATCGCCGAGTCCCGGCTGATCAAGGGAACTGACACCTACCAGCGCTACTACCCGCAGGGCAAGGTCTACGCGCCGGTCACCGGTTACGACACGATCTACAGCGAGTCCGGCATCGAGCAGGCCGAGAACGACCTGCTAGCGGGGACAAGCCCGCAGCTTGCCGTGCACAATCTCACCGCGCTGCTCACCGGCAAGCAGAAGCAGGGCGCCACGGTCGAGCTGACCGTCAGTCCCGCCGCCCAGAACGCGGCGTACAACGCGCTGACCTCCGACGGCGGCCACGCCGCGGCTGTGGTAGCGATTCAACCGAGCACCGGGGCGATCCTGGCGCTGGCGTCCAATCCGACGTTTAACCCGAACGAACTGACGACCTTCAACGGCACCACCCTGAACAAGGTCGATCACCGGTTGCTGACTGATCCCTCACAGCCGCTGCTGAACCGTGCCACTCAGGAGACCTACCCGCCGGGCTCGTCATTCAAGATCGTCACCAGCTCGGCGGCCTTCTCTCGCGGCCTGGTCAAGAACCCGAACTCGCTGGTGGACGCGCCGGAACCGCTGCGCCTGCCCAACGGCAACGACCTCATCAACGATGGCGGCGAGATCTGCGGCGATGGCCACCCGCCGATCATCCAGGCCTTCTGGATGTCCTGCAATACCGCGTTCGGCGAACTCGGCATGAAACTGAAGGCTCCGACGCTGCGCCAGTACTCGAGTCGGTACGGCATGAACCGGCCGCTGTCTATCCCGCTGCCGGTCGTGCCCAGTGTGATGCCGGACACGGGGAGCTGGCTAGACCCGTCGCTGACGGCCTTCTCGGCAATGGGTCAGTACAACGACGAGGTAACGCCGCTGCAGGAGGCCATGTTCTCGGCGGCCGTGGCTAACCATGGCAAGCTCATGTACCCGTACCTGGTCCAGCAGGTGGTCGGCCCTGGCCTGTCCGTGATCCAGCGCGCGAACACCCGGCTGCTGAGCCAGGCCGTTTCGCCAACCGTGGCTGGCTATGTGCAGTCAATGATGTATCAGGTCACGCACAACCCCGGCGGGACCGCTTATCTCACCGCGGGCCCGCAGGCGACCGGGGGGATCACGATCGACGGCAAAACGGGCACGGCGCAGAACGGCCTGGACAACGGTAACCTCGATGACGCCGTGTTCACCTGCTTTGTGCCGGGAAGCAACGGGCAGCCCTCGCCGATCGCGGTCGGCGTTATCGTGCAGGGCGGCGGGTTCGGGGCGGACGCGGCCGCGCCTATCGCCGTTCAGGTCATCAAGGCCTACCTGGGTGCGCATTCATGATCACCCGAACCGAAGGCGGCCGCAGGTCCGGTGCGTGGTGCCAGAGTGACGCGCCGGGCGTTGACAGTGGCTGGTGCTCCGGGCTGTCATGCTGGCCGCAGCCCTCGACAAGCAGGACGGTAACCTAAGTGCGCGACATGACTCAGCCCCGGTTGCTCGGTGGCCGTTACGAGCTCGACGGCATCGTCGGGCGCGGCGGTATGGCCGAGGTGTTCCGGGCCCGCGACATCCGGCTGGACCGAATCGTCGGAGTCAAGACGCTTCGTGATGACCTGGCGCGGGACCAGACCTTCCAGGCGCGGTTCCGCCGGGAGGCGCAGTCGGCGGCCTCGCTGAACCACCCCTCGATCGTCGCTGTCTACGACACCGGCGAGGACATGGTCGGCAGCCTCCCTGTTCCGTACATCGTGATGGAGTTTGTCGATGGCCGGACGCTCCGCGATCTGCTGAGGGACGATCGCAGGCTGCTGCCCGAGCGCGCGGCGGAGATCACCGACGGAGTGCTGCGCGCCCTCGACTACAGCCATCGCAACGGCATCGTGCACCGCGACATCAAGCCCGGCAACGTGATGCTGACCAGGTCGGGCGATGTCAAGGTGATGGACTTCGGCATCGCCAGGGCCGTGTCCGATTCGCAACTGACGATGACCCAGACCGCGCAGGTCATCGGTACCGCGCAGTACCTCTCGCCGGAGCAGGCCAGAGGCGAGCGGGTGGACGCGCGCAGCGACCTGTACTCGACCGGCTGCCTGCTGTACGAATTGCTGACCGGCCGTCCGCCGTTTACCGGCGACTCGCCGGTGGCGATCGCCTATCAGCACGTCAAGGAGGAGCCGATTCCGCCGTCCCGGCTGGACCCGGAAGTGCCGGCCTGGGCCGACGCGATCGTACTCAAGGCGATGCGGAAGGACCCCGGCGACCGCTACCAGTCGGCCGGCGAGATGCGCAACGATATCCAGCGTGCACTGTCCGGGGCACCGGTGGCCGCACCGATGCTGGGGGCGGCTTATGCCGGCCAGCGCCGGCCTACTGGCGCGCCGACGCAGGTAGCTGGCCGTACCTCCGCCATCCCGCCGCACATGTACGGGTCCGAGGACGGAGGTCCGGGCGGCCCGCCACAACGGCAGCACCGGGCCTGGCCGTGGGTGGTGCTCGCCGTCGTCGTCGTGATGCTGATCGCCGCCATCGCGGCGATCAAATTCATCAACGGCGGCAGCAGCGGGGTTCCGATCCCGGATGTAAAAGGCGACTCGGTCCAGCAGGCCAGGGCAGCGCTCGTCAAGGCTGGCTTCACTGTCGCAGGCGTGCAAGAGCAGTCAAGTACAACCGCCAAGGGTCAGGTCATCGGGACCAGCCCGTCGTACGGCTCCACCGAGCCGAAGGGCTACCGCGTCTATATCGTCGAGTCCAGCGGGCCGAAGGTCACGACTGTCACGGTACCCAACGTGATCGGGGACCGCAGGGCCGCTGCGATCAGCAAGCTGAAGCAGGCCGGCTTCAACGTGGTTGTCCAAACCATTACTTCGGCAGGATCACCGGCCAACACGGTAGTGAATGAAAAGCCGTCGGGCACCGCCGCGAAGGGCAGCACGGTAACTATCAGCGTAACTCCCAGGGCGGCTGCCGTGCTGAAGGTGCCGAACAGCGTGATCGGGATGACGGAGCAGCAGGCTCAGAACTTGCTCGAAGGTCCGCAGTACGACTACATGGTCACGCCGGTCAATGGTCCGGGGCTACCCGGGCAAACCGGGACGGCCGGCACGGTCTACGCCACCAATCCCACCCCCGGCACCCCGTGGCCGAAGGGCTCCGCGATCACCATCTACGTGTATGAGCCCAGCTCAAGTCCGCCGACCTCCTCGTCGCCACCGCCCTCGGACTCACCATCGCCGAATCCATCGTCCTCCTCACCCGGCCAGGGCGGCCAGACCGCCGGGCAGAGCACGCCTAGCCCCGGCACGCCAGGCAAGGGCGCGGGGAACTTATGAGCTGAGCCGGGGACGGCTGGCTGCGTAGCGGCCGCCCCCGGCGATACGCTCGGTAGATCCGCAGCGAAATCGATGAGTCACCTGCGGGTGCGGTTATCGCCGCGGACGAACTACGCTTACGCCCGACAGGCGCGCTTGGTCCGCGCGCCAGCAGCCACCTCAGGAGACGAAAGTGCCTAAGTCCCGCGTCAGAAGCAAGGCGGTATACACCCCTCCGCCCCGGTCCGCGAAGGCTAAGGTCAGCCCGCCCTGGCTGGTTCCGGTCATGCTTGGCTGCCTGATCGTCGGCCTGGTCTGGATCGTGGTCTTCTATGTCAGCCAGCAGGCGTGGCCCGTCGGCGCGCTTGGCGCGTGGAACCTGGTGGTCGGATTCGCGTTCCTCGTCGCCGGCGTCGTGCTCTCGACCAGGTGGCGCTGAGGCGCCGCCGGGCTGGCTAAGCCGCGCTGGGCGGCTCGGCTGACGAGGCGGCTAGAAGAGCCGACCCTGGTAGAAGCTAAACGTGTCCAGCAGCTGGTGATTCCTGATCAGGACCGCGAGGACGAAGAGAGCCACCATGGCAACAGTGGCGCCAACCTGGATAGCGGTCCGGTTGCGCTTCGGGGCGTAGGCGTACGCGGCGGTGATCAGCCCCCCGGCGATCAGTCCCCCGACGTGCGCCTGCCAGGCAATCTGCGCTACGGAGAAACCCAGCGCGAGGTTGATCACGATCAGAAGGACCACCGGGCGGACGTCGGCCTGCAGCCGCCTGGCTAGCACGAACCAGGCGCCGAAGAGGCCGAAGATCGCGCCCGAAGCACCAGCGGCCAGCTCGAACGGCACCAGATAGTACAGCAGGATCGAGCCGCCAATGCCGCTAATGAGATAAACCGCCAGAAAACGTGCATGCCCGAGGGCGCGCTCCACCGCCGGGCCGACCACAAACAGCGCCCACATGTTGAAGGCGATGTCCAGGAAGCCGAGATAGCCCACCCCTGGTGGCGGGATGAAGGCGCTGGTGATCAGCCGGTACCACTGGCCCACCGCAACGCCGACGAGCGGGCCGCTCTGCGTGAGGCGGCCGGCGCCGACCATGGCCCAGTCGTAGCCGAGCTGGGCGTGGGCCAGCTCGATGAGGTAAAGAACGACATTCAGGGCCAGCAGCGTCCAGGTGACCTTGGCATTGGCCGTGACCGCGCCGCCGAACCGGCCGGCTGCCTGGCGGACGGTCCGGTTGCCTGACCTGATGCAGTCGACGCATTGGTGGCCAACGGCCGCAGGCCGCAAGCAATCGGGACACGCTGGCTTGCCGCAGCGTACACAAGACACGTACGTCGGCCTGCCCGGATGGCGATAGCAGACAGGCGGCGCGGCCTGACCCTGGTCCGGCGACGCCTGACCCTGGTCCGGGGGGATGGCCATGACTAGTCCAGCCTACTCGGTCTCAGGGCGCCCGATCTCGACAGCTTCCAGCACCACGTCGGCGACCGGACGGTCACCGCGGCCAGTCTGTACCCGGCTGATCTCGTCGACGACGGTGCCGCCATCGATGACCTCACCGAAGATGGTGTGCTTGCCGTTCAGCCACGGAGTCGGGCCTGTGGTGATGAAGAACTGCGAGCCGTTCGTGCCCGGGCCGGCGTTCGCCATAGCCAGCAGGTACGGGCGGTCAAACGCCAGGTCAGGGTGGAACTCGTCAGCAAACTTGTAGCCAGGACCACCGGTCCCGGTACCCAGCGGATCGCCGCCCTGGATCATGAAGTCCGGTATCACCCGGTGGAAGATCGTGCCGTTGTACAGCGGCTCCTGGCTTGTCTTGCCGGTCGCCGGGTTCATCCATTCCCGCGATCCCTCGGCAAGCTCCACGAAGTTACGCACAGTCTTGGGCGCGTAATCAGGAAATAGCCGGATAACCACTGGCCCCCGGCTTGTCCGCAGCGTCGCGGTCAGCGTGTTGGTCATACCGGAATCCTGCCACGCCCCGGCTGTGCTCTCGCCACTTCGGTCCGGCGACCGGGCGGGGCGGTGGTGATTGACCGTGCGCGCGAGGGGAAGGGGTCCAGCCTGGGGAGAACATCCAGGAGGTCTTTGTGTCTGTTCTGACAAGAAAACAGGCTGCCAGTGGCTCTCACGGCCAGGTCGCCCACCGCGTCGCTCCGCTCGCCAAGAGCATGTCCCTGGCACAGCTGGCCGCTCTGCAGGCCCAGGCAGCGCAGCAAGCCATGCCGCTAGCGAGGACGGCGGGCACATCCATCCGGCACGGCGCCGACGATGCAGTGGCGTGGGCCACGCCGAAAGTGGACGCCGCCCGGTCCTGGGCAGCCCCGCAGCTCGAGCAGTCCGCCCGCGCGATAAGCGAGAATCTGGCGCCGATGATCTCCAGCACGCTGATCTCCGCAGCGCGCAAGATAGAGGTCCCGGAGCGGAAATCACGCCAGCGTGGCCGCCTGGTAGCTGGCTCCATGCTGCTCGCCGCAGCCGGGGGTTTGGTGGCGGCCGTCATCATGCGGCTGCGTCAGCAGGCCGGCGGCTTTTCCAGTGCGAGTTCCGTCGCCGGCGCACCGGCCGAACCAGGTCCTGACAGCCCGCGCACCGAGGCGGGAACGGGCATTGGTTTCGAGACTGATGATGGCCCCGACCCGGATATGAACGGCCATTCAACAGTTACCTGAACCCGGCAGCCTGGCCCGGCCTGGCCCGTGACATATGTCATGACCAGGCCAGGACTAGCAGCGCATGACGCACGAGGGATCGGTGCCTAGCCTGGCATCATGACCCTGCTGCCGGTCGCCGGCCGGAACCAGACCACGGGCGACGGTCACGCTGCCGGCCAGGACACCGTCGATCCGTGGGCTTCTCGCGGCCGTATGATCCTGATCAGTCTCGTTGTTGGCGCCTTCTTGCTAGTGCCGGCCATCCGGATCGCGCTGCGCGGGCCGCATAACGACCTGCAATGGTTCCAGCTCACCGGCGCGATCGCATTGAGCGGCATCATCTTCTGGCAGCTCAGTTATGCGGCTTCCGACGTCAGGCGGACCTACTGGGTCAGCTTGCTCGCCATCGACTGCCTGGCGCTCGCATTGTTCATCGCGGGCGGTCCTAACTGGCTAGCAACCGTTGCCGTAGCCGCTGGTGTCAGCGGCCGGTTTACCCGCGCTTCCGCGCCAGCCTTCGCCACGGCGGCGGCGTTCTCCCTGACCGGCTTGATCCTGGCCGCCGTCCATCACTACGCGTCAGGCAACGTCTTCGCCGTCCTGCTGATCGCCCCGTTGGCCACCCTGTTCGGATACGGCAGGGCACGGAGCGCGGTAACACTCAACATGCTGAGGCGGACCCGGGCCGAACTGGCCAGGGCTGCCGTCGCGGAGGAGCGGCTCCGGATTGCACGGGACCTGCACGACCTGCTCGGGCACTCGCTCTCCCTGATCACGCTCAAGGCTGAGCTAGCCGGACGGGTCATCAGCACCGATCCGGCGCGCGCCGCCACGGAGATCGGCGAGCTTGAATCGGTAGCGCGGCAGTCGCTGGCGGACGTTCGCGGAGCGGTAGCCGGGTTCCGCCAGCCGGACCTGGCCGGGGAACTGGTGGCCGCACGCCAGCTGCTTGACGCAGCCGGCATCGCGGCCAGGATCACCTCTGCGGAGACCGCCGGACTGCCACAGGAGGTCGATTCTGCGCTCGCCTGGGCCGTCAGGGAGGGGGCTACAAACGTCGTCAGGCACTCGACGGCCACTCAGGTGTTCATTACGGTGAGCATTGACCCGGCCGCGGCGACCGCGGAGATCCGGGACAACGGCCGGCCGGTACCTGACGATGCCGCTCCCACGCACGCTCACGGCCCAGGCGCCGCGACGCTCACGGCGGGGCCAGGGCGAACTGCGGTAGGCCGGCTGCATCAGGCCTGTGCCGGCTCGGGACTGGCCGGGCTCGCCGAGCGGGTCCGCGGCCTCGGCGGCGAGCTCTCGGCGGGCCTCGCCGGCGAGCACGGCTTCCTGCTCCGGGTTGCCGTCCCGCTCGACAGGCCAGCCTGACCGCGCGCAGACGCGACAATGGACGTGTGACAGTGCGGATCATGATTGCCGAGGACCAGACGATGGTCCGCCAGGCGCTGGTGGCGCTACTGGAGCTTGAGCCCGATCTCGAGGTCGTGGCTCAAGCCGCGGACGGCGACGAGGCGCTCGCGATGGCGGGCAAGTACAACCCGGACGTCGCGGTTCTGGATATCGAAATGCCGGGCCCGAACGGCATCGAGGTCGCCGGTCAGCTGGGCCGGTCCCGCTTCGGCGGCAAGGTCATCATCGTCACAACATTTGACCGGCCAGGCTATCTGCGAGCCGCGATGGCCGCTGGGGCCAGCGGGTTCTTGCTCAAAGATGCGCCTGCAGCTGACCTGGCGGCCGCCATCCGGCGGGTAGCCACAGGTGAGCGCGTCGTCGATCCATCACTGGCGGCAGCTGCGCTGGCTCAGGGCGACAGCCCGCTGACCGACAGGGAAGCAGAGGTACTGGCCGCGGCGGCGAGCCACGATGCCGTCGCCGACGTCGCCGCGCGGCTCCATCTGTCTCCGGGCACTGTGCGCAACCACTTGTCCGCCGCGATCCAGAAGCTCGGAGCCCGCAACCGAGCCGAAGCCGTTCAGATCGCGCAGCGCAAAGGCTGGCTGTAACGCGATGCTGCTGGACAGCGTGGTGCGCACATCCGCGACGGTCGCCGCTACACCTGGCCGGCTCGCCAAGATCGACCAGATCGCCGGCCTGCTGCGGGACGTGCCTGCCGATGAG
>Ga0335072_10001809_pt1 | contig 33975 bp, 22 predicted proteins | sample Lox_Sample_21_FD_206725 | JGI IMG/M metagenome (GOLD analysis project Ga0335072, IMG submission 206725) | Soil microbial communities from Loxahatchee National Wildlife Refuge, Florida, United States - Lox_Sample_2.1 | ecosystem: Environmental > Terrestrial > Soil > Wetlands | place: USA... | reverse complement strand
GCGCGATTCTCGTTCGGTCTCTTCGCGCTCGGAGCCCTCGTGCCGCTGCTGCCGTACGCATTTCTGAGCAGGGCGTATGAAGCCGTCTGGAGCATTGTGGCGTCCGTCCTCGCTCTCTTGGTGCTCGGGGTCGCGACGTCGCTTTTCAACGGCCGCTCCCCGGCGTTCTCGGCGTTGCGCCAGGTGGTCATCGGCACGGTGGCGGCGGCTATGACCTATGGAGCGGGATGGCTCTTCGAGGCGATAGCCTCGTGAGCGCGGTGGCGGCGCATCGAGCCGGCGTGCTCCCGCTGACGGTAAGCGGGATGACGCGCGGCATCTCGCGTGAGGTGGCCGCATTCGCTCTCGTGCTCGGCTCGCTGATCGCGGTCGGAATTGCCGCGCGCGGCATGCTGGCCCCGATCGGCAGCATGCGACCCGTGATCTCGCTTTCACCGGCGGCGCTCCCTGGGTACACGCTGCGCACGATTGCCAGAATGCTGGCGGCGCTCTGCGCTTCGCTCCTCTTCACCCTGACCTACGCGACCTGGGCCGCAAAGAGCCGGCGGGCCGAGCGAGTGCTCATCCCAGTGCTCGACGTGCTGCAGTCCGTGCCTGTCCTCGGTTACCTCTCGTTCACGGTGGCCTTCTTCGTGGCGCTCGCGCCCCACCGGGCGCTCGGCGCCGAGCTCGCGGCGATCTTTGCGATCTTCACCAGCCAGGCGTGGAACATGGCGTTCAGCTTCTATCAAGCGCTGAAAACCGTGCCCGCAGACCTCGATGAGGCGAGCCGGAGCGTGCGTCAGTCGGCGTGGCAGCGCTTCTGGCGGCTGGAGGTGCCCTTCGCCATGCCGGGACTCGTGTGGAACACCATGATGTCGATGTCGGGTGGATGGTTCTTCGTCGTGGCCTCGGAAGCCATCTCGGTGGGGAGCATGCAGATCGCCCTGCCGGGTGTCGGATCGTATGTCGCAGCTGCGATCGAGGCGCACGATCTAACGGCCGTCGGCTACGCCATCGCCGCGATGACGGTGGCCATCCTGCTGTACGACCGGCTGCTCTTCCGACCGATGGTCGCCTGGGCGGATAAGTTTCGCGTCGAGCAGACAGCGGCTTCCGAGAGCCCGCGCAGCCGGGTGCTCGAGATCCTCGAGCGATCCCACCTGATCGGGCTGATCGCTGAGCCGCTGAAGAGGATGTTGGAGCGCGTGGCGTGCGCGCGCCTGGCTTTCCCATCGGCGGCGCGGGGAGTGGCCTCGTGGCTCGCGCTGCCCGAGTGGCTCGCCGGCGCCCTCTGGTATCTCCTCATCGCCGCGGGCGGGGGATTCGCTGTTTGGGAGCTCGCGCGCCATGGCAGCGCGACCTTCTCCCGGGACGATCTGACGGTGGTCGGCGTGAGCGGCGCCATCACACTGCTGCGCGTAATCGTGCTCACCGCGCTCGCCTCGCTCATCTGGGTGCCGATCGGCATTGCCGTGGGACTCCGTCCCCGCTGGACCGCATTCGCGCAACCGCTGGCGCAATTTCTGGCGGCGTTTCCGGCGAACCTGCTCTTCCCCTTCGCCGTCTTTTTCATCCTGCGCTTTCATCTCAAGCCTGCCATCTGGCTCAGCGGTCTCATGATTCTCGGTACCCAGTGGTACATCCTGTTCAATGTGATCGCGGGCGCGGGCGCCTATCCCACCGATTTGCGGGAGGCGGCGGCGAGCCTGCGGTTGCGGCCCGGGCGCTGGTGGCGCGAGGCGATGCTGCCCGGCATTTTCCCCTACTACGTGACCGGCGCGATTACGGCGGCGGGCGGCGCCTGGAATGCCAGCATCGTCTCGGAGGCGGTGAGCTGGGGCGCGACAAAGGTGTCAGGCGGAGGTCTCGGCGCCTACATCGCCGAGCGCACACTCGCCGGCGACTTCCCACGGATCGCGCTCGGGGTTGCGGCCATGTCGCTTGCGGTCACGAGTCTCAACGTCCTCCTGTGGCAGCCGCTCTATCGGTTCGCAGCGCGGCGCACGCGGCTCGATTGAGGTGCCCACATGACAACCGACACGACCGCCAAGCCTATCCTTCTTCGGGAAGGAAAGGTGAGCGACGCACAGGAGGCGCCTGAAGGCAGCACCCGCCCGCTCATCGAGCTTCGCAAAGTATGCATGGCCTTCCCACGCGCCAGCGGGACACCGCTCGCGGTCTTGAGCGACATCGACCTCGCCGTGCGCGAGGGGGAAATCCTGGGCCTCCTCGGCCGCTCAGGCTCCGGAAAGTCGACCTTGCTTCGAATCGCAGCGGGCCTGATGAAGCCGAGCCGCGGAGAGGTGATTTATCAGGGCGCGCCCCTTGCCGGTCCCACGGAGGGAATCGCCATGGTGTTCCAGACCTTCGCGCTCTACCCGTGGCTCACGGTGCTGCAAAATGTCGAGCTCGGCCTCGATGCGCTCGCCTTGCCTCGCGAGCAGATGCGGCGGCGCGCGACCGCCGCGATCGACCGGATCGGGCTCGATGGTTTCGAGAGCGCCTATCCGCGTGAGCTCTCAGGCGGCATGCGTCAGCGTGTGGGCTTTGCGCGGGCGCTGGTCAGCGACCCGGTGCTGTTGCTCATGGACGAGCCATTCTCGGCGCTCGATGTGCTGACGGCGGAAACGCTGCGCACCGACTTCATCGATCTGTGGACCGGAGGGCAGCTCGCGACGCGAGGCGTGCTGATCGTGACTCACAACATCGAGGAAGCCGTGCTGATGTGCGACCGGATCCTGGTGCTGGCCTCGAGTCCGGGCCGGATCACGGCCGAGATCGCCATACCGCTGCCGCATCCGCGTAACCGCCTCGATGGCGCGTTTCGCGCGATCGTGGACGACATTTATTCCACGCTGACGGCGCGGCTCACTGAGGCGATCGGCGCTCAAGGCCGGCTTCACGGCGGCCGTGTGCAGGCACTTCCCAGGGCCTCGATCAGCCGGATGCTCGGCTTTCTCGATCGGCTCGCGTCCACGGCTTTCGGTGGCGAGGGCGAGCTCGCCGCCATCGCGCGGCGTCTGGCCCTCTCGACCGGCGAGCTTCTGCCCCTCGCGGTGGCGCTGCACCTCCTCGAGCTCGCCGAGCTTCACGAAGGAGGCATCAAGCTCACGGCAGCGGGACGGGTGCTTGCCGGCGCGGACCAGGAGCAGCGCAAGCGGCTCTTCCGCGAGCACCTGTTGCGCTTCGTGCCCCTCGCCGCACACATCCGACAGGTGCTCGAGGAGCGTGACGGTCACGATGCGCCGCGCGCTCGCTTCGAGCTCGAGTTGCAGGACCATCTCACGCTCCGCGACGCCGAGCAGACGCTCGAGACCCTCATCACCTGGGGCCGGTACGCCGAAGCCTTCGAGTACGATGATCGCAAGCGGACCTTCGCGCTCGAAAGCGCCGCCACCAACAGGTAGGTATATGTGCGCAAGGCACTGGCGGATGTCTTCGCGTAAGGTCCTTTGGCATGAGTATCCCGAATACGGACCTCACGCCGGTCGTCGACCTCCTCGCTGAGCGTGGAACGGGCCCGCGGCGAGCCCGACGGCCCCAGTACAGGGACTTCCTTCCGCCCTGCTCACACGCCTGCCCCGCCGGCGAGCACATTCAAGGGTGGCTCGCGCAGGTGACGGCGGGACGCCATCGCGAGGCATGGGAGACGATAGTTCAGGATAACCCGTTGCCCGCCGTGCACGGCCGGGTCTGTTATCACCCCTGCGAATCGGCGTGTAATCGCGAAACTCTCGACAGCGCGGTTTCCATTCACGCAGTGGAACGCGTTCTCGGCGACCTCGCGATCCGCGAGGGCTGGCCTCTGGCTCGAATATCCCCCGAGGGGCAGCGCGGCGACACCGGCCGGCGTGTGCTCATCGTTGGCGCGGGTCCGGCCGGTCTTTCGGCCGCTTATCATCTGGCGCGCCTCGGGCACTCGGTCGAGATTCGCGACGCCGAGTCCCGCCCGGGGGGCATGATGTGCTTCGGCATTCCAGCGTATCGCTTGCCGCGAGAGGTGCTCGCCGCGGAAGTGCGGCGGATCGAGACGCTCGGTGTCAGGATCGTGCTCGATCACCGCGTCCAGGATCTACTCGCAGAGAAGGAGGCCGGACGGTTCGATGCGGTGCTCGTCGCGATAGGCGCGCACGCATCCCAGCACATCGACATTCCCGCGCGGGATGCGGTCCGCGTGCTCGATGCGGTGCCCTTGCTGCGCGACGTGAGGCTCGGTGAGCGGCCGCAGCTCGGACGCCGAGTCGTCGTATATGGTGGAGGGAACACGGCGATCGATGCGGCGCGCACGGCGATGCGGCTTGGCGGCACCGAGTCGCTCATCGTCTACCGCCGCGACCGCGCGCATATGCCGGCGCAGGCATTCGAGGTGGCCGAAGCGGAGGAGGAGGGCGTCCGCTTTCAATGGCTCACGACCATCCGCGACATCACGGGTGGGGAGCTGACGGTCGAGCGTATGGAGCTGGATGCTGAGGGTCGGCTGCGCCCGACAGGTTGTCTCGACCATATAGAGGCGGATGCGGTGGTGCTGGCGATCGGCCAACAGAGTGAGAGCGCGTTTCTCGCCGGAGTTCCGGGCGTGGAGCTCACACCTGGCGGGGGAGTGAAGGTGAGCCCAGACATGATGACGGGACACCCTGGCGTATTCGCGGGCGGTGATCTCGTGCCGGGCGAGCGCACGGTGACGGCCGCAGTGGGCCATGGCAAGCGCGCCGCGCGCCACATCGATGCCTGGCTGCGAGGCGCTCAGTACCTCCCATTGCAGCCGCCGCCGCTTGTCTCCTCGTCCATGTTGCATCTGCCCATCTTCAGTGACGTGCTTCGCTCCCATGAGCCCAAGCGCCCGGCCAACGCACGCGCCGGGGACTTTCAGGAAGTGCTCGCGAGCCTGACGGCAGAGGAGGCGACCCATGAGGCCAAGCGATGCCTGTCCTGCGGCAACTGCTACGAATGCGATGCCTGCTTCGCGGCCTGCCCTGAGCGGGCGATCGAGAAGCGTGGCACCGGGCAGGGCTACGGGATCGACTACGAGCGCTGCACGGGATGCGCGGTCTGCTTCGAGACCTGCCCGTGCCACGCCATCGAGATGATCCCGGAGCCCGCCTGAGGGCGGGAGGCGACATGTCGCAGGCGAATCCATCCCCAACCGTCCCCGCGCGGACCGCCGCGATCGATGGCAACACGGCCGTCGCCCATGTCGCTTATCGAGTCAACGATGGGTGCGCAATCTACCCGATCACGCCGGCCTCGACGATGGCCGAGCTGGCCGATGAATGGGCCGCACAGGGCGTGAAGAATCTTTTCGGGCAAGTGCCGTTCGTCGAGGAGATGCAGAGCGAAGGCGGCGCGGCCGGTGCGGTGCACGGGGCGCTGCAGTCGGGGGCGTTGACGACGACCTTCACGGCGTCACAGGGCCTGCTGCTCATGCTGCCGAACCTGTTCAAGATCGCGGGAGAGCTCAACGCGACGGTGTTTCACGTGGCCGCGCGCGCGGTCGCGACCCAGGCGCTGTCGATCTTCGGCGATCACTCCGATGTGATGGCCGCGCGCTCGACCGGATTCGCGCTGCTCTGCTCGGCCTCCGTGCAGGAGGCTCACGATGCGGCCCTCATCGCTCAGGCTGCGACGCTCGAGTCCCGCATTCCTTTTTTGCACTTCTTCGATGGCTTTCGCACCTCGCATGAGATCGACAAGATCGCCATGCTCGACGATGAGTCGTTACGAGCGATGATCGATCCCGATCTCGTGCGCGCGCACCGCGCCCGCGCTCTCTCGCCTGAGCATCCGGTGATCCGCGGCACCGCTCAGAATCCCGACACGTTCTTTCAGGCGCGCGAGGCGTGCAGTCCCTACTACGCCCGCGTGCCCGGGATTCTCGAGGCCGCCTTTGCCCGCTTCAGCGCAATGACCGGCCGGCGGTATCGACTCTTCGAGTACGAGGGCGCGGCGAATGCCGAGCGGGTGATCGTCATCATGGGATCGGGCGCCGAGACCGTGCGCGCCACGGCCCGGGCGCTTTGCAACCGGGGCGAGAGCGTGGGCACCCTGCAGGTGCGCCTCTATCGGCCGTTCTCGGACGAAAGCTTTCTCGCCGCGCTGCCGCAGTCCTGCGGCGCCGTCGCCGTGCTCGAGCGCACGAAGGAGCCAGGCGCCCCGGGTGAGCCGCTCTACCTCGATGTGGTCACGACGCTCGCGAATGCCGTGGCGCGTGGCAGCCGGCGACCTATGCCGCGCGTGATCGGCGGTCGCTACGGACTCGGCTCGAAGAACTTCAGTCCCGCGCAGGCCAAAGCCGTATTCGACGAGCTTGCGAAGCCCGATCCGAAGCATGGCTTCACCGTGGGTGTCGATGACGATGTGTCCCATACGAGCCTCACCGTCGACCCGCTGTACTCCATCGAGCCGGAGGGCACCGTGCGTGCGCTCTTCTTCGGCCTGGGCTCCGACGGCACGGTAGGCGCTAACAAGGCGACCGTGAAGATCATCGCGCAGGATCGCGCGCGCTTCGCGCAGGGCTACTTCGAGTACGACTCCCACAAATCCGGCGCGCACACCATCTCCCACCTGCGCTTTGGCCTGCAGCCGATCCACGCGCCGTATCTCATCGAGTCGGCGAGCTTCATCGCCTGTCATCACGCCGGGCTGCTCGAGCGCATCGACGTTCTCGAGCACGCGGCGCCGGCGGGCACATTCCTGCTGAATAGCCCACACGGGCCCGATACGATCTGGGGCAGGCTGCCGCGCCTGGTGCAGGGGCGGATCATCGAGAGAGGGCTGCGTTTCTTCGCCATCGATGCCTCTCGTGTCGCCCGCGAGGCGGGGCTCGGTACTCACGTCAATACCGTGTTGCAGGCCTGCTTTTTCTCGCTCTCCGGGGTCCTGCCGCCCGAGCAGGCGACGCAGCGCATCAAGGATTCCATTGCGGATTCCTACGGGTCGCAGGGCGCCGAGGTGGTGCAGCGGAATTTCGCCGCAGTGGACCGCGCGCTCGCGGCGCTTTCCGAGGTCAAGGTGCCGGCGACCGAGAGCGGCGGCCTGGAGCCGGCGCCGCTCGTCCCGAGTGAGGCGCCTCGGTTCGCGCGCGAAGTGACCGCCCGGCTCCTCGCGGGGCGCGGCGATGAGCTTCCGGTGAGCGCGCTGCCGGCCGATGGAACGTATCCGAGCGGCACCGCCGCCTTCGAGAAGCGCAACATCTCCGACACGGTCGCCGCCTGGAATCCCGAGCTGTGCGTGCAATGCGGAGAGTGCAGCTTCGCCTGCCCGCACGCGGTGATCCGTGCCAAGCACTTCGACGAATCGCAGATGGCAGCGGCGCCGCCGGGCTTCCATTCCGCGCCAGTGAATGTGCGCGGCTTTCCGCAGGTGCGCTTCACGCTGCAGCTCTATCCCGAGGACTGCACGGGCTGCGGCATCTGCGTCGAGGTATGTCCCGCGACGAGCGCGACCGATCCGGCCGTGAAGGCGATCGGCCTGGTAGACAAGGCGCCGATCCTGGCCGCGGAGCGCGCCAACATCGCCTTCTTCGAGACACTTGCCGTCAACGATCGGGCGCGCATCGATTTCGCGAATGTCCGGGGCGTGCAATTCCTCCAGCCGCTCTTCGAGTTCTCCGGCGCCTGCGCCGGCTGCGGGGAGACACCCTACCTGAAGCTGCTGTCGCAGCTCTTTGGCGATCGGGCGCAGATCGCAAACGCCACCGGGTGCTCCTCGATCTATGGCGGCAACCTGCCGGTGACGCCGTGGACGAAGAATGCCGACGGCCGGGGGCCTGCCTGGTCCAACTCACTCTTCGAGGACAACGCGGAGTTCGGTCTCGGCTTTCGTCTCGCCGCCGATCAGCACCGCGAGCGGGCGCGCTCGCTCCTGCGCGAGCTCGCAGCGAGCGTGGGCATCGAGCTCACTGAGGCGACGCTGCAGGCGCCCCAGGTGCGCGAGTCGGAGCTGGCGGCGCAGCGCCAGCGGGTCGAGCTGCTGAAGCATAAGCTGGGGACGCTGGAGGACGAGCGCGCGCGCGAGCTCCTCTCGCTGATCGATCACCTCGTCCGCCGCAGCATCTGGATCGTCGGCGGAGACGGGTGGGCGTACGACATCGGCTCGGGCGGGCTCGATCACGTGCTCGCGAGCGGCCTCGACGTCAACATCCTGGTGCTGGACACGGAGGTCTACTCCAACACCGGCGGGCAGGCCTCGAAGGCGACGCCGCTCGGCGCAGTCGCGAAGTTCGCCGCGGCGGGCAAGCGCACGGCGCGCAGGGATCTCGCCCTGCAGGCGATCGCATACGGGAATGTTTATGTTGCGCAAGTAGCGATGGGCGCGAATCCGCAGCAGACGTTGATCGCCTTTCGGGAAGCGGAGGCCTATCCCGGCACCTCGCTCATCCTCGCGTACAGCCACTGTATCGCGCACGGATTCGACTTGCGCCACGGCATGGGACAGCAGCGGCTAGCCGCCGCCAGCGGCTATTGGCCGCTCTTTCGCTTCAACCCCGCGATGCGCTCGATCGGGGAGCGGCCGTTCCGGCTCGACTCGTTGCGGCCGTCGATCCCTTTCAAGGAGTACGCCTATCGCGAGCTACGGTACCGCGCGCTCGCCGAAGTGCAGCCGGAGGTGGCGGCGCGTCTGCTCGATGAGGCGCAGCGAGTCACGCTCGAGAAGTACCGCCAGTACGAGGAGCTTGCCACCCGCGGCGGGGAGAGCTTTCATCCTGCGCCCCATCGCTACCCCTCGATCAGTAGTTTCCCCGATTCCGGCTGAGGCGCGCGCGACTATTCTCGCTGCCATCCAAGCGCGATCGAGCGCGGACTGCGGGAATGTGTCATGAAAGCCAGAGAAGTCATGCAAAAGGATGTCATCACGGTAACGCCGGAGACGCGAGTCGAGGACGCTCTGCACCTCATGGCGCGCCACCACATCAGTGGGTTGCCGGTGGTCGATGCGACCGGGATCGCGGTGGGGATTCTCAGCGAAGGGGACCTTCTGCGACGAGTCGAGCTGGGCACCGAGACGAGGCTTTCCCCCTGGCGTGCGTGGATCGCGGGACCCGGTCGCGAGGCGGGCGATTACGCACGCTCGCATGCGCGGCAGGTGGGGGAGGTGATGACCGTGCCGATCGTCTCGGTGACGCCGGATACGGACCTCGCGGAGGTCGTCGCGCTCATGGAATCGCGCCGCATCAAGCGGATTCCGGTGCTCGAGAACGGGCGCATCGCCGGCATCGTCACGCGCGCGGACCTGCTTCGCGCGCTCGAGAGACAGCTGCCCCGAGTGGACACGCCCGCCGTTGCCGATGCGGAGCTTCGACGTCGTGTGCTCGCCTCTTTGGCCGAGCAGACCTGGGCACGTCGCATCCCACTCCAGGTGAAAGTCAGGGACGGCATGGTCGAGCTCAGCGGAGTGGTCATCGACGGGCGCGAGCGCCAAGGCCTGCGGGTGCTCGCTGAAAACACGCCGGGCGTGCGGGGGGTGATCGATCATCTGGTCTGGATCGAGCCCAACTCGGGTATTCCCGTGGACCCGCCGCTGGACGCGTAGCGGTAATGAGCAGACATCTCGCCGAATACATCTTGAGTCTGCGCCAGCGATAGGGTGCCAAGCGTGACTCCCGAGGCTTCGCCCGTGCAGCAAATGAGACTGGTCGAGGCCGAGCCGCCGCCGGTGAGAGGAGTGCAGGCCGGAGCGGGCAGGCTGCGCCGGCGCCGGATGCGCCTCGCGATACTTGCGGTCGCTGTCGCCTGCATCGCGGCGGCTCTCCTCGCATCATGGTGGTCGATGGGCCGCGCCGTCCCGCCCAGATACCTCACGGCGCAAGTGACGCGAGGTACGGTCGCGCGAACGGTCACCGCCACCGGCACCGTCAACCCGGTGATGACGATCATCGTCGGCTCGTATGTTTCCGGAGTAATCCGCGACGTTTACTGCGACTACAACACACAGGTGAGGAAGGGGCAGCTCTGCGCAAGGATTGACCCGCGCCCCTACGAGGCGGCGCTGGCGCAGGCCAAGGGAGCGCTGGCGCGGGACAGCGCGCAGCTCGCCGGCGCGCGGGGCGATCTTGCGCGCTACGCGATAGAGCTCAGGCAGGATTCCGTTTCCAGGATGACCTTCACGGACGAGGCGGCTCTGGTGCGGCAGCTGCAAGGGACCGTGCAGCTCGATCGGGCCGCTGTGCAGACCGCGAAAGTCAACCTCGATTATACGAGTATCGTCTCGCCGGTCGATGGAACGGTGGTCGCGCGCAACATTACGATCGGCCAGACGGTCGCCGCAAGCTTTCAGACGCCCACGCTGTTCCTGATCGCTACAGACCTGACGCGAATGCAGGTTGACACGAACGTCAGCGAAACCGACATCGGCACGGTCAAAGAAGGCGATCCGGCGGATTTCAGCGTCGAGGCGTTTCCGGATCGCGTTTTTCGCGGACGCATCGTGCAGGTGCGCCAGGCCCCGCAGGTTGTGCAGAACGTGGTGACTTACGACGCAGTGGTCGGCATCGATAATGCGGGTTTTCTCCTGAAGCCCGGGATGACGGCGACAGTGGCAATCGTGACGGCGCGGCGGGCCAACGTCCTGCGCGTGCCCGATCAGGCTTTGCGTTTCACGCCGGGTGGAGTGGCCGCAGGAGGGGCCAACGCGCCGAGTGCAGGCACACCGGCTGCGAGCGCATCGATGAGTGGACAGGTCGGACGGGTCTGGGTACTGCGCGCGGGCAAGGCAATGGCCGTGATGGTTCGCACAGGTCTCGATGACGGATCTTTCAGCGAGGTCGTCGGCGGTGCACTTGACCTCGGGGATCGGGTGATTGTCGGTGAAGAACGCGGGAATCGAGGCTCATCCATGCGGGCGTTTCGATTTGGCCTTTAGGCGCAATCGCAGAGCACGCCATGGCGGCACCGGTAATTGAGCTGAAGCATGTGACGCGGGTCTATCGACTCGGCGAGATCGAGGTGCGCGCACTTGATGATGTCTCACTGACGATCCAGCGCGGTGAGTTCGTCGCAGTGATGGGGGCATCGGGCTCGGGGAAGTCTACGCTGATGAACGTGAGCGGCTGCCTCGACCGACCGAGCAGCGGACAGTACCTCTTCGAGGGTCGCGACCTCGCGCATCTCAGCGACTCTGCGCTCGCGCGCATCCGCAGCGAGCGCATCGGCTTCGTCTTCCAGAGCTTCAACCTGCTTGCACGCACGAGCGCCATCGAGAACGTGGCCCTGCCACTCATCTATGCAGGCGCGGGATCGGCACGCCGCCGTGAGCGGCTCGCCCGGGCGCGCACGGCGCTCGGGGAGCTCGGACTCGCGGGCCGCGAGCAGAACAGCCCGGGCCAGCTCTCCGGGGGCCAGCAGCAGCGCGTTGCGATCGCGCGCGCGCTGATTAACCACCCCCGTGTGCTGCTTGCCGATGAGCCCACAGGCAATCTCGACACGCGCACCTCGCATGAAATCATGGAGACACTGCGCAGGCTCAATCGCGAGCAGAACGTGACGGTGGTCGTGGTGACGCACGAGCGCGATATTGCCGACTATGCCGATCGTGTCGTGACCATGCGTGACGGCCGCATCGTCGCAGACGAATTGAATCGCAAGCCTGTCGCTGTTCCGCCGCAGAACGTCGCCGGCACTCAACGAGCAATGAGCACAACGGGCGCCCTCGCGGAGGCACCTGCCGTCGGGGCGGACGTCTGGCGGAAGGGAACGCGGACCCTTCCGTCGTCTGCAACGACCGCTCGGTCGCTCGGCTTCTCCACCATGATTCTTTTCAACGCGGCGCAGGCGGTTGGTCGGAACAAGCTCCGTTCGGCGCTCACCATGCTCGGCGTTTTCATCGGCGTGGCGGCGCTCATCGCCATGGTCGCCGTAGGGCAGGGGGCGAACGAGGCGGTCGCTCAGCAGATCGAGAGCCTGGGCACGAATTTACTCGTCGTGCTGCCGGGTGCGACTACGGCAAGTGGCGTGCGCGCGGGCTTCGGCAGCGCCTCCACGCTTACGACAGGTGATGCCTTGGCGTTGCGTCATGATGACCCGGCTGTCGCTGATGTGGCGTATATCATACGGCAACTCAGCCAGGTACAGTATGGTAGCCAGAATTGGGCGACCAACATCCAAGGTGCCACGCCGGAATACCTGCGGGTGACGAACTGGAGGGCAGCGGCGGGCCGATTGCTCTTGGACTCCGACGAGAGGAGCGCGAGCATGAATGCCCTGATCGGCCAGACCGTGTATCAGCAGCTCTTCGGCCCCTACGAAAGCCCCATCGGGGCGCGGATCCTCGTCAAGGGGGAAAGCATGGTTGTCGTCGGTTTGCTCGCCGCAAAGGGACAATCCTCGTATGGCCAGGATCAGGATGACGTGGTGATCATTCCTTTCAGCACCGCGCAGGAGAAGGTCCTCGGCGTGGCGGCGCCGAATCAGGCGCAGAGCGTTGCGACGACGACGATCTCCAGCGCAACGATGAGCGTAACGACCTCCGCGGCAGCCTTCCCGCCACCACCGAACCCCTACAATATACCCGCCCGCATCACCGGCTACGTCAACTCCATTTACGTGCAGGCGGCAAGTCAGCCTCTCGTTCCGGTGGCCCTGCGGCAGGTCACCGCCACGCTCGACCGTCGCCATCACATCCGCCCCGGCGATACGGCCGACTTCGCCGTCCGCAATCTCAGCGAGATCGCGCAGACAGCCGAGGGCTCCTCACGCGTGATGGCGTTGCTGCTCGCTGTCGTCGCCTCGATCTCGCTGCTCGTCGGCGGCATCGGGATCATGAACATCCTTCTGGTCTCGGTGACCGAGCGTACACGGGAAATCGGATTGCGCATGGCGGTCGGCGCCCGCCGGCTGCACGTGCTGCTGCAGTTCCTCACCGAGTCGGTGTTCCTGAGTGTCACGGGAGGTGTTGCCGGTGTCCTCGCCGGTATCGGCGTATCCGTGCTCGTCTCGGAGGTGGCAGGATGGCCGACGCTACTCTCGCCCGCGGCGATCGGCGGCGGCTTCCTGTTCTCAGCCGCGGTCGGGATCTTCTTCGGGTATTACCCGGCGCAGAAGGCAGCGCGCCTCAATCCCATCGAGGCGCTGCGCTACGAGTGACAGCGGACCCTTGATCCCCACCCTGCTCCATGCATGCCAGAGGGTACCGGGATCTGTAGATCTACTGATGCTGGCAGTGCCAGGCGCAGGTTATTTTGCGTAACGGGTGACTCTCCCTCGCTGCGGGAGATCAAGCTTCCGTGAGGTCCGACCCATGCCCTGGAGCGAGAGCTACTTCCCGCGCTCGATGGCCAATCTCCTGCCGCTCGTGCGAACCAAGGCCATAGAGATCGCCAACGCCCTCCTCGAACAGGGTTACGAGGAGGGGAAGGCAATTCGCATCGCTATCGCGCAGGCCAAGCGATGGGCGGAACGGGTCCGATCCTGACATTGGCTTACGGAGGCTACGCGCGGCCTTTTGCCGGCGGATTTTAGAGCGCGTACGCCTCTTTCGCGGGAATCGCGCGAGCGCATGGTTTCGGCATGTACGTATCGAAGCCGCAGGCATCGACGGGCAGGATGCTCAACATGGGCGAGAAGCAACTGTCTCTGCTGTGGTATCTCTTTGCGGCCCTCCTGCTCATCGGGATGGTCGAGATCTTCCTCACCCAACCTCAGGGCGTGATGATCCCTTACAGCGACTTCAAAACGCTGCTGCTGGCCGGCAAGGTCACGGAGGCGACCATCAGTCAGGATACGATTCGAGCGACCGTTGATTTGAGGGGAGCCGAGAAACTCCTGCCGCCGGCTGAATACCACGACATCAAGGAGCCTTCCGCGCCCGGTCAAGGCTCAGGCCTGTCGCTCGCGGAGCCTTCGTCCCCCGCCCTACCCGCCAAGCCGCCCGCCGCCCGGCCGACATCTCCACCGGGTCCGCCCGGCGCGGTTCCGCGAATCCCGGCAAGCCAAGGTGGGACGATCGCTCGCCCTGATCTGCACGAGATCCAAAGCCGCCGGGTTGATGACCCGCAGCTCACCCCCCAGCTCGAGGCGGCACACGTGCGCTATTCGGGCGCCACCGAGAGCACTTGGCTCTGGACGATCATTTCCTGGGTACTGCCCGCCGTCGTGCTCGTCGCCCTCTGGAACCTGATGCTGGGCAAAGGCGCCGGTAGCGGCGGGGGCGTCAGCTCCATGATGGGAATCGGGCAAAGCAGGGCGAAAGTGTTCGTTCAATCGAAGACGACGGTGCGCTTCGCGGACGTCGCGGGCATCGACGAGGCCAAGGAGGAGCTGATGGAAGTCGTACAGTTCCTGCGCAATCCCGAACGGTTCCGCAAGCTGGGTGGCAAGATCCCCAAGGGTGTCCTGATCGTAGGGGCCCCCGGCACGGGCAAAACGCTGCTCGCCAAGGCAGTAGCCGGGGAAGCAGGTGTGCCGTTTCTCTCGATCAGCGGCTCGGAGTTTGTCGAGATGTTCGTCGGCGTGGGGGCGGCGCGCGTGCGCGATCTCTTCGCACAGGCACAGAAGCTCGCGCCGTGCATCATCTTCATCGATGAGCTGGATGCGCTCGGCAAAGCGCGCGCCGTCACGGGCTTCAATAGCAACGACGAACGGGAGCAGACTCTCAACCAGCTTCTCGTGCAGATGGACGGTTTCGATACCCAAAGCGGCGTCATCATCCTGGCGGCGACCAACCGTCCCGAGATTCTCGATCCTGCCCTGCTCAGGCCCGGGCGCTTCGACCGTCACGTCGCGATCGACCGGCCGGACATCAAGGGCCGCGAGCAGATCCTGAAGGTTCACACGCGTGGCGTGGTGCTGGCCCCAGAGGTCGACCTCGGGGCGATCGCGGCCAAGACGCCCGGGTTCGCCGGCGCGGATCTCGCCAACATCGTCAATGAAGCGGCACTGCACGCGGCGCGCGGCGATAAACAGGCCGTCGACATGAAGGACTTCGACGAGGCGATCGACCGCGTGATCGCCGGGCTCGAGAAGCGCAATCGCGTGATGAACCCCAAGGAGAAGGAGACGGTGGCCTATCACGAGGCGGGACACGCCCTCGTCGCGGAATCGCGTGAGCATGCCGACCGCGTGAGCAAGATCTCGATCATTCCCCGAGGGATCGGTGCGCTGGGATACACACAACAACTTCCGACAGAGGACCGCTACCTGCTCAAGCGCAGCGAGCTGCTCGACAGGCTCGATGTGCTGCTCGGCGGTCGGGTCGCGGAGGAGCTGATCTACGATGACGTCTCCACGGGCGCGCAGGATGACCTGCAGCGCGCGACCGACATGGCCCGCCACATGATCACGCAGTACGGAATGAGCGAGCGGCTCGGGCAGGTCACCTTCGATGCGCCGCGCTCCGGCGCGTTCCTCGCCGTGCCCGATGCGGCTCCGCGGGGAAATTACAGCGAGGAGACCGCAAGGCTCATCGACGAAGAGATCGCCCGCCTCATCCACGAGGCACACATTCGCGTTCGCCGAACGCTCATGGAAAAACGCGCTGCACTGGATGCGCTCGCGGGCCTCCTTCTCAAGCAGGAGGTCGTCGACCGGACAGTGCTCGATCAGGTGTTGCGGCAGCATCCCGCAGCACGACAAACGGAAGCTCGGGACGTCAGGGAGCCGGCGCGCGAAGCCGGGGTTGGATGACACGTGCGCTCGCCCTCCTTTCGCTCTGTCTTCGGCCGTAGGGATTGAGTCCATGAATATCGGCCTGAGCGATGCGAGCTATCTCGAGCAATTGCGGGTTCGGCCGGGAACACGAGTGAAGCTCGCCGACATCGACCCCTCCTTCAAGGACCGCCAGCAGAGCCAGGAAGCTGCGGCCGATGAGATCGAGCACTATCGCAAGCGGCTCTCCGACTTGCAGGAGATGCTCTACGTGGAGCGACGCCGCTCGCTCCTCATCTGCCTGCAGGGGCTAGACGCTGCCGGGAAGGACGGGACGATCAAGCACTTCCTCAGCGCAATGAATCCGCAGGGGTGCACCGTCACGCAGTTCCGCCAGCCTTCGGCTGCGGAGGCGGCGCACGATTTCCTGTGGCGAGTGCATCGCGCGACGCCGGCACGGGGTGAGGTCGCGATCTTCAACCGTTCCCACTACGAGGACGTGCTCGTCGTGCGAGTGCACGATTTGGTGCCTAAATCGGTCTGGTCTTTGCGGTACGAGCGAATCAACGCCTTCGAGCAGGAGCTCGTCGATCACGATACGCAGATCCTGAAGTTCTTCCTGCACATCTCGAGCGAGGAGCAGCTCGCACGCTTCAAGGCGCGGCTGGAGGACCCGACCAAGCAGTGGAAGATCAGCGAGTCGGATTATGAGGAGCGTCGGCTCTGGGGCGACTACATGACGGCCTACGAGGAAGCGCTGTCCCGTTGCAGCACGCAGCGCGCCCCCTGGTTCGTCATTCCCTCGAACCACAAGTGGTTCCGCAATCTTGCCGTTGCAAGGATCGTCGTCGAGCACCTGGAGAGTCTCAAGCTGAGCTACCCCAAGCCGTCGGTCGACCTCGAGCGCATCCGTCGCGAATATCAAGCCGCCAAGCGAGCCGCGGGCTCATGAGGGAGAGACGAGCTCGATCGAGTCACTTTGCGGAAAATTCGTATGGAGACAGGGAACCGGAAAGCACAGAGTACGGCTATGACATCCGCGGAGAACGCTCGTGTACCGAAAAATTCTCGTGGCGATTGACGACAGTCGATCCGCATCCCTGGCCCTCGATGAGGCGATCAAGATCGCCCGCGAGCAGCAGTCGACGCTGCGGATTCTGCACGTCATCGACGTGGGGTTGACTGTCCCTGCCGGGGTGCCGAGTCCCAATCTGCCGGAGGTCGATGAGGGGCTCTACGTGCGCGGCAAGGCGCTTCTCGCCGCGGCTGAGTCTCGGGCGCGAGAGGCTGGAGTGCGGGCCGAAGGGGTCGTGCTGGAGGAAATCGGCCCTCGCCCGGGCGCACGCATCCTGGAGCAGGCGAGAGAGTGGCCCGCCGATCTCATCGTATGCGGCACGCACGGTCGCCGGGGTGTCCGGCGTCTGGTTCTTGGCAGCGATGCGGAGTACGTCGTGCGCCGCGCACCTGTCCCGGTGCTCCTGTTGCGCAATCCGGACTGAGTCGGGGCTGCGAGAGAGCGAGCCAGCGCGTGCCGCCGAGCTCGGAAGTCCCTCTGCCAACTGCAATCCGCCGGCGCATCGATTTCATGGAGCGCGTCAATCCAGAGACTTGCGGAACCGCAGCACCGCGAGGCTCATCAGCGCTGCTCCGATCGCAAGCAGCGCGAGCATCTGCGGCCAGAGGATGCCCAACCCGACGCCCTTGAGGAAGGTCGCACGAATGACGATGAGGTAGTAGCGGACCGGGTCGAGATAAGTGAGCCACTGCATGGTGGCCGGCATGCTGGCGATCGGAAAGCTGAATCCCGAAAGGGTGAACAACGGGTTGACGAAAAAGAAGTTGGTCGCGAAGGCCTGCTGCTGGGTCCTGCACATCGTTGAGATCGCGAGGCCCAGTGCGAGTGTGCTGAGGAGGTACACGACCGTCCCGAGAAGCAGCACCAGCGGATTGCCGCGGAACGGTACCTGGAACCAGAGCGTGCCGACGAGGGTGATGATCGTCACCAGGGCAAGACCGACGAGGAAGAACGGAATCGTCTTGCCGGCTATGAGCTCCAGCGGGCGGATCGGGGTCACCATGATCTGCTCGAGCGTGCCCACCTCCCGCTCCCGCACGATGGCAAACGCCGTGAGATTGACGACCATCACGAGTGTGAGTGTCGCGATGACCCCGGGGACGAAGAACCAGCGGCTGTTGAGGCTGGTGTTGTACCAGGGCCGGTCATCGAGAGTGACCTCGACCCGGCCGGCGGCGGCAGTCGGCTGCGTGCGGTCCAGGTAGTCGCGCTGGTAGGTCTGAGAGAAGCTCGAGACGATCGTATCTGCGTAGCCGAGGGCGATCAGCGCCGAGTTCGAGTTGGTGCCGTCCACGAGGATCTGCAGCGGCGCGGCTTGTCCCTTGCGCAGGAGTTGCGCGAAGCCCGCGTGCACGACGATGGCGATTGCCGCATCGCTGCGGTCGATGGTGCCTTCCGCCTCGCGCTGCGTCGAGGCGACATGCACGACCTTGAAGCGGCTGCTGTCCTCGAATGCCGCGATCAGCGTCCGGCTCTCCTGCGAGCGATCGAGGTCGAGCACCGTCGTCGAGACGCCGAACACTTCGAAGGTGGCCGCGTAGCCGAACACGAGCACCTGAAGGACGGGCGGCACGATGAGCCGAAAGCGCGCCCAGCGATCCCGCTTGAGCTCGAGGAGCTCCTTTACGAGCACCATCCTGATGCGATGCAGCAGCTCCCTCATGCCAGTTGCCTGCGGAAAGCGCGGGCGGCCAGAACGGCGACCGCGATCGCGTAAACGACGAGTGCCACGATGGACGCCCAGAGCGCGCTGGCGCTGCTGCCCTTGAGGAACACCGCCTTCAGGATCGTAACGTAGTAGCGGGCATGGACGACATACGTGAGGGCCTGGATCGCCGCGGGCATCTGATCGATCGGGAAGGCGTATCCCGAGAGTAGCGAGATGGGCATGATGGTGACGAACATGGCCATCTGGCTCGCGCCGATCTGGCTGCGGATGGATACCGAGAGCAGATAGCCGATGCTCAGCACCACCACGAGGAAGAGCGAAGTGGTGAAGAAGAGCGTGGAGAAGGCGCCCCGGAACGGCACATCGAACAGGTAAAGCGCAAAGCCGAGACAGATCGCGGCATCCACGAGACCGATCGCGAAGTAAGGCAGGAGCTTGCCGATCATCAGCTCCATGGGCGTGATGGGGGTCGAGAGCAGGAGCTCCATCGTGCCGCGCTCCCATTCCCGCGCGATGGTGAGAGAGGTGAGCTGCGCGCCAACCAAGGCGAGGACCAGCGCCACGACGCCCGGGATGATGAAATTGCGGCTCTCGAGGTCCTCGTTGAACCAGACTCTCGACTGCTCGGCAACCGGCGCGGGAGTCGCCACCTCACCGAGCTGCAGCGCAAGAGTGGCCTGCACGTCGTTCGAGAAGCCCTGCACGACCGCGCGGGAATAGGCGGTGGCGAGGGTCGCCGTGTTGTCGTCGGTCGCATCGACGATCGCCTGCACGGAGGCCCGGCGGGTCATGGCAATCTGACGGGAGAAGTCCGCGGGAACGATGATCGCAATCTTGCAGCGGCCCCGGTCGATCGCGGCGGCGATCTGCCGTTCGTTGTCGAGGCTCGCGACCGGGTCGAAGTAGCGGGAGGCCTGGAAGTGCTTGAGCAGATCCACGCTCTGTGGACTGCCTTCCTCGTCATACGTGCAGGTTGGAATGTGCGTGATGTCGAGGTTGACACCATAGCCGAGGAGCAGCATCTGCATGACAGGCACGAGCAGGGCCATCATGAGGCTGCGCGGGTCGCGCCAGACCTGCAGCACTTCCTTGACGGCGATCGCAGTGACGCGCCGCAGCCTCATTGCCGCACTCCCGCTCGTGTTGCGCTTTCTGCTCGCGCCCCACGTCCCACGAGCTGGACGAAAGCGTCCTCCAGCGTGGGGTCGATACGAATTGCTTGCGCGCCTCGGACGCCTCGGTCGGCCAGGTACGCAACGAGCGGTTCGCGGCGCGCAGCGGCATCGTCGACCAGCACGTGCAGGGTGCTGCCGAAAACCGCCGCGTCCTTGACCAGAGGGCACCCCTGCAGAGCGGCGAGGGCAGGATCGAGGGGCGAGCATTCGATCCGCAGCAACTCGCCGCCGAGCGAGCGGCGCTTGAGCTCCGCCGGGCTTCCCAGCGCGGCCAGCGTTCCGCGGTCGATCAGTGCGATGCGGTTGCAGTACTCGGCCTCATCCATGTGGTGGGTCGAGACGATCGTCGTCACGCCCTGGCCGGACAGATCGTGGATGAGATCCCAGAAGCGGCGCCGCGAGATCGGATCGACGCCCGAGGTCGGCTCATCGAGGAAGAGGATACGCGGCTCGTGCAGGATCGCGCAGCCGAGCGCGAGACGCTGCTTCCAGCCGCCGGCGAGCTCGGTCACGAGCGACTCGGCGTGGCCGGTGAGCTCGGCCATCTCGAGGGCGTAGCGGATACGCTGCGTGAGGCGGGCACCGGTCAGTCCGTAGATGCCGCCAAAGAAGCGCAGATTCTCCGTGACCGTCAGGTCCTGGTAGAGAGAGAACTTTTGCGACATGTAGCCGATGCGCTTGCGGACCGACTCCGGGTCTCGTGCGACGTCGATCCCAGCGACGATCGCGCGCCCCGCGGTCGGTCGCAGCAGCCCGCAGAGCATGCGGATGATGGTCGACTTGCCGGCGCCGTTCGGGCCGAGGAAGCCGAGGATCTCGCCCGACTGCACGCTGAACGATACGTTGGAGACGGCGACGAAGCCGCCGAACCGCTTCTCGAGCTGCTCGACGATGATCTCGGGCCGCCGAGCGGGGGCTGCGGAGCTCATGCGGCCTTCGCTTCGGGCGCGAGCAGCGCGACGAACAGATCCTCGACGTTCGGCGTCACCTCGCGTATCTCTCCGTACGGCACCGCGTGCGCGCGAAGCGCATCGCCAATCTCGGAGATGCGCAGTGGTGCCGCATCCACATGAACGTGGATGCCATCGCCGACCATGAGGGCGCTCACCACACCGGGCCGGCCGGCCACTGCGTCTCGGGCAGCCCGAGCGGCAGGGGTCGCGACCTCGAGCAGCGCACCCCGCATGCGCGCTCTCAGCGCGATGGGGCTTTCGCAGTATCGGACGATCCCACCGTGCAGCAGCGCCAGGCGATCGCAGCGCTCGGCCTCATCGAAGTAGGCCGTGGAGATCACGATCGTCACGCCCTGTGCACGCAGGCCGTAGAGAATCTGCCAGAACTCGCGCCGCGAGACCGGATCGACGCCGGTCGTGGGCTCATCGAGCAGGACGATACGGGGAGCGTGCACGAGTGAGCAGGTGAGCCCGAGCTTCTGCTTCATGCCTCCGGACAGCTGGCCGGCGAGCCGATTGCGGAACTCGGCCATGCCGGATGCGCCCAGCAGGCGCAGCGCGCGATCGTCGCGAAGCTTGCGCGGCACCTCGAACACTTCGGCGTAGAACCGGATGTTCTCATCGACCGTGAGGTCCTCATACAGCCCGAACCGCTGCGGCATGTAGCTGATGCGTGAGCGGACTTGGTCGGGACGTGACCTGACATCAACACCATCCACGACGACAGCACCTGCGTCTGCCGCCATGACGCCCGAGAGCACGCGCAGTATGGTCGTCTTCCCGGCGCCGTCCGGTCCGATCAGGCCGAAGATCTCGCCCCGACCGACCTCGAACGAGGCGTCCCGAGCGGCGAGTACGGCGCCAAATCGTTTGGACAGCCCGGAAACCAGGATCGCGCATTCGCGGTCGGCGCTCATCCGCGATCCTCAGTGCAACAGCTGCAGCTCGGCATCGGCCGGCATCCCCGGGACTAGCTCGTGAGTGGGGTTATAAAGGTCGATGCGGATCCGGTAGACGAGCGTCACGCGCTCGGCGTGCGTCTCGACACTCTTCGGTGTGAATTCCGCCTGCTCGGCGATGAAGGAGACACGCCCCCGGTAGCGCCTGCCGGGGTAGTTGTCGGTAGTTACGGTTGCGGGCTCACCCAATCTGATGCGTCCGACATCGGTCTCGTTGACGTAAGCGCGCAACCAGACGTGATCGAGGTCCGCAAGCGTGAAGATCGGCGTCCCAGGGCTCACCACCTCGCCGAGCTCCGCCTGGCGCACGAGGATCACGCCATCGATCGGCGCCCTGAGCGTCGTATAACTCTCCGTGATGCGGGTCAGCTTCAGCGACGCGAGGGCATTGCGTACGTTCGCTTTCGCGAGCGCCACGTTTCGCTCTGCCGCTTCCGCCAAAGACTCATCGCGCTGCAGTGCCGCCTGCGATTCCTCGAGTGCGGCCGCCGCCAGATCGCGGGAATCGGCCGACATGTAGCCCTGCCGAGCGAGCTTGTCGATGCGCTTGAAATCGAGGCTCTTGTAGTTCACGTCCGCCCGATCGCTGAGGATGACCTTCTGCGCAGCATCACGATTGCGCGCCGCCGCATCGAGCTGACGCTGCTCTACCCCGACGCTCGCTTCGGCAATCGTGGCCTGCTGGCGGTAGTCGGCGTCCTCGACTCGCGCGATGACCGTTCCCCGCTTCACACTTGCTCCTTCGTCGAAGGGGAGCTCGACGATGCGCGACTGCACTGCCTTGAAGCTGAGCACACTCTCATGGGCCTCGATGTTCCCCGAGAGCTGCAGGACCGTCACAGCTCGGGCCGGGAAGATCCACCCGCGCATCCATGCAATGGCGGCGACGACGGTGAGCCCGGCGAGCGCCAGGCCCACAAGGGTCCACGTCTTCCGCGCCGCCCCGACGTCGAGGTCGCCGGTCGGTGCAACCGGCGTGTCGGCAGGAATCGATTGACGATCTACGACGCGATCCATGAAGTCCTCGCGGCCTTGGCTGTCGCGGAGATATGCCCGGCCGGCCTATTTCGATGCGGAGAGTCGCTTGGGCGTGACGGCGGCGGACCTTGCGGATCCCGAGGGCTCGAGCTGTCCGTTTCCGACGGTATGCTTGTCACTGGAGGCATCCTGCGCACGTGACTCGGCTGCACGGACGGCGAGCGTCGTCTGGAGAAGGCTCGCGGGAGTGACGCTGATCGAGTCGATACCCTGCTGGACCAGGAACTGCGCGATCTCCGGGTAGTTGGCCGGTGCCTCGCCGCAGATCCCGACGTGCCGGTGATTGCGCTGGGCGCCACCGACCGCGAGCCGCAGCATCTCGAGCATGCCCGGGTCGCGCTCGTCGAAGTCGAAGGCCACGATCTCCGAATCGCGATCGACGCCGAGGGTGAGTTGGGTGAGATCGTTGGAGCCGATCGAGAAGCCGTCGAAGAGCTGCGCAAACGCATCGATTTGGATGACGTTGTTCGGGATTTCGCACATCACGTAGATCTCGAGCCCTTTCTCGCCCTGTTTGAGACCGTGCGCCGCCATCGTCTCGATCACCCGGCGAGCCTCATCGATGCGCCGGCAGAAAGGCACCATGACGCGGAGGTTCTCGAGGCCCATCGTCTCGCGCACGCGTTTGAGTGCAGCGCATTCGAGTGCGAACCCGTCCGCGTACGCCGGATGCGCGTATCGGGCCGCTCCGCGGAACCCGAGCATCGGATTCGATTCGATCGGCTCGAAGGCCGCCCCGCCGACCAGGCTGGCATACTCGTTCGTCTTGAAGTCGGACAGTCGTACGATCACCGGTTTCGGATGGAACGCCGCGGCGATCGTGCCGACGCCCTCGGCGAGCCTCTGGACGAAGAAGTCGGTCGGCTTCTCGTAGCCGCGCGTCAGGCGCGCAATCTTTGCGCGTGCCTTGGTGGAAGTGACCCTGTCGGGCGCTACCAGCGCCATCGGGTGAATCCCGATGTGCTCGTTGATGATGAACTCCATGCGCGCAAGTCCCACGCCGTCATTCGGCAGCATGGCCGTTCTGAAGGCGAGATCCGGATTGCCCAGGTTCACCATGATGGCGGTCCGCGGCCGCACGAGCTCCCCGGTGGCAACACGGGCAACCTCGAAGGGAAGGGTGCCCTGGTATACCTGGCCGATATCGCCCTGTGCGCAGGAGACCGTGACGGGCACGCCGGTCCGAAGCTTCTCGGTCGCGCCTGTGGCGCCGACCACGGCAGGCACTCCAAGCTCGCGCGCAACGATTGCCGCGTGGCAGGTACGCCCGCCTCGGTTGGTCACGATCGCCGCCGCCGTCTTCATCACCGGCTCCCAGTCGGGCGTCGTGGTGTCGGCAACCAGCACCTCGCCGGGCCGGAAGGAGCTCAGCTCGCGCGCATCGCGAATGACATGCACCACACCGGTGGCTATCCGTTCACCGACCGCGCGGCCGGTCACGAGCACCGCCCCTTTTCCCGCGAGAGTGAAGGTTTCGAATGCCTCGGCTGAGCGTTGCGATGCCGCCGTTTCCGGACGCGCCTGAACGATGTAGATCAGCCCGTCTTCCCCATCCTTTGCCCATTCGACGTCCATCGGCACAGGGTGGCCGGCGGCGTTGGAGTAATGCTCTTCGATCCGGATGCCGTACTCGGCGAGAGTCAGGACCTCGGCGTCGGTGATGCAGAACCGCTGGCGCTCGGCGATGCGCGTCGGGAGATTGCGAGTGCTGCCGATGCCATGGCGATGCGCGTAAACCATCCGCAGCTGCTTGCCGCCCAACGTACGGCGCAGGACGGCGCGAGCCCCCTTGCGGTAGGTCGGCTTGTGGACATAGAACTCATCCGGGTCGACCGCGCCTTGCACGATGTTCTCGCCGAGGCCGTAGGAGGCGGTAACGAACACCACATCGCGGAAGCCGGATTCGGTATCCAGGGTGAAAAGCACACCGCTTGCGGCGAGGTCGGAGCGCACCATCTTCATGACGCCGACCGAGAGAGCGACCTTGAAGTGATCGAAGCCGTTGTCGATGCGATAGACGATCGCGCGGTCGGTGAAGAGCGAGGCAAAGCAGCGTCGGCACGCCTCGAACAGGTCCTCCTCGCCGCGGATGTGCAGATAGCTCTCGTGCTGGCCCGCAAAGCTCGCGGTCGGCAAGTCCTCCGCCGTCGCCGAGCTGCGCACGGCAACTGCCACATCGCTGCCGTATTGCTTCTCGAGCTGCCGGTAGGCGCCGGCGATCGCTTGGCGCAGCTCCGCCGTTCCGGTCGCTGCGTACACGATCTCGCGCGCGCGCGCGGCACGCTGCGAGAGGAGTGTGACATTGGTTTTGTCGATCTGATCGAGTGCCGCATGCAACGGCTCCCACGCCTTCGCGGCAGTCAGGGCGTCGCGGTAGGCCTGCGCGACGATGGCAAAGCCGTTCGGCACGCGTACACCCTGGGACGATAGCGCGGAGTACATTTCCCCGAGGGAGGCGTTCTTGCCACCGACGAGCGGGACGTCCGTGTTGCGCAGCTCACCGAACCAGCGGATGCAAGGGGATGCGGTCATTTCCATCTCTCCCATCGAACACGGCACATGCACCCAGCATTGCCGCACGCCCAGTGGAGCGCCACTCGGACATGTACGTACGGGAGTTTCCGCATTGGCCGCGGGGCGACTGCGGCAATCACCTATAGTGGTCGCCGGGGCCGGCGTGCGATGGTTGCCACAGCAACGCAGGAGCCCAGTCGGGCGGAAGGTTTTGCTGATGAGCCGCACCGTGGTTGTCGTGGGAGGCGGAATTGCAGGACTCTGCACCGCCGTATACGCGCGGCGCTGCGGCTACGAGGTGCGGGTGCTCGAGATGGGCTCGACCGCCGGTGGGCTTGCAACGAGCTGGAAGCGCGGCGATTACACCTTCGAGACCTGTCTGCATTGGCTCACGGGGTGCAATCCGGAGCGGCAGCTCTATTCGCTGTGGCAGGAAGTCTTCGACCTCGGCACGCTCTCTTTCGTCTACCCTCAGGAGCTGGTTCGACTCGAGACGGAGCATGGGCAGTCGCTGCGGGTCCATACCGATCCCGGTCGCCTGCGGGAGGAGCTTCTCGCGAAAGCCCCCGAGGACGCACACGAGATCAGGCGGTGGACGCGCGCCATCGAGCGGTTCGCCAGCTTCCCCATGTCCGATCTGCCGGGCAGCCGGTGGGAGCGGATGCGGAACGGTCTTCAGGTGCTTCCCTACCTGCCGGCACTGTGGCGCTGGTCGCAGACGACCAACGAGGAGTACGGCCGGCGATTCAAACACCCCCTGCTCAGGAGCCTGTTCGGCGAGAGCTACATGGCAGAGCTCTCCTCTCTCGCTCTGCTGTTCCCGCTTGCGTGGATGAGCGAGCGGGATGCGGCCTACGTGATCGGCGGGTCGAAGGCGATCATTGGAAGCATCGAAGAGAATCTGCGCCGGCTGGGCGGCGAGCTGCGTTTCGACGCGCGCGTAGAGAAGGTCGTGGTCGAGAACGGCCGCGCGGTGGGCGTCAGGCTCGCTGGGGGCGACACCGTTCCCGCAGATTGGGTCGTGTCGGCGGCCGATGGCCACTCGACATTGTTCGAGCTGCTGGAAGGGCGCTACGTGGATGATACGACTCGCCGCCGATACGACGAAGCCAGGATCTTCCCCTCATACCTTCAGGTCTCTCTCGGGATCGGCCGCGACCTGTCGGCCCTGCCCGCCCTCCTGACGAGGATCCTCGATACTCCTCTGCGGGTGGATCCGATGACGGCCCTGTCGCAGGTCTCTTTCCGCTTCTTTCATTTCGACCCGACTTTCGCTCCACACGGCAAGACCGCCGTCACGTGCTTCCTACCCACGTGTCATGACCGGTTCTGGACGGAGCTGCGACTCTCGAGTCCCGAGGGCTATCGGACCGAGAAGGCCCGGGTGCAGAGCGCGGTGGTCGAGGTCCTGGAGCGCATCGTGCCCGGAGCGGGCTCGGCGGTGGAGGTCGCGGATGTCTCGACGCCGGCCACCGTGATTCGCTTCACCGGAAACTGGCGAGGCAGCATGGAGGGCTGGCTCCTCACTCCTGACCAGGGCTACAGGCCCCTGCCGAGCACCCTGAGCGGCCTCGATAGGTTCGTCATGGCGGGCCAGTGGGTGCTTCCGGGCGGCGGACTTCCCTCGGGCCTTCTGTCCGCGCGTGCGGCGATCAAAGCTATGTGTGCACGGGATCGTGTAGCGTTTCTCTAGATTTCAGGCTCCGCCGGCATCCGCTCCTTGGGCTTTTCCGGCCGCTCGGTCATCGTGGCTTCCGTGAGCAGGAGGATGCTCGCGACGGAAACCGCGTTCTCCAGTGCTATGCGCACGACTTTCGCCGGATCGACGATGCCGGCCTCGACCAGATCGACGTACTCCTTCCGCGCCGCATCGAACCCGAGATTGCCCGTTCCGTTCAGCATCCTATCCACTACCACCCCTCCATCCGCGGCGGAGTTCTCCGCGATCTGACGGGTGGGTACCTCGAGCGCGCGGCACAAGATCTGAACGCCGGTGCGCTCATCGCCCGTGCACTGCGCCTCCAGTGCGGCAACCGCTACGGTCGCGCGTAGCAGCGCGAGTCCGCCGCCGGGCACGATGCCCTCTACGACCGCGGCCTTCGTCGAGCTGATGGCATCATCGAGGGCTTCCTTCTTCGCCTTCATTTCGGATTCCGAAGGCGCGCCGACTCGGATCACTGCGACGCCGCCCGAGAGCTTTGCCAGGCGCTCCTCGAGCTTCTCGCGATCGTAGTCGCTCGTCGTCTTCTCCATTTCCTTACGGATCATCTGAATGCGCCCTTCAATGTCGCGCTTGTTGCCGGCGCCGCCAATGAGGGTGGTATTGTCCTTGTCGACGAGTACCCGCCTGGCGTGTCCGAGCTGAGAGAGCTTCACGTCCTCGAGTTTGAGGCCCAGCTCCTCGGAGATGACCTGGCCGCCGGTGAGCGTCGCGATATCCTGCAGCATCGCCTTGCGCCGGTCGCCGAACCCGGGCGCCTTGACGGCGGCGCTCCTCAGCACTCCGCGGATCTGATTGACGATCAGTGTCGCGAGTGCCTCGCCCTCGATCTCCTCGGCAATGAAGAGGATGGGCTTGCCGGATTTCGCGACCTGCTCGAGCAGCGGCAGCATGTCTTTCAGGATGTTGAGCTTGCGATCGCAAATGAGGATGCAAGCATCCTCGAGCACCACCTGCATGGTGCCCGAGTCCGTCACGAAATAGGGTGAGAGATAACCTCGGTCGAACTGCAGTCCTTCGACCACCTCGAGCGCGGTCTCGATGGTCTTCGATTCCTCCACGGTGATGACGCCGTCGCCGCCGACTTTCTCCATCGCATCGGCGACGAGCTCGCCAATGGCAGGATCGTTGTGTGCGGAGATGGTCGCGACCTGTGCTTTCTCCCTGCGGCTTTCCACGGGCTTTGCCATTGCCTTCAGGGCCTTGACCGCCGCCTGCAGGCCACGATCGAGACCGCGCTTGAGGTCGATGGCGCTCGCACCGGCGGCGACGTTGCGGACACCGTCGGCGTAGATCGCCTGCGCCAAGATTGTGGCGGTGCTGGTGCCATCGCCCACCACATCACCGGTCTTCTCCGCCGCCTGTCGCAGCATCTGCGCGCCGAGGTTCTCCTCACGGTCCTCGAGCTCCATCTCCTTCGCGATGGTGACGCCGTCGTTACAGACGAGAGGTGCGCCCCAGCTCTTCTGGATGAGGACAGACTTCGATTTCGGGCCCAGCGTGATGCGCACGGCATCGGCGAGCTGGGCCGCGCCGCGCAACACTTTCTCGCGCGCGGCAGAGCGGAATAGAACCTGTTTGGCGGTCATGGCATCCTCGTGCGAGTCTCTCGAGCAGTACGGGATGGATCGTGAGCCGGGCCGCCTCCCTTGAGAATACGCGCAATTACATATGCGCATATCGCCGTGCGGAAAATCCGTATTGAGGCGCCGACCCGGGTGCGCGAGCATTGCATCGATTGTGCGCAGAGCGGCTGTTGGAGCCTGGAAGGAGTCTCCCCTTGCTCGACGAATTTCTCAAATTGCCGCGCGTGGCGTACTTTTCCATGGAAGTCGCCCTGCAGAACGAGATCCCGACATACGCGGGAGGGCTGGGAGTGTTGGCGGGCGACACGCTGCGCTCGGCCGCGGATCTTAGACTGCCCCTGGTCGGCATCAGCCTGGTGAGTCGCGCCGGCTATTTCCGCCAGCAGATCGACGCCGACGGCCGGCAGATCGAGCAGCCTGGTACGTGGGATCCGGAGCGCTTTGCGCGGCGGCTCGACGCCAAGGTGGCGGTACGCATCGAAGACCGGCCGGTGTGGGTCGGCGCGTGGCTCTACATCATCGAAAGTCACCTCGGCGGGCGCGCGCCGGTGCTGCTCCTGGACACGGATCTGCCGGAGAACCGCGCCGACGATCGCGAGATCACCCACTACCTCTATGGCGGGGATGAGACCTACCGGCTCAAGCAGGAGATGATTCTAGGGCTCGGAGGAGTGCGGATCCTGCGTGCGCTCGATTTCGAGATCAGCGCCTATCACATGAACGAGGGACACTCGGCGCTCCTCGGCGTCGAGTTGTTGCGGCGCTATGCGTATGCGGCGGAGGATGTGCGTCCGGGAGAGTCACCGTACGACCTTCCTCGCGTGCGTGACCTGTGCCGCTTTACGACGCACACGCCGGTCGAAGCCGGTCACGACCGATTTTCCTACGATCTCGTCAAACGGTTGTTCGCGAGCAGCGTGTATGGATACGACCACCATGAGGCCCCGGCGGCGGGAGAGCCAGGGAGCGAGCACGGGCCGATCGAGTTCTCGGTGTTGACCGCCCTTGCGGGAGCCCAGGACCTCAATATGACGCAGCTCGCGCTCAACGTGAGCGATTTCGTCAACGGGGTCGCCAAGCGTCACGCCGAGGTCTCATCGAAGATGTACCCGGGGTATCAGGTGCGAGCCATCACCAATGGCGTACATCCCTATCTCTGGAGCGCGCCGAGCTTCCGGGAGCTTTACGATCGCTACGTGCCCGGGTGGTGTCACGAGCCGGAGCTGTTGCTGCGCGTCCACGGCATACCGGATGGCGCGATCCTGGATGCGCACGCGAAGGCGAAGCAGGCGCTCATCGACAAGGTGCGCGAGCTGACCGGCATCGCGCTGCACGCCAAAGTGGCGACCCTGGGCTTCGCCCGGCGCATGACCGCCTACAAGCGGCCGGACCTCCTTTTCACCGACCTCGCCCGCTTGCGCGCGATCGCCCAGGAGCGCTCGCTGCAGATCGTGCTTGCGGGCAAGGCACATCCGCATGACGAGGAGGGCAAGCGGCTCATTGAGGTGCTGCACCGTCACGCGAGGGAGCTTGCCGGCACCATCACGGTGGCATACCTGCCGGATTACGACCTCGATCTCGCTCTCCTTCTGGTGGCCGGATCCGACATCTGGCTGAACACGCCGCTGCCGCCGCTCGAGGCTTCCGGCACGAGCGGCATGAAGGCGGCCTTCAACGGCGTGCCGAGCCTCTCGGTCATGGACGGCTGGTGGCTCGAAGGCTGTATCGAAGGGGTGACGGGCTGGGCGGTGGAAGACGCAGGGTCGCTCTATCAGAAGCTCGAGCAAGTAGTGCTGCCGCTTTACTACGGCTACGGCAATGACCCGCGCGGTTGGGTGAGGGTGATGAAGGGGGCGATCGGCACCAATGCCGCCTATTTCAACAGCCACCGCATGATGCGCCGGTACGCCACGGAGGCGTATCTGCGCTGATAACCCGGTGCGCCGCGGCGCGGCGCGGTCCACTGCGGAAACTCCTAATGGTCCTGGTCCAGCTTGCCGAGGATGATTCCTCTCGAGCGGCTTGCAGACCACATGGGGAACCGGCAAATGATCGAAGAATCGCACGCGTGGGCAGTGATTCTGGCTGCGGGGGAGGGCAGCCGCCTGCAGGCGCTGACCACACTACCGTCGGGGATCGCCATACCGAAGCAGTTCTGCTCACTCTACGAGGGGCCATCGCTCCTCGAGGAGGCGCTGCGCCGCGGGGAGTCGGTGGCCGACAGATCCCACATTTGTGCCGTTGTGGCGGAGCAGCACCGCTGCTGGTGGGAAGGCGCGCTAACCTCGCTGCCCGACCGCAATGTGATCGTTCAGCCGGAGAACCGCGGAACGGCAAACGGCATTCTGCTGCCGCTGATGCACATTCTCCTGCGCGACCCATGCGCGCGAATCGTGCTGCTGCCCGCTGATCATCACGTGCTGCAGGAGGCCGTGCTGACCGCTTCGCTTCGAGATGCGCTCGAGCAGCTCGACTCGCGCTCGGGGGAAACGCTGCTCCTCGGCATCCAACCCGGGGAGGTCGACCCGGACCTCGGTTATATCCTGCCGGGAGAAACCGACGGGCGAGGTACGCTCACGGTCGCGCGCTTCATCGAGAAGCCTTCCCACGCGGTGGCGGCCGAGCTCATCCGCGCTGGTGGGCTGTGGAATGCCTTCATCGTGGTGACGACGGCTGGCGCTCTCCTCGAGCTCTTTCGGCAGCGCATTCCGCAGGTCGTCGAGGCCATGCGCGCCGCGGTTCGAGGCGATCGTGAGCAGGGCTCGAGCATTGCGGCCGTCGCCGAGCTCTACCGGAGGCTACCGACCATCGATTTCTCGCGCGACATCGTGGCCGGACAGGAGTCGAGGCTGCGCGTACTGCCGGTCCGTCCGTGCGGCTGGAGTGATCTCGGAACGCCCAAGCGCGTGGCCGAAGTGCTCCGCCGGGCACGGCACGCAAAGGCGACACCCCCGGGAAGACCCGCGGTCCCTGCGCATGTCAGTCTTGCCGCACAGCACGAGCGCATGCAGGTTGGAGGCTACTGCAATCGGACTGCCGCTGCCCAATAAGCGGTCATGCTGCGGTCAAGCCTGCCTCAACACCTCTGCGCTCTCCTCGAGCCGCAGGCCTATCCGCATCCTGTCAGGGAGGTGCAGCTCATCGAGACCCATATCTCATGGGTACTGCTTGCGGGCGAATTCGCCTACAAGGTCAAGCGGCCGGTGCGCTATGCGTTCATCGACCTGCGCGATCCGGAGCGGCGCAAGTTTCTCTGCGAGGAGGAGCTTCGTCTCAACCGCCGGTTCGCGCCGGAGCTCTACCTCGAGGTGAGTCGCATCACCAGCGACGAGGGTCGCGCAAGGATCGGGGGCGAGGGTCCGGTGATCGAGTACGCGGTACGGATGCGCCGCTTCGATGGCGAACACGCCCTCGACCGGTTGCTGGCGCACCTGCAGGTGGGTCCTGAAGAGCTCGAAGCCCTTGGGCGTCAGCTTGCCAACATCCACGCCGGGCTCCCCGCCGCGCCGACCGGGTCGGCTTGGGGTCGCCCGTCGGCGATCCAGGCGCTGTTGGCCCGAAACCTGGATGAGTGCGCCGAGGCTGCTCGGGTGTTCGGCACCGAGGATGCCGTCGGTGCCCTGCGCAGCTCCCTGCGGGAGTCCCTGTCACTCGCCACGGAGACGATGGCGGCCCGCCGGGCGAACGGCCGTATCCGGGAGTGTCACGGTGACCTGCATAGCCGCAACGTGGTGCGGCTCGGCACCCGGCTCGTCCCCTTCGACTGCCTGGAGTACGAGCCCGCCTTTCGCTGGATCGACGTGGCCGATGAAGTCGCTTTCCTGGCGAGCGACCTCTGCGCGCGCGATCATCCGCTGCATGGTCATGCGTTCGTGAGCGGTTATCTCGCAGAGAGCGGCGATTACAACGCGTGTCGCCTCCTGCGCCTCTACGAGGCGCATCGTGCGCTCATACGTGCGAAGGTGGCCGCTCTCTCGGCCAAGGACTCGAGCGGCCATTCCGAGCTCGAGGAGCTGCGCGCGGAGCACGGAAAGCTCGTGACCCTGGCCTCTCGAAGGCTCGTCCGGCACGCGCCGACACTGCTTCTCGTGTGTGGCCTGTCAGGTTCCGGCAAGACCTGGCTGGCGCGCCAGCTCGCGGTACGGCTTCTTGCTGTGCACGTCCGCTCGGACGTGGAGCGCAAGCGCCATGTCGGACTCCATGCGCTCGCGCGTTCCCGGTCGGGTGTTGCTGAAGGGCTCTACTCGAGTGGGGCCAGCGCGCAGGTCTACGATGATCTGGCGCGGGCGGCGGAGGATATCCTCGCGGGCGGATTTACCGCGATCATCGATGCGACATTCCTGCGGCGCGAGCAACGGACGCGATTTGCGCAGCTCGGCGGTCGCTCGGGAGCCCTCGTCCGCCTCATCTATTGCGAGGCTCCCGTGTACACCCTACGCGCGCGCATAGCCGCGCGGGCGGTGAGCGGCTACGATCCCTCCGAAGCCGACGAGTCGGTGCTCGACTGGCAGCTCTCTCACTTCGAGTTGCCGAGGCCGGAGGAGCCCGTTGAATCCACACGCATCCGCACGGCGGAGCCCGGCGCGCTGGAGAAAGTGCTGCGCGCGATCCGTGAGCCACTCGTGAGCGCCGCCCGGACCGGCTCGGGGGGAGGCGCATGACGAGTCGCAATCTCGAATTCCTTTTCAAGCCGCGCTCGGTCGCACTGATCGGCGCGTCCGACCGCCCTGACAGCGTGGGGGCGACGGTCATGCGCAACCTGCTCATGGGCGGCTTCGCGGGTCCCATCTGGCCCGTGAGCCTGCGGCGCAGCACGGTGGCGGATCGGCCCGCCTATGCGAGTGTGAAAGAGCTGCCCGCTACGCCCGATCTCGCCGTCATCTGCACGCCAGCACGGACGGTGCCCGGACTGATCGGGGAGCTTGGGACCCGGGGCACGCGCGCCGCCATCGTCATCAGCTCAGGGCTCGAGGAGTCTCTGGCCGACGGCGGAACGCTTGCTGCCGCGATGCTCAAGGCCGCGCGACCGCACACGCTGCGGATCCTGGGGCCCAATTGCATCGGCCTCCTCGTGCCGGGGCTCGGGCTCAATGCGAGCTTCGCCCATGTCGGCGCGAGACCCGGAAATCTCGCCTTCGTGGCGCAGTCCGGTGCGCTCACCACGGCGATGCTGGACTGGGCCCGCTCAAAGAGCGTCGGCTTCTCGCACTTCATCTCCCTCGGCAACGCCGCCGACGTCGATTTCGGCGACCTTCTCGACTATCTCGGGCGCGATGGGGCAACAAGGGCGATCCTCCTTTACATCGAGTCGGTGAGGGCGGCCCGCAAGTTCATGTCGGCTGCGCGCGCCGCGGCGCGGAATAAGCCCGTGATCGTTGTGAAGTCAGGTCGAACCGCCGCATCGGCCCAGGCTGCGCTCTCACACAGCGGGGCGCTGGCGGGCTCCGATGCGCTTTACGATGCTGCATTCCGGCGCGCTGGCATCTTGCGCGTGGACACGCTGCGCGAGCTTTTCGATGCGGCTGAGATCCTCTCATGCTGGAAGACTTACCTCGGACCGCGCCTGGCGATCGTCACGAATGGTGGTGGCCCCGCAGTGCTTGCGACCGACGCACTCATTGGCAAGGGAGGGGAGCTTGCGGCGTTCTCGGATGAGACCCGCGGCAAGCTCCAGGCGCTGGCGCCCTCGGGTGCCTCTCACGCAAACCCGCTCGATATCGGCGGGGATG
>Ga0335072_10001806_pt1 | contig 33990 bp, 26 predicted proteins | sample Lox_Sample_21_FD_206725 | JGI IMG/M metagenome (GOLD analysis project Ga0335072, IMG submission 206725) | Soil microbial communities from Loxahatchee National Wildlife Refuge, Florida, United States - Lox_Sample_2.1 | ecosystem: Environmental > Terrestrial > Soil > Wetlands | place: USA... | reverse complement strand
GCGGTGATCAGCTGAGTTGCCTCGATTCCGTCCATGCCCGGCATGCGGATGTCCATCACCACCACGTCGGGATCAGCGTCCCTGACCCGCTGGACCGCCTCGGCTCCGGTGCCGGCCTCGCCGGCCACGTCAATGCCGGGCGTCTGCTCGATCAGCATGCGCAGGCCAGCCCTGACCAGCGGCTGGTCGTCGGCCAGGATGACCCGGATGGTCATCGGACCGGCTCGCGCAGCGGCAGCCGGGCGGTGACGCGGAAGCCGCCGCCGGGGCGCGGGCCTGCGGAGAAGTCGCCGCCGAGGAGGGTGGCGCGCTCACGCATGCCGGTAATCCCGTAGCCGGTCCCGGCCGCGGCGCCGCCGCATCCGCTGTCGGTGACCTCGATCGACAGCTGCTCGTCCTGCTGGCTGATCGACACCCGGCACTGGTCCGTGCGGGCGTGGCGGATCACGTTGGTGACCGCCTCCTGGATGATGCGGAACGCCGACAGGTCGATGTCAGCCGGGAGCGGCTCCCGGCTGCCGGGCCAGTCCACGTCAACCTCGACCCGCACGCCTGCGTCCAGGGCCGTGGCGACAAGCTGGTCGACGTCCGCCAGGCCGGGCGCTGGGCCTAGCGGTACCTGCCCGTGCACGGGCTCCGGCTCGGCACGCCGCAGCCCGGTCACCATTCGCCGCAACCCGGACAGCGTTTCCCTGCTGGAGGTCTCAATGGCGGCCAGGGCATCACGCGCCTCATCGGGGCTGGCCTCGAAAACCCTACGGCCCGCGCCTGCCTGGATCGCGATGATGCCGATGCTGTGCGCCACGATGTCGTGCAACTCGCGGGCGATCCGCAGCCGCTCGGCCATCGCGGCCTGGGCGGCCGCCTGGGCCCGCCGCAGCTCGGTCCGGGCCTGTGCCTGCCGGATCGAATGTCCGATAAGCCACGCAATGATCATGACAAGGGGTACGGCGATCGTGACAGTGGGGGGTCCCGCCGACCCCACTCTCCCACCCCGGAGCCCAGCCAGAGAGGGCACTGCCAGGATCGGAGTCAGCAGGCCGGCGGCGGCCACCGCGGCCACGGTGACCGAGACCCACGGCGTGCGTATCGCCGCTATGTAGCAGATCTCAAGGCCCGCTGCGATGGCCAGCACCACCAGCACGAGGATCGTCGGCCTCGGCCGCAACATGCTGGCCGCCGATGCGCCAAGCGTCACGGCCAGCGCCAGGAGCGGCCATTGGCGCAGCAGGAAGGCAGAAGCTAGCAGGGCGCGGCCACGCACCGGGAATCCCACACGATCATGGCCGCCCTCCAGCCCGCCGGGTCATGCTCACCGCGATCGTAACCGCCGTGCGGTGCCAGGTCGTCTGCCCGCAGGCATACGCCCGAGAGCAGATCGCGGCACCGTGCGAATGGGTCCCCGGGCAGATGTGGCCCGCCCCCGGACCGCGACATCTTGTCCCCATGGACGCGACTATCGGGATTGACGGTCTACGCAAGCGGTTCGGCTCGACACAGGCGCTTGACGGAATGACGTTTACGGTCCGGCCTGGCCACGTGACCGGCTTCATCGGACCGAACGGCGCCGGCAAATCAACCACCATGCGCGTCGTACTAGGCCTGGACGCCCCCGATGCGGGCACCGCCACCATCGGCGGCCTCCCCTACCGCTCGCTGCAGAACCCGTTGGGCCACGTCGGATCGCTGCTGGACGCCGGCGCACTGCAGCCCAGCCGAAGCGCGCGCAACCACCTGCTGTGGCTCGCCCACTCCCAGGGCCTCAAGGCCCGCCGGGTCGATGAGGTGATCACACAGACCGGGCTGGCGTCCGCCGCGCGGCGCAAGGCCGGCGGGTACTCCCTCGGCATGCGGCAGCGGCTCGGCATCGCCGCCGCGCTGCTCGGCGACCCGCCGGTGCTGATCTTCGACGAGCCGTTCAACGGTATGGACTCCGAGGGCATCGTCTGGATGAAGGACTTCCTGCGATCGCTGGCGGCGCAGGGTCGCGCGGTCCTGGTGTCCAGCCACCTGATGAGCGAACTGGAGGCCCTGCTCACAGAGGGTGGCGCCGGCCACCTGGTCGTAGCCGGCCGCGGCAAGGTGATCGCAGATACCACCGTCACTGATCTCATCGCGGCCGCCTCCGGCAACCGAATCAGGCTGCGCACTACTGCACCTGCCGAGGCGATAACGGTGCTCGCCAGCGCCGGGGCGGAGGTCAGTCTCACAAGTTCCGGCGTGCGCTCCGTTGCTGGCCTTAGTTCCGAAACGACGGTCTGCGTCCTCTCCGGTCACGCGATCGGAGTCAGCGAGATCACCGCCCACCGGGCCACGCTCGAGGAGGCCTACATGGAACTCACCCGTGAGAGCGTCGAGTACCGGGCTGAGGTGACGTCATGACGACGGCGGCCATGACGCCGCACCGGCCGACGGGTGCAGCGGGGCAGGAGCGTTTCTGGCGCCTCGTGCATGCCGAGTGGAACAAGTTCCGCACCGTGCGCGGCTGGGTGATCGCGATGATCGTCGCGATCGGGGCGATCGCCGTCTTCGTGTTCGCCGCCACTAGCGTCAGCCGGTCGTGCGGCACGCCCGCAAGCAGCCTGTCCGCTGCACGCAGCGGGTCCACTGCGGTAAGCGTGTCCACCGCCTGTCCGCCACCGCCAGCCGGGCCTGGCGGTGAGCCCGTCCAGGACGATTTCTACTTCGCGCACCAGCCGCTGACCGGCAATGGCACGATCACCGTGCAGATGACTTCGCTGACCGGCCAGGTGGAAGTCAGCCAGGCACCAGGCGGCGCGCCCCAGCTGCGCCCCGGCATGCAGCCCTGGTCCAAGGCCGGGATCATCATCAAGCAGAGCCTTTCGCAAGGCTCGGCCTACGCGGCAATGATGGTCACCGGTACGCACGGCGTGCGGATGCAGTGGGACTACCAAACGGACACGCCTGGCCTCACCGGCAGCGTGTCCGCGACCTCGCCACGCTGGCTGCGGCTGGTCCGCGACGGCAGCACGATCACCGGCTACGACTCCGCGGACGGCACACACTGGACGCTGGTGGGAAGCGCAACAGTGCCGGGGCTGACCGCCACTGTGCAAGCCGGACTCTTCGCCGCCGCTCCGGGCAACCCGAACACCGGCGCTACCTTCACCGCCACGGGTGCCTTCCGCCACATCGCACTGTCCTGGCCCGGTGCCGGATGGACGGGCACCAACGTAGGCGGTTCCGGCCCGAACGGCGTGCCATTGCCCGGCAGGCTCCGCCAGAACGCGGGCACGCTCGCCGTGACCGGTTCTGGCGACATCGCTCCCCTCGCCGGGAACCTCAATGTTCTCTCTGCTCAGCGGGCGCTGGCCGGGACGTTCATCGGGCTGATCCCGTTGATCGTGGTCGGTGCGATGTTCATCACCGGCGAGTACCGGCGCGGGCTGATCCAGGTCTCGCTGGTTGCTTCACCCCGCCGCGGCCGGCTACTGGCGGCCAAGGCCGTGGTTCTCGGCATGGTCAGTTTCGTCACCGGGTTGATCGCCGCGACTCTCGCGGTCGCCGTCGGCACGCACAGATTCGCCAGGACGGGCATCCCGGTGTGGCCAGTTCCGGCGCTCACCGAGGCACGGCTCGTCGTCGGCACGGCGGCGCTACTCGCCGTGGCCGCGGTGCTCGCCCTTGCCATCGGCACCATCCTGCGGCGCAGCGCACTAGCGGTTACCACCGCGATCGTGCTGATCTTCGTCCCGTATCTGCTCGCCACGAAGCAGACACCTCAAGCGGGCCCCAGCGCCTGGGTTGAGTCACTGCTCCGGATTACTCCGGCCGCCGCGTTCTCCGTACAGCAGGCAGTTCCGCAGTTTTCGCAGGTCACCGCCATCTACACCCCGACCGGCGGCTACTACCCGCTCGCGCCGTGGGCCGGGCTCGCGGTGGAGTGCGCGTGGGCGGCCGCCGCGCTGGCGCTGGCCTATTACCTGCTGCGCCGGCGAGACGCATGAGCCTCACCGCCCGCGTCGCTCCGCCGCGTTACCTGCTGGGCCAGGCCCTGCACGCCGAGTGGACCAAGTTCCGCACAGTGGCCGGCCCATCGTGGCTGCTGGCCGGGGCTGTCACGGTGACCGTCGCGGTCGGGGTGGCGGCGGCCAGCGTGGCCCGGTGCTCGTCCGCCGCGTGCGGGATCGACCCGGCCTCGGTCAGCTTCACCGGAATCTACCTGGGTCAGGCGGCAGCAGCCGTCGCCGGCGTGCTGGCCATCGGCAACGAGTACAGCACCGGCATGATCAAGCTGTCGCTGACCGCGATGCCCCGGCGGCTAACCTGGTTCTTCGCCAAGGCCACGATGCTGACCGGCCCGATGCTGATCGCGGCGACAGTGGCCGTGCTCGGCTCCGCGCTCGCTGGGCGGCTGATCCTGCCCGGCCACGGTTTCACCCCCGCGCACGGGTACACGTCGCTCTCTGCGGGTGCCGACGTCAGGGCCGCCGCCGGCACGATCTTGTACCTGACGCTTATCGCCCTGCTCAGCCTCGGCGTCGCCGCCACGGTACGCGACTCCGCGGTAGCCATCGGTCTCGTGCTCGGCGTGCTGTACCTGTTCCCGATCGCCGCGGCCGTCGTCTCCAGCCCGGCCCTCGCCCGGCACCTGCAGCAGATCGGCCCGTTGCCCGCTGGCCTGGACGCCCAGGCCACCATCGGGGTAAAAAGCCTGCCGCTCACCCCGTGGCAGGGCCTCGGCGTCGTCGCCCTCTGGACCGTCGGCGCACTCCTCCTCGGCGCACTCGTCCTGAAGTTCCGCGACGCATGACGCCTCATACGCGGCACTAGCCGGGCACTAGGCGCCGGAGCGGGCCGGCCGGCCTTCTAGGCTGGCGTAGTGCTTGGAGAACGACAGAAGGCTGCGGCGACAGAGCTGGCGCAGTGGTGGGACGGGATTAGACAGGGCGGCATCGGCTCGCATGCGGTCCTGCTAGCCGGGCCGCCCGGCTGGGGACGCTCGACCGTCCTTGACCAGCTACCGGTGATCATCGGCGGGGCCGATGTCAGGTTGCTCGTACGCATAACCGGCGGGTCCCTGCCGGACGCACCCGGCCTGCAGGCGCAGGCCCTCAGAGACGGCCTGCTGGGGGCCGAGGTGCGGCGCCAAGCAGCCGCGCTGCTATGCCGCAGCCGACAGCGCGGCGGTGCGCGACGAGGGACGGACAGCTTGCTCACCGCCGGGATGGCCGGGACGGTCTCGGTGGTGCTGGCCGCCCTGGCGGCGGCCGCCGCAGGCGGACCGGCGGACAACCGCCCGGCAGGCGAGAACGGCGCCGTCGCCCGCGCTGCCAGGGTCGTGGCAGCAGTTTCGGCGGCAGCGCCGACCCTGGTCGTCATTGACGACGCTGACTGCCTGGAACCTGGCTTGGCCGTCACCATGATCGAGAACCTGATCGACCACTACGACAGCCACGTCCTCGTCGTTGCCGCAGTCGACGTGGGCAGCGACCTCGCCGCGGCTCTTACCTCGCGGGCCCGGTACGGGCCGACCGCGGGGCGAGTACACCGGGCAGCCGCCGACCCGCGGATGGGAAGCCGATCCCGCGCTGAACTCGCGGGCGAGCTTAGCCCGCACCTGACTCCAGCGGAAGCTCAGCAGATCGCCCGGCAGAACCTGACGTTCGCTGAGATCTTCGCAGCCAGCAGAGCCGGGCCACCGCCCCCGACCCGCTGGTCGTAGTGGATCGATAGCGGCGAGCCGCTAGCCGCCGATGTGCGGAACGTGGAGCAGGGTGGGGACGAGCAGGCGCGTCCCGAGGACCAGAGCGGCGACGCACACGAGCGCGAAAACTGCGACCCAGGCGCCAGCGGGCAGTCCAGTCAGCCGGCCAAGCTGATCGGCATCCGATGAGCTCACCTGGCCACGCCGGCGGCTGCGGCGGCGGTCGCCCTGCAGCTCGATGACCGCCCGAACCCCGCCAAGCAGCAGGAACCAGGCGGCTGTATAGCCAAAGGCCGCCTGGACCGAGGCGGTGGCGAACCAGCTCACGGCCAGGACCGCACCAACAGTGACAAGCACGGCAAGGACGCCGTAAGCGTTGCGAATCGCCAGGAACAACGCCACGAGCAGCGCGAGCACCAGCCACAGCATCGCGACCACGTGGTGCGCGGCCAGCAGCCAGGCAGCTCCGGCGCCAAGCACTGACGGAGCGAGGTAGCCCGCCGCCGATGTGATCACCACCGCCGGACCGGTCCGCCTGCCCCGCGAGTAGGTCACTCCTGAGGTGTCCGAATGCAGCCGGATCCCGTCCAGCCGTCTGCCACTCAGCACTGAGGCCAGCGCGTGGCCGCCTTCGTGGGCTATCGTGATCACATTTCGCGCTAGGTGCCATGTGCGGGCGTCCAGGACGATCAGCAGGGCGATGATGCCGCTCACCGATATCACCCAGACGGGCGGAACGGGCTGGGCCCCGCCCACGCGGGCCCACAGTTCGTGCATCAGCCCGAATACCGACATGTCGGCAAGGATAAGCGGGTACGGGGCAGGGGGTGACCGGCTTGGCGGCCGTGTTAGGACTTCAGGCAGCTAGGCCGGGATGCAAGACGACCTTCGTCCAGCCGTCGTCATGTGCGTCGAAGTGCGCGTAACCGTCAGGGGCCTTCTCGAGCGGTAGCTCCTTGGATACCACGAAGCTCGGGGTGGCGCGGCCGGCCAGGATGAGATCGCGAAGCTGGCGGTTGTAGGACTTGACGTTGGCCTGGCCTGATCCCATCCGCAGGCCCTTCTCGAAGAACCGGCCGACCTTGAAGAGCAGCTCGCCCCGTGCCGCGTCCTGGTTGGGCGCGCCTGGGTCAGACGGCACGTAGAGGCCGACGACGCCGATCATGCCAGTCGCCCGGACCGCCTCCACGAGAGTGTTGAGTACCACGGCGGGCTGTTCTTCACCGCCGCCATGCACCGTGGCCTGGAAGCCGACGGCATCGATGCCCTTGTCGGTGCCTTCCCCGCCGGTCTGGTCCTTGATCTGCTCGGCCGGGTCGGCGTCATCCAGATTGACGGGAATGGCACCGATCTGCTCGGCGAGCCGGAGCCGGCCGGGCACGCGGTCGACGACGAATACCTTGGACGCGCCCTTGATGAGCGCAGAATAGGCCGCCATCAAGCCCACCGGTCCGCCGCCCATCACCGCGACGGTCTCGCCCGGTCCTACCTGCGCCAGCGCGGTGGCGTGATACCCGGTAGGGAAGATGTCGGCCAGCATTGCGAAGTCGGTTTCGTGCTCAGAGCCCGGAGGCAGCTCCAGGCAGTTAAAGTCGGCGAACGGCACGCGCAGATACTGCGCCTGCCCGCCGGGGTACGGGCCCATCGCCACGTAGCCATAGGCGCCGCCAGCGAATCCCGGGTTGACGGTCAGGCAGAACCCGGTCATGCCCGCCGTGCAGTTCTTGCAGAAACCGCATGCCACGTTGAACGGCATCACCACCCGGTCGCCGGTCCTGACCGAGGTGACGCCAGAGCCCGTGTCCACGACGATGCCCATGTTCTCGTGGCCGAAGACCGTACCTGGCTCGACGTCGGTCCTGCCTTCATACATATGCAGGTCAGAACCGCAGATGGCGCTCGTGGTGACCTGCACTATGGCGTCGGTGGGCTGCTCAACTCGCGGATCGGCAACGTCTTCGACGGCGACTGTGCGCGGACCCTCGTACACAACTGCTTTCACCCGCCACCTCCGGCGCGCTAGGACAGTACGTGTTAAGTGGCGGGGCATACCCGGTGCAGCTCCTGCCGAAACCGAGGTGCGTTCCAGGCCGCCGCCAGGCATGCAAACGGGCCGCCCGGTACCAGGATCGGTACCGGGCGGCCCGCAGAGAGCTCAGCCCGAAGTGCTGGCGGCTACTTCCTCTTTGCCGCCGTCGGCTTCAGTTCGCCCCTGTTGCCGTACCAGTAGTCGCCGCTCACGACGGCGCCGCTGGTCGGGTTGAGTATGACCGGAGTGAAATGCGGCGGAACGTTGAAGTCGAGCAAGCCGCCAGGGCCATCGATGCTGCCAGAGATAGCGTCGAAGGAGCCGGGGATGCGCTCGCCACGCAGCCAGTTGTCCTCGATGAACTTAACGACCGACGCGGTGTTGAGCAGCTTGCTGCTGACGTAGTTCTCCCGCGTGTACGGCGAGATCACCAGGAACGGCAGCCGGTCGCCGAAACCGCAGCGGTCTTCCGCGGAGCCGACAGTGATCGGGACCGAGGTGCAGACCGAGGTGTCCCCGACCGTCGTGTCGTCGGACCCGTTGACGACCGGCGGGGTGACGTGGTCGTACCAGCCGTCGGAGTCGTCGTAGGTGATGATGATCGCGGTGTCGTGCCAGTACGGGGACTCCTCGATCTGGTTGACCGTGTTGACCACGAACTGCTGCTCCTCCAGCGGGTCGGAGTTGCCCGGGTGGGCGTTCTCGTAGGCCGGAGGCTTGATGTAGCTCACCGCGGGCAGCCTGGCGCCGCCCGTGCCCTCGAGCGCGTCGGTGAAGTCCGAGGTGTCGTACTGGTGGTTCGCCTGGTCGGTGTAGCCAATCTCGTTCAGCGAGGACGGCGCCAGGTGTGCCGGGTTCGCCGTCGACGCGTAGTACTGGAACGGGTTGTGGTGCGGCACGTAGTCCTGGACCGCGTCCGTCGGGGTAAGTAGGTGCGACGAGCCGCAGACAGCGCCGCCGCTGTTGGTCGTTGTCGGCGCGAAGCCGCCCTGGAACCAGCCCCACGTGACGTGCTTGGCGTTCAGCAGGTCGCCGATGTTCTCGCCGGTCAGCACGCCCTCGGGGCTCGTGTTCGTGCTGGCGTTGTGGTTGCTGTCCGAGCACTGGTCGTAGAACGGGTCGATGTCACCGTAGATCGTCCCGGTACCATTCGGGCCAAGCGCCGAGACGCTACCCGCGTCGGTCGTCTTGACGCCAGGGGTGCTGGTGTCGTTCGAGTCGACCGCGTAGCCGCCGCTGGTGTTGCCGGAGACGACGTTGATCGCGCCGGGCGACGACGGCCCGAACGCGGTGTCAAAGTCGTTGTCGCTCATCGCGTAGTTCTGCGCGTAGTTCCACAGTCCGGTGACCGTGTTGCCATCGAAGTAGTCCATGACGATGCCGGGCGGGCAGTACTCGGCACCGCAGCCGTTAGACGGAGTCGACGCCTCGGTGTTCTGGACGAACGCGTCCTGCTTGCCGCCGTCGTCGGCCTTCTGCTCAGGGACGTCGCTGTGGTTGTTGCTTTCGGTCAGGGCCTCCGAGGAGGTCAGCCGCTGCGGGTTGTAGATGTTCGGGTTGTTGGTGAGCAGCGGGCCGACCGGACCGGTCGAGGTGATCTTGCTGTACAGGCCGTTCACCGTCGGCGTGCCCGGCTTGGCCACGAACGGGGTGCCGTCCGTGTTCGCCGCGTACGGGTAGGTGCCGAAGTAGTGATCGAACGACTCATTCTCGTCGAAGATCACCACGAGGTGCTTGATCGGCGTGGCTGTCCTGGAGTGGTCGTACAGAGTCTTCGAGACCTTAGCCGGGATGTGGTAGCCCGGGAACTCCGCCGCAAGCTTGGAAGCGAGCGTAGGACTCGCGCTCGCGGCGTTCGCCGCGGTGGCGCCGATGGCAGCACCGCCGCCCAGGACCACTACCCCGCCGACCGCGATGAAGGTACGGAACTGCTTAACGCGGCTCCATCTAGCTGGGCCTTCGCCCATTGTCTACCCTCCTGAGTTCTGCGGAACTTACGTGAGCGACACACTTCGCAAGGCCGAAGCGCACCGCCGGGGGCCATGCTGCGCGCATCCCCCGCCGATGAACCTCTCACCTCGAGGTTTACTTGCATAAGGCGAAATACGACCGAGAGGTAAACGAGGAAGCAACAACGGGCGAAAGAATCTCGGGAAACCGCGCAAAGCCATGGCCCGGGCGCCAAATCGATCACGCGAGCAGCGCGCGGCCGAAGTAGTCGTTGCTGTCCGCGACGCCGGGCAGCGCCAGGAAGTACCCGCCGCCGAACGGGCTGATGTAATCGGTGAGCGGCTCATCGATCAGGCGCGTCTGCACGGTTTCGAACTGGCGCTTAATGTCCTGCTGGAAGCAGGTGAAGACCAGGCCCACGTCGAGGTCACCGACCTGGTCGAGCCCCCGGTCATAGTTCCAGGCTCGCCGCAGGATCCGGCTGCTCGCGGTTTGCGACGTCCGCGGGTTCGCCAGCCGCATGTGCGCGGTCAGCGGAATCACTTCGCCCGTGGGGTCAGCCGCGTAGTCCGGTGTGGCGTAGATGCCGTCGGCGTCGAGCGGGTAGCCGGAAGCGCGGTACCGGCCGAACATGAGCTGCTGCTCGTACACGTCCACGCGGTCCCAGAACTCGACGAACATCCTGATCAGCCGCACTACGAAATAACTGCCCCCGGCCGTCCAGTCCGGCTCGCCCGGGGCGCCAGGCTGGACCCAGACGAGCGCGTCCATCTCTGGCGTGCTCGTCACGGACGGGTTCGCAATGCCGTCCATGAATCCGAGCTGGTTGCGCGGCACAGTGCCGGCCGGCCGCGCGGGGCTGGAGAAACCGTCGATGCGCCAGTTCGCCTGCATGCCACCGCGGGTGTGCTTCGCGATGTCACGCAGCGCGTGCAGGACCACGTCCTCATGCCCGGCGGTGAGCTGAAGGATCAGGTCGCCGCCGCACTGTGCCGGATCGAGGTCATCGTTGGGGAACGACGTCATCGGCGTCAGGTGCGCCGGCAGCTTTGACGTGAGCCCGTACCTGTCGTCGAACAGCGTCGACCCGACGCCGAACGTAACCGTGAGTCCGTCCGGCACCACAGTCGGCCCGAGCGTCCCGGAATCCGACGGCGGCCCGTCGATCCCGACCGGCGGCGGCGTGCCGCCCGCAGTCAGGAACCTGGCGCGGTCGGTGACCGTCTGAAAAAGCTCGGTCAGCTCAGCCGGGCTATCCGCCGTAGCGTTGAACGAGATGACCGCGCTCGCCGCCTTCGGCTTGGGCAGGATGCCGGCCTGGTGCTTCCCGTGGAACGGGACTGGGGGCAGTCGCCCCTGTAGTTCCGCGAGAGTCGCCGCGGCCGCCGGATCCGCCGCGTCCGCGGTGTCGGCGCGAGCGCTCCGGTATGCGTACCCGCCCGCCGCGCCGGCGACCACGCCGCCCGCGACGCCGCCGGCCATACCCCGCAGGAACGACCGCCGTCCCGGCCCGGGCGACTTAACCGGCTCAGCTGGCCCGGTGACAGTTTCGTCGTCAGCGTGCTCAGCAGATTCAGAACTCATGGGCGGTATTCCTCGGTTCTGCGATCGATGCGATCGGAGCGAGTTCCTGCAGCAACTGGCCACACGCCGCGTCTATGTCCTCACGGCTAGCCGTGGGCAAGGCGGAAACCGGAACCCACCATCCGTTCCGTAGGTGCTCTTTCTCGACCAGCGACCGCAGGAGGTTCAGCCCCGCGTAGACCTCGGGCAGCTGCGGATAACGGGGGGCGAGCAGCGGGTGGAGCAGCGAGAGCAGGTACTCGGTGCCCTGGATGTTCGCGAGCGTAGTGGCGAGGGTGGTGCCGCTGCCGTAGTCGTCGTGGCCGGTGAGCTGGAACTCCAGCGCATTTTCCAGGATCTCGTGCGTGCGCAGCCCGATATCGACCAGTGGGATCTGCTGCGACGGCCACCAGGCGAGAAGCTTGTGCACATCCGTGTTCAGGGTGTCGGCGACGGAGGTAAGGCGGCGCGCCGACTGCCCGTGCCAGAGCCCGTATTCCAGCCGGTAGAAGCCGGTCCACTTGGGGCTGCTGATCCCGACGGCATCTGCCCGGCCGTCGATCTCGTCGTCGTAATTCCCGAACGCGTCGTACGCGGCTCCAAGCGTCTCGTACTGCAGGTGGGCAGTCAGCCAGTCACGCTTGGCCGCCGCCAGCTTGCCAGCGCGCACGTCGGCCGCCAGCGTAGTGGTCTGATTGGCGAGGACCTGCAGTCCGGCCTCGGTGTGCTTCGCGTAGGCCTTAGCCAGCGGGTAGAGATCGTTGTACGTGACGGGGAGTACGGCCGGCGTGCCCGTCGCGTGGCCGCGCACGGTCGCCGTCGGTCCGGTGACCGCGTCGAAGTCCTCCACCATGCAGAGGAACGCGTACTTGCCCGACCCGACGTCGAGAGACATCAGCGTGGTGGTGCCCGGCCCGATGTTCTCAAGTTCGTCGTATACGGCGCCGTTGGCCGGGTTGGTCAGGTCGACGTCGGCGCCGTACTCGGCGTGGTTCGTGATCTCGAACGTGTGCCAGCCGGGACTCGCGAGATGCCACGCGTCGCCGCATGTGGCGTCGTTGAACGAGATCGCAATCGATGAGGAGGTCCGAGGCGGAGAAGAGCTGCTACAGGCTGTAACGGCCGCAGCGACCGCCACGCCGGCGGCAACAGCGAGCAGGCGTCCGGTGCGCATGACCTTCCCGGGGAGTTGTGACGTGGGGGCAAGAGCTAGCGTAGGCACGCCGGAACGGGTAGTACGGGCTCTGGGAAAGCTCTAGACGAAACGTTCACCAGCCTGTAACTCGGCATCTACCGGACAGTCTTTACGTATTCTCGGCCTGCTCACAGTGGCGGTGGCAGCGGCGCACAGCCAATCGGCTTCCTCGCCGGGCAACGCTGACACCGGCACCGCATGCGGCTTTCGTCTACGGTTGCTGCGTGACAGACATCTGCATGCAGGACGCCATCACCCTCGCCGGACTGCTGCGCAGGCGGGATGTATCGGCGCGCGAAGTCGTGTCGGCGCACATCGCCAGGATCGAGGCATTCGACCCGGTCATCAACTCCATCGTCACCCGCACGTTCGAGGCGGCCATGGACCGGGCGGCGGACGCCGACGACGCTGCCGCCCGCGGCGACCTGCTGGGCCTGCTGCACGGCCTGCCAGTGGCACACAAGGATCTCGCAGAAACTGCAGGGGTCCGGACGACCTACGGTTCGCCGCTGTTCGCGACGAACGTGCCGCAACGCGACGCGCTTGTGGTGCAGCGGATGGCCGGGGCGGGAGCGATCAGTCTGGGCAAGACGAATGTGCCAGAGTTCGGCGCAGGCTCGCACACCGTCAACCCGGTGTTCGGCGCGACCCACAACCCTTATGACCTGAGCCGGAGCGCCGGCGGCAGCAGCGGCGGGGCAGCGGCGGCGCTCGCTGCCCGCCTCATCGCGCTGGCCGATGGCGGTGATCTGGGCGGGTCACTGCGCAACCCCGCCAGCTTCTGCAACGTGGTCGGGCTGCGGCCAAGCCCGGGCCGGGTGCCCAACTGGCCGCTTTCCGATGTCGCCGACCAGTTTTCCGTGACCGGGCCCATGGGGCGCACGGTCGCCGATACGGCGCTGCTGCTCGCTGTCCTGGCAGGTCCCGACCCACGGGTTCCGCTATCCCTGGACCAGGCACCGCCCGCCATTGACGACCCTGCGCAGGTCGGCGTGCTACTTGACCGGGACCTGGGCGGGCTGAGAATCGCGTGGAGTCCCGATCTCGGCCTGCCGGTCGACCCGGACGTGCTCCAGGTGCTGGCGCCTGCTCGCCAGGTGCTGGCCGGACTTGGCGGCAGCATCACCGACGCGACACCGGACCTGGCGGGCGCGGATGAGGTGTTCCGCACGTTCAGGGCGCTCGCGTTCGCGACGTTCCGGCGCGATTTGCTGACCCAGGCCCCAGATCTGATCGGACCTAATGTCACCTGGAACATCCACCGTGGCCTGGAGCTCACGACAGCCGACCTGAGCCGGGCAACGGTGCTGCGGGCTGAGCTAGCCGAGCGGGTCACCGATTTCTTCGCCGATGCTGACGTCCTCGCCTGCCCGGTCAGCCAGGTGCCGCCGTTCGACGTCACCCTCGACTGGGTGCACGAGATCAACGGCCGGCCGCTGCAGACCTACCTCGACTGGATGGCCTCTGCCTACTTGATCTCGGCCACGGGGCTGCCGGCGATCAGTGTGCCCGCGGGCTTCACCTCGGGCGGGCTGCCAGTGGGGCTGCAACTCGTCGGCGGACGCAGGGGCGACTGGGACCTGCTGGCGGTGGCTCACGCGTTCGAGTCCGCCACTGCGCACGCCGCCACAGTGCCGCAGTCGGCACCGTCGCTGGCCGCAGCCCCGGGCCGAGGGTGACCTGGCAGTCTGGGCGATCACGTCCCAACCGGGACGTTAGTCAACATCGGCTGCGAACGGCGAGTCAAAGAGCGAGAATCCGAAACATGACGTTACGTGCTGACGAGATAGCGCATAGTAATGAGAGCGACATGGACCGGGTGTGGGAGCGGCTCACGCGGCCGATCCCCGATGGCGCTATCGCGGGCGACAGGGCTGAGTGGGACGGCATCATCTTCGAGATCGCGGAGGCGGTCGAGCCAAGCAGCGCCAGAGCACCCGGGCGGCATGCCCGCCGGACTGCCGTATGATCGGTCGCCCGGCGCCGACTTGGCCACCGTCGGGTGCTAGCCGACGGATGGTGTGCGCGCCCCGTGATGTTGAGAATTGTGGGCATGGTCGACTCCTCTTGGGACGTTATGCCGGTAACCAATCCGGATTTTCCTGCGCGCAAGCGGAGTAAGCTGCTCGGCCGCATCATCTTGAAGGATCCGATCGGGCTCGCGGAGCCGATGTATCAGCTGCACGACCGCGAGCTGATCGTCGTCCCTTCCACTCTGGATCAGCTATCGCGCGAACTCCTGCTCCGCGTACAGCAAGCCATCGGCGTAGCCCTGGATGCTGAGGCTGGCGCGATCGCTCCGGACGGTGCCGTGCCTGAGAGCACGTTGCTGCGGCACGAATGGGAGATCGCGGTGGCGCTGCGGGAAATCACGGACCTGCGCGCGGAGCACGAGCTGAACGCTGCCGCAAGCGTCGGGCCGATGACAAATGCCGTTCTCAAGTCGCAAGAGAGTGCTCTCGCACAGGCGCAGGAGGCGATGACGGCCAGGATCGCGGAACTTGAACGGTACGCCGATTGCCTGAAAGCCGCGGCAACGGCGTACCGGGACTGGCAGGATGCGCTCCGGGTTTCCGACCTGAATGACAGGTACCTTGACCTCGTAGCGCGTACCGCTGCAGACGAGCACGCCGTCGCCGAGATCAGCGGACTGACCGAGCGGGCAGCGGCAGCGCTGGCATTCCAGCAGGCGGCCCGGAAAGTGAGCCTGGCGGCCGCAGCTCTGGAGCTTCCCTAGCCCGCGCGGTCAGGCCGGCATGTACCTCTCGAACCACGTCACGAGCCTGGTCAGGTAATCAGTGACGGCCGGGAATTTGCTGACGCCGTGTCCTTCGCCAGGGTAGATCACCAGCTCCGAGTCGATGCCATGACCGGTCAGTGCCTGGTAGAACTCCCTGGCCTGGCCCTCTGGCGTGCACCGGTCCTTCGCGCCCGCCGTGAGCAGGGTCGGTGTCCTGGCCTTGCTGGCCTGCATGACCGGGCTGCGTGTGTGTACCTGGTTGCCGGCGTCCTCGGGATCGGCGTTATCAAGGAACCACAGTCCCCAGCGCGGGATGTTGGTCGTGAACGTGAAGCTGTACCACTCTGTCACCGGAGAGCCGGCCACGGCCGCCTTGAACCTCTGATCCTGGGTCACCAGCCAAGCCGACATGTATCCGCCGTAGCTGACGCCCATCGTGCCGATCCGCTCGGGATCGGCGATCCCGCGCTCGATCATGGCGTCGATTCCGGACAGGTAGTCGTAGGTGTCCGCGCCGCCCATGTCGCCGACAACGGCAGCGGCGAAGTCCTGACCCCGCCCGGAGCTACCGCGCGGGTTCGGGTTCAGGACCGCATATCCGCGGGAGACCAGCAGGGGCACCGCGTAGTCATGCATCCTCCAGCTCCGCAGGTAAGCCCCGATCGGCCCGCCGTGGACGTGCAAGACCAGCGGGAACGGTCCGGTTCCGGCAGGCGTGCACAGAACTCCTTCGATCACTGCCCCGTCAGGTGCGCGCCAGCTGACGTTCTCGGCCGAGCCCGCGACCGACCGGATGTAGTCGGTACCGGCATGGGCCAGCGAGGCCAGGACCTGGTCGGCGCTCGGGCCCAGGATCGCGATCTCCTGCGGAAGGTCGTAGTCGTCCCGGATCACGACCACCCGGCCGTCTGAGGTGAAGGCGCCGCCCGGGTGGAACCAGCTCGCCCACGATTGCCCGGACGCGGCCAGTTCCGTAGCGGTGATCTTCTCGGGCAGGGGTCCTTCCCCGGCGTCGGTGATGCCGGCCACGCTGTCCAGATGACGCTGGCCGAAGTAGCCGAGCCGCGTCCGGTCGATCCACTGGATGGCGGTGACATCTGTTCCGGCTGTGTCGACGGCGCACCTGGTGCCGGTCTCTAGGTCCAGCAGGATCAGGTCGCCCGCCACGATCCACCGGTCGCTGCAGACGGCCTGGACCACCGCGGCCCTCGTGCCGTCAGGCGTCCCGGCGGGCATCCCGAGCTGGACGTCACTGCGGAGCAGTTCAGTTACCTCGCCCGTCGAGACGTCGAGACGGCTGAGCACTGCGCGGTACCAGTCATCCTCGCCCGGCTGCTCGCTGGTGATGGCCAGCACATGTCCGGGCCCGGACCAGGCCGCCTCCCAGACGTTCAGTCCGTCGGGCGAGACCTTGGCCAGCTCGCCGGAGTCGAGGGTGAACACCCACAGGCCACGCCAGGCGTCCTCCGGGGTCCCGGCCTCGACCTCCGGATACCAGGACGGGAGCCCGGACTCGCCCGCGCCGGTCGTTCCCGATCCCTGCGCGTCCGCCATCTCGGCTCCGAGCCCGGCGACGCCCAGCAGGATCCGGGTGCCGTCCGGTGACCATGTCAGAAACTCGACCGTGCCGGGGACAGCAGGCGCTGCCCAGGCCTCGCCGAGCTGCCCGTCGGACAGCAGATAGAGCTGGAACACCTCAGCTTTGGCCCGGTCGGACAGGAATGCCAAGGCTGACCCGTCCGGCGCGAGCCGGGCGGCCTTGGCTGATCCGCCACCGGAGGTCAGCGCTCGCAGCGCGCCGTCCCGCACCTCGTACAGGGCCGTGCGTGGCAGCCCGTCGAGTTCGTCAAAGACCGATCCGGTCACCACAATGCGGCTGGCGTCCGAGGTCGCGACGAGATCGGTGACGTGATGCGGCTTGCCGAAAGCCGGCTCGTGCTGGCGCCGGACATATTCGGCGACGGCAGCGTACTCAGTGGATTCCCGCAGGTCTTTGCGCACAACGCGAGATGATCTCATGCTCTATAGCCGGGCCGCTACCGGCTGACGCCCAGGGGCGCTCGGCGCGGTCGCGGTCGCGCTCGCTGCGCGTCATGTGCACGAAACCCAGCAGCGCAGCCGGGTACACGAAATATCCCCAACGGGTCGCGGGAGCCAGCGTGAACAGCATGGCGAGAGTGACAGCGAGCCGCCACGCTGCGGCCTGGGTGTCCGCAGGTGGCCGGACGACAAGCGATATCCCCATCGCCAGACTGGCCGCGCACAGGAGGCCGAGTGCAGCCCAGTGGCCCGCAGGTCCGGTGACGGCAAGCAGGTGCCCGGGCAGCGGGCTGTCCGCTTCCGTCCGGTACCTGGACATGCCAAGCGGGAAGAGCACCGTGTTAAGGAAGAGCGCTGCAGGCGCCATCACTGAGGCCGGCGCCGTAGCCGCGACCAGCGCCGTCGCGGTGATTCCCGCCGTGACCACGAACCTGGTGGCTGCCCGGGCGCCGTCCCTGGCCGCGAGCATCGCGACGACGACCGGCAAGGCGGGCCAGGCGGTGGCCTTCATAGCGCATGCCGCGCCAAGGGCGATGGCCGCCGCGAGCCGTACTCTCTGGCGCTGCGGACCTGCAGCGGTGGCGGCGAACGTCAGGCTGAGCAGCGCCAGCACCGGCAGATCCGTGAGGCCTTGCGTCAGCGGCAGCGCCAGTACCGGCGATGCGAAGGCGAAGGCCGTACTGTGCAGCGCGCTGCCTGGCTTTGCCAGCCGGAACGCAGCGGCGAGAACTGCCGCAGCGGTGATGCCCATCCACAGCCTGGGGTTGCCAGCCGCGCCGTGCAGGCCGAGCGCAGCGGGCAGGCCGAAGATCGCCATCGCGGGCTCGTACGGGTTGTATCCCAGGGCGTACGAGATCTGGTCTGCAGGCAGGTAGGGAGTGCCGTGGTGTAGCAGCAGAGCCGCGGAACGGGCCACGACCTGCAGCGAGTCCTCGCCGGCCTTGGACATCTTGCTGCCCAGCGTCACTTGCCAGACCAGCGGAGCCGCCAGTGCGCCGACCAGGGATATAACCAGCGCGACCGCGCGGCCACGTGACCGCCACAGCACAGCGGCCAGTGCGGCGAGCGCGTAAGCTCCGGCGGCCGAGGCAGCCCAGGTCCGCTGGACCGGCTCCCCGGACGTGGCAAAGACGACGCATGCGATCCCGGCGAACGCGGCATACCAGGTAGCGACCTGTCGACGGTCACTGACTGGCGCGGTCGCCGGCGGCGCGGCGCCCGGGCGCTGCGCCAGTACCTGGCCAGCGCTGATGCGGTTCATGCGCGCGGTGCGGCCCTTCGAGATGGTGGCATCGGCCGACGGCGCATCCTGGCAGTCGCGAGGCGCACGCTGCGAGCGTCAGCGCAGCTGGACGGGTCAGTACCTGATCGGTTGCGGCGGGACTGTTGCCACCATGGGGTGGTCAGAATGGATCTTGCCCACGCTGGCCGCGCCACCCGGCGAGCCAAGGTAGCTGAAGAACTCGACGTTGACCCTGTGCCAGGCGTTCAACTCGGCAGGCAGGTCGCTTTCGAAGAAGATCGCATCGACCGGGCAGACCGGTTCGCAAGCACCGCAGTCAACGCACTCGTCGGGGTGGATGTAGAGCATGCGCTCGCCCTCATAGATGCAGTCGACTGGACACTGCCCGATGCAGGTCTTATCCAGTTGATCGATGCAAGCCCCGGTGATGATGTAGGTCACCCTGGCACTCCTAATCGACGTGGACGCCCGAGATCATGTCGTGATTCTCGGGGACGGCAGAGTCGTTACTTCGCCGCCGACAAAGTTAAGGCTGCCGGTGATTCCCGGACAGCGACGAATACCCCTTGGGGGACGTGTGACCCCTGGGATCCCCGGCCGGGGGCGGCGCAGTCGCGGGCAGCAGGCCGAACGCATCTGCGACGGCGAACGCGCCTGATCTGTTGCGCACGCCAAGCTTGCGGAACAGCCGGGTCTGCACGTTCTCGACCGTCTTCGGGGCAATCCCGAGCACTCGGCCGGTCTGCCGGATCGAGTATCCCTGGGCGAGGCAGCGGAGTATGTCACTTTCCCGTGCCGTCAGTTCTGGCAGTTCCAGTCTGCCGGCAACCCCGTCCTCCCAGCGGGCGCGCACCGCTCCGATCAGCGGCCGCATCGGCGTCGAGCCGACCACGAGGTAGCCCTGGCTCACCATCCGCAGTACCGACAGGAAGTGCTCCTCGATCCTGTCGGCCGGTATGAGCGCTGTGGCTCCCGAGGCAAGCGCCTCCGCGAGTTCCGGCGGGTCAACAAGCTTGCTGTGGACAAGGATCGCCGGAATGCTGAGTTCTGCGACAAGATCCCAGTCTTCTTGTCCAGGATCCACCAGCGCGGCCACGATCGGGCCGCGATGCCAGCGCGCCCAGTGCGCGTCGGCCACCGGCCCTGGCGTCCGTATCAGTACGAACGGTAGCCGGGACGCGACTAGCACCGCCGCTATCTGATCGACGGCGAATCCGTCCTGGCCGGACACCACTGTGAGCGTCGTGAAATCCCCGCTGTCAGTTGCCCTGGGCCTCGGGGCAGGGGCAGCACCGCGTTCCAGCATCCCGAGCGAGGCTGCCCTGGACACGGCGTGCGCGCTGCTGCTGACATCCAGCTTCGCGAAAACGCGGCGCTTGAGGTTCTCCACCGTGAGGGGGCTGATCTTGAGCAGCGTCGCCATCTCACCGACGCTGTGCCCCGAGGCTGTCAGGACAACGATCTCAACTTCGCGGTCGGTGAGACTACCGGGAGTTGTCCTTGCATGCCGCGCCTTGCTCGGCCGTAGCAGCGCGAGTAGCGCCTCGAGGCCATGCGACTCGGGCACGAGCGAGGCAACTCCCGCGCGGCAGGCGGCGGCCAGGTCCTGCTCGGTTGCATTCCGGTAACTCACGATCACGTTGAGATCAGGGAAGCTGCGCATCAGGTCGCCCACCAGTGGGGCGATCTGGGCGAGCCTCGGGCCTGCGTCAAGGATCACCACGTCGGGCTGGCGCAACTGGCAAAGCGGGAGGATGTTGTCCGCCTCCGCCACCTTGCCGACCACGGTAATGTCCGGCCGGACGGACAGGCATGCGGACAAGGTGTCGCGGAGCAGCCGACGGGACGACTGCACGGCTACACGGACGGTGACGCGAGCGGGGGACGCGGCCATCGTTAGCCTAGTATTCCGGTATCTCCACAACTGGTGGGGTTGGCGTGGTACGGGAGTCTACGCCCGATCAGCCGCCAACAATGGCTAGTTCAAATTATTGAGTAATCAGCGGTGTTACTTGCCCGTGATTGAACTCATCGCTTCTGATCTGCGCCGAAGTGACACAGACGGAAGACAAGTCTTTATATCCGGCTCTGACCTGCTCTTTTGCTGACTTACCGGCGAGGCAACGCGCGCCGGCAAGCGCCTAGCTGCGAACGCGCGCGCAGCGCCCAGCGCGGGCCGGCCGCTGACGCGCAGGTCTGCGCTAATTTTTTGCACAAACCTTCGGATTTATGAAGTTGACTTCGCGATTTCTCGCTCGGTGCAGCAGGATAGCGTTTCGCTAGCCATGGGACCGGCAGTTCTACATAGAGTCAGACCGAATCACATTCTGTGCAGACCCGGAATTCTGTCGATCCGGGTCGGGTCAGTCGCCAGTGAAGGCTCAGGACTTGGACTTGGCTGCCGACTGCGCACCTGCCGCCCTGCGTGTAGTCCCCCCAGGGGTTTACGTCCCCCCAGGGTTATTGGTCTCTTCCGGGCCGGACTGCGCGACCGTAGTGTGCCGCCGGGTGCACGGTGATCACTCCGACGGTGCGGCGCGGTGATCACACCGACAGTGCGTGCAGGCCGGACGCACGACGCACGCGTCAGCGAGCTGGTCGTGACGGCTCACGGCCAGACCTCGCAGTAACGGAATGACGAGTTCTAGGTCAAACGAACGGAGACAATGCCATGCGCAACCGATGGTTGGTAGGCCCCGGTCTCGTAGCCGTGGCCGTCGTACTCACGGCCTGCGGGGCCAAGAGCACACCGACAGACGGAGGAGCGTCCGGTACAACCGCACCAGCGACAGCCCAGGCCGACGCAGGAGCCGGCTCGGTTACGATCAGCACGATGAGCACGAGCAAGGGAACCGTGCTCACCAATGCTCATGGGTACACCTTGTACTGGTTCGCCAAGGACACAGCCACCAAGTCGAAGTGCAACGGCTCGTGCGCCACATACTGGCCGCCGGTCATAGGGAAGGCGGTTGCTGCGGCTGGGGCATCGCTCCCGCACAGCTTCGGGACGATCAAGCGTGCGGACGGCCAGACGCAGGTGACCTACGACGGTCATCCGCTTTACACCTACATGGGTGATACAGCGAGACGTCAGGTCAAGGGCAACGACATCAACGCCTCTGGCGGCCTTTGGTGGGCCGCAACCCCGTCCGGCAGCACGCTCGGAGCAAAGAAGAAGGCGTCGGGTTCCGGCAGCGGCGGTTCTGGCAGCAGCGGCTCCGGCGGCGGCTGGTGACCTCGGCCAGCGCCGCGCTGGCCCGCAGGCCGGACGCTGCTGACTTCCGCTAGTTCGCTGTGCGTGCAGGCCGGCTACAGGGCCCGGTTGACTGCGCAGGCCTGCCGCACTGGTATCAAGCGACGGCTGGTTCACGATCGAGGAACCAGCCGTCGCTCACGCATTATCGACCTCCGGTGTTACCGTGGCATGAGCCGCCGCTGGTTCTCATGCGGAATGGCCAGGTCATTGGTCACGCGCCTCAGAGAGCTGTTCAGGTGCACCGACTTCCTGCCGCGCGCGCTGACTCCCCCCAAGGGTTTCTCGTCCCCGTGGGAGATTCGCGTCCCTGTGCGAAAGCTACTTGGATCGTCTAGCTTGTGGCGGGCAGGGAGTTAGCTCGATTTCCAGCCTCGCGCCGAGACCAGCTCCTGACCTCGGTGCGCTTACCGTCGGAGGCCACGTGGTGTCCAAGCACCGGAGGTCCGAAATTGAGCCATCGCGGGCGTCAGTTTGGGCGCCTCCGAATGCAGCCGAAGACTGGCCGCAAGCGGTCGGGTACGGCGAGTTCGGCAGCAGCGCCGGGCCAAGGGGCGTGCCCGGACCTGGCTGGGCGGCATCACCCCAAGAACACTCCTGGCAGGAATTGGAGGAGTGGCAAGATTGGGGACCGCCGCCCGAACTGCATCCTGATCATCCGTCGGCGCCGGTACCGCGGGTCCAGTTCTGGGATGATTATCCGCCGGGGCACATGCCGGCTCCTCGCGCACCCGGTCCATCCGACCTGCCACAGCGGCGGCTAGGGGGACCGGCAACGACCTGGAACCCACCGCCGCAAACTCCTGATGGCGGTTATGACAACGGCGGCCGCCGGCTATATGCCGTCCCCGACAATGCGGCCGCCGGACTAGCAGGTCCTGACTGGCCGGAGCCGGTCAACTTCCAGCTCCTGCAGGGCCGGGCGCTACCGGAGGCTGGCCGCTTCCAGCCACAGCCTGGCCCCTCCAGCCGCGACGCCATCGGCTACCAGCGGCAATCCTTCCCCGGCTGGCAGGAAAGTCCCGACTACTGGCAGCCCGAGAGCGGTCCATTTGAGCCTGGCCGCGGCCCCGCGGCCGGGCAGTTCCGGGACGGCCGTTCCGCGAGCAGGGATTCGCATTCGACGGCGGGGCGGGTCCTCACGCTGGCTGACGGCCGGGCTGCCCAGATAACGCAAGAGGCGCAGGATTACGCAGCCACGATTTGCGACGCCGCGGAACGCGATGCCGCCGCTATAACAGAGCAAGCGACCGGCCAGGCCGTCACGATACGCGAGGCCGCGGAACGCGAGGCTGCCACGATACGCGAGGCCGCGCAACGCGAGGCGGCCGTAGTAACCAAGCAGGCCACCGGGCAAGCCGCCACGATACGCGAGGCCGCCGAGCGGGAGGCCGCTGAGCTGCGGGCCCGGCTCGACTCGATGTCCGGCGAACTGGGCCGGGTGGCCGCGTACGTCACCGAAACCCTCACTGCACCCGCGATCCCGGCGACTGCTCCGGCGTTCCCTGAAGCCACGCCAGCTCCCCCAGGCGCTAGGCCAGATCCGCCGGCCACCACGCCGGCGAAACCAGGCACCAGGCCGACTGGACCGAGGGCAACGCCGACCAGTCAGCCCTACGAGCCAGGCACCAGGACCGCCAAGCCGGGCAGTGCACCAAGCACCAGGACCGCGACGCCAGGCACCGCGCCACGCACCAGACCAGGCGGACCGGCAAGGCAAACTGCTACGCCGGCCAAGCAGGGGCAGGCGCTAGGCAGACAGCGCCGCGCCTTTCGCATCGCCACGGCCGGTACCGCAGCGCTGCTCTCTATCGCCGCCATCGGCTCTGTCACGTATACCGGCATTCACGGATTCAGGTTCTTCGTCTTCCGAGAGAGCGGACAAGGCGAGACGCCGGGCAACTTTACAGACGCCAAGTTCTTGGCTCGGCAGGCTGCTGCGCAGCACCATGACTCGGCGCCGAAGGGCCGTCACCATAAGGCCACAGCAAGCCAGTAACGACAGAACAAACAGACAGTTAGCCGACACAGCGCCTCCGTCCTAGCGCCCATTCGGCACAAGGGATGGCCGTAGCGGAGGCAAAGCCATAAGTGGAGCGACGCTGATCCTATGGAAGGAGAAGCAGCGAAATGTCCACTACTAGGGACTACCAGCCAGGCCCATACCCTCGCGAACAGGGCCGATATCCGGCAGAGCCGGACCTATACCCAGCCGGCTACGAGTCAGATGATGCCCGAGAATTCTGGGGCGACGACAGGGGTGCGGCGGCTGACCATCAGCCGCGCCGGCGCTGGTCCAAGATCGCAGATGAATGGATGGAAGGGAGGATTAAGTTCGGCGGCACTGGGGTCAAGCGCAAGACAGCAGCACTTATCCTGCTAGGTGCCTGGGGTTTTCTGCCCCTGTTCTTTATGCTGCCCTCGCTCTTCACGTTCAACACGAACACCATTGGCGGATCGGTCGACGACACACTGGGCACAGGGGCCATGGTGAACCTGTTCATGTGCCTGCTGGTCACCCCTGCCGTCACACTCACCAGGCAGCGCTGGTTCGTTCCACTGCGGCGCTGGTACGGGATCATGTTCGCGTGCTGCGGCATCGGCGACGCACTCGGTGCCGCTTTCTTCGATGACTTCGCGGGAAACCCTTTCGCCAAGCTCGTGGAGCATACTTTCACGCTCATCGGGTTCCTCATGGTGCTGCTGGCCATCCCGTTGTTTATCACAAGCAACAACTGGGCGCAGCGCAAGATGGGCCGGTACTGGAAGAGACTGCAGAGGCTCACCTATGTGATCTGGGGGCTGCTCTTCTTTCACCTGGCCACGCTGGAGGGGTTCGGGTTCCAGCGCGGGAGCAACGGCTCCGGCTTCGCCGGCGACGGTGACGCCATCTTTCACCAGCGTCTCTACCAGTACTGCGCATGCAGCCTCTTCCTGCTCACCGTCAGGCTGCCGCCGGTGAAGCGCTGGATCGCCGCTCGTCAGCAAGAAGGCCGGAACAGGCTAGTATTCATGGCCGTCATGCCGATCTTCGCGCTCTTCGTGTTCGGGTTCATCTTCATAGTCAACGAGTTGATCTTCAAGGGAACACACTCCTTCATGGAAAATCCCAGCAGCGAATAACCCACCAATTGTCATCGCCCGCGGAATCGGGCAAAGAGGGGCCTGATGAACGAGTCGTACGCCGAACGCGGGTACGCCGAACGCGGGTACGCCGAGCGCGAGTACGCCGAGCGCGAGTACGCCGGGGGCGGCCAAAAGGGCACCAGAGCTGGGGGTGTCATAATCACGGCTGTTGCCCTCCTGGCTACTTTCTTGGTGCTCTGGGGCCTGTACTACGCGACGGGTACCGGCGAACGCCATAAAGTCGCGCTTGCCGCCGCGGGGTGTGAGCCCAACCTGCTGTCCGTCAACGTCGGATGTACGACGGTGTGGATGCTGGAAAGGCGGTGGACGCAGCTCACGACTTCGGACCTGCGGCAGCTGAATGCTGATGCGGCCGACTACGCCTTCAGCGAGCGGCGCAGCTTTGCCAAAGCAGAGTCGGCTCTGACGGCGGAAGTGACAACCGCGAACGCGTTCGACACCAGCCTCAGGCAGTTCCCATTCCCGCCGGCCGTTGCTCCGCAGGCAACGGCGCTGACGCAGGCTGTCCATGCCCGCGTCAAGCTTATCGGCGAGCAGGCACGGTCGTCCTCGCTCGCCCAGTTGCGGTCATTCAACGCCCGGATTGATGCTTCCGGCGCCGCTATCCAGACCGACATGAAGCTCGTTCGGAAGGCTCTCTTTACCCGACCTACGGTGAATCAAGAGCCTTGATTCGCGCCCTTGGCGGTTCAGCTTGCCAGTTCGATCGGCGAGGCGCGTGCGGAGGGTTTTGGTGTTCCGGCTGACGGGCAGAGGCGCGCTGAAGCATCCGTGATGTGAGAGGTGCTCACGTCGCCGGGGGAATGCGTGTCATGACAGATCGCGACGAAAACGAGCATGCGGGACGACGGCACCGGACCGTGAGTAGGCGACGCCTTCTTCAAGGCACAGGGAGCACGCTCGGTGTCGCCCTGGCATCTGCCGGCATCTACAAGATGATCGACACCATTGCCGAACCACCGGACCGCCTCGATGTCGCCGCCACCCCGCCTAGCCAGGAACAATACATCCTGCAGAACGAGCGGGTGGTCAAGGTCAATGGCGCTGGGGTGAAGAGTAGCGACGGCACGATTCCGGTGCGGGTGCCAGCTCTGCACGATCATGTCGTTACGGCAACGCTGAATGTGCCCGCGACTGCTAAGGCGCTGCAGGAGGCGCAGCATCACCTTGAGACCGTGCTCCTAAGCCTGGAACGCCTATTTTCGCCCACTCCCGCAGGAGTGGGCATCACGGTAGCCTGGGGACTTCCCTACTTCAGCCGGTACATCCCACGCCTGGGCAACGCATCGGGCTTCTTCAAGGCCGGAACACCTTACCCAGCGTATCTGCCGGTCGATTTGATGACTTCCAAGACTGCCGGCCATACCGTGTACGCGCTGCAGGAATCCAGAACGTTCCCCAGCGACCAGCCGCCGCCTGGCTTCGGGCCGGTCCGCTTGGAACAGAATGACGTGGCCGTTCTACTGCGCAGTGACTCGCTCGCCAATATCATGACGGTCAGCAATGCCCTCTTCGGGCCTAAAAGCAACCAGGCGGGCAGCCTGTTCAAGGTGACGAGTATCCGCCGGGGTTTCTCCGGGGGCGGTTTCTTCGGGCACCGGAGCCTGCCGAGCGAGATGGCACTGGCAGCTCATATCCCAGGGGCACAATCGATTCCTCGACAGGCGCAGGGCTTCCTCGGCTTCACCACTACCCTGCAGTCGAATATGGGACCCGGCATCATCGCCAATCTGGAGACCCTGCCTGGCATCACCGATCAGTGGCCAAACGGCTACTTCAAACAGGGCACCACTATGCAGCTCTCGCACCTGTTCCAAGATCTGGCGGCTTGGTACGAACAGAGCTTCCCAGAGTACGGTCATCGCGTCCAGGCGATGCTCGAGCCCGGGCTCTCGCCCGCGCCGGGCACGCTCACGCTCGAGCCGCCAGGCCAAAGTGTGGCCGATGTGGCGCACGGGGTCCAGCGATACCACGCCTACGGGCACACCGGAAGCATGTCGCAGCTGGACAGCACGACCTCGCCGTCGACCAGCAACTACGGCACGCACTACCCGACGGGGACGACTATCCCCGTGCGCGGCGATTTCGACACGCTAGACAATCCGTTCTACTACACATCCGATCCGGCTGGAGACCAGTACAGCAAGAAGAAAGCGGCCGGGTTGCACTTCATTGTGTTCCAGCCCACGATTGCAATCTTCAATCGCGTGCGGCTCGCGATGGACGGCCATTATTTTGATAAGACCCTCCCTGTCGCGCCGCGCTCGCCCCACGCGGGCATCAATTCGGTGCTGCACACTACCCACCGGCAGAACTACCTGGTTCCGCCACGTCGCCATCGCTCGTTCCCGCTTGCCGAGTTCTTGGTCTTAACCCCAGCCGCGGCCAAGCAGGCCGTCAGACTGTCTCGACGGTTCCGTTCAGGCGGGCGCGCTCGGCTGCGAAGACGGCCAGGTGGCTGGCCAGCGACTCGCGCGGGCCGGACCTGATCGCTTCGGGGTCGCCGGCCGCTACCGCTTGGGTGAACGCGTCCATCAGGCCGGCGTCGCCGCCAGCGTGGCCTCCGGCCGCGGACATAGCTCCGGTCTCCTCCGGGGTGATGACCTGGGTCTGACGGGTCATGAAGTCGTAGATCCTGATCGTCTCGCCATCGCCGGTCAACTCGCCCTGGGTACCGAAGATCCTGGTGCGCCGGCCGCCGGCCTCGTTGAAGGCGGTCATGGTGAACGTCGCGGTGGCCCCGCCGGGGAACTCCATTGCCACCACCTGATGGTCGACCACGTCGTTGTCGCAGGCGTACACACACCGGCCGTAGGGGCCATCACGCAAGGCCTCATCCAGCGCGGCTGGGGTGAATTCGTCCAGGACGACGTCGAGCGGCCAGCCGTGCTGGCCGAGCCTCAGCTGTCCGCCGTACAACCGGGTGGCCGAGTAAGCACAAGTCGCCTCGACGGCGCAATCCACGCACCGGTCCGCAGCCCCTTCCGGCTGATGGTCGCGGGTGAAGTGACTCAGCCGGCCGAAGCTCGACACGCGCTGCGGCGGCTGGCCCAGGATGTACTGCAGCCAGTCCAGGTCGTGGCAGGACTTCGCCATCAGCATCGACGTCGCCACGTCCGCACGGCGCCAGTTGCCGCGCACGAAGGAGTGCGCCTGGTGCCAGAAGCCGACTGGCTCCAGGTGCTCGACGCTCATGATCTCGCCGAGCCGCCCCGAGTCCACGATCTGCTTCACAGCGGCGGTGTACGGGGTGTAGCGCATCACGTGCCCGACGGCGAGCATCACCCCGGCGCGCTCGGCAGCCTCGACCATCCGGCGGCACGTGTGCTCATCGGGGGCCATCGGCTTCTCCACCAGGACGTGGTAGCCAAGCGCGGCGAAGGCCTCAACAGGCTCAGCGTGCATACGGTCCTGGGTGCAGACCAGCACAGCGTCGGCAAAGCGGTCACGCGCGGCGAGCTGGCGCCAGTCTCCCGCGGCGTGCTCCGATGCGATGCCGTGCGCCGCGGCGAACCGGTCACGGCGGATCTGGCGCGGCTCCGCGACCGCCACGACTCGGGCACGTGACGGATTCGCCAGCGCCCACCGGCCGTAGCCGGTACCCCGGCTGCCGGCGCCGACGACCACAAGTGAGACAGCAGGCATGCCGTTAGGCCTACAGGCCGCCGGGCCGGGCGTCAACCGCATGGACGCCCGCGGGCGCAGAGGTCGCAATCGCGTGTCGCCGCCTCAACTCCAACGTCCAGGGCACAGGTAGGGGCGAACCCCGATCTGGCCCGTCCTGGTTCGGGGTCACATGGGTGCGCTTCCCGATGCGTTGGCCGGCCAGGGTGCAGGACGGTGGATGCCATGCATTCGGCCCTCGCCAGTCCCGCTGCGGGGCGGGATCGTCGCCGACGAGGCATCAGGGTTACAGCTCGGCGAACGCTACAAGGCCCAGGGCCTTCCGCACTGTAGGGAAAGTAATGTAAATGCAAATATTTTGATATGCCCAGAATATTTATTTCGCCTCACTGTAATCTCGTGCGGCCCAGCAACACTCCGGGACGGCCGGACTCCCGCGGGCCCACCCGAAAGGAGCCACGCTAGCGTGCCGATAAGCGAGCGGTCATGCCCGATCCGGCCGGATGGCGGCACGGACGACAGCCACCCGCGGTTCAGCGTCGTGGTTCCTGCCTACAACGAGGCAGAGTTCCTCGGCAGCTGCCTTGATTCACTGCTGGCGCAGGACTTCCGCGACTCCTACGAGATCATCGTGGTGGACAACAACAGCACCGACGGCACCGCGAACGTCGCGCGGTCTCGTGGCGTGACTGTCGTGCACGAGCCGAAGCCAGGCGTGTGCTCGGCTCGGCAGTGTGGCACGACTGCGGCCCGCGGCGAGATCGTTGTCTCTACCGACGCCGACACGACTTTCGCCAGCGACTGGCTGTCCCGGATTGACAGGGCCTTCCGGGATGACCCCGCGCGGGTGGCAGTGGCCGGGCCATGCCGCTTCGCGGACCCGCCGTGGTGGGGTCGCATCTATGCCGCAGTCCTGTTTACGGCTGTCAGTGTCGTGGCCAAGCTGACTGGCCGGATCCTGTACGTCACAGCGACCAACATCGCGTTCCGCAAGAGCGAGTGGCCGGGCTATGACACCGAGGCGACCCAAGGCGGCGACGAACTCGACCTCCTCCGGCGGCTGCGGTCCCGCGGGTCAGTGGCGTTCGTTCACGGCAACCCGACGTTCACCTCGTCGCGACGGCTGCACCGGGGATTGGCCTACAACATTGTTGTGACGTGTCTGTACTACTACCTGCTTGGCTACGCCGTGAACCGGCTGACCGGCCGCCAGATCGTCGGAATGGCGCCGGCATTCCGGGCTACCGCGGAAGGCCACGGGAAAGCCGGGCGGAAGGTGCGGGAGGTAGCGAGCTTCAGCTTCGGGCTTGCCTTCTGCGTGATCTTCGGTGACCTGGCCCTGCACCTGGTCGAGGCAGCTTGGTGAGCGGCGCGGCCCGGCTGCGGTGGCCCGCCGCCGGAGCCGCAGCGGCGGCGGCTGGCTACTGGTTCTGCATGTCGCCTTACTCGCAGGCGCTCGGGACGTTCCCGTACCGGGGACCCGGATCGGACAAGGTTGTCGCGCTCACCTTCGACGACGGCCCGAACGAGCCTTATACCTCCCAGCTCGCGGACTTCCTCGCGCAGCGGCAGATCAGGGCCACGTTCTTCCAGGTCGGCCGGGCCGTGCTGCGCTACCCCGAGGTGTCCAGGCGGCTTCTTGCCGACGGGCATGTCATCGGGAACCACAGTTTCACGCACGAGTTCACGAACTGCCTGAGCCCTCGCGTGTTGGCCGGGGAAGTGCGCAAGGGCCAGGAGGCCCTAGCCACGATCGGCCTGCGGCCCGCCCTGTACCGGCCGCCGTGGCTGCTTCGGATTCCGGCCCTTCGCGGCGTCCTCGCCGACCACGGCTTGCGCGCCGTCTCCGGCGAGTTCTGTCATCCCCTCGAGGTGTTCCAGCCACGCGCGCAGATGATCGCCGACGGCGTCCTCGCTAAGGCACGACCCGGATCCATCGTCATCTTCCACGATGGGTACGACGGGCATGCAGGGAACCGCGCCAGCACCGTCGAGGCCGCCAGGATCGTCGTCGACCGGCTCAGCTGGGACGGATACCGCTTCGTCACCGTCGACGAGCTCCTCGGCATTCCCGCCTACCAGCAAAAGCAAGCGCTGACGGGTGTCGGCTAGGACCCGCATGCCATCGGCTAGGCCTCCCGCGTACGCCACCGCATAGGAGTGCGGCCCTTTGACCGGGTTACAGTCGAGACATGACCGGGGCGCATCGCCGCCTAACACAGAGGCCGGCCGTCCAGATGGCCAGGGCCATCGTGCCGCTGGCTCTCCTTGCCTTGACGGCTGTCGGCATTTACCTGGCGATCGCAGACCCTGCTGCAGCGCAGTATTTAGTTATCGGGCTCCAATGCGCAGCATGGATCTTGGTTTCGGGCAATCTCACCTGGAGTCTGCTGCGAAGGCCGCCACGCTCACTTGCGCACCGGGTGCGCCTCTTCCGCGGCCTCTTGATTCCGGCTGGTGCCACGATCTTATTGGTGAGCATCATCGGCCAGCAGCGCGGATGGCTGCATAGCGGGACTGAGTCAGCACTGACCTGGACGGCATGCGCGTTTTCCGTAGCCGTCCCGGCCTGGATCGTCGGCGAGCGCCGTCTCATGGCAGTCCTGGCGGCACGGGCCGTCGCTAAGCAGGGACAGCCCGGCCAGACGTAGCCCCAGAAGGTGATACTCCCCGCAGCCAGCGAACGTGACGCTCACGCGCGATTAGCGACGCCAATCCACGCCGTGCCTGCGCGCTGCCGCCGATTGGCGCGGAACTGCGCAACCTGACCCATTGTGGCCGCCTGACCTTTTATGGCCATTGCTAGTTAGGGCTGTATATCGGCTTGCCCCGGGATTATGGTTATTCCGGTCAGACCTGCGGGGACTGATCGTCACGCCACGCTTGGAGGGTCGTATGCGCTCGCGCAGGATCAAGAAATGGCTGGTCATAGGCGTAGTACCCGCGGCTGTCATGATGGGAATCAGTCCCGCTGAAGCGGGTTCCTCCGCCGCACAAACCGCAAAAGGAGCCAGCGCGGCAGCTCTGGCCGGTGCAATCGGGGGTCAGTACGTTGTCGTTCTGCGTAACCAGAACTCGAACCTGGGCGCCCGCTCTCCCGGCAGGCAGGCGTCCGTGCGCACCGAGCAGGCACCCCTGCGGGCCCAGGTCCGATCCTTCGGCGGCCGCGTCCTAGCGAGTACGGCGCTCGTGAACGCCCTAGTCGTCAAGACGACCAAGACGGACGCGGAGAAGCTGGCGGCAGACAAGTCTGTCGCCGAGGTCTTCCCCAACCAGCTCATCCCAGGCCCGCCGGAGCAGACCGCACAGGAGCCCGTCGTGGGCGGAAAGGCGGGCCCGGTGCTGTCTGGCGCTTTGTGCGGCACCGCCGCCCACCCGCAACTGAACCCGGAGGCGCTTGACAACATCGACGCCGTTAATCCGGGCGCCGACGGCGCCGGAGTGACGGTCGCCCTGCTGGCTGACGGCCTCAATCCCGCCGACCCGGACTTCCAGCGCAACCCCGCCTACGCCTCTCCCGGCTCACCTGCAGGCTCGCCGGTCGTTACCGAAGAGGATTTCTCGACCGACGGCACGAACGCGCCCACCGATGGTGAGGAGGCGTACATCGACAGCAGCTCCATCGCCGCGCAGGGCAACGAGACCTACGACCTCTCCCAGTACGTCAGCACCGCGCATCCGCTGCCGGCCGGCTGCGACATCAAGATCCGCGGCGTGGCTCCGGGCGCCAACGTCCTAGCGCTCAAGGTTTTCGCGCAGAACAACGACACCACGACATCCGGCTTCTTCCAGGCGATCAACTACGCAGTCGCCTCCGGCGCCAAAGTGATTAACGAGTCCTTCTCGTCTGACAACTTCCCTGACCTCGCCGCCGACGCAGTACGGATGGCCGACGACGCCGCCGTGGCCGCCGGTGTCACCGTCGTCGCGTGCTCCTACGACGCCGGGTACACCAACACGTTCAGCCCGCCGTCAACCGATCCGAACGTGATCAGCGTCGGCGCCTCGACCACGTTCCGCTCCTATGAGCAGGACACCTATGGCGGAGTGAACGCCCCCGGCGCGAACGGGCGGTGGGTCGACAACAACATCTCCAGCCTCTCCTCGGGCGGCGTCTCTGAGGCCGGCGGCACCCTGGATCTCGTGGCGCCCGGCGACCTCAACTGGATCCTGTGTGACCCCAACGACACGCTGTTCTCCGGCTGCACCAACGAGAACGGCGAGGGCACGCCAATCCAGCTGTCCGGCGGGACCAGCGAGTCCTCGCCGCTGACCGCGGGCGCTGCCGCCGACGTGATCCAGGCCTACGCGCAGGCCCACGGCGGCACCGACCCATCGCCCGCGCTGGTCAAGCAGATTCTGATGAGCAGCGCGACCGACATCGACGCCCCGGCCACCCAGCAGGGCGCCGGGCTGCTGAACGTGGCTGCGGCGGTCCGGCTTGCCCGGTCCATCGGTGCTGGCAACGCTTCGCCGGATGGCGGGCTGCTCGTCAGTCCCGGCCAAGTCAATGTGACGCAGGATCCCGGCGCCACAGCCACCAGGACCATCTCGGTCACGAACACCGGCTCACGCCCCGTGACCGTGAACCTGTCCACCCGTGCCCTCACCGACCAGGTGCGCTCCGACACCGGCTCGTTCTGCATGCAGCCAGGAACGCCGACGGCCACCTGTCGGGCCAACACGGGCAGCTTCCGGATCTGGAGCGGCGTCACTGAGGTGTATCAGCTCGAGCACTTCACCGTCCCGGCCACCTCCGGGGTATCACGGCTGAGCTTCTCGGCGGACTACCAGAACACAGGACAGACATCAGACCTGCACTTCGCGCTGCTAGAGCCGGACGGCACCTACGCGGGCTACTCGCTGCCGCAAGGCCTGGCCGACTACGGCAACGTCCAGGTGGCCAACCCGCCTCCTGGCCAGTGGACCGCCGTGTTCTTCACCGAGCAGGACGGCGCCACCACCGGCGCCCTCGGCACCAGCGGGACCGTCCAATGGCAGGCCGGGACGTCGCAGTATGCTCCGGCAGCGCCGATCAGTCCGAGCACGCTCAGCCTGGCCCCAGGGCAGACCCGCACCGCGAGCCTGAGCCTAACCAGCCCGAGCGCCGCCGGTGACACGTCACAGTCGGTCGTGGTGTCCTCGGGACAGCAGCAGACCACCGTTCCTGTTGTTGTGCGGACCGCGATCGCAACCAACAGCCAGGGCGGAACGTTCTCGGGAACGCTGACCGGCGGCAACGGTCGTGCATCATGGCCGGCCCAGGAGAACGACTACTTGTTCAATGTCCCGCCAGGCACCCGGGACATCCACGCCGACATCACGCTCGCCAACGATCCGAACGACCTGCTGACCGCTTACCTGATTGACCCGAGCGGTCAGGACCTCGGCTACTCGACCAACGTGACCGTCAACAGCTCTGGCCAGCCCGAGAGCACGCTCTCGACCGACCTATACCATGCAGACCCGCAGCCGGGACAGTGGACGCTGATCCTGACATGGGCCAACCCCGTCAGCGGCCTAGAGCTGTCCGAGCCG